>Ga0302320_10011824_pt1 | contig 18414 bp, 11 predicted proteins | sample Bog_T0_3_FD_202130 | JGI IMG/M metagenome (GOLD analysis project Ga0302320, IMG submission 202130) | Peat permafrost microbial communities from Stordalen Mire near Abisko, Sweden - Bog_T0_3 | ecosystem: Environmental > Terrestrial > Soil > Wetlands > Peat | place: Sweden: Abisko, Stordalen Mire...
AAAATCCGTCAGGTTCATCGAGACCTGCGCCATCCCCCGCACCAGGAACCCCGCGCCCTTCACAAACCTCAATCCCCCACTCGAGAACCGCACCGCCTTCGCAATCTTCTTCGCAATGTCCACATCGCCCGTGTTCAAAAACACGTTGTAAGCAATCAGCGCCTTCCGCGCCCCCACCACCGTAGCCCCCGCCGTCGCGTGGACCGCCGCTTCGCCAAAATCCGGCATCCGCGCCGGATTCGTCGCAATCTCCGCGCGAATCCCCTCGAACTGGCCCTTCCTTATGTACTCGAGATTCGCCCGCTCCGGCCTGGTCGCTGCCGCCTCATACAGATACACCGGGACCCCAAATCGCTTCCAGATCTCCGCGCCGACATGCTTCGCCATCGCCACGCAATCCGCCAGCGTGACCCCATCGATTGGAATGAACGGCACCACATCCGCCGCGCCCATCCGCGGGTGCGCCCCCATATGCGCATTCAGGTTGATCAGCTCCGCCGCCCGTCCGACCCCGCGAATCGCCGCCTCTTGAATCGCCGCCCGATCCCCAATCAGGGTGATCACGCACCGGTTATGGTCCCCGTCCATCTCCTTGTCCAACAGGTAGACGCCAGGGATCTTCATCGCCTCAACAATCGCATCGACCTTCTTCGCATCGCGCCCCTCAGAGAAATTAGGGACGCATTCCACAAGTGTGCTAGCCATAGCCAAAAGCATAGCCACCAGCGGCTGAATCCGGCAAACCGGAGGCGACGATGAAAATGCAAAGTTCATATCGAAAACAGCCCTGTCATCCTGAGCGAAGCGTTCTTCAGCGGAGTCGAAGGACCTGCTTTTCGCGCACCTTGCCGTACAAACAATTCTGCCTTTGTTGACATGCTGAAAAACACTTCTGCCCAAGTTGAGCAATTATGCCCAGTTAGAAGGCAAGATAGGTTGCAAGATACATTTGTGGGCATCCGCGCAATCATCCCTCGGCATCTGACGATTAGCCTGAAGGGCCGGGCTTGATTCGGAATACCCTGCCATAACTTCTATCCTGTGGGCCTAATTGGCTCGAGCGCCTAGATCGTAAATTTGGAGTGCCTGATGAAAAATCACTTAAAGCTCGTCCTGTGTCTGACCGCCGGGCTGTGCTTAGAAGCGCATAGTCAAATCTCATCTATGTATGTTGATGAGACTTCAAAAGATTCAACAGGTACCTCTGTTATTGCCTATGTGTACATATCAACTACGCCAGCGGGCGGCAGCACTAATGAGATAGAAGCCTTTAGCGCTGCACCGGATGGAGCGCTCACACCGGTGACCGGATCGCCATTCCAGGAGAATGTTACGGACATGGTGGTAAACGGCAAGTACATGTTTGCCGCTAACAGCAATGGATTTGATATCGATTCCTATCGGATAGAGTCCGACGGCGCTCTTCATTATGCAACAACAACCAATACCGCCCAGTCCGGCGATTGCAATACTTTGGGCCCGCTCGTTCTCGATCATACCGGGGCCTCGCTGTACGACATGGACTTCAACGGCAGTGGCTGCGCAAATAATACCTATATGTCCTTCGCCGTGGATAAGTCACCGGGAGAATTAAAGGCCTTGGGTAGCAGCAGCGCGAACGACTGGCTGTATCTCCCGATAAGTTTTATAGGGAATAACGTTTTCGCTTACACCGCATCGTGCCTTGGAAATATGTACTGGGGAATATACGGGTTTGAACGAAGCAGCAGCGGGTTGCTGACTGAGATCAGTATCAACGCCGCTCCCCCTAAGCCGCCGGCAGATGATTTTTACTGTCCTTCGCAGGCTGCGGCCGATCCAACCAACCATGTCGCCCTATCCATGCAGGCGGTGAATGATCAGTTCAATCCTGATGGCGAACCGCAACTCGCCACTTATACCGCCGACGCCAAGGGAAATCTGAGCACAACGAGCACGGAAAGTAACATGGCGAAGACTTCCGTCGTCAGCGTGACAGATCTGGAGATGTCTCCTTCGGGGAAGTTATTAGCTGTTGCGGGCACGGGCGGACTGGAGGTCTTTCATTTCAATGGAAGCGACCCGGTTACACACTACACCGATAACATTGCCCAGCATGAGATCGATCAGATGTTCTGGGACAATGAGAACCACCTTTATGCCATCAGCCGAAGCGCCGAAAAGCTTTATGTCTTCACGGTAACTCCGACCCACTATAGCGAAGCTCCTGGCTCGCCTTACACAATCAGCCATCCGCGGAACATCGCTGTCCAGCCTGAACCCTGATAGGCCCGGCAAGCTATTGCGCCTGAACCTGCCCGGAGATCCGGTCATACTCCGCCTTCGAGACCAGATGCCGCTTCACCAACTCGTCGGCACTCGCATACGGCCGCCCCGCGGCAATCCGGCGCGCCTGCGCCGGGCCGATACCCGGCAGAGCCTCAAGCTGTTCCGGCGTCGCCTTGTTGATGTCCACGGCGCCTTTGTTGTCCGCAGCGTCCTTGTTTTTGAGGCTGTCTTCCACGCCCTTGACAACCGCCTTCGCATCCTGGGCCGCCTCCGTTGTCGCCTTGGCGGTTTCATGGCGGATATTGTCTGGATTGCGCTGCGCTGGGGTGCAGCCAATGGAAGGGAGCAGGGCAAAAGTTACGAGGCAAAACAACGCACGTTTCATACCTGTTTCGATGCCGAGCAAGCCGTTCGCGCAGTCCGGTGCTGTGGAAATTAACGGATTCACTGAACCCAAAATCGGTACCAAAACCCATTCGGCGGCGCCTGCCAGCAATTACCATCCTTCTAGCAGCCTTTCCAGCGTTCAACCTGGCGCGGAAAAGGCCTGGGAGAGAAGACATGGCGACAGTCACTGCCCCAATCATTCGCGCCCCGCGCGGCAACCAGCTCCGCTGCAAAGGCTGGCAGCAGGAAGCAGCCTTGCGCTGCCTAATGAACAACCTCGACCCCGAAGTAGCCGAGCGGCCCGCCGACCTCGTGGTCTACGGCGGAATAGGCCGCGCCGCCCGCAACTGGGATTGCTTCCACGCCATAGTTCATGAACTGGAAAACCTGGGCAGCGAGCAAACCCTCCTCGTCCAATCCGGCAAGCCCGTAGCCGTCTTTCCCACCCACGAGCTCGCGCCGCGCGTCATCATCGCCAACTCCAACCTGGTCGGCAAATGGGCCAACTGGGACCACTTCAACGAGCTCGACCGCAAAGGCCTGATGATGTACGGCCAGATGACCGCCGGCAGTTGGATCTACATTGGAACCCAGGGAATTCTGCAGGGAACATTCCAGACATTCGCCGCGCTGGCCGACCGCCATTTCGGAGGCAGTCTCAAAGGGAAATTCGTAATCACAGGCGGAGTCGGCGGCATGGGCGGCGCGCAGCCATTGTCCGTCACGCTCAATGACGGTGTGGTCCTGGCCATCGACGTTGACCGCACACGCATTGAACGCCGTGTAGACACGCGCTACTGCGATACGCTTACCGAAGACCTCGATGAAGCTCTCACACTCTGCGAATCCGCCCGCCGCGAAGGCCGAGCGCTGTCCGTCGGATTAGTCGGCAACTGCGCCGACGTGCTGCCGGAAATCGTTCGTCGCGGCGTGGTAGTGGATGTAGTTACCGACCAGACCAGCGCCCACGACCCCCTCAACGGCTACGTGCCGCAAGGCCTCACGCTCGACCAGGCCGCTGACCTGCGGGCCCGCGATCCTGAAGAATACGTCCGCCGCTCCACCGCATCCATGGTCGTCCACGTCAATGCCATGCTTGCCTTGCAACAGGCCGGCGCCGTTGCCTTCGACTACGGCAACAACATCCGCCGATTCGCGTTCGATGCAGGTTGCGCCGACGCCTTTCTCATCCCCGGCTTCGTGCCTGAATACATTCGCCCGCTCTTCTGCACGGGGCAAGGGCCATTCCGCTGGGTGGCGCTCTCGGGCGACCCCAAAGACATCGACCGGACAGATGAATTGGCGCTCGCGCTTTTTCCAGAAAACGAAATCCTCAATCGTTGGTTGCGCCTGGCCCGCGGCCGCTTCGCCTTCCAGGGACTGCCCTCACGCATCTGCTGGCTAGGCTACGGCGAGCGCGCTCAGATGGGCGAGGCCATGAACGACCTGATCCGCAAGGGCGAAATCTCCGCTCCCATAGCCATCGGCCGCGACCACCTCGACACCGGCTCCGTCGCCAGCCCTTATCGCGAAACAGAAAAGATGCTCGACGGCTCCGACGCAGTAGCCGACTGGCCCATTCTCAACGCGCTGCTCAATACTGCCTCCGGCGCAACCTGGGTCAGCTTCCATCACGGCGGCGGCGTCGGCATGGGCTACTCGCTCCACGCTGGCCAGGTCACCGTAGCCGATGGAACAGAAATGGCAGCAGGCAAAATTCGCCGCGTCCTCAACAACGACCCGGGATTAGGCGTAGTCCGCCACGCCGACGCCGGTTACGAACTTGCACAGCAAACCGCCAAAGAAAAGGGCATCCACATCCCCATGGCGGAGGATTAGCTTTGGCAGCGTCTCTCGCCATCGTTAACATCGGCCAGCTAGTCACTCTATCCGGTCCCGCACGCCCGCGCATCGGCAGGGAACTTAGCGACCTCTCCATCATCACCAGCGCCGCGCTGATCATCGAAAACGACCGCATCGCCGCTGCCGGAACCTACGCCGAACTTAAGGAGAGAATCCCGCTCAAAGCAACCCTGATCGATGCGGATCAAAAAGCCGTAACACCCGGCTTTGTCGACGCCCACACGCATCTCGTCTTCGCTGGCAACCGCGCTGCCGAATACGAGCAGCGCATCGCCGGAGCCACCTACCAGCAGATCGCCGCCGCCGGTGGAGGCATTCTCTCGACCGTAGCCCAAACCCGCGCCGCCACTGAAGACGACCTTCTCGCCGCCGCCCGCAAACACCGCGACTGGATGCTTCGCTCCGGCACTACCACGATTGAGGCCAAATCCGGCTACGGCCTCAATCGCGCGACGGAGATGAAGATGCTCCGCGTGCTGCGACGTCTCAACGAAGAAGGCCCCGCGCGCATTGTCTCAACCCTGCTGGCTGCGCACACTGTCCCGCCCGAGTTCACCGGACGCCGCGAGCAGTATGTCAGCTTTGTCGCGGAAGAGCTGATTCCGGAAGTAGCCTCAGAAAAGCTGGCGCGTTACTGCGATGTCTTCTGCGACGACCACGCCTTCACCGTTGAAGAGTGCCGCACCGTTCTAACCGCCGCGCGCAGCCACGGCCTCGGTCTCCGCATTCACGCCGAGCAGTTCCGCCCCGGCACGGGCGCCGCGCTGGCAGCCGAACTAGGCGCAGTCACCGCAGACCATCTCGAAACCGTCACCGAAGGAACGCTCACCCAACTCCGCACCGCCGGCGTGCAGCCCGTTCTGCTGCCAGGATCTGTTTTCTGTCTCCATCGAACGCAGTACCCGCCTGCCCGCGCCATGGTCGATGCCGGCCTGGCCATCGTCCTGGCCACAGACTTCAACCCCGGCTCATCGCCCGTTCCGTCCATGCCCTTCATGCTGTCGCTTGCCTGTCTGCAAATGAGCCTCACGCCCGCTGAAGCCCTCGCGGCAGCCACCATCAATGCCGCGCACAGCCTTGGCATCGGCAGTGAGATAGGCTCGCTGGAGCCCGGCAAGCAAGCAGATATTCTCATCCATGAGTGCGCCGATTATCGCGAGCTAGCGTACTTCGTCGCAGCGCCGTTGCGCCCCCGCGTTTTCATCGCGGGAAAAGAGGTAACGAAATGAATCCAGCTTTAGCTATTTGGCAGGCCAGTTGGGAGCAATGCGAATCAACTCAAGGCCTCCCAGGTCCTCGACCACAAATGTAGGCGAATTAGCCGGGACCGCCACAATCCCCCGCGCCGGCAAATCAAGCGGCTCGAAGTCCGACCCCACCAGTCGTCCAGCACCATCCGCCGCAAACAAATAGCACAATCCAGTATCCGTTCCGCTAGCCAGCGTCTCACTCGATCGTTTTCCGTCCACCACCAGCCGCTCCACCCGAAAATACTCCACGTCAATCAGAACCGTGCGATCCGCCAGAACCGTCGGCGCAATTTTGCCCGCGCGTGTCACCAGCTTCGTAGCTTCGAGCGACTTCTCGATGTGCAACACCCGAGGCCGCCCATAATCGTACATGCGATAAGTCAGATCGCAATTCTGCTGCGTCTCCAGCAGAATCGCCCCCGGCCAGATTGCGTGAACTGTCCCTGCATCCACGAAGATCAGGTCCCCGGCCACCACCTGCACAATATTGAGGCTCTCTTCCAGCGTGCCATCGTGGATTCCCGCCCTGACCTGGTCCAGCGTCACGCCCGGCCTCAGTCCCAGCGCCACCTTGGCTTCCGGCCCTGCCGCCAGCGCGTACCAGCACTCCGTCTTTCCGCGCGGGTCGCCGTATTTCTGCGCCATTTTGTCGTCCGGGTGCACCTGCACACTCAGCTTCTCGCGCGCGAAAAGCACCTTGATCAGCAAGGGTGAATCGGTGGTCGGTGCGCCGGGGCCCAGCAACTGTACCGGAGCCTCGTGAAACAGGTCGCCCAGCTTCTTCCCGGCGTGAGGGCCGGTCGCCACCAGGCACTGGTCTCCCGTGAGCCAGACTTCTCCAATGGAATCGCCCTCGGCGACGTGGTCGTACCATGGGCGCAAGTCGCGATAACCCCAGATGCGCGGGTCGTACAAGGGCTCAATGCGGAAAGGCGCCAACTGCGGCAGGGATGAGTGTTCAGCTTCAGCCATGAAAGCCATTTTTCCTTTTTATCTCGGCGATTGCGAGGCAGCTAATCCGCACTTGCGTGTGCGGCTTGGGCCAGCTCGTCCTTGTTCCCATTGAACCACGCCACACCCGCTCCAACTAACGAAGGATTGCGTTCTCATGTTTAACACACTCGATGTTCCCAAGCAGACCGGATGCCTGATTCCATATAATCGATATGTTGAACGAAGTGCGAAAGTGGCGGAATTGGCAGACGCACCAGACTTAGGATCTGGCGGAGCAATCCATGGGGGTTCGAGTCCCCCCTTTCGCACCAATACTTTTTCCAATCCGTGCCTTATCCTTTAGTTCAGAGAATGCATTGACGGATCCAGCGTTGTACGAACGCATGTTGGCTGTGGCGCTTGAAGAAGCCCACCTCGGTTTCGATGAAGGCGGCATCCCCATCGGTGCTGCCCTTTTTCGCCGTTCCGGAGAGTTAATCAGCCGCGGTCGCAATCGCCGCGTGCAGCAAAGCGATCCCAGCGTCCACGGCGAAACGGACGCCTTTCGCCGCGCAGGGCGGCAGCGCAGCTATCGCGACCTGGTCATGGTCACCACGCTGGCTCCCTGCTGGTATTGCAGCGGCCTGGTGCGCCAATTCCGCATCGGCACTCTGGTCGTGGGGGAGAGCCGCACCTTTGCCGGCGGCCTCGACTGGCTCCGCGAAAACGGCGTCGAAGTCATCGACCTCGATAGCCAGGAATGCCGCGCGTTGCTCGAGACCTTTATCGCCCGACATCCCGAGATCTGGAACGAGGACATAGGGGAAGAACAGGGAATAGGGACTAGGGAACAGGGAACAGGGAACAGGGAATAGGGAATAGACGAGGCCAACCAACTTCTAGCTAGCCTCGCCATTCGATCACGCAACAAAATGCGCCCGCAATTCGGCGAGCGCCCATTTGTTGGAAGCGGCAACTGGGCCAACTATTCCCTATTCCCTGATCCCTGCTCTTAGAACGTGAACGCCAGCGACATCTGGATCTGTCGCGGGCTACCGATGGTGTGCTGCACAATGCCCAGGCTCGACGGACAGCTGTAGAAGCTGCCGTTCACTGTGCCTACTCCTTGCGCGTTGCAAGTTCCAGGCAGTACCGGCGTGCCAGTTACCGGATCGGGATTGTAGGCCGCGTTCTGCGATACTTCGTTTCCAGGGACGTCGAAGCTGGAAGTGTTGGTCAGGTTGTAGACATCGAAGGTGAACTTGAAGTTGTACCTCTCCCTCAGCGCCACCTCCTTTACCAACGAAGCGTCCGCACGCTTTTGGAAGGCCTGACGGAAGATGTTGCGCTGGCCGCTAGTAAAGCCGGTTTCATAGGGATCGGTGCTGGGGATGGCGCCGTTCAGGCCGCCAGCCTGCAAAGTCGGCAGCGTGAAGCATGAGGCCTTCAGCGCCGATACGCCTGTCACTGGGAACCATGCGCCGCTTGCGCCCGTCAGCGCACTCTTCGGTGTGCAGCCCGATGCGAGCGGAACGATCGGATTCGTGATCCCGTCCGCAGTTGAGTAGTAGATGCCGCCGACGGCGCCGGAGAAGTCGATGACGCTATAGGGCTGTCCGCTCTGCAACACCGTCAGACCCACCAGCGACCATCCGCCCAATACCTTTCCGGCAAGCGAGTTCTGATTCGCAAAGCCCGGAACCTTGTAAATGTACGTGAAGTCGATGACGTGCGTCCGGTCATAATCCGACGAGGCGTAGCTCTCGCGCAGGTTGAGCGGGTTGTTGCCGTTGTAAAAGAGGCCCAGGCCGCTCTGCTCGTCCAACGCGTGCGAGTACGTATACGACGCGCCCACCTGGATACCGTGGCTCATGCGCTTCTCGAGGTGCGCCTGCAGCGCGTTGTACGAGTCCACTCCGGCAGCCAGATACTTGATTGATTCGGCGGCGTATCCAATGTAAGGAACGCGCAGGTCGACATTGCCGCCTTCGTAGTTCTGCAGGTAGGGTTGTCCGTTGGGCAGGTTGATGGGGGCGCAGGGTATGGTGTAGTTGCTTGCCGCGCCGCAACCGGCGGGACCTTGAACGGTATAACCGTAGCTGTAGGTCTGCGCGTTGGGCCCACCGGCAAGCGTAGGACTGGTCGAGGTGGCGAGGTTGGCCTGGTTAAAGGGAACGGGGATCACCTGGTGGCGTCCGAGGTTGCCCACGTAGCCAAGCTCGAAAAGCAGGTCGGTGCGCGGCTGCCACTGAACGTCCAGTGTGTAATTCACGGTGTAGGGAAGCTTGTTGGCGCGGTCGTAGACGCCCAGCGAAATGGGCTGGCCATAGTTCAAGATGCCGGCCGCATTGGGCAGGAAGTTGGCAAGATCGGACGCCTTGGGGTTAGTTGGCGGCGGCAGCAGGGAGGTGCCGTAGGGGTTCTCGAGATTGCCCTCAGATGCCGCCCCGCCCCCGCCTCCGCCGCAAGTGGGAAGGTAGCCCTGATAGAGGTACTGGGTCGCGCCGGGGCAGCTTGAGACGTTGACGAAGGGGAGTTGCTGGTTGACGCCGAAGGGTCCGCCGGTGACGGTGCCAATGGCATAGCCGGGTGAGAAGTAGCTGAACAATTCGCCGCGGTCGTAGTAGAAGCCGCCGCCGGTCCGTACTACCAGCTTGCCGTGTCCGAATCCCGGCTGCCACGCAGCACCCAGGCGAGGAGCAATGCCCCACTGACGCCCGGTCAGCGTGGTGTTGCTCACGCCCTTTGTGCCGTTGGCGTTGTTGCCGGCGATGATGAGGCCCGAGTTCACAAGTACGTCGGAAGAGGGGCAATACGAATATTGGTTCGGATCGGTACTGCTGGTGGTGCAAGCGTCAGGATTCGAGCTGGGGTCGAAGTTGAAGATGCGGCCGTATTTTTCCGTGAGGCCGCCGTCCCAGTCATAGCGAACGCCGACGTTCAACGACAGCGAGGGCGTAATCTGCCACTTGTCCTGCACGTAAGTGCCCAACTGGTTGGAGCGGTAGTAGCGGTTTGCATTGCCCTGCAGGAATGAGGTGACATAGAAGCCGGTGGACGAGTTACCGGGGGTTACGTAGCCCTGCACAAACTGACTGAAGTCGTCGGTGGCAATAGTACCTTTTCCGGTGCGCTTGTCGATGGTGTTCAACTGCGTGTAGGTATAGCTTGCACCGAAGCTGATGGTGTGTTTACCCAGGGTCCAGATTGCGTTGCCCGAGGGCGCAAGGCGGTTTTGAAAGACGCCCGTGTTGGCCGATTGCCCTTCGGCGTTGGGGCCAATGTTCAGGTAGACGTTGCTGACGCCCGAGGGCTGATTTTGGCCCAACACGTTGTAAATGGAGATGCCGGGGAAGTAGGTGGACCCGAACATGTTGATGGAGCCGGTGCCGGCTGCGCCGCCGGGGATGGAACCGGGGCCGAAGGGCTGTTCATTGTCGCCGTAGTTCTTCTCGCGGAGAACGCCGAAAGTCTGGGTGGTGCTCAGGTTCGACTTGACGACCAGCGTGTTGGTGATGGAAACGACCTGAGCGCCGGAGTCCAGGTGCTCGGTAAACCCGGGCACGCTGGAGTAGCCGTAGGGCGCCAGCGTGGGGTCATGCTGGTAAAAATACTTGGCGGACAGCGTATCTTTCGAACTCGCGTTGTAATCCACGTCGGCTACACCGATATCGGCCTTAAAGCGGCTGGTGCCGGAGAGAAAGGCGTTGTCGAGATGAGAGACGGTGGGCGCGACACCGTTGAGGCTGTCGTTGGGGATGAGCCACTTGCCGGGCTCGCCGGGGAGCGCTGGGGAGTTGAAGAGAATGAGCGCCAGGGGATCGATTTGCGCCGCGGTGACGGGGTTGTCCAGATAGGTGCTTGCACCGAACGAGTTGTTGCTCACCGTTGCCAGCCCACTCGCGGACCGGTCATCGGCAAGACCAACGGGAACATCGAGGAACGAGTCACCGATCTCCTGATCGGAGACGTGCAGGTGCTGGTACGAAACGAACGCGAAGAGCTTGTCTTTGATCAGCGGGCCGCCCACTGTGCCGCCCAGGATGTAGCGATGCAACTGGGGCACCTTGTCGTTCGCGGGAACGTCAGGATCCTGGTTGAAAAAGAAGGGCGCCGCGTTGAGCCAGTCGGTGCCGTGGTGGGCATACGCACCGCCGTGCCAGGTGTTCGTTCCAGAGGCGGTGCTCAGATCGATGTGCGCGCCCGACGTTGAGCCCTGCTGCGCGTCGTACATTGAGGCATTCACGCGCACCTCGGAGATGGTCTCAGGAGCGGGCGTGGGGATGGCGTTGCCGATAGTGAGATAAATGGAAGCGACCGAATTGATGACACCGCCGCCGCCGCCGGGGCTGGTCTGTGCGCCCGTGGAATTGATGACGCGCGCCGAGGAGACCTGGCTGGTGCTTTTGCCGTTGAACAGGTTGCTGGCGTCGACGCCGTTGAGCAGGAAAGAATTGGATGTGTCGCGTTGGCCGTTGGCCCAGATCGGCGCATTGCCCAGGCCGGAGTTGGCGCCCGTGCCACCGCCCAACTCGGCGCTCACGCCGGCCGACTGCGTTGCGAGGCCCGTAAAGCTGCCCGTCGCCAAAGGCACACTTTCAATCTGCGCGCTGTCCATGACGTAGCCGTTGGTAGTGTCCACGGCGTTCATCAGCGGCGACGCTTCCACTTCCACCGTTTCGCTCGTCTTGCCCACCTTCAGGGATGCGTTCACCGTTGCCGTGCGATTCGCCTGAACCGTGATGTGCTGGGTCTTTTGCACGTCAAAGCCTTCCGCCGTATACGTCAGCGTGTAGCTCCCGATGGGAAGGTTGACAAGCGAATACTCTCCCGATCCGTTGGTCTTCACCGTACGCGTCAGCGAGGTCTGCTCATCCACCACGGACACAGTGACGTTCGGAATCACGCCGCCCGATGAATCGGTAACCTCACCCGTGATGCCGCCAAGAGTCTGCTGTGCTTGTAGAGCACTTGTACACAGCGCAACGACCGCCAAAAATGCCAGCAGCCGCGGAATCGGAGAGGAAATAACACGCAGGAAGTAGTTCACGTTGCACAGCCTCGAAATAGAGATTTCCCCAGCGGTTTCGATGAGTGAAATCGACACCGACGGGGTTGAATAAGAATCATGATGCTCTTGGGCAATCCCACTTTGGGTAATCCCCAAAAAGTGAAAAGGTAAGTACCGTTACGAGTGGTTCTCGTTTTTAGGTCTGGTCAGGCTTACATTGCGGATTGGCAATAGGATACCTGCTGCGGAGCCGGATTCAAGAAGAAATTAATCCAATTCTTATACGGTCTTTATGCCTTTTGTATTTCAAATGCCTGCAATCTGTGCAAAAAACGGGACCAAACTCCGAAGGAGCCACGAAGAGCCCGACACGCCGGGTAGGCGCGTCGTTGTTTTTGCGCCCAGGAGTGGGTAAGTTCAACCCTCATCTCGACTTTTCATGCAGCAAGAGAAGCGACTTTATTCCTGCGCAAAAAATACCAAGTCAGCCCAAAGCAGATATAGGCCAGGTAAATCCAGGGAATCCGAGCATGGATCGCGTCCGTTGCCGAGCGCAAGTCGAAGATCACAATCAGGATCATCACCAGCACCGTCACAACGCTGATCGCCGCTACTCGATGCGAATGCTGCCCTAGCGCGCGCCGCGCAAAAGGCAGCGCCACAGCCACCAGCGCGTACGCCGTGAGAAAACCAAACACCGACAGCGAACCCAGCCAGTCGTACATATCCGACCCTTGAACGCCGCGCAGCGCCAGTGCCGCGGTCAAGATGAACATGAGCCCCGCCGAGAGCGCAATCGCGGTTCCGGGCGTCCCGTGCCGCCGGTTGGTCCGTTCCAATATCTCCGGGAGAAGCTTTCCGTGAGCCATGCGCAGCAACACCCGCGCAGCCGCTGTTGTGCATGCCAGCACGCAGGCAAACATGCTCACCGCCGCGCCAAAATCGATGCCAACGCCCAGCGGAGAGATGCCCGCCTTGGCCGCCAGCAGATGCAGTGGGCTTGTTGAGTCGCTGAGTTGCGAAGCCGCTCCGCGGAATCCCAGCACCTCGCTATAAGAACAGAGCATGAAGAACACGCCCGCCAGAATCGCGCATTGAATCACCGCTCGTGGAATCGTCTTCAGCGGTTCGCGCGCTTCTCCGCCCAGAGTCGTCGCTGCCTCAAACCCCACAAAGCTGAACATCGATAGCACGAGCGCCGGGCCCAGGGCGGAGATGGAAACCCCCTTCAGCCTGAACTGATCCATATCGAATTGGAACCCGAAACGGAAGATCAGCAACGCGAGCACAATCAGAATCAGGCTGACAGAGACTACCTCGATCCACAGCATCAACTCTGCCGAGAGCTTCACGTCGCGATACGCAATCCAACCCGCTATTCCGCACACCACTGCCAGGGAGAGCAGCGCGGGCGGTGTCCAGTGAAAAAACTGCTGCGACAAAACGCCCGCGTAGTAAAGCGCGCCGCCCGCTACGGAAGCGCCCGTTGCAATGTAAGCCAGCAGCAATCCCCACGCCGCTATTACGCCAAACGCGGGCGGCAGAGTATCCGCTGCATATGTGTAGAGAGATCCCGGCGAAGCCGAAAGCCGCGCAAACCGGCTGACGCAGAACCCCACCAGCAGCGTAGCCCCGGTGGCCAGCAGATAGACAAACCATGTCGCGTTCCCTGCCAGTGCAAACACCAGCGGAATCGTAAGCGAAGGCGAAGTAGAAGGCGCCATCGCAGAGACGGATTGCGCCAATGTCTCCAGTGGACCCAGCACGCCGGCATGCAGCCCGTAGTTCTCCTTGCCGCCTTCCTGCGCGTACACTTTGCCTCTCGTCTGGCCCGTCAAAGTCCCGCCTTCCGCTCAATGGCCAGAGTCCGCGGCCATCGCGACTGATTGTCTTCTGGTTGATCTAGTCTTATGCGAATGCGGCGTTGCGGTCAAGGCGGGTGGGCAGTAATCAAGGAAGAACTGGGTGCCCCACCCTCGCCGCGTTTTTATTCTTGCGGCTTGGGTGGGATAGCACGACAATTAAGCAACGGGCTCTATTTGCCCGCCGCTTCGGCCTTGATTAAATCATCGATATAATCCGGCTTCGCATCGTCCCGCACCAGGTGCGGATAACGCGACCCTCCGTTGTAGTTGATCGTTGCGGTGTTGATGTAATCGTCGTCGACAACCAGCAGATTAATAGGCTGCGAAGACTCCTTGCCTGCTTTGATCGCGTCTTCCAGCAGTTCATGCGTGTAAACACGCCCATTCACGCCAATCACTTTCATGCCGGAAGAAATGCCCGCGTCAAATGCAGGACTCCCGACAATCGAGTCACCGACAGAACCGTCCGCCCCAAGCTGCAGCCCGATGGAATAAACATCGGTCGCGCCGCCACGCCGGCCACTCAGTTTAGAAGGCTCACCATTGAACACCACTTTCCAGCCGCCGTTCTCAATGCCGCCCGTCGGCGCTTCCGGCGCTGTTGAATCGAGACGCGTGTGGAAGAACGTTGCCCAGTCGAATGGCGCAATTGCATTGAGCGCGGCTACCAGTTCGTCAAAGGTATAGGTCTTCACTTCAGGCCCGTTGTTAGCGCCGCCATGAAAAGCCTGTGTGAAATCGTCAATCGTCTTCTGGCCCTTCGACTCGCGATGAAGGATGGTGGCAACTTCAAGCCAAAGTAGATCGCCTTCGTCGTAGTAGTCGGTGCCGCGCTTCCATGTGAACCAGCCTCTGCCGCCAAAGCCCAGTCCCGGCTCGCCGATGGCCGTATCGAGCAGTGGCCGCCATGTGCGCCCGGGCCGTCCAGGGCCGAGCGACGCAGCAATGCTCGCCAGATATTCGTGATACTCATCCGGCGTCCACAACCCGCTCCGTGCCGCCAGCATGGGTCCAAGATAATCGGTCAGCCCCTCGTATCCCCACAGCAGATCGGTTTCCATCGGCTGCTCGTAATAGGGAACTGCGAGGTCCGCAGGCCGCCGGAATTTTCCATTCCAGGAGTGTACAAACTCGTGCGCCAGCAGTCCGCCAAGCGCCATGCCCGCACCAGGCGAAATCAGCACGCGCTCCGGCAACCGGCTGTCGTTCGATTCATGATGCTCCAGCCCGAAATGCGCAACGTGATCGCTCAGCGTAAGCAGAAAATGGTAGTCGCGATAATGCCTCGCGCCGAATAGCTTGCCCGACTCCGCCACCAGGTTCGTCATCTGCTTCTGATTCGCGGGGCTGATCTCGAGAGCCACCGCGCTGTCCGCAACCAGGTCGAGCTCATGATGAATCGGCTCGCCCGGCGGCGTGATGTCGATGGCCTTATAGAACTCGCCCGCAATCACCGGTGAGTCCACCAGCAAGTCCAGAGAGATGGGCTTGAAAGAAATCGTGCTGCCTGATTGCGAATCGATCGGCAGCGGAGTTCCGAACTTCCATCCATCGGGAAGTATCAGCTTCGCTTCATAACTCAATTCCTCCGCGCGAATTCCGGCGGGATACAGAACCACGTCGTTCCACTCGAGCACAGTCAACTTGTCCGTCGCAGAGTTGCCATCCGGCTCAATGAAGTCGAAATTCACGTGCAACTCGTTGACGCCTGCCGGAATGTCCACATGAAAAGTGAATACATCCAGCGTGTCGCGCTTCCACGGAATCACCTTGCCATTGCCTTCGAATTTGAGGCCGGTCACGCTGCCGATGGGGCCGTTGGGGCCGTGCTCGCCAGGAATCCATTTCGGATAGTAGATCGTCAAAGGGCCAGGCTTGACGGGAATAACTTCGTGCGAGTGCAGCAGCTTCCGCGGAGTCTTGGTCGCATCCACGGTGAGCGAAATAGTTTCAGCAGCGAGCGCGACGGAAGCGGTGAGGGCGAGAATCGAGGCGAAAAACAGCGCAGAACGAAAACGGCAGCGATGCATGCAATTGCTCCTTGGTAGAAAGAGGGGTAGAGGCAGGACAATCCCTATCCGAGCATCATACCGCCCAAGGGCTTTGCGCGCTCAATCGGGAGAGCTTCAGGAAGCCGTTCCGCACGGCCTTTAAATAGCAATAAATTCATCTTCATTCTCTGTTTCTGAGTTATTCTTCCTGCACTCGGAATTCACGGCGAAGCAGGAGAGGAATCATGCCAAAGAAAACCGTCACTCCCCCATCGAAAAAGCACCCAGAACCCGCCAAGCCCGCGCCCAAGCCCACGAGCGGCAAACATCCGGCACCAACCAAGGGTGCACCTCCCACGCAAACGCCAACAGTTCCGACGCAGCCGCCACCAGTCAGCACCGGTCAGCCCGTCTTTGGCCAGCCACAGCCGTCGCCAGACCCCACCTCTTTTTCCCAGCCAGTCACTGACCAGAACGAGGCCGAAGTGAACCTGCTGGAGCCTCTGCCGGGAAGTGGCCCCGACCCCACAGCGCTCGTAGAACCAGTGCTCACCCTCGCCCAGGTATACGGTGCTGCAGGTCCGGCGAAGGAGTCTTCCATCACGGCGGCCGGCCAAATCGTTTTCCATTCCGCCGGCGACACCGGCAGTGTTACCGGTCCGCAGACCCAGTCTCTGGTTGCGGATAAGATGGTGACCGATTTCGATGAGGCCGATCCAGCCAACGTTCCGAGCTTCTTCTATCACCTCGGCGACGTGGTCTATTATTTCGGCGAAGCGACCTACTACTACGATCAGTTTTACGAGCCTTATCGCGATTACCCTGCGCCGATACTTGGCATTCCCGGCAATCACGACGGAGTGGTCTACGCCAGCGATGCGGCCCAAACCCTGGACGCGTTCCTAGCCAACTTTTGCGCCTCGGCGCCAGTCCATTCGACCGACGCAGCCGGTCTCGGTCGCACGACGATGATTCAGCCGGCCGTCTACTTCACCTTTGAAGCGCCATTCGTCCGCATCCTCGGCCTCTACAGCAATGTGCTTGAAGACCCAGGCGTCATCTCGGCGCAAACCGGTACGGCGAACTCAAATACGATTCTCGACTCGCGGCAGGTAGATTTTCTAACAGCCGCACTCACGCGCATCAAGGCTGAGAACTTTACCGGCGCTGTGATTATTGCGGTTCACCATCCGCCGTTCACTGGCGGGACCGATCATGGAGGCAGTCCGCTGATGCTTGCCGATATCGACTCCGCATGCACAGCCGCGGGCGTTTGGCCTCACGCCGTCTTTTCCGGCCACGCCCACAACTACCAGCGCTACACACGCACGGTGAACGGCAAGCAGATTCCGTTTATCGTTGCCGGATGCGGAGGCCACAACCCGCTCTCGGCCATGCGCACAACCCTGCGCACACCGTTTCCCATCGACAGCACACTCACGCTCAACAGCTACGATGCCACCGATTACGGCTATCTGCGCGTTGTGGTGAATGCTACGACGCTGACCATTGAATATCATCCGCAGAGCGACGGAGGCACGACCAAAACTCCCGACGACGTAGTGACCGTGAATCTAGCTGCGCACACAGTGTCTTAAGGTTCGCAGATCAGCCCATGGCTGCCAGGACTGCATCGGCAAACTGTGTTGTGCCAGATGTTCCACCCACGTCGCGTGTTAGCGTCTTGCGCTCCGCATAAACGGCCTCGAGAGCCGCCTGCACCTTGTCGGCCGCAGCCATTTCATTCAGGTGCCGGAGCATCAGCACGGCCGATTGCAGCAGAGCCGTTGGGTTGGCAACGTCCTTGCCGGCGATGTCTGGCGCGGACCCATGCACCGCTTCGAAGATGGCGCATTCGTGTCCCAGGTTTGCGCCGGGAACAAGCCCGAGCCCGCCAACAAGCCCTGCGCAAAGATCGCTCACAATGTCGCCGTAGAGATTTTCAAGCAGCAGCGTGTCGTATTGCCACGGATTCATGACCAGTTGCATGCACGTGTTATCGATGATGTGTTCGCCATAGAAGATTTCCGGAAATCTTTCCGATACCTTGCGCGCGCAGCGCAGAAACAAACCATCCGACAGCTTCATGATGTTCGCTTTGTGAATGGAGTGAATCTTCTTGCGCCCATGCTTGCGTGCATACTCAAACGCAAAATTCGCAATGCGTGTCGATCCCTTTTCCGTAATCACCTTGATCGCTTCAACCACGCCGGGAACGACCTCATGCTCCAGTCCCACATATTCGCCCTCCGTATTTTCGCGGACGATGATCAGGTCGAGGCCGGGCCAGTGGGTCGCCATGCCGGGTAGATTCTTGATGGGCCGAAAGTTCGCAAACAGTTCGAACTTCTTGCGCAGCGTTACGTTGATGCTCTTGAATCCGCCGCCGATCGGCGTGGTAACGGGACCCTTCAAAGCAACCTTGTTGCGCTCGATCGATTCGTAGAGCGCGGTCGGAATATATTCGCCATAAATCTCGAATGCCTCAGCGCCCGCGGCAAATCGCTCCCACTCGAACTTGACTCCAGTAGCTTCAATGATGCGTACTACAGCCTGAGTTACCTCGGGACCTATGCCATCGCCCGGTACGAGAGTTACTTTGTGAGTCATAATTCAGCTCCTAGCTACTAGCTTCTAGCCTTTAGCTTTTCCTGCTCGTTGTGACTTCTGTGTTGCTCCACGAATTCAGGCCTCGCACGAAAAAGCTAGCAGCTAGAGGATAGAAGCTGACAGCTATCTTTTCGTCTTCCGTCCGCCCAGCAGCCCTTCCAGTTCTTCCTTGAACTCCCGCACATCCTTGAAATCCCGATAGACCGATGCGAACCGAATATAAGCCACCGTGTCCA
>Ga0302320_10011825_pt1 | contig 18414 bp, 19 predicted proteins | sample Bog_T0_3_FD_202130 | JGI IMG/M metagenome (GOLD analysis project Ga0302320, IMG submission 202130) | Peat permafrost microbial communities from Stordalen Mire near Abisko, Sweden - Bog_T0_3 | ecosystem: Environmental > Terrestrial > Soil > Wetlands > Peat | place: Sweden: Abisko, Stordalen Mire...
GAGAACCACTGCCGTGAAACGGGTACGGATCAGCAGACGGTCAGCGATAGCCCACAACCGTTGCCCCGCAACGAGAAACCCCTGTTCAAACCAGTGTGGTCACCCACATCTATGCCGGAAGACCCAGAAAAGGCACGGTCAGGCCACCTCCGATGGCGAAGACGAAGCTCGCGGCGAGCAGGACGCGCTAGGACCTGGGGAGACGGTGCGCGGACATCTCGTCGTACGCGCGCCCTTATCGCAATGAACTGCGCACAGGCGGGAGTAGCTTCACGGCCATGGGTTCGATGATTGAGTTTGCGAGCAACGGTTCGACAGACATCGGGTACCTGGCTGAGCCACCCGGAGGCGACGGTCCTGGGGTGGTCGTGATACAGGAGTGGTGGGGACTTGTCGACCACATAAAGGATGTTTGCGACCGCTTTGCCGCCGAAGGTTTCCTAGCCCTCGCGCCCGACCTCTACCACGGCGCCAAAGCGGCCGAGCCGGACGAGGCTGCCAAGACGATGATGGCGCTACGCCTCGACCAGGCGGCCAAGGACATGAGCGGCGCCGTCGACGAGCTCGGTCGCCGTTCGAGGAGCAACGGCGTCGGAGTTGTCGGATTCTGCATGGGGGGCGGGCTGGCACTGATGCTCGCGTCGCAGCGCCCGGACAAGGTGAGCGCGGTCGTGCCCTTCTATGGGGTCGTGCCCTGGCAAGGAGCCCAGCCCGACTACTCGGCTCTAAGTGGTGCCGTTCTTGGTCATTACGCGGGCAAGGACGAGTCGGCAAACCCCGAGGCGGCGAGGGCGCTCGAGGGTACGCTCAAAGAGGCCGGGAACGGGGACGTCGAGATACACATTTATCCCGAAGCCGATCACGCGTTTTTCAACGACACGCGCCCGGAGGTCTACGACCCTGAGGCTTCGACGCTCGCTTGGCAACGGACCATTGACTTCCTCCAAGCCCACCTTTCGTGAGGATCCGATGACCGACGTCGTCGAGCGCTACCTTGCACTCGGATTGGCGATGGATCGCCACGTCAGGGGGCTTGTTGACGCCTATTACGGACCGAAGGCGATAGCTGAGAGGGTGAAAGCGGCGCCTCTCATGGCGCCGGAGCACCTTGTCGTGGAGGCCCGCGCCCTCATCGGAGCCATCGATGCCGGGGAGCCGCTCGGAGACCCTGCGGAGGCCGACCCCACGCGCCGTGGCGCCGAGGTGGTTGTAGACGCCGGGCGCGACGCAGCGAGGCGTCATTTCCTGCGTTCACAGTCTTTGGGTCTACTTACGAGTGCCCGCAAGATCGCCGGGGAAACGATCTCGTATGCCGACGAGGTCGAGGCTTGTTATGGCGTGAGGCCAAGGCGCTTTTCAGAGGACGACTTTGCCGAAGCGCATCGGCGCCTCAAAGAGGTCGTACCGGGCACCGGCCCGCTCGCCGAGCGGTATGTTGCCTGGCGCGAGGCACAGGCCGTGCCTGTGGAGCTGTTGGAGGCGGCTGTTGCCTCCCTGGCCGAAGACCTTAGAGATCGGACACGGACGCTTTTCGGCCTTCCCGAGGGTGAGGGCGTCGATTTCGCCCTTGTGAGTGACAAGCCCTGGAGCGGCTTCAACTACTACCTCGGTGACCTGCGGTCGAAAGTCGAGATCAATGTCGACCTCCCGGTGCTCTCTACCTCTCTCGGTCATCTCGTGGCTCACGAGGCCTACCCCGGTCACCACACCGAGCGCGCTCGCAAGGAGGTCGGCCTTCTTCGCCGTCACCAGTGCTGGGAAGAGTCAATCGTCCTGATCGGCACTCCGGAGAACCTCATTGCCGAGGGACTTGCCGATCTTGGCCTCGAGGTCGTGATGGCACCTCGGCCCGAGCTGAGCGTGGCGGAGCACTTGAGGCCGCTCGGAATCTCCTATGACCCAGACGTCGTGGCCGTGGTGCAAAGGGCGGGTGAGGCCCTCGGTAGCGTGCGCGCCAACGCGGCCTTTCGCCTTTGGGAGGATAAGGCCGATCCCGAGACCGTTATCGACGAGATGGCGTACTGGGGACTGACCTCGCGCCCGAGGGCGGAGAAACAGGTCGAGTTTCTCCTGCACCCCACTTGGCGGGCTTACATCTCTTGTTATGTCGAGGGCCTACCCCTTTGTCGCGGCTTCGTCGCTGGGGACCCCACTCGCTTTGCCCGTCTTGTCACCGAGCAGCTGACGCCTCGGGACCTTCTGGACGGAACGCCAAAGCCCGTCTAGCACCGCTGCATCAAGCCGCTGGCACCGTCGTGCGGCCGTACCATCTCTGGCGTGTCTGAACGCTCGCGAAACCTGCCCCGCCGATCCTGCCTCTCCGTGCCCGGCTCGAGCCGGCGATTTCTCGAGAAGGCGCCGACCGTCCCGGCCGACATGACCTTCCTTGACCTCGAGGACTCCGTGGCGGCGCCCGAGAAGCACTCTGCCCGGACGAGCGTTGTCGCCGCCGTCCGAGAACTCGAATGGGACGATCGCGTGCTGTGCGTTCGCCTGAACGGATGGGGCTCGCCCTGGACTTATCTCGACGCCATCGAGGTTGTGGGCGCCTGCGGCGAGCGTCTCGACGAGGTGATGTTGCCGAAGACACAGTCGGCGGCGGAGGTGAAGGCGCTTGATCTGTTGCTCACCCAGATTGAATTGAACTGTGGTCTGCCCGTGGGCCATATCGGCATCGAGGCGCAGATAGAGTCCGCCCGCGCCCTTATCAATGTCGAGGAGATATGTGCCGCCTCTCCGCGCCTCGAGGCGATCGTCTTTGGCCCGGCGGATTATGCAGCCTCGGTCGAGATGCCCGTCCTGACTGGGGGAGTCCAGATGGACCAATACCCGGGAGACCACTTCCACTACGTATTCAGCAAAATCTTGGTAGCCGGGAGGGCGAATGGCCTTCAGGTCATCGACGGCCCCTTCCTCAAGATCAAGGAACGGGAGCTTCTCATCGACTACAGCAACCGCTCACGCTCACTCGGTTACGACGGCAAGTGGGCCGTGCACCCCGACCAGGTGCCCGTCTTGAACGAGGTCTTCTCACCCACACAAGAGCAATTCGACCGGGCGTGGGCGATAGTCGACGCGTACAAAACGGCGACCGAGCACGAGCGCAGGGGAGCGGTCATGTTCGGCGAGGAGATGATCGACGAGGCGAGTCGCAAGATGGCGCTCAAGTTCGTGTCCAGGGGACAGCGTGCGGGCCTCAAACGCTCGGACCCGGTCAGGCCCTGAGCCCAGGGCCTGCGGCACATTTGTGAAGGGGGATCGTCGCGAATGCCTGAGCTTCCCCAGATGCAGGCTCTTTCGGAGCGGCTCGCGGCCGCTGTTGTTGGTGGGACCATTGTGCGGATCGAGACGCTGGGCTTCTCAGGCCTCAAGACCGTGTTGGCGCGAGGTGAAAGCCTCGACGGCGACAAGCTCGTCGAGGTCGGCCACAGAGGTAAGTTCCTAGTTCTCGCGCTCTGTTCTGGCCGCCGCATCCTTGTTCACCTTTCCCAGGCTGGCCGTCTGGACATCGAGGAGCCGCCCAAGCACACCAAGCCGAGGGGTGCAGTCGTGCGTCTCGTGTTCGACAACGAGGTAGCGATCCTTGTGCGCGAACACGGCCACGAGCGCAAGGCGGGCTGGTGGGTACTCGTCGCTGGCGACGACGGGCCGCTCGCCAGTCTCGGCCCGGAGCCCGCGGACGGGGCCTTCGCAGACTTGTTGCTTAGGGGCGACGACACCCGTCACCTGCACACGCTTCTTCGCGATCAGCACTTTGTCGCGGGCGTGGGTCGTGGTTACGCCGACGACGCTCTGAACCGCTCCGGGCTGTCGCCGTTCTCGTCCCTTAGGTCGCTTAACCCCGTCGAACGCGAGAGATTGCTCGAGGCGGTCCGCTCGGTACTTTCAGAAGGCCTCGAGACCGAGCGACGGAGGAAGGGCGGCTTGTCTGAGGCCAAGCTAGGCACCGTCTTCGCTGTCCACAACCGCGCCGGCCAGCCCTGCTTGAGGTGTGGCGAGAACCTTTCCCGGGTCTCCTACGAGTCCCACGAGGTCGTCTACTGCCCACGGTGCCAGACGAGGGGCCGTCTGCTTGCCGACCGCCGCCTCTCGCGTCTTTTGAAGTGAGCGTGAAAGAGACGGCGTGTGCTCGCATCTTCTCCCGAACGGCGGCAACCTCATGCCTGGCGAACAACAGCAGGCATGGGCGCAGGGATTGAAGCCCGCGGCGTGCATGTGCAGCCATGGCGTGGCGAGCTTCCCGGACCAGACGGCATCCGACGAGTCTCGAGCACAATTGGGGGGATAGGGTGCTCGTCGCGTCCCGCCTCCGGGACGACCGTAGGTGGGCCTCTGCTCTCCTACCGAGGGGAGGAGCCCAGATGGCAATAGGTGAGAAGGTTCTGCACTTCCAGGGAAAGAACGTAAACGCGGACGATCTCGAGTCGAAGATCGAGCAGCACCTCAGCTCGGACGGCTTCACCACGCAAAAGTCGGCCGATAGTGACCACGGGACCGTGATCCAAGCGAAGAAGGGGAAGTTCCTGGCGTCGATCATCGACGCCGACCGCGCCCTCACGATCATGCTGTCGGGTGCGCCGGATGATTTCGTCGTACGCATAGGCGTCGGCAAATGGCTTCAGCACCTGGCCACGGCTGCTATCGAGACGCTTTTGCTTTCCGATCTGTTCCTTCTCGTGGATGTCGCCGAATCTGCCTGGAACTTCGAGATCGAGGACAAGCTCGTCAAGCAGATCGAGTCGTTCGTGGGCTGATGCAGGTCATTGGTCCGGCTGGTTTGTGTGCTCAGTCGCTGCTTTGAGCGCGCACCGGAGCAAATCGAGGAACCGCACCGCGAACAAGTAGGCGTCCGTTACCCGATCCGTGCGCAAATGTGAGCACGGTCAGGCAGCCTCGCCTTGCGACGGAGCGGTGACGGTCTTATCCGGTTCCACGGTGCCGTCTTCGCGCTTCACCGGGGCGTCCGACAGAAGCCGGCGGTGTGCCCCTCCACGCGCGTTTCGCGTCTCCGGGCCACTCCCGGCGACAGATAGCGCTCGACGCCCGTAGGCGGCAAGGCTCCGCGCTGCGTTCAAGTCGCGGTCGATGACAAGACCGCAGTGCTCGCAGCTATAGGTGCGCTCGTCGAGGCGTAGTTTGGCTTTCACTGCACCACACGACGAGCAGAGCTTCGATGAGGCAAAGAACCGGTCGGCCACGATCAGGCAGCCGCCGTGCCAGGCGAGCTTGTAGACAAGCTGACGGCGCACCTCGCCGAAAGAGGCGTCGAGGATGGCTCGGTTAAGCCCGGCCTTGCGGCGCCTGCCGTTCTGACCGTGACCTCCGGCATGGTCAGGCTTCGGCCTCGGGGCGGCGGTCATCCCGGCGACGTTCAGGTCTTCGATCACGACGGTGCCGTAGCTCGAGACGAGGCCTCTGGTGACCTTGTGGGTCGCGTCCCAACGGGTGTTGGCTACCTTGGCGTGGCATCGAGCGAGCTTCGCCTTCGTGCGCCGGCGGCGCTTCGAGCCGAGCTCGCGACGCGAGAGCTCGCGCGAGAGCCTGGCCATGCGCCGCGCGTAGCGGCCGAACGCCTTCGGGTTCTCGACCACCTCACCGGTAGAGAGCACCGCGAGGTGCTTCACTCCGAGGTCGACACCGACCACGACCTCGGCCAGCCGGCCGTGGGCATCTTGGCGCTCCACCTTGCAGGTGAAGCTGACAAACCACCGGCCTGCCTTCTCAGAGATTGTGGCTGAGCAAATGCGCGCACGTCCGTCGTCGAGCAGCTCGCGGAGCTTCGTCGCCTGCTCTTTGGTCCGGACCGGGCCGATACGCGGGAGCTTCACATGACGGTCGTCGACGACGGCGATGGAACCGGTCGTGAACCGGCAGCTCCTTGGGTGCCCCTTCTTCTTTAGCGTCGGGAAGCCCGTGTGCCCGGCCCTGTGGCCGCGACGCCCCTTCGACCAATTCCCGAGCGCCCGGGCGAGGCCGTCGAACCCGGAGGAGTAAGCCTCCTTCGAGTTCTCGGCCCACCACGGCGCCACCTCGTACTTCGTGGCGTTCCACGCCCGTCGCTGTGCCGGGAGCGAGAAGGGGACTGGACCTGTGACCAAACGGGCCCACGTGGTCGCCTCCTCAACCCCGGCGCCCTGGCGGAGAGCGAGGACTGTCAGCTTGCGCGTCGATTCGAGCTGATCATTGACCAATCGCAGGCCCCAGTTGAACGCGTACCTGCTCGCCCCGCAGTGCGAGGAGAGCGCGGAGCGCGTCGCGTTGTTGGGATCGAGCTCGAAACGGAACCCCTGGTGCACGAGCATCAGGCCGCTTAGCCGTTCTTCGCCGTTCTGATCGCCCTGAGCGCTCTGTTGCGCGCCCCGCGCCTTGCGTAGAGGCGAGCGCAGAAGGAGGTAAGCACCTCGGTCACCTCGTCCACCTCGCCCACCTCGACAAACAGGACCACCCGGCCTTGGGCCTTAAGCGCTGCTGCGAGGTGCTCGACACCAAAGCGCGCCAAGCGGTCTCGATGTTCGACGATGATCCGCGTCGCGCTCGCATCAGCGAGCAGCCGGGTGAGCCCTGGGCGCTTCGCGTTCAGGCCGGAACCCACCTCGGTCACGACCTCGTCGAGACAGGCCGTGTTCGCTCGCCCATAGGATCTCGCGACCGGCTTGGCGCTCGAGATCGTCTCGCTGGTCCTCGAGCTCACCGGCAATAGGCGACAGTCCGACCTTCGGAGGCGGCCACCGGGTCGTGCTCGACCACGATCGTGCTCGACGCCAGCCGCTGTGCCGGTACTGGCATCGTGTCATCGCGAAACCACCGATAGGCGGTCTGGGGATGGACGCCGTAAGAACGGGCCCACGCGGCAAGCTTCACCTGCTAAAGCGTACACACGTTCGCTCGCGTTTATGGGGATACCGGCGAGCTGTTCGTTACCCCGGCCAACGTGCTGACAGGCAAGCCAGCCGGTCATCGCTCAGGTTCGTTCGCCGGACCAAGCTCGTCGGTCGCGGGTGGGCGATTCGAGAAAGAGGCGCGGGTGGCGCTTCGCTCAGCTAATGACGGGCGTATCCGCTGCCTCTTGATCTGCGGCCGATGACCGTCACAAGGGGCGGGAGCACGACGGGAGAGTCTCCGGGGTCCACCTCGGTGAGCTCCTCGAGATAGGTCGCCACCGGCCCAGGTCCAGAACCCGCCGGGGCTTCAGCCCAGGCGTCGACGAGCTCGAGGCCCACGTCGCGCACGAGGGCCGGCAGCAGCGCGCCTATGTCTGGGTGCCGAGCGTCGGGCATCGACATCGGCACCCCGTCGATTCGTCCCGCCGAGGTAACGGGCTCTTGCGCGAGCAGGTATCCCCCTGTGTTCAGCACCGAAGCCATCCTGGCTAACACTGCTCGGGGGTCGAGGACATGCAAAAGCAGAAAGCGGCAATAAGCGAGATCCACTCGCTCTGGGAGAGCGAGATCCTCTCCGGCCTGGGTTATCGCGACCACCTGCGCCCCGTTGGCGGCCGCGGCGGCAGTTGCCACGACGTCTCGAGCGCGCGGGTCGCTGTCGACGGCGTAGACGCGGCCTTCGCGTCCGACAAGCTCGGCGAGCGCAACTGAGACGTCTCCTGACCCCGCGCCCACGTCGGCGCAGCACCACCCCGCCTCGAGACCGACTCGCTCGAGGGCGGTAGCAAGAGAGCGCCTGTAGATGTCGTTTCGCAGCCCGAGCTCGCCCATCGCCACGACGGTACCCGGTGCGGGATGATCGGCGATTGCGTGCCGGGCTACGGTTGCGCCGTGCGAGTGACGATGATGCTCTGTGACGCGGCCCAAGTGGCCGATGGGAAGCTCTTCATCCTCGGCGGGGGATGGAGCCTCATTGGGCCAGATCCCATGCCGTCGGCAATAGCCATAAAGGTGGATGTGGGCTGGCACGAGGCCGGACGGCCTCACCACTGGGAGTTGTTCCTTGTTGACGAGGATGGCCGGTCCGTCATCGTGGAGGGAGCCGACGGACCCCAGCCGATCGAGGTCCGAGGCGATTTCGAGGTGGGCCGTCCCGACGGCGTGCCAGAGGGAAGTCCCATCGATGTCGCCCTGGCTGTCAACTTCAGCCCACTACCCCTAGCCCACAACACCCGCTTCAACTGGCGGCTGACCATCGACGGGGAAAGCGACGACGACTGGCAGCTGTCCTTTTCTACGAGGCCCGCGCAGGATCTGCCCGAGCCATGACAACAGACCAAGCTCGAGGATGGTTCGAGGCTGCTCGAAAGGCGTCCGGATCGTTCGACGAGACAGGGCCCTCGGCAGAGGGCCCACTACTACTAAAGGAGAGCGACAGTTGACGAAGGTTGATGCCTCAGCAGTGATCGCAGACGTCATGATCGTCACCCCTGACGTCTTCGGCGACAGCCGCGGACGTTTTATCGAGACCTACCGGCGCAGCTGGTTTCCCCTCGGACGCGAAATGGTGCAGGGCAACCGTTCGGACCGCCAGCAGGGCGCTCTCGTCGGGCTTCATTACCACTTCCACCAATCCGACTACTGGTATGTCACAAGGGGCCGGGCTCGGGTCGTGCTGCACGACTTGCGTAGCGGCTCGCCCACTGAAGGAGCGACACAGATCCTGGAAATCGGCGAGCACGACGACCGTGGCGTGTTCATCCCGCCCGGCGTGGGGCACGGGTTTGCGGCCGTCACGGATCTCACGCTCACATACCTTGTCGACTCCTACTACAACCCGGCCGACGAGCTGGGCGTCTTGTGGGATGACCCCGAGCTCAAAGCCGACTGGGGGATCAGCGAGCCCGTAGTGTCAGCCCGCGACCGGGCCAATCCACGACGAGGGGAGATTCCCGATCACCTGAGGCCCCGTTACGGCCTCAGGACCTGAGGCGCACTGCCCGGGGCCGCGGTGCCATGGCCTCGGCGTTGGGCTTGAATGGGAGAAAAAGTAGTCCTCCGAGGAGTTGCGGGTCGTGATCGTTGTCGTCATTGGTGTGCTCGCGGTGCTTGTCATCGCCGCCATCATCTGGGCTCGCGTCAGTGCAGCCAGGTCCGAGAACAAGTCGGTCGAGACTTACGAACACGCCCTCGACGTGCTCGGCGAGGTCTCCAAGCGCACGGAGTCGACCGGATTTAGAATCCTTCCCCACGACGAGACCGGCCGTCCCCACGTAGGCAAGCGAATCGACCCCACCGGCGAAGAGGCCACCGAAGGGGGCAGCGAGGTGCGGCCGCGCTCGCAGGGTGCGCTCGCCTCCCGGAGGCTCCCGCCGGCGGGAGAGCCCAAGCTCCGCTTCTCTGAGCCCACCCACCCAGGCCGGGCGCGGCCAGGCGAGGACGAGGGGACCGCAGACGACGAGGTTGCAGGGGCTGCTCCAGCGGTCGCTGGAGCCGGGACCTACCTCGGCTCAGCTCGGTCGCTACTGCCGGGGACGGTCCACGGCCAACCTCGGGTGACTTACGAGTCTGCCGCTGAGAGGCATCGCCAGGTCATGGCGCGCAGAGCCGCCACGGGCGTTGCAGCAGCGGTTGCCATTGCGGCCGTGATCGTCGCGGCGGTGTACTTAAGCAGCGGCGGCACAGGCGGACATGCCGGCCTCCCGTCGACGACAACGACTCTTCGCCACTCAGGCGGAGACGGCACGACGACGAGCACGGCCCCTCACAAGACGACCGCAACGACGCTGCCGACATCGCTGAAGCCGACATCGCTGTCGCCAGTCACCTTCACTGTTCCGTCGCGCTCTTACACCTTGGCCTTTCAGGCGACGGGGGGTCCTTGTTGGGTAGGCATCGAGACCTCGATCGCAGGACCGTGGCTGTTCTCCGAGACGCTCAGCACTGGGCAGTCGGCGACCTACAAGGGATCGGGCACACTGCAGGTGCGCCTCGGTGCCCCCGCCTACTTCTACCTGACGGTGAACGGCCTCAAGGTTGAGCTTCCGAGCCTCACCCAGGCATATAGCTTCGATTTGGTCCCGACGACTGACTGACCGGCTCCACTTACCGGTGGCGGGGTGGGCGGCTCGGTTGGAGTTGTTACTATGTGCGTAGGAGAAACTCGCCTCGAGAGGAATGCCTTATGGCCATAACGGAGCTTGATCTCGGCAAGTACCAACTTGGCTGGAGCGATGCAGAGGACTACGTCTTCAAGCCGCGCAAGGGGCTCTCTGAAGAGATCGTCCGCGAGATGTCCGCCATGAAGGGCGAGCCGAGCTGGATGCTCGAGTTCCGGTTGGCCTCCTTGCGCCGCTTCGAGCGCAAGCCGATGATGCGCTGGTTTGCCGAGAAGATGCCGGACCTGGACTTCGACGACATCTACTACTACATAAAGCCGACCGACACCCAGGTCGACGACTGGGACAAGCTGCCGGAGACGGTGAAGAACACCTGGGACAAGCTCGGCATACCCCAGGCCGAGCGAAAGTACCTGGCCGGCGTGACTGCCCAGTACGAATCGGAGGTCGTGTACCACCGCAACCGCGAGGACCTCGAGTCGATGGGCGTGCTGTTCACCGATATGGATACGGCCGTCCGCGAGCACCCCGAGATAGTGCGCAAGTGGTTCGGCAAGATCATCCCTCCTGGTGACAACAAGTTTGCCGCCCTCAATTCTGCGGTCTGGTCTGGCGGTTCGTTCATCTATGTGCCCCCTGGCGTCACCGTCGACATGCCGTTGCAGGCCTATTTCCGGATCAACGCCGAGAACATGGGCCAGTTCGAGAGGACTTTGATTATCGCCGACGAGGGTGCCCAGGTGCACTATGTCGAGGGCTGCTCGGCACCCGTGTATTCCTCCGACTCGCTCCATTCGGCGGTGGTCGAGCTAGTTGCCCTGCCTGGCAGCCGGATCACCTACACGACGATTCAGAATTGGTCGACCAACGTCTACAACCTGGTCACCAAGCGCGCCCGTGCCGAGGCCGAGGCGCATGTCGAATGGATCGACGGCAACATCGGTTCCCGGCTCACGATGAAGTACCCGTCTGTGTACCTGATGGGACCTAAGGCCTCGGGAGAGGTTCTCTCGGTCGCCTACGCCGGGGCAGGCCAGATCCTCGACACCGGGGCGAAGATGTTCCACTGCGCTCCGGAGACGAGCTCCACGATCGTCTCCAAGTCGATTTCCAAAGACGGCGGCCTTGCTGCTTACAGGGGCAAGGTGCACGTCGACGAGGGGGCTCGCCGGTCGAAGGCGTTCGTCCGCTGCGATGCCCTCATCCTCGACGAGCGCTCGATCTCGGAGACCAAGCCGTACATGGAGGTGCAAGAGCGCGACGCCGAAATCGGCCACGAGGCGACGGTGTCCAAGATCGGGGATGACCAGCTCTTTTACCTCATGAGCCGGGGCCTCAGCGAGACCCAGGCTATGGGCATGATCGTCAACGGCTTCATCGAGCCGATCACCCGTACCCTCCCGATGGAATACGCCGTCGAGTGGAGCCGACTCATCGAGCTGCAGATGGACGGGTCGGTCGGCTGAGCCTCAGGTGACAGATTCTTTCCTGGGCGGCCCTGTCCGGCCCGCCTACTCCCCGCAACCTGCCGAGAGGTAGCGTCCATCGTCATGCCGATGCGGGAAGATTGCCGCCACTACCAGAGCCGCACTTACGCCAGTGGCGAGGTGGCGAGGTTCTGTGTGCTCGATATGGCCCCGGATGCCCCTTGGCGTTGTCCGGAGAACTGCCCCGTCTACGAGCGTCGCCTGGCTGATGCTGGGTGGGTCCAGGCCAAGCAGACCGAGCCGGCTTTGGAGCCGGAGCCATCCGACATGCCGGCGGCGGATGCGGCCGACTTGCTGAACGACGCCGACGACATCGTCTCGGCAGTGGCACCCCAGGCGATAGCCGAGGCCCGCGACCGCGAGCGCAAGGAAGAACGGCGCGCGGGCGCGAGTGGCCCTTTGCGCTGGCTCAAACGTAAGGGGCCGACACCGCCAGGCACCGCGCCAGGCCGTTGACGCTTCCGGTAACGTGCTCGCCTGACACCATGCAGTCATCCACCTTCTTCACCGCCGACGCCGCGCGAGAACTCGGCGGACCGGAGTGGCTCACGAATCGGCGCCTGGCCGCGCTGGCACGCTTCATCGATAGCCCGCCGCCTGTTTTGGAAGAGGATCTCTGGCGCTATAGCCGGATCGCCGATCTGAGTCTCGACAGTTACGCGCCGAGTGGTTCGCACGGAGAAGCATCCGCCGTGACCGGTCTCGACGCTGCTGCCTGGCCGGAGGCTGCGGCCCTACTCGACCGGGTCGGGAGGCGTTCCGGGCTGGCCGTGGTCGTTAACGGCGTGCCGGTCAGTTGCGAGCTGACGACCGCCACCTCGTCGACGGGCGTCGTCCTCGGGAGCGTGTTGTCTTGCGCACGCGGCTCGGCGTTGCTCGACCGGGTGGCCGAGGCAAACTCCGAGACCGGCAAGGAGGAACACAATCCTGACGCGTTTGACCATCTCGCGGACGCATTCATGCGCGATGGCCTCGTGCTGTCGGTCCCCGACCGGGCCCGCGTCAATCACCCGATCGTGATCGTGCACCTACTTGGCTCGCGCCAGGCGACCGAGGTCGCCCCGGCCGTATTCGCTCGCACAGTGATAGAGCTTGGCGAGGCGGCCGAAGCGACGGTCATCGAGCTCTTCGTCTCTGGCGAGGCCCCCCTTCTCGTCGTGCCGGTCGCGGACATCTTGGTCGGTGACGGAGCGATCCTGTCGTACAACGCAATTCAACAGCTCGGGCGGCGGGCCTGGCAGCTCGGCCACCAGCGGATCCGCGCCGGGCGCGATTCCAGCGTGCGCGCCTTCACAGCGTCGCTTGGGGGAGAGTACGCCCGCTTTCGTACCGAGTCGGTGCTCGCCGGCCAGGGGGGAAGCGCCGAGCTGCTCGCCGCTTACCTTGGCGACGGCTCCCAGGTGCACGATTTTCGCACCCTGCAAGAGCACGGGGCACCTCGTACCAAGAGCAATCTCGTCTTCAAGGGCGCTGTCGCCGGCACGGCACGCTCGGTCTACTCCGGACTCATCAGGATGCGCCACGGCGCAAAGGGAGCCGACGCTTTCCAGACAAACCGGAATCTCGTCTTGTCGGAGGGCGCGCATGCCGACTCGGTTCCGAACCTCGACATCGAAGAGAACGACGTCCGCTGCTCGCACGCCTCGGCCGTTGGACCGATCGATCGTGAGCAGCGTTTCTACCTCGAGGCACGTGGCGTGCCTGCCGCCGTCGCTGAGCGGCTGATTTTGCTCGGCTTTTTTGAGGACCTCTGGTCCCGCATTACAGTGCCGGGCATCCGCACCCATCTCGCCGCCGCCGTGGCCGCCCGACTCGATGGAGTGGCGATGGGAGAGTCGGGATGAGGCTCCGGCTTTGTGCCGCCGACGAGCTCGCAGTCGGCGAGGTACGCCGTTTTGAGACAGAGCAAGGGCCGATAGCACTCGTGCACTGCGAGTCCGGCTTCCATGCCCTTGTGGACATTTGCAGCCACGAGGACTACCCGCTCTCTGAAGGAGAGGTCCTGGCGGAGGCGTGCGAGATCGAGTGCCTCCGTCACGGAAGCACCTTTTCCCTGTTGGACGGCTCCCCCCAGAGTCTGCCAGCCACTCAGCCGGTAAAAGTCGTGCCCATCGAACTGGACGGGAAAGATGTCTTCGCGGTGATCTCGTGAGCTCGAGCGTGCTCAAGATCACGGACCTTCACGCGGGCGTCGACTCGCGCGAGATTCTCCGTGGCATCAACCTCGAGGTGCGAAGCGGAGAGATCCATGCCGTAATGGGCCCGAACGGCTCGGGCAAGAGCACCCTCGCCCACGTCTTGATGGGTCGGCCCGGCTATGAGGTAACGGGCGGGAGCGTCACTCTCGACGGGGTGGAGCTGCTAGGCCTCGAGCCTTTCGCTCGCGCTCAGGCAGGGCTCTTCCTCACGTTCCAGTATCCGATCGAAGTACCCGGCGTGCCACTGGCCTCCGCCCTCGCCGAGGCACTCGTAGCTGCTGGTCGCACGGCACAAGCCGAGCCGGGCCAGCTTTCGGCAACATTGTCGAAAGAGGCCGCGGAGCTTGGCATCTCGCCCGAGATCCTCGCGCGCCCGATGAACGTGGACCTGTCGGGAGGAGAGGCCAAGAGGAACGAGACACTCCAGCTCGCCATCTTGCGACCTCGGGTCGCCATCTTGGACGAACTTGACTCGGGCCTCGACGTCGACGCTCTCGGCAAGGTGGCAAGACGCATCGAGCGGGCCACGCGCGAAGGCGATCCGCCTCTTGGCGTAATCGCCATCACCCACTACCGCCGGCTGCTCGCCGAGTTGCCGGCACAGTACGTGCATGTGTTGTCTGAGGGCCGCATCGTCGCGAGCGGCGGGCCTGAGCTCGCCGAGGAGCTCGAACGCACGGGCTATGTCGCCTATAGGGATGACGCGCCAGCGCCCGAGGCGGCCGGCGGGGCAGCTTGACTACAAGTTGAGCACCGGACAGGTCAATGTCCGGGTGATGCCCTCGATGAGCTGTACCCGGCTGACGATTATCTTGCCGAGGTCGTCGACGGTGTCGGCTTCGGCCTCGACGATCACGTCATAAGGCCCGGTCACGTCTTCGGCTCGCACCACCCCGGAGATCTTGGCCACCTGCTTGGCAACCGTCGCAGCCTTGCCAACTTCTGTCTGGATGAGCACGTAGGCCCGAACTCCCACTTGTGACCTCCTCATCATCGGCCTGTTGCATCGTAGCGGGGGACCGAAAGCCATCCGCCGGCGCGTACGATGGCAAGGTGGACAGCTCCGCACGTTGGGCTCGCCTCACCCGGCTTGTTCGGAGCGCTGTCCACGATCTTTTTGACCAGTCGGAGCCATTCGGCCGGCTGGCTCTCATCCACACGATCTTCTCGGTGGGGACGACCCTCGTGACGATCTCGCTGGCGGGGACCTTGTTCTTCACGATCACCCCGGAAGCGGCCAAGGGCAAGGTCGTTCTCTACCTCCTGCTTACCATTACGCCGTTCGCCATCGTTGCCCCCGCCCTCAGCCCTCTTTTGGACCGGGGCAGTTACGCCAGGCGCACGAGCATGGCGGTGGCCTCGATAGGCAGTGCCGTCCTCGTCATCTTGATGGCCGGTGATATCAAGGGACTGCTCTTGTTCCCCGAGGCGTTTGGGGTCCTTGTTCTTTCCAAGCTCTACCTCGTCGCCAAGGCCGCTCTTGTGCCCTCGATGACCGAGACTGAGGACGATCTTGCAAGCGCCAACGCCAAGCTTGCCGTCCTCGCCTCCCTGGCTGGCTTCGTCGCCTCGCCGATCGCCGTCGGCATCCTCCAGCTCGGTGCCGGCTGGGTGCTTCGCCTCGCCTTTGTGGTCTTCCTCCTTGGAGGCGTAGCGGCGATGCGCCTGCCGCGCAGTGTGGACGCGTTCCCAAAGGCTCGTTCTCTCGCAGACGAGCCCGGGGGCGGACGTTTCGCCGGCGCCGTAGGGCCCTTATGCCAGACAGGGCGCACCGGTGAGCGCGCGGCTCAAGGCGGTCGCGAGAAGAAGGTGCGAATCGACGTCGCCCGCGAGCGTCAGCGGCTGGGGCTCCCCCTTTATGCCCCAGAGGTTGTCCTCGGCCTGGCGGCGATGTCGGTGATCCGTGGGGCGGTGGGCTTTTTGACTTTCTTCCTCGCATTCGCCCTGCGCCATCTGCACGCGGCGACCTGGTGGTTCGGGTTCGTGCTTTTGACGAGTGCCATCGGCTCGCTCCTCGGCTCGTTGCTCGTGCCGATCATGCGCCGTCGTGTGTCCGAACAGCAGCTGATCCTTTATTCGTTGATGATCTCGGCCTTCACCGGCGTCGTGGTAGCCGTCGCAGGTTCGATGTGGGCACAGGCCTTGCTTACCTTGGCCGCTGGGTTTGCGACAACGGCCGCCAAGCCCTGTTTCGACTCGATCGCGCAACGGAACGTTCCCCCCGCCTTGCTGGGGCGCGCCTTCGCCCGCTTTGAGACACAACTGCAGCTCGTCTGGGTGCTTTGCGGACTTTTGGCGGTTGCCGTCGGCTTCTCGTTACAGGCGGGTGATGTGCTGATCGGTGTGAGCTGTGCTGTAGCGGCCGGCTTCCACGTTTCGATGCGCCGTGCGGTGATCGAGACCCACCCGTCGCGGCGGCGGGTGAGCCAGGGCGACGATCTGACTCTTTGAGCTCCCGGTCGCGACGGTTTGTCACCGCGCCGGTTCGTGTTTCTCGACGTCGGCGAGCACAGCGGGGCCCTCATCTTGCAGGCTCTTGTGAGCTGCGAGGGACTCGAGGTGGAGACCCATCCGGTTCTCGGGCCCTCGATGCGCGTACATGTCTCGGTACTGCTCAGGCTTTGTCGGACGCCACGGTGTACGCCGCGGCGTCCCCGAGCCTTCCTGCCGGCGACTACGCCGTGATCGGGTCAGACGGCTCGGTCACGGCGTAGTGCCTGTCCCTGCGAACCAGGTGACGAGTACCACCTGGTGCTGACACCTCGTGCCGTGGTGTTAGCCCGGGCGATGACCGAGCCGAGCTCAGGCGAGGCGCCTTCTCAGTCCTTCGAGCTGGTGGGTGAGCGCAGGCGGCAGACGGTCGCCGAATTCGGCGAAGTAGGCGGTGATAGGGGCAAGCTCTTCCCGCCACTCGTCGCGGTCGACATGCAGCAGATCGCCCATGTCTTCCTCTGAGACCCCGAGCTCTTTGATCTCAATGGCATCCGGGGCCGGCAGGTAGCCGATCGGAGTCATGACGGCCTCGGCGCGGCCGGCGCAGCGCTCGAAGATCCACTCGAGCACACGGGAGTTATCTCCAAAGCCGGGCCACAGCCATCGGCCGTCGGCTGCCTTGCGGAACCAGTTGACATAGAAGATCCGCGGGAGCTTGTCCTCGTCCACGCTGTCTCTGAAAGAGAGCCAGTGGGCCCAGTAGTCGGCCATGTTGTAACCACAAAAGGGCAACATCGCGAATGGGTCGTGGCGGAGCTTGCCCACAGCGCCCGTGGCGGCCGCAGTCGTCTCCGATGACATGATCGAGCCCAAAAAGACGCCGTGCGCCCAGTCGAAGGCTTCGTAGACGAGGGGGACGACAGATGCCCTCCGGCCACCGAACAGGATCGCTGAGACGGGGACGCCGTCCGGGTCTTCCCACTCGGCGGCGATAGCTGGGTCCTGGGCAGCGGGAGCCGTGAAGCGTGAGTTCGGGTGTGCCGCAGGTGTCGCCGACTCCGGAGTCCAGTCATTGCCCCGCCAGTCGGTGCAGTGCTGCGGTGGCTCCTCGGTGAGGCCTTCCCACCAGACGTCTCCGTCGTCTGTGAGCGCCGTGTTCGTAAAGATGCAGTTGGCCGAGACGCTTAGCACCGCGTTCGGGTTGGTGGTCATGTTCGTCCCTGGTGCCACGCCGAAAAAGCCCGACTCGGGGTTGATCGCCCGCAAGGTGCCGTCCGGGCCGATCTTCATCCAGCAGATGTCGTCGCCGATTGTCTCGACCTTCCAGCCCGGCAGGGTCGGCACGAGCATGGCGAGGTTCGTCTTGCCACAAGCAGAGGGGAATGCCCCGGTGACATGGCGGACCTCACCGGCAGGCGAGGTCAGTTTCAAGATCAGCATGTGCTCGGCGAGCCAGCCTTCGTCGCGCCCGATCACCGAGGCGATCCGCAAGGCAAAGCACTTCTTGCCCAATAGGGCGTTTCCTCCGTAGCCCGAGCCGAACGACCAGATCTCGCGTGTCTCGGGGAAGTGGGAGACATAGACGTGGTCGGGGTCACAGGGCCACGCCACGTCTATGCGCCCGGCCTCGAGGGGAACGCCGACCGAGTGCAGGCAGCGGACGAACTCCCCGTCGCCGATCATCTTCAGGGCCCCGGCCCCCATCCGCGTCATGATGCGCATGTTCACCGCCACATAGGGCGAGTCAGTGAGCTCCACTCCGAGATGGGCGATGGGCGAGCCGAGCGGGCCCATGCTGAAGGGCACAACGTACATAGTCCGGCCTCGCATGGAGCCCCGGAAAAGGTCGGTCAGCGTGGAGCGCATCTCCACGGGGTCAACCCAATTGTTATTGGGACCAGCGTCCTGCGGATTGCTCGGGCAGACGTAGGTGCGCCCTTCGACGCGGGCGACGTCGGCAGGGTCCGATCTGGCCAGGTAACTATTGGGCCTTTTTGCCTCGGAAAGCTTGGTGAACGTGCCCCGCCCGACGAGAAGCTGGCATAGGCGGTCGTACTCCTCTGCCGATCCGTCGCACCACTCGACCTGTGCAGGTTGAGTGAGTGCAGCGACCTCGTCCACCCAGTCGAGGAGCTTGCGGTTGGAAGTCTCTGCCATCTGCCGATCGTAGGCGAGCCTCCCATAACCTCCCAATTCAGTTGGGTGCGGCTCCCCTCAAGGGAGATCATGCGGCCATAGGAACGACGTTGTCGGCGTAGCGAGATCGGTGAATGCGCTCATACTCCTGTGACAGGTG
>Ga0302320_10011828_pt1 | contig 18411 bp, 18 predicted proteins | sample Bog_T0_3_FD_202130 | JGI IMG/M metagenome (GOLD analysis project Ga0302320, IMG submission 202130) | Peat permafrost microbial communities from Stordalen Mire near Abisko, Sweden - Bog_T0_3 | ecosystem: Environmental > Terrestrial > Soil > Wetlands > Peat | place: Sweden: Abisko, Stordalen Mire...
TGGCCTGGTCCGCATCGCCGCCGCCGCCGCCCGCCTGGCTCCCGGCTTCACCTTTGGAGCCGGACGGCTTGGATTCCGGGTTGGACAAATCGATGGACGAAACAGGCAGCCCCAGCGTTGCCAGAGACTTCCGCAAATCGTCCGTCTTGCCCACCGCCACAATAGTCAGCTCCGACGGATGCAGGTGTTCGCGGGCTACCCGGAGCACGTCCGCCCCGGTCACCGCTTCCAGACCTTTTTGATAGCGGTCGATGAAGTCCTTTGGGTAGCCGTAGTATTCGTAGTTAAGCAGACGGCTCAGGGTCTTGGTCCTGGTGTCGAAGGCGAACACCAGGCCGTTCAACGCCGATTGCCGCGCGGTCTCCAGTTCGTCCGGGCTCACCTCGCTGCTGCGAATGCGCTCGATCTGCTCCTGAATCGCTTTTAGCGTATCGGTGGTGGAAGCGGATTTCGTGCTGCCGCCGATCTCAAACAGCCCCGGATGATCGTAATTCGCGCCCCAGTCCGCCGAAATCTCATAGGCCAGCCCGAGCTGTGTGCGCACGCGCTGCACCAGGCGGCTCTGGAATCCTCCGCCCAAAATATCGCCCATCACTTCCAGCGCGGGAAAATCCCGATCCTTCAGTTCGCCCCCCAGATGGCCTTCGATGAAGAAGGTTTGCGTCACATCGTCTTTCTTGGCCAGATAGATTCCCGGTCGGGCTTTCTCCTGGACCGCCGGGAACGGCGGCACTTTAGGCTGCTGGTAGTTCCAGCCGCCAAACAACGCGTTCAGTTTCGCCTGCATCTCCGTGGTCGAGAAATCGCCCCACACCGCCATCAGCATATTGGCCGGAAAAAAGTAACGTTTGTAGAAGGCTATGGCGTCGGCGCGCGCAATGTGCTCGACCGTGGCATATTCCGCGTCCCACCCGTACGGGGTATCTTTGCCATATACGATGTTGGTGAATTCCCGCTCCGCCACGCCGTGCGCATCGTCGTTTCGCCGGGCAATGCCGCTGCGCATTTCCGACTTAGCCATGTCGATCTTCTCCTGGCGGAATTCGGGCTGCGTCAGCACGTCCTTGAAGATTCCCAGTACTTCGCCGGTGTTCTCTTTCATCGAGGAAAAGGAGACCGATCCGCTGGTTTCCCCGATATCGCTCTCCACCGACGCGGCTATATTCTCGAGTTCTTCGTCGATCTGGTCGCCGGTCTTGTTGGACGTCCCGCCGGAACGCATCACCGCGCCGGTTATGGAGGCGAGGCCCACCTTGTCGGCGGGATCGAACAGGTTACCCGTGCGGACTCGCACGGTTCCGCTCACGATCGGCAACTCGTGATCTTCGAGTAAGTAGACTTGCATCCCGTTCGGCAGCGTGTAAGTGGTCACGTCGGGAATGGGAATCTTCTTCAGCGCCGGAAACTTTAGATCTTTATATGCGGCTGGCGTATTCGGGATCGGCGCCGGACCGATAGTGGCCTGGCCGTAAGCCGCGCATGCGCCCAGGCTGGCCCAGAGAAAAAGCCGCCTCACTGCGCGCCTCCCGCGGCCTGCTTCGGCGCGATCAAGTAAGACACCGTGCGCTTCTCTGGCACAAAGCACTCCTGCGCCACGCGCTGAACATCGGCAGCGCTAATCCGATCCAGCTCATCGAGCGAGGTAAACACCTTTCGCCAATCGCCATAGACCGCATGATAAGCGGTCAATAAGCCGGCTAGTCCCGAATTGCTATCCAGCCGCCGGATCAGGCTCGCGCGCGTCTTGGTCTTCACCCGCGCCAGCGTGGCATCGTCCACCTTCTGCGATTTGAATTTCTCCAGCACTTCATCGAACGCTTTTTCGTTCTCGGCTGTGGTGTGTCCCGCGGCAGGCGACAGGACAAACAAAAACAGGTTGGGATACTTGCCGCCGGGAAACGTATCGTCCGCCTCTGCCTCGAGCGAGATCTGCTTGTCCCGCACCAGTTCCTTATACAGCAAACCGGTTCGGCCCCCCGAAAGGATGCCGCTGATCACATCGAACACCGGATCCTCCTTGCTGAACTCGTCCGGACGCTTATACCCCACGATCAACATCGGCTGGCTCGGCGACTCTACCTGCGCCTGCTTGGGGCCTTCCTGGGAAGGCTCCGCAGTGTGCAACAGGGGCGGCAGCGGCCGCGAAGGCATCGGCCCGAAATATTGTTCCGCGAAGCGGCGCGCATCGGCCGGATTCACGTCGCCCACAATCCCTAGCGTGATGTTACCCGGCACATAGTACGCATGAAAGAACCGCCACGCATCGGCTCGCCGCAGGTGAGTGACATCGCTGGGCCACCCTGTCCCCATCACGCGATAAGGGAACGCCGCGAAGGCCGTCGCCAGGAACGTCTGCAACAGCTTGCCCTGCGGCTCGGACTCCACACGCATCCGGTACTCCTCCATCACCACGTCCCGCTCCTTGTAGAACTCCCGAAACACCGGCTGGATAAACCTCTGTGACTCGAGCAGAAACCATAACTCCAGCCGGTTGGACGGCAGGCTGTAGAAATACTCAGTCGAATCCCACGACGTCTGGGCATTCATTCCCGCCCCGCCGTTCTGCTCGATGATGCGCGGGTAGAGGTTGGGTTCGACGAATGCGTTGGCCTTTTCCCCGGCAGCCTTTAGGTCCGCCTCGAGGGCCGCGATCTTCCCAGGGTCGGCTTGCAAACCCCGGTTGCGCTCCGCGTCCAGCCGGTCGTAAACGCCTTCTTCCGCGTCGATGGCGGCCTTCTCCTCGGGCCAATTCTTGCTGCCGATACTTTCGGTGCCCTTGAAGGCCATGTGCTCGAACATGTGCGCGATGCCCGTCGATCCCGACGGATCGTCCACAGAGCCCGCATTCACGTAAGTATGAAACGATACTACGGGCGCCTCATGCCGCTCCACCACGATGAAGTGCAGCCCGTTGGCCAAGGTAAACTCTGTGACTTTCTTCTCAAATTCCTTTAAGCTCTGCGCGGCGGCCAGCAGCGGGAGCAGAAAGACAAGATAGCGATAAGCTCTCATGATCTATCTCTCGAAGTTAGCAGATCGGGTTGAATTCGTGGGACCGCCTCGCACGAGGCAGGCTCGCCCCTTGGTTTTCGTCGTTACATGCTAAGCTGTCATGCGGATGTTCAGCCGCCAAGACCGCAAGGCCCGCTTTCTCTTCGGCTTATCGGACATCCTACTGACTGCCCTCGCCTTCGAGGGGGCTTACCAGACCCGCAGTCTGTTGCACCTGGAGCGCAGCTTCTACCTCGTGCTTCCCACTAAAGTCCTGGTGCTGGGCTTCGCCGTGGTTGCGTGGCTGCTGAGCGGACTATGGCTCGGCGTCTACGAAAGGCTCGATGCCGGCAATCCGCGCGTCATCCTGCGCGATTCGTTCCGGCAATGCGCCTACGGCGCGGTGGTTCTGATCCTGTTTGAGTTTGCGTTGCGCCTCGACCTGAGCCGTCCTTTTCTGGCTTTGTTCATCGGCTACGCCTGGGTTCTGCTGTTTCTGTTTCGCCTGTTTTCGGGCCGCGTGGCCGGCGCCATCCGGCGCGAATTCGGCGCTCCCCATTTCGTCATGGTGGCCGGCACCAGCGACCGCGCCCGCAAACTCGGCGAGGCTCTCGAACGGTCCGCGCATTACGGCATCCGGCTGACGGGCTTTCTCGCGCCCGATCCGGCGGCAGCTCCCCGCGAAATTCAACTCGCGGCCGCTTATAAAGTTTACCCCCTCGGCGAACTGCGCCAACTGTTATGCGACCGCGTCATCGACGAGATCATCTTTTCGGTAGGCAGCGAAACGCTGGCGCAATTGGAAGACGTGTTCCTGCTCTGCGACGAAGAAGGCGTGCGCACCCGCGTGGCCGTGGACTTCTTCCCCCATGTCAATAGCGAAGTCTACCTGGAACGCCTCGGATTCACTCCCTTGCTCACCTTCTCGGCCGCTCCGCACGATGAGATCCGCCTGCTGTTGAAACGCTTCACCGACATTGCCATCGCGGCGGCCGGCTTAGTGATCCTGTTGCCCTTCATGCTGGCGGTGGTCCTTCTGGTCCGGCTGACTTCGCCCGGCGCGGCTATTTTCAGGCAGGTGCGCTGCGGATTGAACGGCCGCCGGTTTCTGTTTTATAAGTTCCGCTCCATGTGCGCCGATGCGGAGCGCATGAAAGCCGGTGTGATGCATCTGAGCACGCGCAAAACCGCCATGAAGATCCCCGAAGATCCACGCCTGACGCGCGTGGGCCGCTATCTGCGGAAATTTTCGATCGACGAGTGGCCCCAGCTCTGGAACGTGCTCAAAGGCGATATGTCGCTGGTGGGCCCGCGGCCCGCCGTTCCCGACGAGGTAGAGCAGTATCAAACCTGGCAGCGCCGCCGCTTGCGCATGCGGCCCGGACTGACCTGTCTGTGGGCCGTGAGCGGAAGGGACAATTTGGACTTCGAGACTTGGATGCGGCTGGACATGCAGTACATCGATAACTGGTCGCTGGCGCTCGACTGGAAAATTATTCTTCGCACGATTCCCCGAGTTCTTACCGGGCATGGGGCGAATTGAAAAGCCGGCAATCATAAGACGGAAAAGCGAATCATGCACTTATTACCTACACAAGACGAAGTCGTGCGCGTCCTGCGCGATACCGGCGCGCTGCGCGACGGCCATTTTGAATACACCAACGGCTTGCACTCCAACGAGTACTTGCAAGTTCCGTTGGCCATGCGTTATTACCAGCACGCCCGCATGCTCAGCGTCGGCTTGAGCCGCCTCCTGCGTCAAAATGCGGAGCTCCGCGCCATCATTCCGGACCTTTCCATCGTCACGCCGGCCAATGCCGGGCTGCCGGTCGCTTATGGGGTCTGCGAAGCCTTGCGCGCTCGCCAGGTCTACTGGGCCGAACGCGAGGAGCGCGGCCAGCCCATGCGCTTCCGCCACTTTCTGGAACAGCATCCTGGCGAGCAGGTCGTTCTGGTCGACGATCTTCTGCGTTCGGGCCGTAACCTGCACGAGATGAAGGAACTCCTCGAGTCGCGCGGCGCGCGCGTGGTGGCGCTCGCGGTGATCGTCTACCAGCCCACGCCCCGCACCCGCACGTTCGGCGAGTTGCCCCTTTATTATCTGGCTAAGCTCGAAGCCAGTTACTACGCCGACGCAGCCCATTGCGATCTCTGCAAGGCCGGCATACCGGTGCAGAAGATTTGGGTATAGATCCGCGCATGCGCCTCCGGTGCGGGCCCGGTACGGTATAATCGCCTTCATGAAAACAGCCGTGTTGCTCGCTTTGTTCGCCTCCCTGGCTCTCGCCGAAACCTGGAACGGTACCCTGGTGGATGTGATGTGCAAGAACCAGGATTTGGCCGGCCATACCACCAAGTGCGCCATCGCCTGCGCGAAGAGCGGCTATGGCCTGGTGCTGGCCGATGGCAAGTTCGTCAAGTTCGACGAAGCCGGCAACGCCCAAGCTTTGGCCGCGCTCAAAGCTTCCAGCAAAGAAAAAGACCTGAAGGCGAAGGTCACCGGCTCGCTCGATGGCGACACGGTTCAGGTGCAATCGGTGGAATTGCAATAGCGTTTGCGAATTTCCACCCAGGCCGGAAACACCGCGGGATTCTCCAGCCACACGAGTATCCACCGCGCCATTTCTTGCTTCTCCGCCTTCCTTGCGGGCGCAGCCTCGGAACCCCGCTCCACGAAGCGCGCCCTGTCTTTGGCCGCGATGGCCTGCCGCCGGCAATAGCGTGCCCTCTGGCGGTCTCCCGTCCGCATCGCTTCGGCATAAACCTCCAGCATGGCCCGCAAGTCCCGCTCCAGTTGCTCGAACGAGGCTTGCCCGATTCCCGCCCACGGTTGCGCGAACGGGAGACCGGTCGCCCGCAGCAGATCGCGCAAGTAGCTTTCCGAGATGGGCGCCAACGTGGCCAGGGCCGACTGCCATTCCCGCTCGCCGATGGACGTAATCGGCCCCAATGCCAGAAACTCTCGCAGGGCCTGTTTGCGGGACTTAGCCGGCATTCGCGGCGCCCGGCGATTCCCCGCAAAGAGCACCGCCCGCCATCGTGGGGGCGCTATGGGTGTAAAGTGGAATGAGTGGGTTGATGTTGCGCCACGGAATCGGGAACGACAGGTCATACCAGCCCGGGCCAAACCCTAATCCGATCAAGGTCGTGCGGACACGGGTCTCTATCCCCGCCACCGTGTGGAAAAAGAACGGAATCGGGGCCGGCAAGGCGGCGCGAATGCCGGCTTCCGGGCTGGCCCGCGGGCCGTCTGTCTCCCGTGTTTTGTGTGGGTCCTCACCAACGCCCATGAAATCAGCCTATACTGTCCTATTGGCAAAGGCAAAACGTCAGCGCAAATGAAACGTCGCGTAGTCATCACAGGAATCGGGGCCGTGAGCCCCAATGGAATTGGCAGAGAAGCCTTTTGGGAAGCCAGCCGCAATGGCGTGAGCGGAGTGCGTCGTATCACGCGCTTTGATCCGTGCAATTCGCCTGTGCAGGTGGCCGGCGAGGTGGTCGGGTTCGACGAGTCCAAGGAAGTCGATCCCAAAGACCGTCCGCACGTATCGCGCGTGGTGCCTCTCGCCGCAGCGGCCGTGCGCGAAGCCATGGAGGACGCTGGAGTGGACGCCGGATCGATGACCCGCCAGGAGTTGCGGCAGATCGGCGTGATCGTCGGCTCCGGCGGCGGCAGCCTGGAGTTCACCGAGGAACAGTACCGCCTGTATTATTCCGGAAAACTGAAGCAGTGCAGCGTGTACGTGATCCCCACCTCGACCATCGGCACCCTGGCGAGCGAGATTTCCATGCGCTTCGGCTTCCGCGGCATGAGCCACATCATCTCGACGGGATGCACTTCCTCCACCGATGCCATCGGCTACGCCTACCGCAACATTCAAGCCGGCGTGCTGGACACCATGGTGGCCGGCGGCGTGGACGCGCCCATCGCGCCCCTGATCCTCCGCGGATTCGTGCTCATGCGCATCATGAGCACGCGCTGGAATTCCGAGCCCCAGCGCGCCTCCCGGCCTTTCTCGCGCGACCGCGACGGTTTCGTTATCGCCGAAGGCGCCTGGTTCTTTGTGATGGAGGAGATGGAGCACGCCCGCGCGCGCGGCGCCCACATCTACGGCGAGGTGGCCGGATACGGCTCCACCTGCGAAGCCTATCACCGCGTCCGCCTCGAAGAGTGCGGCGAAGAGCCCGCCCGCACCATGACCATGGCCATGGAAGAGGGCGGCGTCGGCCCGGGAGATATCCAATACGTCAACTATCACGGCACCGCCACCGAGTTGAACGACCGCATCGAGACGCGCGCCGTAAAACTCGCTTTCAACAGCCACGCTTATAAGATCGCGGGATCCTCCCTGAAGAGCCTGATCGGCCATCCGCAGGGAGCCTGCGGGGCCGCCGGAATCGCGGCAACCCTCCTCGCCATGCGCGATGGCGTGGTCCATCCCACGATCAACGTCGAAGAGCCCGATCCGCAGTGCGATTTGGACTACATCCCGGATGTCGCCCGCCGCATGGATATCGAGCATGCGGTCTCCAATTGCATCGCCTTCGGAAGTAAGAATTCGGCTCTGCTGTTGAGACGCATTTAGGCCGCCCGAGGTACGCCAGCCGCGCTAGCGGAAGATCGACTTTGCGATCGTGGCATGCACGCCCTTATTGCCGTCGACCACTTGCGTGATACTCAAGTCCGCCGCCACGCTGGTCAGCATGTAGGCATCCTCGCGCGACAGATGCTTTTCCGTGGCCAGGAAATCGATCATCTGTTCCACGGCAATCTTGGCCGCTTCACGCAAGTCTTCATGCATCCCCATGGCGATGTACTGTGTCGGGGTCTCCCCGCGCGGCCAGAGCAGATGCAGATCCTTGCGCACCACCAACTGAAATACCCCGCTCAGTGAGGTTTCAAGCGCCGTGATGTCCACTTCACCATTTCCCTGCCCCGCGTGCCCATCCCCCACCTGAAACAACGCTCCGCGCGCCTGCACCGGAATGAACAGCGTAGTGCCCGCCACGAATTCCTTGTTGTCGATGTTTCCCGCATGAAACCACGGCGGCACACTGCTGATCCGCCCCAGGCTCTCCGGCGGCGCCACACCCATGCTGCCGAAGAAGGGCCGCAGTGGAATCTCGATGCCCGGCGCGAATCGTGCGATCATCCTTTCCCGGTCGAGCGGGATGATTTTGGTGCGGGCGTATGGGAATTCGTCCGGCAGAAATCCCGCGCCCGGCCGAAACGTATTGTAGGCGTATGGAATCGCCAGTTGGATCGATTGAATACGCACTTCAAGCGTATCGCCGGGCTCGGCCCCTTCCACGTATATCGGTCCAGTCAGGATGTGGCCGCCCGGGCCTTTGTCGCTCACTTCGCGGAAGATCTCCCGCAGCGCCGGTTCGATATCCGCTGGCGCAACTCCCGCCGCCTCCAGCCGCTCCGGACTATTGGTAATCAGTGTTTGCACCTCTACCCGATCGCCCGATCGGATACGCAGCACCGGCGCCGTGTTCGCCGCGTAGTATCCCCAGGCCACCGTTTTGGGGGTCGCCTTCAGCTTGTATATGGCCTGTTCCGGGGGCGCGGCCATCACTTGCCATGCCGCCAACGCCACGAGCACCTTTACGCGCATCTAAACTTCTTCGCATATATCGCCAAACACCGCAAGTTTCAAACCCCGTTCCGGGCTCTCTGTCTCGCCCGGGGGTGATTTGTAATAGACTGCTATCTATGCGAAGGTTTTATAGCGGTCTGATAATGGCTGCCGCGCTCTGTATGCCGGCTCTCGCCCAGAAAAGCAGTAACCCGTTGGTTGGGCGGTGGGATTTCAATCTCACCACCCCCCGCGGCACAAGCGCCTGCTGGCTGGGCGTAACCGAGAAGGGCGGCCGGCTGGATGTGTGGTATCAGCCCGCCGGCGGGAATGTCTATCAGGTGAAAGATTCTCGCCTGGATGGGTCCCACCTGATCCTGAATCTGTCCCACTCCATGACCTGGGATCTCGAGGCCAAGGACGGCAAACTCACCGGCGTGCAGAAAAACGGCGAGCACACCGTTGAGTTGACCGGCGTACGCTCGCCAGATCTAAAGCGCAGCGCCCCCAAGGCCTGGACCGATCCGGAGCCGTTGTTCAATGGCAAGGATTTGACCGGTTGGGAGCCCATCGGCAAGGACCCCAGCCACTGGACCGTCGAAGGCGGCCTGCTGTTGAACACCGCCCACGGCGCCAACCTGAAGACCACCCGTAAATTCGAGGATTTCAAGGTCCACTACGAGGTCAATTGCCCCGACGACGGCAACAGCGGCTTCTACCTGCGCGGGCGCTACGAAGTCCAGATCGAATATGAACCGCTTACCAGCAATCCTCCGGAGCGGCGCATCGGGTCGGTCTACGGGCGCATCGCACCGGAGCCCGCGCTGCCGCGCACTCCGGGCCAGTGGGAGACCTTCGACGTAACCCTGGTGGGGCGCTCGGTGACGGTTGTGCATAACGGCGTCACCACCATCGACCACAAAGAGATTGAGGGCATTACCGGAGGAGCCCTCGATGCCAATGAGGGCGAGCCAGGCCCGTTCTACATTCAGGGCGACCATACCGGCGGCCTGAAATTTCGCAACATCACCGTTTCGGTTCCGAAAAGCTAGCGCCGAGTTCGCGCGGCTCAGAAAAGTGCTCACGTGTTTGCAGCAACTTGCCGAGCCACGACCGTCAGGGAGTTGGATTCGCGCGGCAGCAACTTGCCGAGCCACGACCGTCAGGGAGTTGGATTCGCGCGGCAGCAACTTGCCGAGCCACGACCGTCAGGGAGTTGGATTCGCGCGGCAGCAACTTGCCGAGCCACGACCGTCAGGGAGTTGGATTCGCGCGGCCTTTTCCGCAGCCTGCTAGCGGACCGCAAGCAATATGAGGAACAGGACCAGCACGATGACATCGGCGATCAAGCCGGCCTTGTTCTGCTGAAGGTCGATCAGCATTCCGGATTTGAGTGGCGAACGCATTGGATTCCCGTGCTATCGGACGGCGGCGGGGCGTGGCCGGTTGCACCATGTTGCAGCATATGGCCGTACCTGTCAATAGGGCTGAAGCGGATATGGTACTGCCCCTCCAGCCATCCCCCCCAAATACTTTCGACGAGAAAGCTTGACTTTCGGATAAATCTAATCCTATCATGTGGTTGAACACTAAGCGGGGAATTCTCTTCTGCGATCGCCGGGAGGCCCATTTTGATCAAACTGGATATTATTAACGAAGTCGTCAATAAAACCGGCATCACCAAGACCAAGGCCGAGATGGCCGTCGAGACCGTTTTTGAATCCATGAAGAAAGCCTTGGAACAGGGAGATCGCATCGAACTGCGTGGCTTCGGCGTATTCAACGTGAAGCCCCGTAAGACCGGCATCGGCCGCAATCCGCGCACCGGCGCGGAAGTGTCCATTCCCCCTGGCAAAGCGGTGCGCTTCAAGCCTGGCAAAGAACTGCAAACATTGCAGTAACGCGCACAAGAACAATCGAATTGTGTCCCCTCAGGATTATTCGTCGGCCACTTACCCCGCCTACGCGGAAAATGGAAATAGCCGGGGTTTCCCGCGCCTGCTGCCGCGCCTCCATGAACGCTACTGGCTGCATGGTCTCCTGTTCCTGAGCACCCTGTTCTCCACCACCATGGTGGGGTCCAGCTTGCAAGAGGACTTTAACCGCAATCTGCCCTTCGACGTCTCGCACTATCTCTCCGGCTTCGTGAATGTTTGGAGTCACCCAGGCCTCATTCTGCAGGGACTGCCTTTTTCCCTGACCCTGCTGACCATCCTGCTAGCCCACGAGTTTGGGCATTATTTGACCTGCCTCTATTACGGCGTGGATGCCAGTCTGCCGTACTTCCTGCCCGCGCCCACTCTGATGGGAACTTTTGGCGCCTTCATCCGCATCCGGTCGGCCATCTATTCAAAGCGCGTTCTATTCGACATCGGTGTCGCCGGACCGATCGCCGGCTTCGTTTTTCTCCTGCCCGCCCTGGCCGTGGGGGTGGCCTTCTCCAAAGTGATTCCGGGGATTGCGCTGCAAGGCGATATCCGCTTTGGAACCCCCGGACTGCAATGGATTCTGCAGAAGCTCATCTTTCCGGGAGTGCCCGCCGCGGATATTTACCTCCATCCGGTGGCACGCGCAGCTTGGATCGGGATCCTGGCTACCGCGCTGAACCTGCTCCCCATCGGGCAGCTTGACGGCGGCCACATCCTTTATTCGCTGGTGGGCGACAGACACAAGCGGCTTTCCATGGTTTTTATTATCGCGCTCGTTCCGCTGGGCATTTTCGGCCACTGGTGGCCCTGGTGTCTCTGGGCCGTGGCGCTGTTCTTCCTGGCTCGCCGGCATCCCGTGATCGTGGATGCTTCCGCCCTCTCTGCGGGCCGCAAGTGGCTGGCCCTGGCGGCCCTCATCATTTTCCTGCTCTGCTTTACTGTGGCGCCCGTGTTGGAGGGTGCGTTCTGAGCGCCCGCCATGAAAATTACCGCCACCATCATCACCCTGAACGAAGAACGCCACATCGCCCGCGCCATCGAGAGCCTGCGCTGCTGCGACGAGATCATCGTGCTCGATAGCGGTTCGGCAGACCGCACCCTGGAACTCGCCGAAAAGCTCGGCGCGCGCCTCCTCGAAAGTCCCTGGCGCGGCTATGCCGGACAAAAAAACTGGGCCGCCCAGCAAGCCTCTAACGATTGGATTCTGTCGCTCGATGCCGACGAGGCTTTGAGCGAAGCCCTCGAAGGCGAGATCTGGAACCTTAAAAAAAACGGTCCGAAATTCGACGCTTACACCATGCCCCGCATGGCGCAATATTTAGGCCGGTGGATTCTCCACGGCGGCTGGTATCCCGATCGCAAGGTGCGTTTGTATCACCGGGAGAAAGCCCAGTGGGTGGGCGATTTCGTGCATGAAAGCGTCCAGGTGCGCGGGCGCCTCGGGCGCCTAGAATCCAACCTGCTGCACTTCACTTGCGATTCTCTGTCCGAACACCTCCGGACCATGGATCGCTATACCACCCTGGCCGCCGAGGAATTAGTTTCCCGGAAGCGCCCCCTCGGCGCCGGCCATTTGATCGTCGATCCCACCTGGACCTTTTTGAAAACCTACGTTGTGCAAGCTGGATTCTTGGACGGTATTGAGGGGCTGACCATCGCCTACATGGCCGCGTTGTATACCTTCTTGAAGTATGCCAAGGCGCGCAATATGAGCAGTTGGGGACGGCGTTGATGCGCGTTCTTCATCTCGATTCCGGGCGCGAGATGCGCGGCGGGCAATGGCAGGTGCTCCGGTTGATGCAAGGCCTGCCCCGCGAAACCGTCGAATGCACCTTGCTTTCGCGCGCGGGATCGCCTCTCTCGGATCGCGCCAAAGCACTCGGCCTGGATGTGCGCCCCCTCGGAGTGTGGGCCGTTTACAAACTGTCGCGGCGGTCGGATCTGGTGCACGCTCACGATGCCCGCTCCCACACGCTCGCCGCCGCGTTGGCCGGCGCCCCGTTGGTGGTCTCGCGGCGCGTCGCTTTTCCGCTTCGGTCTCAGTGGAAGTATCGGCATGCCGCGCGCTACGCCGCCGTGTCACAATTCGTGAAGGGCGTCATGATCGCCGGCGGCGTGCCCGAAGAAAAGATATCCGTGGTTTACGATGGCGTGCCGGTCCCGAAGGCTTGCTTGGGCGCAAACTCCCTGGCTCCTTCGCTGGTTGCGCCCGCCGGTGACGATCCGCTCAAAGGAACCGCCCTGGCCCTCGAAGCCACGCGCCGCGCCGGTGTGGATCTGCTGCTTTCGCGCGACCTGGAAGCCGACCTGCCGGGGGCCGCTTTGTTCCTGTATCTGACGCACTCCGAAGGCCTCGGCTCCGCGATTCTCCTCGCCATGGCCGCCGGCGTCCCCGTGATCGCCAGCAACGTGGGCGGAATCCCCGAAATCGTGCGCCACCGGGAAAACGGCTGGCTGACTGAAAACGATCCGGAGCCCATAGCTGCCGCCATTCGGAAATTGCTCGCGGATAGCCCCATGGCCCATGCCCTGGCCGCGCGCGGCCGGCAAACCGTAGCCCAAAAATTCTCACTCGATCAAATGATTCACAATACCCTCGATCTCTACCGCCAGGTGCTCTCTTGTTAGAAGCCTGCCTGGCGCTGCTTTTCGGACTGGTGATCGGCAGCTTTCTGAACGTCTGCGTCTACCGCCTGCCTCAGGATCTTTCCGTGGTGCGGCCGCGCTCCTACTGCCCCGCGTGTACCCATCCGATCGCCTGGTACGACAACCTGCCGCTGCTCAGCTACGCCCTGCTCGGTGGACGCTGCCGCCATTGCAAAGCGGCCATCCCGGTGCGCTATCCGCTGGTGGAACTGATGACCGGCGCGCTCTTCTTCTTGTTCGTCTGGCGTTTGGGACCCACGCTGGCCGCCGGGAAGTTCTGCCTGTTGAGCGCCTTGCTGGTGGGTTTGACGTTTTCCGATCTGGAAGCGCGCATCCTGCCCGACGAATTTACCCTCGGCGGGACCGCCGCCGGGCTCATCTTTGCCTGGTTTGTTTCCATCAACGACGATATCGCCCAAGTGCTCTTGTGGATGGCGGGCCTGCATGGCAATTCCCATTGGGTTTCACTTGCCGAGGCCGCCCTGGGCGCCATCATTCCCGGTTTGTTTCTATGGTTCGGCGGATGGCTCTACTTCAAGCTGCGCCACCGGGAAGGCTTGGGCTTGGGCGATGTCAAACTGGTGGCCATGGTAGGCGCGTTCTTGGGCCTGCATGGCGCGCTTTTGATGCTCATCGGCGGATCCCTGGCGGGGTCTCTGATCGGGTATGCCTACATCCGCCTTACGCACCAGGACCCGGGCACTTATGAACTGCCCTTTGGAACATTTCTCGGTTTGGCCGGCATTGTCGTGGCCTTGGGCATCTCTGGAGCTTTCTAGCCTGCGGAAAAAGGCCGGGGAGTGCTCACGTGTTTGCAGCAACTTGCCGACCCACGACCGTCAGGGAGTGGATTCGCGCGGCCGTTTTCCGCCGCTTTCTAGCCTGCGGCCAACTCCGTGCCGCCACGATTTCATCTCACTGGCGAGAATTTGGCGCCCTGTCGGGCAGTCGCACCTCGCCTTTTCAGCATCTTACAACCCCCAGCGCGCGGACACAAAATTGCCGATGAGTAGGTATGGGTTCCATAAGTTCGCTCACTAGTCTTTCCAACACTTATTTGCAGTCCCTTCTCGGCTCCACGCAGCAGGGCTCGCTTTCAGGTGCCAGTTCCGGCACGTCCTCGGTCGCCACTCAGTCGGAGAACGGCCAGCTTTCCCCGTTCGCTCAGTTGATGAGCACGCTACAGCACCTTCAGCAGTCCAATCCAACCGAATACAAGCAGGTTACCGGTCAAATCGCCACGAATCTGCAGACCGCCGCCAAAGCCGCGACTGCCGACGGCAACTCGACCGCTGCGAACCAGCTCGATAGCCTTGCCGCGGATTTCTCGAACGCCTCTCAAAGCGGCCAACCTCTCAACGTCCAGGACATAGCCCAGGCAGCCGGCGGAGGCCATCACCATCATCATCACGGCCACGCCGCCTCGAGCGATACCGCCTCGAGCGATACCGACGCCAGTTCCACCCAACTCAATCAGGCGTTGTCCGCCTTCCAGGCTAACAGCACGCCAAACGCGGCCACCGATCCGATGGCGATCATCATGAACACGCTGTCGAGCGCCGGCATCACCCCCAATAGTTGATGGCCGACCGCTCATAGCTACTCGCGCTAAACTAGTTGTTTCAATGAAACAACGTATACGCTCGACGACGGTGCTTTGCGTCCGCCGCGACAACAAAGTGGTAATGGCGGCCGATGGGCAGGTTACTCTCGGCCACGAGGTTCTCAAATCGTCCGCCAAGAAACTCCGCCGCATCTATAACGATAAAATCCTCGCCGGCTTCGCCGGATCCACCGCCGACGCTTTCGCCCTCTTCGCCCGCTTCGAATCTAAACTCGAACAATTCAACGGCAACCTCTCGCGCGCTGCCGTTGAACTAGCTAAGGAATGGCGCACCGACCGCATGCTGCGCCATCTGGAAGCCCTGCTGCTGGTCGCCGACAACAAGAATACCTACATCGTCAGCGGCAATGGCGACGTCATCGAACCGGACGAAGGCGCCGCTTCCATCGGCTCCGGCGGACCTTTCGCGCTCTCCGCCGCCACCGCCCTGCTGCGCAACACCAAACTCTCCGCCCGCCAGATCTCCGAACAATCCATGCAGATCGCCGCCCACATCTGCATCTATACCAACGACAGCTTTACCTACGAGGAGCTCGCCTAAATGGTCATCTATCTTCCCTCTCAATCCGTGGATGAGGAACCCATCCTCGACGAACTCACCCCCCGCGAAATCGTCCGCGAGCTCGACAAACACGTGGTCGGCCAGGCCGAAGCCAAGCGCGCCGTAGCCATCGCCCTGCGCAACCGCATCCGCCGCCAGAAACTCCCCCCCGAAATGGCCGACGAGGTCATGCCCAAAAACATTCTCATGATCGGCCCCACCGGCGTCGGCAAAACCGAAATCGCCCGCCGACTCGCCCGTCTGGCCAATTCCCCCTTCCTGAAAGTCGAAGCCAGCAAATTCACGGAAGTCGGCTACGTCGGCCGCGACGTCGAGTCCATGATCCGCGACTTAGTGGATATTGCCATCGACATGGTCCGCGAAGAGCGCCTCGAAGAAGTCGCCGACCGCGCCGAAGCCAACGCCGAAGAGCGCCTCCTCGACCTCCTCATGCCGCCTCAGCCCGAGGCCGCCGAAAGCATTGAGCGCACCCGCGAAAAGCTCCGCGACCGTCTCCGCGAGGGCAAACTAGACGAGCGTCTCGTCGAATTGGAAGTCAAGGACCGCGGCCCCAACTTCGAGATCGCCACCAACGCCGGCATTGAGGAAATGAGCATCAACCTGAAGGACATGCTCCCCAATTTCTTCGGCGGCAAAACCCGCAAGCGCAAAATGCGCGTGGCCGAAGCCGCCGACTACCTGGGCCAGGAAGAAGAGCAGAAACTCATCGACATGGAACAGGTTACCCGCGTCGCGCTGGAGCGCGTGGAGACCAGCGGCATTATCTTCCTTGACGAAATCGACAAGATCGCCGGCCGCGAAACCGGCCACGGTCCGGACGTCAGCCGCGAAGGCGTGCAGCGCGATATCCTGCCCATCGTGGAAGGCACCACCGTCAACACGCGCTACGGTTTCGTCCGCACCGATCACATTTTGTTCATGGCCGCCGGCGCCTTCCACGTCTCCAAGCCCGCCGACATGATCCCTGAGCTGCAGGGGCGCTTTCCCATCCGCGTCGAGCTGAAGTCGCTCACCGTCGAGGATTTCATCCGCATCCTGCGCGAGCCCAAAAACGCGCTCGCCAAACAGTACACCGCGCTCATGGAAACCGAGGGCATCAAGCTCACCTTCACCGACGACGCCCTCGAGGAAGTCGCCAAATTCGCCGCGCAAGTGAATCAAAGTTCCGAGAATATCGGCGCGCGCCGTCTCCACACCATCATGGAAAAACTCCTCGAAGAGGTCTCCTTCGAAGGTCCCGATCTCAAGAAGAAAAATGTCAAGGTCGACGCCGCCTACGTCCGCAAGCAGCTCGCCGACATCGTCAAGGATCAGGACCTGAGCCGCTATATCCTGTAGAAACGCATGCCAGAACTCGTTCAGTACACCGTCCAAGATGACGTTGCCGTAATCACCATCGTCAACCCGCCCGTCAACGCCCTCAGCCCCGGCGTGCCCGAAGGCATCGACGCAGGCGTAGCGCGCGCCATCGCCGACCCTGCGGCGAAGGCCATCGTGATCGTCGGCGCGGGCCATACTTTCATCGCCGGTGCGGATATCAAGGTCTTCGGCACTATCCCCAACCGCGAAGTTTCCATCGACCGTTCCCATCGCGTGCATGCGCTGCTGCTCCGCATCGAAGACAGCCCCAAGCCGGTCGTATGCGCCATCCATGGCACCGCGCTCGGCGGCGGACTCGAGTTCGCCATGGCCTGCCACTATCGCGTGGCCGTGCCGACCGCCAAAGTCGGACAACCCGAAGTCCTGCTCGGCATCATCCCCGGCGCGGGCGGCACCCAGCGCCTGCCCCGTCTCTGCGGCGTCGCCACCGCCATCGAACTCTGCACGCTCGGCCAGCACATCGGCGCCCAGCGCGCCCTCGCCGAAGGCATCCTCGACCAACTCGTCGACGGCGACCTTCTCGCGGGCGCCATCGCCTTTGCGCTCGGGAAAGCCGCGTCCGGCGAAATCCGCAAAGTCCGCGAACAGGAAACCAGGATCGCCGATTACACCGTGGCAGCCTCCGCCATCGACGCGGCTCGCGCCAGCCTGAAAAAGACTGCGCGCGGCGCGCACGCTCCCTTCGCCGCCGTTGATGCCATCGCCGCCGGCGTCCACGGCGGCTTCGATGCCGGCTCAGCGCGCGAGATAGAACTGTTCGCCGACTGCGTGCTCTCCGCCGAATCGCGCAATCTGATCCGCCTCTTCTTCGCCGAACGCGAAGCCGGTAAGGTTCCCGGCATCCCCAAAGACACCCCCACATCCGAAATCCGCGCCGCCGCGGTGGTCGGAGCGGGCACCATGGGGGGGGGCATCGCCATGAACTATGCCAACGCCGGCATTCCCGTGCTGCTTAAGGAATCCGGCCAGGCTGCCCTGGATCGTGGTCTCGCCACCATCCGCAAGAATTACGACAACTCCGCCGCTAAAGGCAAAATGACGCCCGAGCAGGTCGGCCGCGTCATGTCCCTGATCCGCCCCACCCTCACCTACGACGGTTTCGATCAGGTCGATATCGTGGTCGAAGCGGTCTTCGAAAACTTGGATCTGAAGAAATCCGTCTTCGCCGATCTCGGCCGCGTCACCAAGCCCGATTGCGTGCTGGCCTCCAACACGTCCACCCTCGATATCGATCAATTCGCGCAATCGAGCGGACGCCCCGCCAACGTCATCGGCCACCACTTCTTCAGCCCCGCCAACGTCATGAAGCTGATGGAAATCGTGCGGGGCCGCGAGACCGGCAACCAGACCATCGCCACCTCGCTCAAGCTTTCGAAGAAGCTCAACAAAGTCGGAGTGGTGGTGGGCAACTGTTTTGGCTTCGTGGCGAACCGCATGCTCGGCTACTACATGCGCGAAGGCTACCTGCTGCTTGAAGAAGGCGCCAGTGTGCCCCAGATCGACAAAGTGATGACCAGCTTCGGCATGCCCGTCGGCCCCTTCGGCATGCAGGATATCGCGGGCCTCGATGTAGGCGCGCGCATCCGCCAGTATCTGCGCGGGATCGGCAAGAGCCGCCTCGAAGGCCCCGAGTCGCCCGTCCCCGACTGGCTCTACGACATGGGCCGCTACGGCCAGAAGACCGGCGCCGGATGGTAT
>Ga0302320_10011829_pt1 | contig 18410 bp, 9 predicted proteins | sample Bog_T0_3_FD_202130 | JGI IMG/M metagenome (GOLD analysis project Ga0302320, IMG submission 202130) | Peat permafrost microbial communities from Stordalen Mire near Abisko, Sweden - Bog_T0_3 | ecosystem: Environmental > Terrestrial > Soil > Wetlands > Peat | place: Sweden: Abisko, Stordalen Mire...
GGGCACAGCCGCTCGAGATACCCGTATGGAGCACCGCATTGACCGCGAGCGTGGTGTAATCGGCGGGCGCGGCGGGGTGGCAGACGGCGCAGGCTTGGTTGCCGGGGTTCGGCATGTGGTTGGACGGCAGCACCTTCGCGATCCAGTCGGTCGTCTCGTGGCAGCCGTTACAATCGCCTGTGACTTGCTGCGGATTGCTGCTCGACAAATGATTGGGTGGGCGCACCTGCTGGGGAGTCGCCGCCGGGTTCACGTAGAAACTCGCGCCTTGTTGATGACAGGTGTCGCAGGTCGTCGGCACGAACGCATGTCTGGCCGCGCTCATGTTGGTCGGCCCGAAACCGCCGGTGAAGTAATTCGGCGCGTGGCAGTTGCTGCAGTCCGCGCCGTTCAGGAACGGAATGTGCGGCGCAGGGGTGAGCACGGCGTCCTTCGGCGAGTAGTTGTTCGTCCAGGTGAGCGCCGTGAAGGCCCCGTGGCACTGCGTGCAGCCGCCGTTGACACCGGTATGCAGCGCCTGGATGCCCGCGAGCTGCGCGTATCCCGTGAGCGTGCCGTCGATCGCGATGTGGCAAACGGCGCAAGCCTGTTTGCCGGGGTTCGGCATGTGTCCGGCCGGCAGGATGTTGGTGGTCCAATCCGTCGTCGTATGACAGCCGGAACAGTCGCCGGACACCTCCAGCGGATTGCCGCTCGACACATGATCCTTCGGGCGCCCCTGCAGAGTTTGGAACGAGGAACCCAGATAGAAATTGAGTCCCGCCTCATGGCAGGTGTCGCAGGCAGTCGGCACGAACGCGTGCTTGGCGGCGCTCATGAGCGTCGGGCCGAAGCCGCCGGCGGCATAGGTCGTCGAAACATGGCAGGCGCTGCAGTCCGTTCCGGCGAGGTAAGGGATGTGCGCGACCGGCCTGAGATGCGCGTTCTTCGGCGTGTAGTTTCCCAACCACGTGAGTACCGTCGTCGTGTCGCCGTGGCATTGCCCGCAACCGCCGCCGATACCGGTATGCAGCGCGGCGTTCGCGGCGAGTGTCGCAGCCGTGTAGTCGTTGGGCGAGGAGGCATGGCAAGTGTGACAGGGCAGGTTGGCGGGATTCGGCATGTGGCCGACCGGCAGCACCGCGCTCTTCCAGTCGCTCGTCGTATGGCAGACCGCGCAGTCGCTCGTCGCCATGCGTGTGTCGTTGCTCGTCACGTGACCTTGCGGCCGTAGCTGCAGGGCGGTACCGGCGCCGACGTAGAAGGCCTTGCCGGCATCGTGGCAGGTATCGCAGGTCGTCGCGACGAAGGCATGCTTCGCGGCGCTCATCGCCGTCGCGGGACCGAAGCCGCCCGCCTGATAGGCCGGGCCGTGGCAGGCGCTGCAGTCGGTGTTGGCCAGGATCGGAATGTGCGGGGGGGCAAGCGCCGTCTTCTTGGTCGGCGAGACGCCGGAGATCGACATCGGGATAAAGGGGGCCGGCACGCCGGCGAACGTCTGACCCGCGTGGCACAGCAGGCAGTTCGTGACCGGCAGGCCCTTATGCAGCACCGGAATGCTCGCGGCGAGCACGCCCCAAGTCTCGGCGGCCGGATCGTTGCCGTGGCAGACCGAGCAGTCGACGGCCGAGGGAATCGGCGGCACGTGGGTGGTCGGCTGGCCCGGCACGAACCCGGTGCTGATTTTCACGGTGCCACTATGGCAGGCCGCGCAAGTAGATACCGCCATTTGGGTGTGATCGAAGCCCGCCGGCACCCAGCTCGGCGACTTGGTGCCGAGACCCGTCGTGTGGCATGCCTCGCACGTATTGCTCGTCGGCATGTGGTTGCCTTGCTTGCCGACGGCCTTGACGCCGTTGTGGCAGGCGGCGCAGCCGCTCGTGATCCCGGTATGATCGAAATTCGCGCCGAGCCAGGTGGTCGTGAGGTGGCAGTCGCCGCACTCGAGCTGAGTCGGGATGTGCCCGGCGGATTTTCCGGCGGCATCGGTTCCGTTGTGGCACACGATGCAGTATCCCGCGACCGCCAGCGGAATCTGCGTGTGATCGACCGCCTTGGTGGGCGTCCAGCTGATCACCGTGTGGCAGGCGGCGCAGTCTTGACTCGTGCGCGGGTGATTGGACCCCTCGCCCTGGGCAACCCCGCCATTGTGGCAGCTTACGCAGCTGCCCTGAACTTCGGCATGATCGAAGTGCACGTCGGGACGGAAGGCGATCGTGTTGTGGCAGGCGGCGCAGTTGTTGGTCGTCGGAATGTGCGTCGGTGTCTTCGGCGTCGCGTTGAATGGTGAGCCCGTGCTGTGGCAGACCGCGCAGTTACGCGGCGTGCCCTTGAAGACCGCATTCAGGTGACAGGACTCGCACGGCAGATCGCGGTGCACGCCGTCGAGTTCAAAGCCCGTCGTCAGGTGATCGAAGGCGACCGTGATGGGCGGGGCGGCGGCTGCGTAGCTTGCGGCCGGCGCCGCCTGTAGCGCGATGACAATCATCGCTGCGCGGGCAATCATCGCTGCGCGGGCAATCATCGCTGCGCGGGCAATCATCCACGCGAGCGTGCAGACGCCGACGGCGGTCGTGCGGCGGTATCGCGTGCGCGTCACTGAACCCTCGCGCCCTTCCAGGAATAGGTCGTATGACAGCGATCGCAGGCCGTGCCGTACTGGCCCAGATGCCGATCGTCCTTGCGATGACAGGCGCCGCACTGCTGCGACATCTTGGTCGTTCCCGGCGGTTCGTGGTGACAGTCGGCGCATTGCAGCTTCGCGTGCGCGCCGAGCAGCGGAAAGTGGGCCTCCTTCGCATGATCGAACACCCACTGCGACCAGCCGTTCGACGAGTGACAGCTCTCGCATTGTTTGCCGAGTCCGCCCTTGTGGACATCGTCATGGGCATGGCAGTCGATGCAGTTCGACGGCGTCTTCGCGAACGCGAGCGTGGCATGGCATTGCGCACAGCTCGTCACGCGGTGCAGTCCGAGCAGCGGGAAATGCGTGAGGTCATGGTCGAAGACGATGTTGCGGGTCCAGGATTCCTGGCCATGGCAGCCATCGCAGCCGCCCGCGAGCCTGCCGCCGTGCGGATCCTCGCTGCGATGACAGCCGACGCAGTCGAGGGCGAGCTTCTGCTGGGTTGCGACAGCGGTATGGCAGACGTGACACTCGATGCGGGCGTGCGCGCCCACGAGCGCGAACTTGTGCCTTCCGGTGTGGTCGTAGCTCGTCACGCGCCAGCGCTCGTCATCATGGCAGTCTTCGCATTTGGGCCCGAAACGCCTGGCGTGCGCGTCATCCGCCGCATGGCAACCGTTGCAGTCCTTGGCAATCTTGTCCTCGTAGCTGCCGCTGCGGTGACAGGCGAGGCAATCCAGATCCGCGTGCACGCCGAGCAGGGCGTAGCCCGTTTCCCGAAGGTGGTCGAACTTCGCAGACTTCCATTCCTTGGTGACGTGGCATTTGGCACAGTCCTCCCCGCGCGCCCCGCGGTGCGTATCGTCCGTCGCGTGGCACCCGACGCAGGTCTTGGGCGTCGGCTTGTAGCGGCCGCCGATATGACAGGCGTCGCAGCTCAAACTCGAATGCGCGCCCGAGAGCCTGAATTCTGTTCGATCGTGATCGAAGCGGCCGCCGGTCCAGGTCATCGCACTGTGGCAGTCGCGACAAGACTGGGTGAATTGGCCGCGATGGACGTCGTCTGCCTGGTGGCAGGCGGCGCAGCCCGAGGGCGCTTTGCGCCATGCGGTCCCGGGCGTGTGGCAGGCGGCGCAGCCGAGCGCTGCATGTCCGCCTTCGAGCGGAAAATCCGTGAGCCGGTGGTCGAACTGGGCCCGGCTGAGCCCGACGATGTCGGCGTTGCGTCCCTTGTGTTCCGTGTGACAGGCGCGGCATTCGCCGCCGCCCGAATTCGGCATGCGGCCGTGAAATCTCAGCCGCTCCCGCAGATCCGCGGCGATGTCCTTGTGGCAGCCCACGCACAGTGCCGTCTGGGTGCGCGCATTGGAGCGGTCGTGACAGTTCGTGCAGGTTTCCTCGAGCTTTTCGTGCGCGCGCGACACTTTTCCCGGCATCAACAGCGTTTCGACCGACGTGGCCGAAGCTGACGGGATCGAGAGGATGGCGTGGAGAGCGAGCCATGCAATCGCGGCAACTTCAGTAGATGTTGACCGCAATGACATGGGCGACGCCGGCGATCAACAGCATGAAGAACAGGGGGATGTGCAGCACGTGCCAGAAGGAAAACAAGCGCGCATAGAGGCGCAGTTCCGCGGCGCGGCGCCCCGCTTCGAGGCGGCGGTAGGCATAGCTCTGTGCCACCTCGGCAATGCGCGCCGCATGTTGGCCGATGAGCGCGGATTCGCGCAATTCGGCCCGCGCTTTTGCGATTGCAATCTCGCGGCGGACACGCCGGCGCGCGATCAGGATGCGAGGGCCGCCGCAGCCCAAATGAAGAAAACGCAAGATCACCCCGCGCGGCGGAGTGATGAACACGGTCTCGATGCGCTCGATCGCATCGAGCAGTCCCGGCAGGAACGCGATCGACGTCGTTTGGGCGCGCAGCCGCTCACCGACCGCCACGAGCTGCTCGAGCGTGTCCTCGTTGCCGTCCATGTGTGCATGCAGTCGCGTGTAGAAATAGCGGCCGACGACGCCGCTGCCGGCGACCAGCAGCATGCAGATCAGCGCTACGTTGCTGTTGGTCGAGCCGAGGTGGAAGTTCGAGTGGAACAGCACGAGGATGGGCCCGACGATGCCGAATACCATGTGGATCTCGAACCACGCGGGAATGCCGCCGAGCCAGGCGAGCCAGGCGAAGCGCTTGCGCGCCGAGTAGATCAGCAGGACCAGCATCATCGAGCCGCCCGCGATGCCGAGCGCATAGCCGAGTCCGCGCTGCGGCGTGATGAATCGGTCCAGGTGCGCGCGGCTGCCCCAGATGAGCAGTGCCGTGACTGCGATGCTCCACTGGATCGGCCGGTGCAGGCTCGGTGCCTTGCGGGCCGAGGGAACCTTTGCGGCGACGGTGTTCACTGCAGCTTGGCGTCCGCGTCGAGGTTCGCGGCGACCAATTTCGCATCGGCCGAATCCGGCGGCAGCAAGGCCGCGAGTCGGCGCCAATCGGCGACGGCATCGCCGTAGCGTGCGGCTTCTTCGGCGGCGCTGGCGCGCAGCCAGAGCGCTTTCGCGTGCCGCGGATCGAGCGCGAGCGCTCTCGCGATATAGGTCTCGGGTTCCCCGGCGAGTTTTCGATTCTGCAGGGTGGCGGCCGTGTCCGCATAATCGGCCCACGCGTCCGCGTTCATTTGGCCGCGGGCGGCGAGCTCGGTGTAGAGCGCGAGTGCCTGCTTGAACTTGCGATCGTGGCGCGCGGCGCTTGCCGCCGTGAGTTGGCGCAAGGACTCGGACGTGAGGGTCGGCGCGACGGCGGCGCTTTGCCCCGCGGCGCCTGGCGTGGCACCGGGCGGCGCGGCACCGGGCGGCGCGGCACCGGGCGGCGTGGCACCGGGGGTATGCGGCCTATGCGAGCGGGCTCGTGCGGCATCGCTCGGGCGACCCAGGAAGTCGTAGGACTTCGCGAGCAGCTCCCAGTCATCGGCGCTCCCGCCGCCTTGGGCGAGCCGCGCCTCGAGTGCGGCGGCCGCACTGTCCATGGATGAAGCCTGAGCGCCGGTCGCGCCCGCCATTGCGGGCGCCTTCGCACCCGCCGCGGTCAGCATGTCGTTGAGTCCGGCGATATTCGTCACGGTGGCGGATCGAGGCCCGGCCGCACTGCGCCCGGGCGCGGCCGCCGCGGGTGACGCCATCGCCGGGTCTTTCACGGGAGGCCGGTCCAGCCACGGATACAGCACGAGGGTCAAACCCAGCAGGATGCTGGACGCGACCGCCATGCGCGACGCGCGCCCACCCAGGCGGCCGGCGATCCGGGGCTGAGAAAGCCAAGGCAACGCGAGCGCGATGACGGCGAGCGTGGAGAGGCTGCCGCACAGCCACCAAAATAGATCAACCGCAGAAAATCCCGTTGCCACGCATAGTCCTCCAGTCCTTCGATCACCCCACGGCAAAGGGCATCCGCGCGCCAAATACTTTGCCGCTCAAAGTCTATGCGGGAATTCGCGGCGACATAAGTTGTGTGCGATTCGCGACAAAGGCTGCAACTTACCCTGGCGCATCGTCACACGGAAACGGCGACTGAAAATGGCGACAGATTGACGCGTGACGAACCTCGCGGAATCCTGTTTCGATGCGTACTACCGTGATCGATCGACGCCGCCGCCATCGGGGCGGCTGCACACCGACCGGATAGCATTCGAATCCATGGACTTTTCCTTTCTCTTATACGCATTGCCGCTGATCGCGATCTTTGCCGTCTATCTTTGGCTCCGTCGGCGCACGCACGTGCGGCATTCGCGCGCCCGCGATGAATCGCTGGCCGCGGGCATGACGGAGCCCGCTTCCTTGCACCCGATCATCGATCCGGCCCGCTGTCTCGGCTGCGGTGCCTGCGTCAAGGCCTGTCCGGAGCAGTCGCACCATGAGGTGCTCGGACTCATCGACGGCAAGGCGGTGCTCGTCGGCCCCACGAACTGCATCGGTCACGGCGCCTGCAAGACGGTCTGCCCGTTCGACGCGATCACGCTCGTCTTCGGTACCGAGCGGCGCGGCCTCGACATTCCCATCCTCAAGCCGACGTTCGAATCCAATGTTCCCGGCATTTACATTGCGGGCGAACTCGGCGGCATGGGTCTCATCAAGAATGCGCTCACCCAAGGCCGACAGGCGCTGGAGGCCATCGCAAGTGCGGGGCGCAGACGGACCGACGCGCTCGACGTGCTGATCGTGGGCGCCGGGCCCGCGGGCCTGGCGGCGGCGCTCGCCGCCGAGGAGCTGGGGCTCTCGTACCAGACCGTCGAACAGGATTCGCTCGGCGGCGCGGTGTTCCAATATCCGCGCGGCAAACTCGTGATGACCGCGCCCGTCGAGTTGCCGCTCGTCGGCAAGGTGCAGTTTCGCAATACATCGAAGGAGGAGTTGCTGCAGTTCTGGACCGACGCCTGCGCGAGGCATGGCCTGAAGATACGTTACCGCGAGCGCGTCGAGAGCATTGCGGGCGAGGCGGGCCGTTTCGAGGTACGCACGAGCGGGCGGTCCTACGCAGCTTCTGCGGTGCTCCTTGCCATCGGCCGGCGCGGTACGCCGCGAAAACTCGGCGTGCCCGGGGAGGACCTGCCGAAGGTCGTCTATCGGCTCATCGATCCCGAACAGTATCGCGGCCGGCGCGTACTCGTCGTCGGCGGCGGAGATAGCGCGCTCGAGGCCGCCGCGAGCATCGCGGAATTGGGCGACGCTTCGGTCGCGCTGTCCTATCGTGGCGATGCGTTTCAGCGCGCCAAGCCGCGCAACCGCGAACGCATCGAAGCGGCGCGCGAGAACGGGCGCCTGCGGCTGCTATTGCAGTCTCAAGTGCGCGAGATTCGTGCAGCGGATGTCGCGCTCGAATACACCGGCAAATCCCTGCGTTTGGACAACGACGCGGTCATCGTGAGCGCCGGCGGAGTGCTTCCCAACGATTTCCTGCGCTCGATCGGCATCGACGTCGAGACGAAGTACGGCACCGCATGAAGGGCTCGAGGGGGCTCGCGCGATTGCTGCTCATCCTGGGCCTCGGCGCGGGGGTGTCGGTCTGGCCTGCGCCGCGATCCGACGAGGCCAAGGATCCGCTCGAACCCGCCCGCGCGGCGCTGCGCACGCTGCAGTTCGACAAGGCGATGCGCATGCTCGAGTCCGCCGCGCAGGCCGGCAACACGGCAGCGCAATATTGGCTGGGCCTCATGGCCTTGAACGGCGTCGGCATGAAACCTGATACCGCTCGTGCCCGTGCGCTGTTGCAGTCCGCGGCGGAGCGCGGCAGTGGTGCGTCGGCCTATGTGCTGGCCGCCGAATTCGCGCGCGGGACCGCGCCGGCGCCGGAAGCGGCCCGGCGCTGGCTGCAACGTGCCGCGGAACTCGGCTACCCGCGGGCCCAGGACGCCCTACGCTCGGGCGTGCCGCTGCTCGCATCCGAAGTGCTCGGAGAGATCGAGCCCGCGTTGTTCGACGCCTGGACGCTGGTTTGCGCCCGCAATGACGATGCGGCCGAACTGCGCCGCTTGGGAGCGCGCGCGGCCGCCGTGCGGGACGAGTTCGGACGCAGCGCGCTCATGCACGCGGTCGGCTCGGGAGGCGAGGACGCGGCACGCGCGCTGCTCGAGTTGGGCGCCGAGGCGGGCGCGGGCGACCATGCCGGCACCACGGCGCTGATGCTTGCAGCCGAGCGCCCCGACGCCGCGCTCGTCGATCTGCTGCTGACGCATGGGGTCGACCCGAACGCCGTCGACGCCGAGCGTCGAACGGCGCTGTTCTATGCGGCGCGGGCAAACCGGCCTGCCAACATCGACGCGCTCGACGCGGCGGGAGCGGCACGCGACGCCCGCGACGAGCGCGGTTATAGCGCGCTCGATGCGGCGACGGCCGTGGACTCAGGCGAGGCGGCCGAGCGATTGCGCGCACTCGGTGTTCGGGCGACCCAGGTCTCCGGTGAGCGCGCGGGCGTGCACGGTAAATTCGACGCGGCGCACCCTGGCGCGATCTACGCCGGCTGGTCCGCGCTTGGCGTAGCCGTGGCGCGCAACGACGTGGCGAGCGTCCAACAACTCCTGGCGGCCGGCGGCGACGCGAACCTGAAGCTGCCGCAGGGTGACCGCTTGCTGCACGTCGCAGCCGATTCTCATGCGCTTGGCTCCTTGGCACTGTTGCTCGGGTCGGGCGCCGACGCGAGCGCATCCGACCATGCCGGACATGGAGTGCTCTGGGTGGCGGCGTCGCGCGACGATGTCGACGTCGTCAAGGCGCTGATCGCGGCCGGGGTGCCGGCGGACACCCACACGAGTGCGGAACAGACCCCGCTGCTCGCATCCCTCACGGCCGCGCACGGAGAGGTCGCGGGTCTGCTGCTCGCGGCCGGGGCGAGTCCCGAGGCGCTCGATGCGCAGGGCCGCACGCCGCTGATGCTCGCCGCGGCCGCCGGTGACGTTGCCATGCTGCGTTCCCTGCTCGCGCGCCACGCGCGGACCGAAGTCGCCGACCGCCAGCGGCGCACGGCGCTCTGGTATGCAGCCTCACGCGGCTCGCGCGACGGCGTCGCCGATCTTCTCCATGCCGGCGCGCAACCCGCGGGTGCCGACGAACTCGGCCTCACGGCGCTGCATGCGGCCGCAGCCCAGGCCGATGCAGCGGTGCTCGGGCCCTTGCTCGCGGCCGACGCTGAGCTCAATCGGCGCAGCGTTGCGGGCGATACGCCCTTGTTGATCGCGGCCGCCATGGGTCGCCTCGGCGTGGTCCGGGAACTCATGATTCTGAGGCCCGATCTCGATGCACAGAACGCCGCGGGCGACACGGCCTTGATCGCCGCCAGCCGGGGCGGGTTTGCGACGATTTGCGATCTGCTGCTCGCGGCTGGCGCGAACGCGAGTTTGCGCAACGGCGCCGGTGTCTCGGCGCGGGATATCGCTGCCGGGCGCGGCTTTGCGGCGATCGCTGCAAAGATCGCGGGCGCCGGATGAGTTGGCCTCGGTGAATCGTTCATCGACTGCCGGACCTCGCTCCGCTCAGTAGGCGAAATCCGGTCCCGTATGAGTTCCGGCGATGCGCTGGTCTATTCCGACGTAGACTTTGCGGCCGTACAAGAACGGCATGCCCCAGTCGAACCCGCTCGAACCCGCGCCGCCTGCGAGGTCGATGAACGCCGACGCGCCGGCAACGAACGTGTTCGGATCGGCGATCGCGAAATTCACCGTGCCTGCATCCGTGTTCCCGCCATCGCTGAGGATTTGCACGGGCAGATTCAGGGCAACTTCACCGGCAAGACTCACGTCAGCGAGTGCGATCGGGCCCCAGGTCTGACCGCCGCCGAAGCTCACGCACTCCGCGACCGTGCGTCCTTGGGCGTCCGTGCTCGGTTTGAGCGTGACTCCATGGGCCGCCGGCGAGGACGCTGGCCCGATCGCCGCCGAGTCCGGCGTTGGCGCAAGTCGCATCCAATGTCCACAGACCGAACACGGCAAGCGTCCAGAGACTTTCGCGGTGCTTGAACATCGAGTCATTGTGCCTCGAATTATGTGCAATTGCCGTTGTCACTGCTTGGCGACGCTGGCTAATCTTTGAGCAGCCCGCGTATAGTCGAAGTCAGAATTTCAGAATTGATGAGGGGAATCGCGCCTTGACTCCATCCGACAACGGCACTCCAGTCATGTCGGCGAGGGATCGCCTGAATTGGGGGCATATTTTCGGCCTCGTCGCGGCTGTTGTGTTCTGCGGCGCCCTGAACTCTCCGGTCCTTGCGGCATCGGCAGCATCGACTGCCGCGCAGCCTTCCACGCCGTTGCACCCGGTGGCGATCACGGTGCCGAGTCAAAAGCATTGGCACTGGGTCGGCTTTGCGAACGCGTTCTGCGGCGACGGATCGACGACCGGCATCGGTGTCAACTTCAACAACCAGAGTTCGCGCGTCCTCATCTTTCTGGAACCCGGCGGCGCGTGCTGGAGCGAGTCGATGTGCTACGTCGAGCAGACGGCCGCGAACTTCACGACCGGGTATCACTCGGGAAATTTTCTCGTCGATTCGGGCAAGTCGGGATTTCTCAGCCAGGCCGGCGGTTTCTTCGATCGCAGCGACGCCTCCAATCCCTTCAAGGACGACAACTATATATTCGTGCCTTACTGCACGGGTGATCTGCATGCCGGCGACAACATCTATGAATACGGCACCCATAAGGCGCATCACGTCGGTCACGCCAACATGGCGGCTTATCTGCAGCGGATCGTCGCGACGTTTCCGGCTGCGAGGCGGGTGACGCTCGCCGGCAGCAGCGCCGGAGGCTATGGCGCGCTCGTCAATCTGGACCAGACGCAGCAGGCATTCGGTACGACCGAGGTCGACCTGCTCGACGATTCCGGTACGCCGATGCCACCCGACCTTTATCCACCCACGGGTGCTCTGTTTAAGGCCTCGTTTACGGCTTGGAATCTCGGCGCGACGCTTCCGGCCGGCTGCACGGCTTGCGCGAGCACCGGACTGACGGCGCTCTATGCGTACTATGCCGCGACGTATCCGGGCGACAAAGCCGCGTTCTTGACCTACGAGAACGACTGGGTTCTCCCTTGGTTCTTCGACATCACGGCGACACAATGGCTGCATGCGCTCGCCGAGGACTTCGCCAAGGTCGATTCTCACCCCGCCCAGCACTATTTCGAAGCGCCGGGTTACGGGCATATCCTCTTCTTCAGTCCCTCGCTCACCGCGCGCACGACCTCCGTGCAGACCTGGCTCACCCAATTCACGACCGACGATCCCGCGTGGGGTGACGTCACACCCTAGCGGGGCAAGCCGACATAAAGCCGTGTGGCATGTGACGCTCCAAGTGCACCGCCGGAGCTTCTGTCGCCTCGGCGAAAAATACTCGTGTTATGTCGAATCGAGGGGCGATCGGCGCTTGCGACCCCGCGCATGAAGTCTTTAGGCTCACCGTATTTCGACAATCGCCCAAGGCCAATCATGCTCCGTCGTCATCGTCGTTCCGCGCGCTCCGCCTTCCACCACACCCCGTTGATGCTGATCGCCGCCTGCTCTTCAGCGGCCGTTCTCGAAGCTTGTTCCGGCGGAAGCGCTGCGACGGCCGCTGCGCCGGGCGCGCCCGGATCCGCTGCCGCCGTGACCCCGACGCTGCACGCGAGCATTCACTCGACCCAGCCCGCGGCGTCGAGCGGCATCGCGATCCCGGTGCAACCCGCGGGTGTGCCCGACGCTTCCTTTTCGAGCTACGAATCCGCTCACGTCCACCCGCTGGACATCACGCCCGACGGCACGAAGCTGCTGGCGGTCAATACCCCCAACAACGATCTGGAAATCTTCACGATCAACGGCAGCAGCCTGACACTGCAGAGCGTCGTCAAAGTGGGCCTGGAGCCCGTCACGGTGCGGGCCTTCTCGAGCACACAGGCCTGGGTGGTCAACAAGATTTCCAACAGCGTCAGTGTCGTCGACATCAGGAACAATGCCGTGGTGGCGACCTTGCAGACGCGCCCGGAACCCGCGGACGTGGTGTTCACGGGTACGGCCGGCAACGCGACGAATCCGGCCCGCGCCTACGTTTCTGTGGCGCAGGCGCGAGAGATCGAGATCTTCGATCCGCTGCTCCTGGGAACGCCGCTGTCCCGCATTCCGATCCTGGGCCAGCAGCCTCGGGCGCTTGCCGTAGGGCCCAATGCGGGCGGCGGCACGAACGTCTACGTCGCCATCTTCGAGTCGGGCAACGGTACGACTGCGCTCACGGGCGGCAAGGACGACGCACCGTTCGAAGTCGACATTGCGCGCGAGACCTCGAATCCGTATGGCGGCTTGAGTCCGTTTCCCGACCGGATCAATGCCCAGACGAAGCAGTACACGAGCCTCTACCCGTTCCCGACGAGCGTTACGCCCAACAACTTCGCGGCGTATTACACGACCACTCCGCCGCCGGTGAGCGTCGTCGTGCGCCGTCAAGCGCCGGTGAACGGGGCTGCGCCTGCGTGGCTCGACGAGAACGGTCAGAATTGGAACGCCTTCATCAACGGCAATCTGGCGCAGCAGGGCAGCCTCGCCGATCGCGCCGCCGGTTGGGACTTGATCGATCGGGACATCGCGGTGATCAACACCGCGACGAATGCCGTGAGCTATCAGAGCGGCCCGCTCAACATGGTCATGGCGCTGACCGTGAACCCGTCGACCAATGCCGTCACGGCGGTCGGCACCGATGCGACGAACCAGATTCGCTTCGTGCCGAAGCTCGACGGGAAGTTCATCCAGGTGGTCATGGGAACGTATGCGCCGGCCGGTACGAGCGGCGCCAAGGCGGATCTCAATCCGCATTTGGGGGCGTATTCCCCGCTGACCGGCACTTACATCAAGACGTCGCTTCCGGCCACCTGTGCCGCGGGTTCGACTGCCTGCATCGCGAACTCGATCGGCGATCCGCGCGGAATCGCGTGGAACCCCGCGAGCGGCAAGGGCTACGTCACGGGCATGGGCTCGAACAACGTCATCGTGATCAACGCCTCGGGAGGCCGAGACTCGGTCTTGACCACGCCGATCCCCGTGGGCCAGGGTCCCACCGGCATCGTGCTCAACGCCGTGGGCGCCAACGCCAGTTCGCCGACGCTCGCTTATGTGCTCAATCGCTTCGACGCGACGATTTCCGTGCTGAGCCTCGCGGCGACCACCCCGACTCAGGCCGAAGTGGAACGCGTCGCGCTCTCGTACGATCCCACGCCGAACGACATCCGCGCCGGGCGGCCGATTCTGTACAACACGCAGCTATTTTCGGGCCTCGGCCAGATTGCCTGCGGCTCCTGCCACGTCGATGCGCGTACCGATCGCCTGGCCTGGGATTTGGGCGATCCCACGTCCCCGCCGGAGGTCATCAGCGGGCCGAACGTGTTCCTGCGGGACAACTCGCAGTCCGGCGATCCCATAACCGGTCCGACGACGGTCAACGAGCACCAAATGAAGGGGCCCTTCCTGACGATGACGCTCGTCGATCGCATGCAGAGTCCGCAGCTGCACTGGCGCGGCGACCGGGCCGGTCTCGCGGCCTTCTCGGCGGCGTTCGTCGCCCTGCAAGGGGGCGCGAGCCAGCCGACCGCGGCCGAGATCGGCAACATGAACGCGTTCCTCTCGACGCTGCGCACACCGCCGAACCCGTTCCGCACGATCACCAATCAGTTCCCGGCGGAAATCGCGATTCCGGGTGCCCGCGACGTCGTCTACCGGACCGGCAATGCCGCCAGCGGGGCGCAGGAATTCGAGGCGAACTGCCGCGCCTGTCACCCGGGCAACACGAATCGTGGTTTCTTGTTCGTCAACAACCCGCAGTTCGGCATCAACCAGCTGCGCAACCCGCCGACCTGGCAGAACTTCTATCGGCGCGACGGTCTGTGGTTCAAGGACCCGACCGGCAGCACCGCCGGCTTCGGTTTTCAACCCGACGGTACCTTCGATTCGACGCAGAACGGTTCGCGCGACGACAACATGATGGCGTTCATGTACTCGTTCAACGGCTCCTACCCCTACACGCCGACGGGCCTGAATGCGACCAACACCGCCGTCGATTCGCACGCCGCAGTCGGTCGCCAGGTCACTCTCAGCGGTTCGGTGACGACGGATCCGATGCTCGCCCAGCTACAATCGCTCGCCGACTCGAATGCGGTCGACCTCGTCGCGAGCGGCTGCGTCGCGAACGAAACGCGCGGCTACGTTTACGTCGGCGGGGGGCAGTATGCGGACGATCGCGCCCAGGTCCACACGCTTGCCAACATGAAAGCGATTGCGCAGGGCGGCTCGCCGATCACGTTTACGGCCGTACGCCGCGGCACCGGCTACGTGCTCGGCATCGACCAGAATGCCGACGGCACCCTCGACGGCGCGAGCGGTGCGACGCCGACGCGCGTCTGCACGAGCGGGACCCAGCCGAACCTGCTGGTCAACGGCAGCTTCGAGGCCAACACGGTCCCGTCGGGCGGCTGGGCCAACGTGGCCGCACTCGCGGGCTGGACGAACAGCGCCGGGACGGTGCAGGTCTGGAACGGCCTGTTCGGCTATCCGGCGGCTGATGGGAACTCGTGGATGCAGGTGGGCGGCACGACCTCACAGGCGGTCGCGACGAAGGCGGGAGATTCGCTCGTTCTGCAGTTCTGGTATTCACCGCGTCCCGGCCTGACGGCCGCCGGCAACGACTTCCAGGTACTCTGGAACGGGACCGTCATCGACACCTTGGCTCCCAACGGCGCTCCGAATGGAACGGCGCTCGTGGATCCCACGTGGAATCTTGCGACCTACGTCGTGAAGGCGACCGGCAGCGACACACTGGCGTTCAATGCGATCGGTAACCACCCGGGTTACGGCGCGCTGGTCGACGCGGTCTCGCTCGTCGATCGCGGAGCCGGCAGCACGACGTTCGCGACGCCGCCGGTGAACCTCTCGTATGGCAAGACCGCGAGCGCCACCGAAGTCAGCTACGGCACGAGTGCGGCCGCCGCGGTCGATGGCAATGTCGACGGTAATTGGCCGGACGGATCGGTGGTCATCACGGGCGGTACGACGGCCGGTGACTACTGGGAAGTGGACTTGGGCGCCGTCGACACGGTGCAAACCGTGAACCTGTTCAATCGCACCGATTGCTGTGCGACGCGCCTCAATAACTTTTACGTATTGGTCTCGGCGACGTCGATGGACGGTCAGAGCCTGGCGCAGTTGCTGGCAAATCCGGCGGTGTCTGCGCGATACGTCGGCAATACCGGCTATGTCGCGGGCAGGGAACCGCAGCTGTACGGGGTTGGCGTCGGCGGCGTGCAAGGGCGCTACGTGCGCGTGCAACTCGCCGGTACGAACCAGCTGCAACTCGCAGAGGTCGCCGTCATGGGTTGGCCGGCAGGAGCGCGATAACCGGCCACGAAGGATTGTGACGCTCGTCACGCAGGGGTCCGCGGCGATTCGTCGGCGTCGGCATTCGCGTCGCCCGCCGTGGGGCACACTGGCGCGATCGACTCACCTCCAGAGTTCTTTTGAGCGACGAGCCATTGCAAGCCTGCGAGCGTACCGACCTGCTCGATCTCGCCCAGCGCGCCAAGGGCGGGACTTACATACACTTGCCGATCTGGCTGCTCCTTGCCATCTGGACCGGACTTCCGAGCCGAGCGCCGCTGGTGTTCTGGCCCGCGAGCGCGTTTTTCGCCGCCATCACGCTGCTGCGACTCGCACTGCACGCGCAGTTCGCCGAAATGGTCCGGGCGCGGCTCGAATTGGCGCAGCGTGCCGGACTCGCGGTCGTCATGTCTCCCTGCCTGCTCTGGGGCTTGCTCGCGGCCGCCGCCTATCATTCCGACTCCTTGCGGCCCGCAGTCGTTCCATTTCAGTTCGTCGTCGTCGGTCTTGCGGCGGCCGGAACGATCGTGCTGTCGATCAATCGGACGCTGCGCCTGTGGTATCCGGCCTGCGCGCTCGTTCCGCCGATCGTCAGCATGTGTGTGAACCCAACCCATGAGCATCTTCTGTTCGCGGTCATGTCGGCGACCGTATTGGCCTACATCTACAAGGCGACCGCCGTCGTTCACGATGATTACTGGTCCGCGGTCGAGGCGCGCAGGCTCACGGAAGGACGTGCCCGTAACCTCGAGATCCTGAGCCTGCAAGCGGAGGCGGCCAATCGTGCCAAGAGCGAATTCCTCGCCAATATGAGTCATGAGATCCGCACGCCGCTCAATGGCGTCATCGGCATGACCGGCCTTCTGCTGGAAACCGCACTTCAGCCGGAACAGCGCGAATATGCGGAAATCGCGCGCTCCAGTGGCCAGTCGTTGCTCGAGCTCATCAACGACATTCTCGACGTGTCCAAGATCGAGGCCGGGCGGCTCGATCTGGAATCGATCGAATTCGACGTCCAGAGCCTCGTGGACAAGGCAATCGACGCGGTCTCGCTGCGAGCTGCCGAAAGAGGACTCGAGATCCTCGTCGACGTCGAACCCGGAGCGCCGCGGCATTTTCGCGGCGATCCGACGCGCCTCGGTCAGATCTTGCTCAATCTGCTCAGCAATGCAGTGAAATTCACGGAAAAAGGTGAGATTCGCGTCGAGCTGTGCGTCGTTCAGGCTCGCGACGGAACAGCCGAGCTGCGCTTTGCCGTGTCAGACACCGGCATCGGGATCGACGACAAACGCATTGGCGCGCTGTTTGCGCCTTTCATTCAGGAGGACAGCTCGACGACGCGCAAGTTCGGTGGCTCGGGACTCGGGCTCTCGATCGCCAAACAGTTGGCCGAGGCGATGCAGGGCTCGATTCGCGTCACGAGCGTGCTCGCTGTCGGGTCGACCTTCGACGTGAGTGTGCGCCTGCCCCTCGCCTCGCCTGCCCCCGAGTGCGCCGAGCGCAGTGCGCTGCGAGGTTTGCGCGTGCTCGTCGTCGTCGGCCATCCAGAGCTGCGCCGCATCGTCGTGCGCGAGCTGATCGCCGCCGAGTGCGACCCCATGCCCAGCGCCACGGCCCACGCGGCGTTCGAGACTTACGAGCGGAGCCTGCGTGACGGCGCTCCGCCGGCCATCGTGATCGTCGATCACGATGGCATCAACGGCGAGAGCGGGTGGCTTGCAGATGCGATTCGCCAGTTTCCGGCGTCACCGCCGCCGCTCGTCCTGCTGCGCAGGATCAGCGGCGCGAGCGCCGATTCGGCCATGGCCTGCTTCGATCGTTGCATAGCCAAGCCCGTGAAAACCGCCGTACTCTTAGGTGCTCTCCGAGAACTCACGTACCATGGCGCTGCGGCCGTGCGCGAGGCAAGCGCCGCGCCGGTCGAGGCCGCGCCGGGCAGGAGCGCTTTCGCCGTCGCACCAGGTCTGCGCATCCTGCTCGCTGACGACAATGCCGTGAACCAGAAGGTGACGGGCCATTTATTGCGCAAACTCGGCGCCAGTGTGCATTCCGTCGGCAACGGGTTGGAAGTCCTGGGCGCCCTGACCGAGGGCCACTACGATCTCGTGTTCATGGACTGTCAGATGCCGGAAATGGACGGCTACGAGGCCACACGCCGTTTGCGCCGCCTACCGGCGAGCAATCCAAATCGTAATATTCCGGTGATTGCGCTGACGGCCAACGCGCTCGCCACCGACCTCGAGGCCTGTTTGGAGGCGGGGATGAACGAGTACCTGTCCAAACCCATCGACCGCGCACGCCTCGAGAAAACCCTGAGCAAGATCCAGTCCGACGCCGATTCACATGCACACGGCTTCGAGACGCGGGACCGGGTGCGGAATCTCTAAGAAATACGGCGCCCCGGTGCAACGCCGCTGGATCCAAGTCAGGCGCTCGCTCGAGATGCTGTTGGGCAGATTCGCCTCCCGTGCGTGGACACTTTCGAAGACCCGCATGCTTTAGAAAACACTCGCACCGCCGATACCCATAAAACGACAGCCCCGGGGGGCACTTCATTCTTGAATCCCTCGGGAACCGAATATCTCGCATGTTACCGACATCCCAACTAGAGCAGCCTCCGAACGCCGTTGACGCCCGCGCGCGCGAAGCCGATCTTGCGACGGCGGCGGTAATCCTTAACGGCGAGCCTAGGGCGGACAGTGCTGCGCGACTAGCGTCGTCGTACACGGATGCGCCAGCGGGGGCTCTCGCCGTCTGGGCCAAGCAGATCGAAAACGCTCGACAGCAAACCGAAACAGCCATTGTCGAATTGACGGTTCTGTTTGGCGGTATTGCCGGCAAACTCGACGAATCCATAGCGATCTCGCAGCGGGCATCGGCGGGCCAAGCCAAAGACGCCCAGCAGGATGGCGAGAAGGCGCAAAGCAACTTATCGCAGATCATCCG
>Ga0302320_10011830_pt1 | contig 18410 bp, 16 predicted proteins | sample Bog_T0_3_FD_202130 | JGI IMG/M metagenome (GOLD analysis project Ga0302320, IMG submission 202130) | Peat permafrost microbial communities from Stordalen Mire near Abisko, Sweden - Bog_T0_3 | ecosystem: Environmental > Terrestrial > Soil > Wetlands > Peat | place: Sweden: Abisko, Stordalen Mire...
CGCCCGAGAACGTAGCGGAAGCGATTGCCACGTTGCGACCCTGGGGCGTCGATGTAGTGAGCGGCGTCGAGTCCGCGCCCGGACGCAAAGACGCCGCAAAGGTGCATGCATTTGTAGCTCATGCGCGCCAGGCCTCTCTTCGGCTCCTCAACGCGCTTCGAGCAAACGCCTCCGCTTAGGGTTTGCTGCCGCTCTCCGGCTGATCCTCCTCGACTGAGCCATCCAGGATCCGTACGTCCACCTGGAATCGTTTGAACTCCGACCAGGTCTGTTCGGTTGTAAAGGAACGCGGGAACAACACGATCTTGGCATTGCCCTTGCCGATGGCCTTGCACAGCAGCCAGGCAGCTTTTCCCGGCTTGCCGTCCCGTTCCGGTGGTCCAGGCACACGCTGATATTCCAGGATCTGCGTATTACCCTTCTTCATCATCTCTCGATCCGCCAGCAGCGTGGCTTCGATCCGCGCCGGCATCGCGTCGGCCAGGTCGATCCAGGTGGTCTCCTTCCAATCCAGCGCGCTCTCTTCATCCTTGTTGGCGGGTTTTGCGCCCGGCCTGGGCGTGGACTCAATCACCAGCGTGTCTCTTCCATTCCATGGCTCGCGCCGCACAATGCGATTGTCAAAGAGCGTTCCCAGGTAGCCGACCGGCAGTTGGAAATGCGTTGTCCGGTGAAAGCTCATCCTCATCTCCTCCGGAGTCATGGCGCGCCGCTCGGCCACCGCCTTGTCATAGCGCTTCTGCTCTTCTTCCGCCTCTTTGCCTGCGAGCGGCTTGCCGTTGTGCTCGATCCTGTGCCGGTAAAGGATGCCTTCAATGGCGATGTTTTCGAACTTCTCCGACTCGTCGAAAGTCAGCTTCCCGTTCTTGTCCCAGTTCTGATTGTGATAAAGCTCGAATGAAGTGTATTGCAGCGTTTCCACCTGGTTTTTCTTCTGGTTGGCCTGCAAATCCGCAAGCAGCTTCGGCAAATCCGCATCGGAGAAACCGCCCGGCGTCTCCTGCGCCCACGCGCATCGTCTGGCCGAAAGCAAGCAGAGAAACAGGACCGCGGCCACGGAGAACGATCTGCCGTTTCGCATCCTTCACCTCGCACCGGGGTTGCAGCAACTATACCTCGGAGCTCAGGGCAAACGCATTTCCAGATATGGGAACATAAGTGCACGGCTCAAGCCTTGCACTTTCAATGCCTCTTCCGTTCAAGATTTCAAATAGCTCCACGGGAAGCAGACCCGCGTAGTTCGCAATTGGCATTGTCATGCATTTGCATTACAATTGGCTTGAGGTCACGCCATGCCCGCGAATGCGCTCGTTCAAACCCGGATCGATCCTGAAGTGAAGGAGCGCGCAGCGGCCGTTCTCGGCGAGTTGGGGATCACGGTGTCGGATGCGGTCCGTATTTTGCTGACACGAACGGCGAACGAAGGCGCCCTGCCGTTCTCTCTGGCGAAGAATGCCGCCGAGCACGACGTGTGGTTTCGTGCGAAGGTTCAGGAGGCGCTCGACGATTCCCGTCCGGACATTCCGCACGCGCAGGTCGAAGCGCACTTTGCCAAACGGCGGGCAGCGGCGTTGCGTAAGAAGAGAGCTTGAGGCGGATAAGAACATATATCGTGCGATGGTCGGTTCTGGCGGTTGCCGACCGTAACGCAATATTTGAATATATTGAAGCCGACAGCCCGCAAGCCGCCGCGACTGTTGACAAGCGCATTGGATCGGCGGTCGCTGCCCTGAAAACAGCCCCTGGAATTGGGCGTCCGGGCCGTGTCAAAGGGACACGGGAACTGGTGATCGATCACACCCCCTACATTGCCGCATACCGGATCTCGGGCTGCATGGCGCGCAGCAGTGGCCGGAGAAGATGGCGGACGATTGAGAGTACCAATCGCACGGAAACCTGCGGCTGCATCCCACAGTCCAGCCGCCTAGTACACTGGAAAGTTCCCCACTTTCCTGGGACATCAAACAGGAGTCATCATCATGGCATCGGTCATTCTTCCGGCAAATCCCTCTGAGTCGCGGCCCGGGCGCTTCGGCGTCTACGGCGGCCGCTACGTGCCGGAGACGCTGGTGGCGGCGCTGGATGAGCTCGAGCACGCATACGCCGAGGCCAAAGCGGATGCAGCGTTCCAGGCCGAGTTGAATATTCTGCTGGCCGACTACGCGGGACGGCCGACGCCGCTTTATTTTGCCAAGCGGCTTACGGAATCGCTGGGCGGGGCAAAGATCTACCTGAAACGCGAAGACCTGCTGCATACGGGCGCGCACAAAATTAACAACGCGCTGGGCCAGGGATTGCTGGCCAGACGCATGGGCAAGAAGCGCGTGATTGCCGAGACCGGCGCGGGCCAGCACGGCGTGGCGACGGCCACCGTCTGCGCGCTGCTCGGCCTCGAGTGCGTGGTCTACATGGGCGACGTGGACATGGAGCGCCAGGATCTGAACGTAAAGCGCATGAGGCTGCTGGGCGCCGAGGTGCGCGGCGTCTCCTCCGGCTCGCGCACGCTCAAAGACGCCATCAGCGAGGCCATGCGCGACTGGGTCACGAACGTGCGGACGACGTACTATCTGCTGGGCTCGGCGCTCGGTGCGCATCCCTATCCCACCATGGTGCGCGACTTTCATCGCTGCATCAGTCGCGAGATGAAGGCGCAGATTCTTGCGAAGGAGGGCCGGCTGCCGACCGCAGTGATCGCATGCGTGGGCGGCGGGTCGAATGCCATTGGCGCGTTTTACGAGTTCATCGGCGATCGGCAAGTACGGCTGATCGGCGTCGAGGCGGGCGGGCGCGGCACCGCGCTCGGCGAGCACGCGGCGCGATTCCAGGGCGGCGCGCCGGGCGTGTTGCAAGGCACGTTTTCTTACGTTCTGCAGGATGAGGACGGGCAGATTGCGCTGACACATTCAGTTTCCGCGGGGTTGGATTACGCATCGATCGGTCCCGAGCACGCGATGCTGCACGATACGGGCCGCGCGGAGTACGTTTCGTGCGACGATGCGGCGGCGCTCAGTGCGGTGATGAAGCTGGCGAGGACTGAAGGGATTCTGCCGGCGCTTGAGAGCGCGCATGCGGTGGCCGAGGCTATCCGCATTGCACCGACATTTAAGCCACATGAAATACTGGTGGTAAATCTCTCAGGCCGCGGCGACAAGGACATGGGCATTCTGGCGCGCGAGTTGAAGCTGTAGAAATTCAAGAGTGATTCAATGCCGATTCGTTTCGATCACAAGCCGGGCCTGGTGATTTATCTGACGGCCGGCGACCCATCCATTGACGCCACGCGCGACATTGCGCTTGCGGCGATTGACGCGGGCGCGGATGTGATCGAACTCGGCGTGCCATTCAGCGATCCGCTGGCGGACGGCCCTGTCATCCAGCGCGCCATGGAGCGAGCTCTGGCGCACGGAGCGCGTCTCCGGGATGTGCTCGGCCTGGCGCGCGAAATTCGCGCCGCGCGACCGGCGGCGGGCCTGGTGATCTTCAGCTATCTGAATCCGATCTTGCGCTATGGCCTGGCGAAGTTCGCCGACGATGCGAAGGCCGCGGGCGTGGATGGAGTGCTCGCTACCGACATGATCGTCGAAGAAGCTGCCGAGTATCTTAGGGAGATGAGCCGCGTCGACCTGGCGCCAATTTTTCTCGCCGCGCCCACCAGTCCCGACGCGCGTCTTGAGGCCATTGCCGCGCACACCAAGGGTTTTGTGTACGCCATCTCGCGCACCGGCATTACCGGCACTCAAGCTGCCGTGGCCACGGATGCCGCGGCGCTGGTTGCGCGCATCCGGCGATGGACTAAGCTGCCGGTGGCCGTGGGGTTCGGTATCAGCAACGCGGAACATGTCGCTCAAGTGGCGGAGTTCGCGGATGCCGCGGTCATAGGCAGCGCGATTGTCGAGCTGATTGAGCGTGCCGGCTCCAGCGAGGGGCCAGATGCACCGCCCCACGCAGTGGCTCGATTTATCAAGGGCCTGCGCTTGCCCCACGCGGCGCTGGCCCGGTGAGAAAAGCAGCCGTCAGCTATCAGCTACCAGCTTTCAGCTTGTCCGTCGCCGGAGCCGGCCGTTAAGGCTTGCTTCAGCGGGATCTGGCTGTAAGCTGACAGCTGAAAGCTCGTTTCCTGCACTACGAGGGTGCAATGACTATCGAAGAATTGCGAATCCGCATCGATGAGCTGGACCGCCAGTTGGCCGATTTGCTCAATGAGCGCGCGCGCGCCGCACAGATGATCGGCCGCATGAAGGCGGCCACTTCGCTGCCCGTCTACGAGCCCGATCGCGAAAAGGTCGTTTACGCGAATGTGCGCGCGGCCAACAAGGGCCCGCTGCCTGACATCGAGCTGACGCATATCTACGAGCGCATCATCGACGTGATGCGGGCATTGCAGCGCAACGAGCGGGCCAGCCACAGACATGCCCAGGCCGCCGAAGAGGCAGGCGGAGCGTTGGGCCACGCCGCGGACCAAGATGCGTCCGAGACAGGGAAAAAGTCATGATTGTCGCAATGCAGGAGAAAGCTACCGAAGAACAGATCAACGCCGTGATCAGCGCCATGGGAGAGGCAGGCGTGGACGTGCATCGCACCACCGGCGAGTTCCAGACCATTCTGGCCGGCGTAGGCGCCACCGGCTCGCTCGACCTGATGAAATTTGAAATGCTGCCGGGAGTGCTGCACGTGCACCGCATCAGCGCGCCCTACAAGCTGGCAGGGCGCGCGTGGAGGCCGGAGGGTACGGTTGTCGAGTTCAGAAACGGCGCTACCATCGGCGGGCAGAAGGTGGCCGTGGTTGCTGGACCGTGCGCCGTGGAGAATCGCGAACAGATTTTTGCGATTGCCGCCTGCGTGAAGGCCGCGGGCGGAGAGTTTCTGCGCGGCGGCGCATTCAAGCCACGCAGCTCGCCGTATTCTTTCCAGGGCCTGGGCATTCCCGGTCTGGAGCTGATGCGCGAGGCGGCCGACGCCAACGGTCTTTGCGTGGTCAGCGAGGTGATGGAGATTGCCCAGATCGAGCCCATGCTGCCGCTGGTGGACTGCTTCCAGGTGGGCGCGCGCAACATGCAAAACTTCAATCTGCTGCGCGAGCTGGGACTGGTGCGCAAACCGATCCTGTTGAAGCGCGGCATTGCGGCTACGGTGGAGGAGTTGCTGCTTTCGAGCGAGTACATTCTCTCCGGCGGCAACTACGACGTGATTCTGTGCGAGCGCGGGATTCGCACGTACGAAACCGCGACGCGCAATACGATGGACATCGCGGCTATTCCGGTGTTGAAGAAGCTCTCGCACCTGCCGGTGGCGGGCGATCCCTCGCACGGCACGGGGCGGCGCGACATGGTTCCCGCGATGGCCAAGGCCGCGGTGGCCGCGGGTGCCGATGCGGTTCTTGTGGAGATTCACCCCAACGCCGATAAGGCCGTTTCCGACGCGGCGCAGACGCTCTTCCTCGAGGACTTCACCAAGCTAATAGGCGAGCTTCGCGTGATTGCGCAGGCAGTGGGAAGGACGCTGTAAGATGAAGCGAGTCAGCGGGTCAGCTTGTTAGAGCGTGTTTCATAAATGGTTTTGTGAAAGGGCACGACTTCACAGGCTGCGAAAAAACTCAACCCAAGTAGCTTTGTAACAAGGGCACGGCTTGAGCCGGACCAATGAGCGGAGAAGAATTGAGGGGTCTTACAGGCTGCGAAAAAACTCAACCCAAGTAGCTTTGTAACAAGGGCACGGCCTGAGCCGGGCCGATGAGCGGAGAAGAATTGAGGGGTCTTACAGGCTGCGGAAAAACTCAACCCAAGTGGCTTTGTAACAAGGGCACGGCTTGAGCCGGGCCAATAAAGTCAGTAGAATGAGTCGGGCTTTAGCCCCTGCCAATCGACCTCTTGCCGAATTCGCTTTTCGTTCGGACTTTTTCCGCAACCTCTTTAACCCCTGAGGGATTCGGGGTGAATCCGCCAGCCCATTTTTGAAACACGCTGTAGCAAGTCAGCGGCGCTGCGCGTTAAATCTCATAACTGCTGGGCTTTCATGCTAACTCGCTGACTAGCTAACTCGCTGACTAGCTGAAAGGTCCTTGATGATCTCGCGCATCACCATTCTCGGTACGGGGCTTCTCGGCACTTCTGTCGGCCTTGCGTTGCGCGCGGCGGGGTTCGAGGGCACGATTGCCGGCTGGAACCGGGGCGCCGAGCAAGGGCAGGTGGCGCTCGAGATGGGCGCTGTGGATTCTCTCGCTGCCGATCCGCTGGATGCGGCGCGTGCGAGCGACGTGACGCTGCTGGCCGTGCCCATCTACGCCACGCTCGATTTCATGGAGAAGCTTGCCGTCGTTCTCGGGCCGGAACAGCTCGTGACCGACGTGGGCAGCACCAAGCAAATCATCACTATAACCGGCACCCGGCTTTACAACACAACGGAACGCGCTGCGTTTCTCCCCGGGCATCCCATGGCAGGCAAGGAGCGCGGCGGCGCGGCTCTGGGTGATGCGAATCTTTTCCGCGGCGCGGTCTGGCTTTTTACGGACGATCCCACGGCGCAGCGTTCGCCGCAAGCGGTGGCTCTGGTGCAGGATTGGCGCGAGTGGGTGACGAAGATGGGCGCGAAGACGCTCGATCTCGATGCCGCGCGCCACGATGAGTTGGTGGCCTGGGTCAGCCATCTGCCGCAGTTCGTAGCCACAGCCCTGAGCGCGCTGCTGGAAGAGCAAGTGGGCGATGCGCCCGAGCTCAAGGATGTGGGCGGCCGCGCGTTGCGCGAGATGACGCGGCTGGGCGCGAGTCCGTACTCCATGTGGCGCGACATTGCCCACACCAATACCGAACCCGTGGAGCGCGCTTTGCTTTTGCTCGAGCAGCGCCTCGCCTATCTGCGCGAAAATCTGCGCACGCCCGAGTTGCGCGATGAGTTCGAGCAGGCGAACAAGTTCCGGCGGGAATAGGCGCGACGCGTCGTTGAGCATCCCGCCTTTCGTCCTTCATCGCTCCTTAAGTCTCCTGTGTTATTGTGATCGCTGTCGAACCAGCGCTTGCGGATTGGTGTGGCTGCATTGGGCACACACGGGAGAGATGAGATGCGAATTCTACAGACGATCATGCTGTCGATAGCTGTGCTCGCGAGCGGTTCTATGCCCGCTCTGGCACAGGCCAAATGGGATGTCACAAAGACGGTGCACATCGGCGGCGAAGGCGCATGGGACTACCTCACCGTTGATTCGCACACGCACCGGCTGTATGTCACCCGCAGCACGCACACCATGATTATTGACAGCGCCAGCGGTAACGTCCTGGGCGACGTTCCGGGGCAGAAGCGTTCGCATGGCACGGCCATCGTTCCGGCGCTCGGCCGTGGCTTCATCACCGATGGCGGCGGCGACGGCGCCATCCTGATCTTCAATCTCAAGACGTATGCCGTTCTCGGCAAACTGGCGACCATGCCCGACTCCGACGGCATCATTTATGACGAGGGGCAGAAGCTGGTCCTCGCCGTTTCCGGCGACGGGAACAAGTTGATGACCTTCAAGCCGGACATCGATCCCGTAAATGGCAAAATCGATGCGCCGATCGAGCTCGGCGGGGCGCCCGAATTTCTTGCCGCCGACGGCGCAGGCAAAGTCTATATCAACCTTGAGGACAAGGACGTGGTAGCCGTGGTCGACCTGAAGACGCGCAAGGTAATCGCGCGCTGGCCTGTTGCGCCGGGCGGCCATCCGGTAGGGCTGGCACTCGACAAGAAGAACCATCTGCTCTTCATCGGCTGCCGGAATCCGCAGAAGCTCATCGTGATGAGCACGGATGACGGCAAGATCGTGGCTGACCTGCCCATCGGCGCGGGCGTCGATGCTGTGAAGACTGACGGCGATCAAGTCTTCGCGAGCTGCGGCGACGGATCGTTGATCGTCATCGGCCGGAAGGATGGAAAGTTCGAGGTCGAGGAAGTTGTCAAGACTCCGCTCGGAGCGCGCACCATGGGCGTCGATCACTCCACCCACACCATCTATCTGCCCACAGCGGAGCTGCAGCCTCCCGCGCCGGGGCAGCGCCGCCCCACACCGAAACCGGATACCTTCATGATTGTCGAGGTCGGGCAGAAGTAAAGCCCGGGCTTCCGCAACCCGCACACTGCGTTTCATCGCTGGGCGGGGAATCAATGCGTTCCTGCCCAACCTCTGTCATGGCTCTACCTGTTTCGTTCTTGTGCCACGCCAGTAGACTGCGAGGCCGAGTTCAACCCACCCTCCAAGACGCGGCGATTTCCGGTGGCACGTCCGGTAAACATTCCATATACAACAATTTAGCGGTTCATCTTCAGTCCAAATCTAGTTCATCTCCGGTGCATCGACCTTTCAGGGCCGATCACGCAAAGTCAATCTCACCGCGCAACCCGCGGAGGAGAAAATCGATGAACCGGACAGCGATGTTTGTGAAGGCGATGGCGGCTTTGGTGGTTGCAGCAACAGTTGCAGGTTCACCGGCCTGGGCGAAGAACAACCGTGACGCGGAGGCAAGCCGCGCCACCATTACATTGCGCGTTTACGACTACACACAAGTGAAACCTGCAACCCTGGCTGCGGCAGAGCGCGAGGCCTCGCGGATTCTGGCGCAAGCCGGCGTGACGACGCAATGGCAGGAATGCCCGACCTCGCACGACGCCTCGAAAAACTTCAGCGGCTGCGCAGCGCCGCAAGCCGACGACTATATCGTGTCGATCCTGCCGAACTCGATGGCCGATGTGCTGGGGAAGGACAACACATTCGGGACGGCTGGCAGTGGCGAATCGCACCGCGCAGCCATTTTCTACGAACGCATCAGCGAGCGGGCGGGCGGCGATACGACGGCTGCGGACGTGCTGGCCGGGCGTGTGTTGGCGCGCGAGATCGGCAGCCTGCTGCTGGGCGCGAATCCGAGCTCCCGGAACGGCATCATGAAGGCGCGTTGGACAAGCAACGATTTGAGCGTGCTGGCCGGCAATCAGATGTACTTCACGGCGGAGCAGGCTCGCCAAATGGATACGCGGCTGGTTCAGGAAGCCCGCACGCGCCAGGCGGAGAGCCAGAGTAAGGTTGCAACGAATGATCGGTAACGAAGCGGTGTGGGGCGAGGTCAACCGGCAAGTGGCCGTACCGGAGCGCGGAGGAGGCGGCATGTTCGACGCGAACATGCCGCGTTTCCGTTGCCGCACTCGGCGCAGCAATTGCGGAACGCGAATGCGCCGGCGGGGAAAAGCTCTTATCTGACGCGCATGGTCCAGATGTTGCCGGTGGTCTCGGAGTACTCGTAGACGATCTGATCGCCACGGGGCGACCAGGCGGGATAGCGCACGTAGCTGTTGTCGCGCGTGTAATGCGTCAATTGCTTCTCCTGCCGCGTGCTGCGCGAAATCCAAAAGAGGTTTATAGCGCCATTGCGATAGTTGGCAAAGACGATCTTGTCACCGTCAGGGGCCCAGTCCCAAAGCATGTCTGGTTCCCGCTCGCCGACCTGGAGTACCGTCACGGGCCCGCCCGCTGCAGGAACGGTGGCGATCCCGTTCTCGATCTCAAAGGCAATCGTCTTTCCGTCCGGCGACCAGCATGGGTACGACATCAATCCCTTGCCGAAGGTCAACTGCTTTGCTGGACCATCGCCCGTCTGTCCGAAGCCGATGGGCGCCACCCACACATTCACTGCGCCGCCCTCGCGCTTGCCAAACGCGATCTGCCTGCCGTCGGGCGAGACGCGAAAGGACGCACCATCCTCGGCGAGCTCTCGCAGCACCGATATGGTACCGGTGCTCAGGTCGATGGCATCGAGCACTTTATGTCCCTTCTGCTCGCCCTGGAAAGTAAGCCCGCCATGCCCGGGGAGCCATCCAATCAGATGGCGGTCGGTCGGCGTCGCTCCCACAGGATGGGCATTCTTGCCATCCGCATCGGCAACCCACACGCCGATGCCGGTGTCCTCGCCGTTCTGGATGACCGTATAGGCGATCTGCGCGCCGTCGGGCGAGAAGAGCGGATCTAACTTACGCAGCATGGTGTCATGGGTGAATGGGACAGGGTCGCCGACGGCCTCTCCGGTCGAAGGCGAAATGCGAATTGATTGCAGGTTGTCGTTGGCCGCAACTGCCGAGAACACAAGGAACCGTCCATTGGCTGAGAAGCGCAGAGCCCTGTACACCACAGAGCCGGAATCTTTCACCAGCTCCGGCTCTCCTGCGACGGCACCCTCGGGCGACAGCGGCACGCGCATGAGCGCAAACGTCAGCGCCACGGGCGTCTGCTGCTGGGAGCCCACAAAGCTCTTTGAGAAGTATAGATAGCGCCCGCCCGGCCCGTACACGGGGTCGTACACCCCGCCCGCAACCAGCCGCTGCGGTGTGCCGCCGTTGGCCGGGACCCTCCATATCTCCTGAAGACTCGCACTGACGCTGCTAAAGGCAATCTGCTTGCCGTCGGGCGACCATGTTGGCGCGCCGTGGCCACCATTGGGATTTCCGGGCTGCGTCAGTTGGGTGGGCGCGCCGCCCCGCGCCTCGACCATCCACAGCGTGGACGACGGAAGGGTGATCGCAAGGCCCGTCGGGCTATAGTCTAGTATTCCCACTGACTGAAACACGATGCGCGAGCCGTCGGGGGACCATACGGGCTTACCTCCGAACTCCGTCAGGCGGCGTGCCGTGCCGCCGAGGGCAGGAATCATCCAGATGCCACCCTTCTTGCCTGAGAAGAATGCAATCTGAGTTCCGTCCGGCGACCAGGCTGGCTGCAGGTTCTCGTTCCCATCGCTGGTGAGTTGGATCTCACGTCCGCCCGGCGCAAGCGTCTTCACGTAGATCTCGAAGCCGCCGTTCTTGTCGCTGCTGTAGGCAACCGCGCTCCCGTCGGGCGAGAGCGACGGGTATATATCGACACCGATAGAGGTGGTGACCTGGGTCAGGCTGGACTCGTCGAGCGTTTCGCCGCGGTTGCCGTGCAAGCGCCAACGAGCGATGAGCGCGACGGCCACGAGAAGGACGGCCGCTGCAAGAAGCACGGGCAGGAGCCACCGCGTTCGAGAGGGTGCTGCGGGCCGGGCGGGCGCTGACTGCCGAATCGGCTCAACGGCAGCGGGCCCGCCGTCAGCTTTTTCCGGGGGCCGTTCGGCGTCGAGCGCCTCGAGGTCGGGAACCATGAGGCGGAAGCCGCGGCGCGGCAGGGTCTCCACGTAGCGCGGGCTACCGGCTTCATCGTCCAGCGCCTGGCGCAGTTTCTTGATGGCCGTGCCGATGCTGTGGTCGAATTCGACGACCGTATCGTTGGGCCAGAGGCGCTTGCGTATCTCCTCGCGCGTCACGACTCCGCCGGGCTGCTCGAGCAGCATGAGCAGAATTTGAAACGGCTGCTCCTGCAGGCGAATGCGCGCGGAGCCGCGGCGCAACTCGCCAGCGCGGAGGTCCAGCTCAAACTCGCCGAAACGGATTGTCTTTGCGCCAGTTTCGCCCACGGTAACTCACCTTCAGATACGCCCAATCTAGCACGGGCTGCGGTGAAATCGATGATAGAACGACGAATGGCGTTGGAGTCAGACATCCTGCCGGGATCTTGCGTTGCGCTAATAGATCGCGAGGCCGATGAGAATCCAGGCAGCGACAGCCGCTCCGCCGATACGGATGCCGCCTGCTATCCTCATGGCTGCGGGCATCATGCCGCCCTCACCGCGAATCGACTTCGCGGCTCCGCAGCGCTTCGAGGAGTCATACCTACATGTCCGATCCCGCAGGCCGCCCGCTCTTTTCCGACAACATGGCTCCAGAGTCCATAGGATTCTTCCATCCCTCGAGGCGTCCCTACCGCTTCACCATCCTGATGTTCATCAGCCTGCTGGTCCTGGGAAGTTACTTCGCCTACGACAGCATCGGCGCTCTTGAGTCCACGCTGATCGAGGCACTGCATCTGAACCGCAACACCATCGGTAATCTCTACTTGGCCTACTCCGTGGCCGCCGTCATCATCGTCTTTTTCGGAGGCATGCTCTACGACAAGCTGGGCCCCCGCCGGGCGAGCCTTCTTTTCTGCATGCTGGTCCTGGTGGGCGCCACCATCGTAGCCGCTGCCCAATCCCGGTGGGAGCTCTTCGCCGGGCGGTTTATCTTCGGCGCCGGCTCGGAATCGCTCGTCGTGGTGCAGAGCGCGATCATCAGCCGCTGGTTCAAGGGCAAGGAGATGGCCCTGGCCTTCGGCATCGCTCTCACCATCAGCCGCGTCGGGACCCTCTTCAGCTTCAACACCGAAGAACTCATCGCCCGCTACTTCGGCAGCTATCGCATCGCGCTTTGGGCGGCCGCGGGTTTCTGCCTGTTCAGTGTGCTCTGCAACCTGGTCTATAACGCCATGGACCTCTATGGCGAGAAGGTCCTCGCGCTCCCAAAGCCGGAGGGCGGCGACAAGATCGTCTTCGCCGATATTAAGAAGTTCAACTCTTCCTACTGGTACGTCGTCCTGCTCTGCGTCACCTTCTATAGCGCCATCTTCCCCTTCACGGCGCTCGCGACAGACATGTTCCACGACAAGTGGGGCATCCCGCTGGTCAACGCGTCCACAGGCAGCTTCATGGTGCAGATCTTTGGCAACTTCCTGCATATGTTCTCCACGGCGCCGGGAATGACCAGCATCATCATCTTCGCTTCCATGGTCTTCGCGCCCTTCGCCGGCGATCTGATTGACCGCATCGGCAAGCGAGCCACGCTGATGGTGGTTGGCTCCCTGATGCTGATCCCCGCCCACCTCATCATGGGCATCACCCACTGGAATCCAATCCCCAGCATGATCGTGCTGGGCGCAGCCTTCGTGCTGGTTCCCGCGGCCATGTGGCCCTCGGTTCCGCTGGTGGTGGAGGAGAAGCGCGTGGGCACCGCCTTCGGCCTGATGACAGCCATCCAGAACCTCGGACTCGGCCTATTTCCGCCCCTGAACGGCTGGCTCCGCGACGTGACTGGAACCTACACCGCGACCCAGATCATGTTCGCGAGCCTGGGTGTGGCCGGTCTGGTCTTTGCGTTCTTGTTGCTGCGGTCGGATCGGCGTCACGGCGGCAAACTCGAGCAGGGAAAGAGCAAAGAGGCGGAACCGGCCTGAAAGTAAAGCGGGGAAGGGAATGCCCGTCTCTCACCCGAATCGAGTGCGCGGCACTCCTTGATTGCACCCTCTCAGGATTCCGCATGCCCCGGGGGATCGGCTTCTTTGCCGAGCCCGGTTTCGAGTGCCGCTTCGGAGTCGGGCAACTTTGCGGGATCGATGGCGTCGAGTCCTTCTGCGCGTGCGGCTTCAAGCAGCGAAGCGGAGGCTGACACAAAGGTGATGCGCGTGCCGGGAAACATGTCGCGCGCGGCCAGTGCTGCGCCCAGTTGCAGGGCCTCAGGCCAGCGCAATGTAGTGCGATCGAGAAGCTGCCTTGCCGCCTCCAGCACGCCTGGATTCAACGGCTGCTGCACCATGCGCGCGGCTTCAACGCGCAGCAGTTCGAAGGCGATGACAGCGGCCTCCGGCGCAATATGCCCGGCGCGCTCGCGGCGGCGGATGGCTGCATAAACCTCAAGAGGCGTGGATGCCGAGATGAGCTTGCGGTTGTCCTCCACGCTCTCCATGAGCCGGACAAGCGAATCGGTGCCGGGTTCGCGGACAAACAGCCTGGCGAAGGCCGTCGCTTCGAGGAAGAAGAAGCTCATTCGCTCCCCCGTTCCTCTTCGAGGGTCACCGAGACCGGCTCGCCCTGCACGTCGACGGGCTGGAAGCGCTGGGCCTCATCGAGAATGCCCGCCTCCACGCGATTGAGCCGGATCGTGGTGGTGGGATAAGCGGGCGTTTTGGGGTTTGCGATCTTGCTGGTCACCACGACGCCCCGTTGAATGGCTTCAGCCAGTACGGCCTGACGCGTTTCAGGATGCTGGTTCCAGCGGAAGGTCTTGCGCGGCAGAAAGGAATCGCGGAACCACTTGAGAGCAATAAAGGCGTGGCCGCCGCGCTCCGCTTCGGCCAGCGCCGCGCAAAGCTCTTTCACGCGCGCATCCATATCGGCGGGAAGCACGGCCTCAACCTCGTCAAGTTCATGGGCGGCGTGGGTGTCGGCGCGTGGCGCACGATTCATCCGCGGAGCCGGCTCCTCGCCATCGATGCGCTCGAAATAGATGCGGACTTCGTCGTATTCCGGCGACCACGTATCGACCGAGGCGTCGCGACGTTTGCTGCGGCCGTTTTCGCTGCACAACTCCACGATCGCCTGGTAGCCCGCGGGCGCCAGAAAGCGCACGACGCGCGACATGCCGGGATCCTGCGTGAATGCCAGCTCGTTTAATGCATCTTCGATTATTTCTTCAGCGGCGGGGATGCTGAGGGCTTCAATTTCTACGTGATTCTGCAATCCTCTTGTCGATTTCATGTCGTTCTCTCCCAAGGCCGCCTGTGTCCGCAGTGCCAGCACGTTCACCAGCCGCTAAAATCGGCTCGGCGCTGCGCGGCAGAGTCGAGGCAGGAATCGTCGATCTATGAAACATCTCTCTGGAGTAAAGATGACGGGCTTTCGCTCGTCCAACTCGGTCTCTGGCCCCTCGAAAAAGAAACTTCTCGTGCCCATCCATTCGCCCGATTCTTGGGCGACTGGGTGGGACCGCACCAACTCAACAAGTACGAAACCAAGCGGTCAGAGGCCTGGTCGAATCATGAACGCGTTATGAGCGACCCTTCGGCTGGTTCTCTATACGCGCGCATCTATCCAGCCAGAAGATAAAGAGAGTTAACTTGCAATTTTCGAGTTACAGATAACGATTGTTGCTATGCGCTGGCTTCCCAGCCATTTTACGGGCATCTTGAGCCGACTCCCTGATTTGTCAGGATTCTAACGCAAAACAGCCTAAACTACGCAACCAATCACAGGAATCTTTGCGATGGGGCGGCAGCCATGGCCTGCTGGCGCCAACCAACCCTTGGAAGCCGCTATTCGTAGAATGGGACTATGCGCCATTATTTGCGGTACTTGCTGACTTTATTCCTGGCAGCCTCCCTACTGCACGCCGATGGCTCGCCCTTCGATCTTTCCGGTCCGAAGGTGGATGTGCACGTAAGGCGCGGCGACGTGACACTGCCCATCTCGCAGACGCCCAATCTGCTTCCCGGCGACCGTTTATGGATTCATCCCGACCTTCCCGAGAGTCAGGCCACGCATATCGTGCTGGTGGTGGTGTTCCTGCGGGGTTCCACCAATCCGCCGCCGACGGAGTGGTTTACGCGCGTGGAAACCTGGACGCGCGAGGTTCGCGAAGAGGGTGTTTTCGTCAAGGTTCCCGCGGAGGCGGAGCAGGCGTTATTGTTTCTGGCTCCGGAGACAGGAGGCGACTTTGACACTCTGCGCAATGCGGTGCGGGGGCGGCCAGGCTCGTTTGTGCGCGCCGCACAGGACTTGCAAGCCGCGAGTTGGGAAAGGATGCGCCTCGAAGCCTACCTGGACGACGTGAAGGTGACGTCGCAATTCGATCCGGCAGCGCTGAAAACGCGCACCGAGATGGCCGCGAGGAGCCTGGGAATCAAGATCAATGAAGGCTGCTTTTTGAAACCTGCCGATCAGCAGGCCTCCTGTCTCTCGCAGAACTCCGAAGGCATGGTGCTCGACGACACCAATGCGCAAACGCTCGTGGACCAACTGACCAACGGCAACACGCTCAACCTGATGAACGCGATCAGCTCAACCACGCTCGGGGGAGGCGGCGCATATAGTCCGTACATCGGGGCCATTGTGGATACGGCCAGGATCCTGAGTTCCCTGCACACCGCGCACTTCCAGTACATTCCGGCGCTGGCGCTGCCCCGGGCCGACAGTCTGAACCTGCGGCTCAATATGCCGCCCTCGTTCATCAATCCCAAATCTGTGGTGGTGGTGGCGCTGCCGCCTATCGGAGCCTCGCGCCCTGAGCCGCTCCATCCGGTGAAACCTGGCGACAGTTTTTGCGCCATGAAGCCGGAACTGGTGCTGCCCGCCGAGGGAGCGCCGCTGGTGTTTGCCACCGCGATGGCGCACGACTTGTACCTGCACATCGAGTCCGTCGGCGCGAAACGCAAAGGTCTCGATGTGCCGGTGACCGCTGACCCGGCACGTGGCGGGCTGGTGCTTTCGCAGCCCATCGCAGCGCCGCCGGGAGGCGAGTTGACTGCTGTATTGCGCGGCAAATGGGGATTCGACAATTGGGAGGGCCCGCGCTACCAACTGGTGGCGGCGCTGCCGGGCCGCTGGACACTTGCGGCTTCCGATCAATCCGCGCTCGTGGTGGGCCGCGACGACACGCTCCATATCGACGGCCCTTCCACAGTTTGCGTGGACAGGGTGGAAGCACAGACGGCGGGGAAAGCCACGCTGGCGCTGGAGTGGAAGTTGCCCAGGCCCGGCGAACTCGAGGTGACTGCGCGGCTGAAGGACGCGGCGCCGGGACCGGTGAACGTGGCCGTCTACCAATTTGGATTGGCCGACCCCGACCGGCTCACGATGGAGGCCTACGATGCGGCGGCTTCGCTTGAAGGGCTGGCGTTGAGCGCCGGAGACGAAAGCGCCCTGCTCAAAGGGACGCGGCTCGACGAAGTGGCCAGGGCGGAGATCGACGGCATCGCACTCACGCCCGGAGTGATGAACCGCGCGGGGGATTTGGATGAATTGCTGATGACAGCAGGCAGATCGACGGCGCGCCTGGTTCCTGGCAAGCGGTATGTAGCACATGTGTCGCTCAGGGACGGCCGCGAGCTGACCGCGCCGGTTACGGTAGATCCGCCACGGCCGCAGGTGATGTTGCTGAGCAAGGGCGTGCAGAACGACGTCGCAGCGCCGCAGCCGCCGGTGCAACTGGGCAGCGCGGACGACCTGCCTCTCGAGGGACGGCTGGTCTTCTTCCTCAAGTCGCTTGAGCCGCGCGCCTTCCCGCGCGACGAAAAGGTGGAAGTGGCGGCGGAAGACTCGAGCTTTCACACCTTGCTGACGCTTAGCGACGGCAGCCTGATGCTGGAAGACGCGCACACTGCGGTGGGCAGCTTTGAACCGCTCGCGCGATTCGGCTCTTCGGCATTCGGGCCGGTGCGGGTGCGCGCCCTTTCCGCGGACGGCGCCGCCGGCGACTGGCTGCCGCTGGGCACGCTGGTGCGCCTCCCCGGCTTTACTGCATTGCGCTGTCCGCGGTCGCCTGCCAGGCCCTGCGCGCTGAGCGGAAGCAACCTGTTCCTGGTCTCATCGTTTGCCACGACGCCGGACTTTGAGAATCCAAGCGACATGCCGCCGCAGTTCACCGGGACGCAGGTCGCGGTTCCGCATCCCGTCAACGGCATTCTCTATTTCAAGCTGCGCGACGATCCCGCGACGGTGCAGACGCTGACGCTTGCCGTCGCACCGATGCAGACAGCGGCGCCGCCGGCTTCACCGCACGGATCCACCACGCAAGCCGCACCCGTTCGCGCGCCTGCGCTGAATCCTCAGTAGCTGGCTGCCCGGTTTGCAGCAGAAAACGGCCTCGCCTGCATTCCTCACAACTCCCAGGCCGGCGGCGGGCGATCACCTTGTAGCGCCGGCTTCCCAGCCGGCTGTAGCTTGGGTCTCCCGACCCACGCTCAGCGAATCCACTTCAGGCACAAGGGCCTTAAGCGCCAATAAGTTCTTGAATTGTGTGAGAAATGCAGCTTAGTTGAAGTAGGCTTGGTTCTTTTCGGCGAAGCCTGCCTTGTCTGCGGGTAGCTCTTCGAGCGCGAAGATGGCATTTTGTGCGCAGAGCGAAGCGCAGTTGCCGCAGTCGATGCACTCATCGGGATTGATATAAACCTGCGTAACGGTAGCGGCGGCAGGATCGCTCTCAGCGGGCGCGATGGCGGCAGTGGAACACTCCGCAACACACACAAAATCCTTGGTGCAGGCATCGGTGACGACAAAAGCCATGGAAGATCTTCTCCTCGATTTGGACACGCACTTGAGAGTGCTTCCAAGTTGAGGCTAACCGTGGAAACCACGGCCTGACCGTGATCCCAATCACGATGCTTCAGAAGATGCGCACCTTCAGGCCCACGCTGGCATTCATCGTGTTCATGGAGCCGTAGGTGAACCCGGGCCAGTTTTGATACTCAAAGTCGGCCGCCCGCAAGTAGATTCTGTGCGTCAAGTGAAAGTCCACGCCGCCGCCCGCGGTGATCACCAGGTAGCGCCCCTGGGCGTAGTTGTAGGGGTAATTGAAATTGGCAAAACCGACCAACCCTTTGGCGTAGGGCTGCCAGCGGCCGAAGCCCAAATGATAGCGGCCGCCGATCGAGTAGGTTTCGGCGTGCACGTTCGCCGTCTGGTGGAACTCGACCCACCGGCCTTCGGCTTCAATTCCGAAGTGGCCGGTGGTTTCAGCATCGACAAAGCCGCCCACGCCCAGCATCTTGCGCGAGCCGTATTGGAAGGTGTCGCCGG
>Ga0302320_10011831_pt1 | contig 18410 bp, 19 predicted proteins | sample Bog_T0_3_FD_202130 | JGI IMG/M metagenome (GOLD analysis project Ga0302320, IMG submission 202130) | Peat permafrost microbial communities from Stordalen Mire near Abisko, Sweden - Bog_T0_3 | ecosystem: Environmental > Terrestrial > Soil > Wetlands > Peat | place: Sweden: Abisko, Stordalen Mire...
TGCGATGGACCTACGAATTTTCTGTGAGCCCCAACAAGGAGCGTCCTACGACCAAATTCTCGCCCTCGCACTCGCGAGCGAAGAGGGAGGATTCGACGCATTCTTTCGCTCCGATCATTACCTCAAGATGGGCAACGTCAGTGGACTGCCAGGACCTAGCGACGCGTGGATCACGCTCGCCGCGCTCGCGCGTGACACGGCTCGCCTTCGACTCGGCACGCTCCTCTCTTCGGCGACCTTCCGCTTTCCAGGACCGCTCGCCATCAGTGTCGCGCAAGTCGACGCGATGAGCGGTGGTCGAGTGGAACTCGGCCTCGGTGCCGGTTGGTTCGAGCAGGAGCACGCCGCATACGGCATCCCCTTTCCCGACGTGGGTGAGCGGTTCGACAAACTCGAGGAACAGCTCGCGATAATCACCGGTCTGTGGCAGACCCCCCTCGAGGAAACCTTCACTTTTTCGGGCGCGCATTACCACCTGGCGGAGAGTCCGGCGCTTCCTAAGCCGACTCAGAAGCCCCACCCGCCGATCATCATCGGCGGCCACGGTCCCAAACGAACACCTCAACTCGCCGCGCGTTTCGCGAATGAGTTCAATATTCCCTTTGCCCCACTGGAGTTCTGTCGAACCCAATTCGAACGAGTCGACGAGGCGTGTCGAGAGGCCGGGCGCGAATCCAACTCTCTCGTACGCTCGGTCGCACTCGTCGCGTGTTGTGGTCGCGATGAGCGAGAAGTCGCTCGACGTGCCGCATTCATTGGTCGCGAGGTCGACGAACTTAAGGCGAACGGACTTGCTGGAAGCCCCACTGAGGTTCTCGCGCGACTTGAGGAATTCGCACAATTGGGAGTATCACGCGTCTACCTTCAGATTCTTGATGTCGATGATCTCGATCACGTGGCGCTCTTGGCGTCTGACGTGCTTTGCGCACTCCGCTAGGACGGCGTCAGTCGAACAGTCGCGGTGAGCCAAGTCGTCGCGACCACGGTGGCTCGCGCACTACTCAGGCGAGTTTCGCCTCGTCCCAAAGAAGTCGCGAGAGCTCGTTCGCGGTCAGCGCGACGCCAAAGACCACCCCATCAGGCTGCAGCGCCCTACCCGCGTCGAGCGGCCCGACATTCAGGGCGTCGAAACCGAGTTCATCGACGAGCTTCATCGTGGTCGCGACCGCAGTGACATCGTCACCCGCCACGGCCATGGCGATACGTCCCTTCTCGTAAGGCAAGCGTCGGTCTTCATCGACGTCGTGGTAACCAAGTTGATTGAAACTCTTGACGACGCGCGCCGACGGGAACCAATCCTGAACCAGCACACTGGTGCCGCGCGGTGCATTGGCGAGTTCCTCGTTGATCCCGTCAATGGGCTCCCAATAGTTCATAGCGTCAATGAGGATCTTTCCGTCAAAGAGATCGCGAGGCAGTTCATGGAATCGATGCGCGGGAACCGCCAGAAGAATGACCTCTGATTGTTCGACTACTTCGGATGTGGTCATGACGCGCGCGCCGGGCGCGAGCACGTCGACGATCAACGAAATTCGTTCTACCGAGCTCGATCCGGAGATTGCGACGTCGTAGCCAACGTCGAGTGCCGCGCGGGCAACGGTCGTGCCCAGTTTTCCGGCACCGATGATCCCGAGGTGTCGCTTACCAACGTCGCGTAAGGTCATGACTTCAGTCGCCCGACGCGACTGACACGTTGTGGTCGCTCGGATTTGGGTCGTAGTTCGCTTCGCGGAGCAATTCTTTGACGCGCGGGATGACCTCGCGCCCAAAGAGCTCGATAGTTGAAAGTCGCTGCTCGAACGGCACTCGTCCCGTCGCGTACGAGAGGTCGAAACGACTGAGGCCGAGTTGGCGAATCATCGACGTCATCTTGATAGCCACCGTCTCGGGCGATCCAACGTACAACGATCCTTTTTCTATTTCCATCTTGAAGCCCTCGAGCGTTGGCGCGCGCCAGCCACGCTCGTTCGCCGCGCGCTGCCAGGTGTAGGCCCAGTGAGGATACTGAATCTCGACGGCTTCTTCATCGGTGCGTGCTACGTAGCCGTGCGAATGCATTCCCACGGGCCGCGGTGAGAAGCCGTATTCTGCGAGTGCGCGATGATAGAGCTCGACGTAAGGCTTGAAACGAAGCGGGTTTCCGCCAATCACGGCCAACATCAACGGCAAGCCGTAACGCGCAGCGCGCACGACGGACTGGGGACTACCGCCAACTCCAACCCAAGTGGGGATGTTCCCTTCGGGTAGCGGTGGGTAGAGATACTGATTGTCGAGTGCAGGTCGGTACTTGCCCGACCACGTGACGGGCTGTTCTCGCAGCAATCGCATCAACAAGTCAAGTTTTTCTTCGAAGAGATCTTCGTATTCGCTGAGGTCATAGCCAAAGAGAGGAAACGACTCCGTGAGCGAACCTCGTCCGACGACGAGTTGCGCTCGACCATTTGATACCGCGTCCAGGGTTGCGAACTGATTGTAGATCCGAACCGGATCTTGAGTGCTGAGAACCGTGACGGCGGTGCCCAGTCGAATTCGCCTCGTGCGTCCCGCGATGGCCGCGAGAATGACGTCGCCCGCCGAATCCATAAAGTCGGGCCGATAATGTTCGGCGATGTTATAGGAGTCAATTCCTACTTCGTCCGCGAGGACCGCTTCCTCGACCGTGTTGCGAATTGTGACATCGCCGCGCTGCACATCGCCGTTCGCGTCAAGACTTGGAACGACGAACGAGTCCAGTCCGAACTCAAAGTCATCGACATTCATTATGGCCCTCCTACTTTCGAGGAACTGTTGCGTCGCAGGGTTCACGCAACGCCGAACTCATCGAAAAACAATTCGCTCGACCAAGTGAGTCGTAGTACATGACAAAGCAACATTGCTCCACGCCTTAAATCACGCTCGAGCGACGTCTTCAGTTTATGGTCGCTCTCGTGAAAGCGTTCATGTCGCTTCTCGCGACCAAATCGAATTCACGCACGCGACGCCAGTGCGGTGAAAGACACACTCGCACTCCTGGACATCGGTCACTGACCCGCCAACGCAGTGCTCGCTAGCACTGCGCTCGGATCAAACGAACGGATAACGAACTGTCTCACTCGTTCGAACGACAGGACGTGACCCCTCCAAAAAATCCGATTGACCCGTTTGGCGGTCGCAGCGATTTCAGCGTTCGTCGAAGGGTTTGAGGGCGTTGCTGACTCAGCTCCAACTCAGTCCCTTTTGGTTGGCGAAAAACACCCGAAAAAAAGTCCGCATATCTTGACAAGTGGATGAAATACTCCATATACTGCCCTAATCGGAGAAACTATTCCACTTATTGGAGGCCAGAATGTCGTCAACCACACCATCTACCTTGCACAAAGGTTGGGCACTCACGTTGCTCGTGAGCGTGCAATTCATGCTGATTTTGGACGCGTCGATCGTGACGGTGGCGTTACCCGCGATCCACAATCAGTTTCACGTCACGAGTCAAAGCACGCTTAGTTGGGTCGCCAACGGCTATCTCTTGACGTTTGGCGGGCTCTTACTTCTCGGAGGTCGACTAGGCGACCGATTTGGCCGCAGAAAATTGTTCTTCCTCGGTACCACACTCTTTGGAATCGCGACGCTCGGCACCGGACTCGCCCAGTCGTTCGGATTCCTCGTCGCGGCGCGCTTCGTCCAAGGTGCCGGCGCGGCGTTGGTCGCCCCGGCGGCCCTGGGACTACTCACCGTGATCTTCACCGATGGCGATGAGCGCAACAAGGCATTAGGAATTTGGGGTGCGGTAAGCGGCACCGGCGGCGCGGCGGGCTTGATACTCGGCGGCATACTCACGACGGGCATCAATTGGCGTTGGGTGTTCTTCGTGAACATTCCCATTGTCGTCGCCGCTCTCATCTTCACGCCCAAGCTTCTTCCCGAGGCGAGTGGCGAGAACACGACGGGTTCGTTTGATATTCCAGGCGCTGCCGCTGTCGTGCTGGGCGTCTCGTCGCTCGTCTACGGCTTCGTTGAGGCGGGCAACAAGAGTTGGGGATCGCCGAATTCTTGGGCCTTCATCGCAGCGGGCGTCGTGCTACTTCTCGCTTTCGCAGGGATCGAGCTTCGCACGACGAACCCATTGGTGCGCTTCTCTCTCTTTCGCTCGCGTTCGATCTTGGGCGCGAATCTCGGGATGCTCGCCTTTGGGATGGCCACCTTCGGTATCTGGTTCTACCTCGCGTTGTATCTCCAGGAGGTACACGGTTACAGCGCGCTGAAGGCGGGTGTTGCGTCGCTGCCACTCAACGTCGCGCTCATTGCGACGGCCACGATGTCCTCGAAGTTGGTGAGTCGTTTTGGCCCCAAGCCAGTCACCACCATTGGATTGGTGGTCGTCACCGCCGGACTCGCCTGGTTTCACTTCATCACCGCGACCGGATCGTACGTGAGCGTGACTCTTGGTCCGATCATCGTGATGGGACTTGGCATGGGACTCGCCTACGTTGGTCTCACCGTGGGCGCCGTCTCGGGGGTCGCGCCCCACGAAGCTGGTCTCGCGTCAGGTCTCTTGAACACGACGACCCAAGTGGGAACCGCCATTGGCCTCGCGATCTTGACGGCGATATCGACGACACAAACCGCGCACGCACTTGAGCGCGGCCAGTCCGTCCACGTCGCGCTCACGCAAGGCTTTCGCGACGCGATCGTGCTAGGCGGTGCCTTCACCTTGGTCGCGGTGATCGTGACGATCCTCGTGCTCTCCAACCGTGAAAATCGCGCCTTCGTCGCGATGGTGCGAGGAGCGGGCGCGCCACTCGAAGATGCGGTCGAAATCCTCGCAGGTGCGGAAAGCATTGCGGGATTTGGCGCCGAGTCGTTCGAAGCGACCTTGCGCAAGGGCAAGAACGTCAACGAGAGCGCGCCGTCTGCCGCGCGCGATCGTGTCCAGTCCAGAGGCGACGCCGCGTAAGCGCGTGGCCTCGCGAACGCCCGTGGTGTTAGTAAGGACCGGAGAATGACGTCCGCTTCGCTAGGTACACTACGAACGTGATGAGAGCACCAGAAAGAGAAGAACGCTCGTTGCGGGCCGACGCCGAGCGCAATCGCCTCAAGATCATCGAGGCCGCACAATCCCTCTTCGCCGAACGTGGTATCGACGTCACGATGGATGAGATTGCGCGCGCGGCCGGAGTTGGGGTAGCGACGTTGTACCGCCGCTACCCCACCCGCACCGAACTTGTGGCCTACGCATTCGAAAATAAGATGTGGCAGTTCGCGACGGGCGCGCGAAAGGCTCTTGATGACCCCGATCCGTGGCACGGGTTTTGTGCGTACATCATCTCACTGAGCACCATGCAGTCCAACGACCGCGGTTTTAGCGACGCACTCACCATGGCGTTTCCCACCGTAAAAAGGTTCGAAGCTGCGCGAATCCAAGCGTTTGAGGATTTTTCGACGCTGATTAAAAGGGCCAAGGCCTGTGGTGCGCTGCGCGAGGACTTCGCGCCCGAGGATCTACCAATTCTGCTGATGGCGAACGCCGGGGTCCTCGCAGCGACGGGCGATGTGGCACCGAGGTCGGCCCCTCGACTCATTGCCTACCTCCTTCAGGCTTTCGCGGCGCCGGGTGGCGGACGATTGCCGCCGCCACCCAGCAACCGTCAAATGTATCGAGCCGTCGTACGACTAACGAGTCCCGAAGACGAGTCGGCGTAGCGAACCTCGAAATCGCCGTTTGAGGGTGCGGCGCGCGGCGCGCTCGATTTCATAAACGAAACGGTATCGTACCTAAATGACTCTTGGCGGACGCCGAGGGCTCTCGAAAGGTCGAAATGATTGCACCGCGCCACGACGAAGCGAACTCGCATCGTGGACGTCCACTCGACTCTGAGCGAGGGCCGCAATTGCTCAACGTGGCACTCGAACTACTCGCTGAAATTGGCTACGACAAGTTGACCATTGACGCCGTCGCCGAACGTGCGCACGCGAGCAAGGCAACCATCTACCGACGCTGGTCCAACAAGGCCGAACTCGTCGTTGAGGCACTCGGCACCCAGCAGCCGAATTTCGAGGTTCTCGATACCGGATCGCTCGAGGGTGACCTTGATTTCGGCCTCACGCAACTCTTCAACCAGGAAGCGCGGATGAGCGCGCACGTTATGCTCGGGCTCATCACCGCGCTCTCGCGCGACGCCGAATTGAGAGTGGTCTTTCGCGAGCGTTTTCTCGAACGAGAAGATACGGCGCTAAAAGTGGTGTTCGATCGCGCAGTTGCGCGTGGCGAGATTGCCCCGGAGCGCGATCTCGAACTGCTCATGAAGGTGCTACCCGCGTTCATGATGGATCACCTTCTGACACATGGTGAAATGCCCGACCAGGACTTCGCCAGGCGCGTCATCCACGAAGTCGTCGTGCCGCTCGCTCTTTCTGACAACCACGCGCCACGTCGCATTAAGTAAAGGAACCGAAATGGACAGACTCTTCGATCGACTTGGCCGTGTCGTCGTGCGTTGGCGCTGGATCGTGCTCGTCGTGTGGATTCTCGTGGCGGTGGTGTCGTCAAAGACGCTGCCCTCGATGAGCAGTGAGGTCAATAACAACAACACCAACTTCTTGCAGGCGTCGGCGCCGAGCCAACAGGCCGCCGTGCTACTCACGCCGGTTCAAGGTAATGCGTCCACCTCGAGTCAGATCCTCATCATCGCCTCGCGAAACAACGCGCCGCTTTCCTCGACGGATCAGGTTTCGATCGAAAAGGAAATCAAGGCGGCCGCCAAGGTCACCAAGGTGATTTCGGTCAAGCAGGTCGCCACGTCGTCCGACGGCAAGGTGACTGAATTACTAGTGCAAGCAAACGTCAGCCAGAACGACGATTCCGGCACTAAGACCGTCGTCGACGACATCGCGAGTACGTTCGCCCAAGCGCGCGCACCCGCGGGACTCGAGTACCACCTGGCGGGTGAAGTCGCGTCCGCGGTCGCGAACGCGGCGGGCTCGAACAAGACCGGCGGCACGGTGCAGCTCTTCTCGTTCCTCTTCATCCTCGTCTTGCTCTTTCTCATCTTCCGTTCATTGCTCGCGCCGATTCTCACGTTGCTTCCCGCGATCTTCGCGTTAGTGATTTCGATGAGGTTCATCGGGGTGCTCGGAGCCCACGGCATCAAGATCTCCGAGATCACCACGCTGTTGCTGATTATTCTTCTGCTCGGCGCGGGCACCGACTACGGTCTGTTCCTGGTCTTTCGCGTTCGCGAGGAGATCCGCCGCGGTCTTGATCCCCGCGAAGCCGTCTCTCAATCTCTCGTTCGCGTCGGTGAGTCAATATCCGCTTCCGCGGGGACCGTCATCCTCGCACTGTTGACACTTCTCTTTGCGACCTTTGGCGTCTACAACAGCCTCGCGGTACCTCTCGCGGTGGGTGTCGGAGTCATGCTCCTCGCGGGGCTCACGTTGCTACCCGCGTTGCTCGCCATCTTCGGTCGCGCCGTGTTCTGGCCCACGAAAGTCGTCAAGACCGAATCCAAGATCGGGGTCTGGGGAACCATTGCGGTGCGGCTCGTTCGCCGACCCGCGGTCACCCTCGGCATCGGACTCGTGTTGTTCATTGGTCTCGCGTCGTTCGCGTTGGGTTACCACTCCGGTGGGTTCGGCGGGAGCACGAACGCACCCGCTGGCACCAACACCGCTCAGGGTAACGCCATCGTCGCGGCGCACTTCCCCCACGCGAGCGCGAACCCCGGCGACGTCGGCTTTCGCTACACCACGCCCGTTTGGACCAATCCCAGTGAGGTGATCAAGGCTCAACAGTCGCTGAGCGGGTCGGGAGACTTCAGTCGCATCACCGGACCCCTCAACGCCAACGGCTCGAGCCTGACCCCCGCGCAGTTCACCCAGTTGTACCAAGAACTCGGCGCGCCGTCGAGGCTGCCAGTGCTCGAACCAACCTCGATCAAGGTGCCCATCGCGCTCTACGAGGCTTACCGTTCGAGTGCCCAGTACGTCAGCGCCAACGGGCTCACCGTTGCCTTCCAGACAACATTTCGCGCCGGTAATCAGCAGTCCACTGAAGCGCTCCAAGCCGTGCCTCAAATTCGCGTCGCCACCACCAAGGCGGCGCACGCATCGGGAGCAACTGACTCGGGCGTCGCCGGTGAAGCGGCGGGACTCTACGACGTAAGTGGGGCGTCTGATCGTGACCTCCTGCGCGTCTTTCCCATCGCCATCCTGGCAATCGGTCTGTTGCTCGGTTTGGTGTTGCGGAGTGTCGTCGCCCCGCTATATCTGATCGTGAGTGTCGCGCTCTCCTACATCGCGGCGTTGGGCATCTCGACGCTCTTCTTCATCGATATCGGCGGTCAGAAAGGATTGACGTTCATCTTGCCGTTCTTGATGTTCATCTTCCTCCTGGCGCTCGGCGAGGATTACAACATCCTTGTCATGACGCGAATACGCGAAGAGGCCCGAGAACTTCCGCTTCGCGAAGCCGTGTCGCGCGCGGTGGGTATTACAGGCCCGACGGTCACTTCCGCCGGACTGGTCCTCGCGGGTACGTTCGGCGTCCTGGCGGTCGCCGGAGGCGGCGGACAGATAACCGATATTGGTGCCGGTCTCGCGATCGGCATCTTGATGGATACGTTCTTCGTGCGTACCCTGCTGGTGCCCGCCACGGTGGTACTCCTGAGCCGTTGGAACTGGTGGCCTTCAAAACTCAGTCGCGCTCCCGAGCCGCGAACGACGACCAGCGTCAAGAAGTAAACCCCAACGCCGTTGGCGCGCATCGGTTTCGATCACACTCACGACGTGCGAGTAGTTCACGACGTGCCGTTACTCGACGACTTCGACCACCACGACGGTTTCGGTTTCTTTTTCGAACGGATAGATGAGTCGATAGACAATGGCAGCGACGATGCCTCCGACCATTGGCGCCACGAGGAAGAGCCACACCTGGCTGAGGGCCTGGCCTCCGACGATCAGCGCCGGTCCCAAGCTTCGCGCGGGGTTGACTGACGTGCCCGTAAGGGGAATGCCTATGAGGTGAATCACCGTGAGTGTGAGACCAATGACCACCCCGGCGACCGCTGCGTTGCCGTATTTGCTCGTCACGCCAAGTATCACGAAGACGAAGGTGGCCGTCAGGATTATCTCGACGAGGAATGCACCGCCGCCACTGATGTGCACGAGCGAGGCAGAACCGTAGCCGTCGGTACCGAGACCCTCGACTGAGCGGTGATAATACGGCGACTGGTCGAACACGGCCCAGAGCAACAACGCTCCGAGAATACCTCCGACGAACTGCGCGACCCAGTAAACAACTGCATCAAGGGCCGACACTCGCCCCGCGAGAAAGGCGCCCATAGTCACGGCGGGATTCACGTGCGCACCCGAGATCGGGCCAAGTACGTACGCGAGGGCCATCAAGGTGAGACCAAAGGTGAATGCCGTCGCCACCACGCCAGCCGCGACGCTTCCTCCGTCGAACCTAAAGCCGAACATCAAGGTCGCGACTCCCACCGCGAAGAAGACGAGAATAAAGGTGCCGAGCAGTTCGGCAAAAAACTTCCTGACCATTGACAACTGCCTTTCTCTCAAACTCTTGACATTCTGTCCGTTACCCGAATCCCATTGAGGGATGCCCGTGGCACGAATTCTCAGGAAAAGAAGGGTGTTACGCGCCCCTTGCAGAAAACGCGCATCAGATTCGCAACCTCTCGACCTCCAACACGCGCGACGTTCTTGTTGGATGCACCTTGTGAAGGCGTATCCGAATCGCACGATGAGATGATATGTCAACCCAAAATGCTAGAATCCTGACCATGCGAGTTGCGAGAAGTCTCGACGCCCGAAAAGGCCAGGCGTGGCACGACTTCATGCAGATGCAGGAGGTTCTCCAGTCACGGCTCGAGCAGCAGTTGCAGTGCACGTCGAATCTGTCGAACGCAGATTACACGGTGCTCGTCGTTCTCTCCGAAGCACCGGAGCGTCGTCTGCGCGTCTTTGAGATGGGACAACAGATGGGTTGGGAGAAAAGTCGGCTCCATCACCAACTCACACGAATGTGCCAACGGGGTCTTGTGGTCCGCGAGTCCGACCCCGACTCGCCGCGCGCGATCTTCGCAGTTCTCACGGATGCCGGATTCGCCGCCATTACGAATGCGTCACCCTCGCACAATCGAGAAGTTCAGCGACTCTTCTTTGACAAGATCACCGACGAGCAGGTCGAACAACTCGGTGACATATCACTTCGCGTACTTGACGGATTACTCGGCCGCGGTTCGAACTGAACCGTTCCAATCAGTCTTCGTCAACTGAGGAAGTCCAACGAAGGCGCTCAGGACTGGTCATCGACGAACGTCGCTGTCGCACCGCGGGTACGGACGACGTTCTCGATGAAGCTACTTGCTATAACGTGAGCGGACGCACCGGTGCGCCGATCAGACTGGGATCCGACTTCCAGTCGACGTCGGCCACGTCGATGTACAACTCAATCTGATTGCCGTCGGGATCCAAGATATAAATGCTGTGACTGATGGTGTGGTCGCTGAGACCGTCAATGGCCACGCCCACCTCATTAAGTCGGTTCACGGCATCACGAAGTTCGTCGTCCGTGTCGCCGATCTTTAGACCGAAGTGATAAAGACCCAGATGACGACCGCGAGGAAGTGGTGTCGCCTTGTCGCCCACTTCAATGAGGAGGAGTTCGTGGTGCGTGCGTCCCGAGGAAAAGGCGGCGATGGGCTGACCGGGTCGCGCGGCGATGACGACGTCCCAACCGAGTACGTCGCCGTAGAACGCGGCGGACTTCTGGACGTCCCTCACGAACAGTACGAGATGACCCAATTCCTTGACCTCGATCATTTTTCTTCCTCCTCGGCCGCCTGATAGCGCAGAAACCTTGCAATCACTGCGTTGATTCCTCAGACACGGCAACTTTGAGTTGATATATCATCTCAGTATAGTGGCGGCGATTTATAGCCACGCAAAGCAGATGCGCTGATTTCCCAGGCGCTACCCGCCGATGCGATCAAGCTCCTCAAGATCACTCTGCGAAAGGACGAGCGCCGCACCAGCCACGTTCTCGCGCAGGTGCGCGACCGAAGAAGTGCCCGGGATAAGCAGAATGTTGGGCGATCGCTGCAGAAGCCACGCGATGGCGACGGCCATCGAACCGACACCTCGGCGCTCGGCGACCGCATCGAGTTCTCCAGCTTGGAGTGGAGAGAAACCACCCAGTGGGAAGTAGGGCACGTACGCAATACCCTCGTGCGCGAGCGCGTCGATCAGCTCGTCGTCCTCGCGATGGGCCACGTTGTAGAAATTCTGCACGCAGACAATCGGTGCGACGGACTGCGCTTCTTTGATCTGCTCAGCCGACACCGTACTTACGCCGAGATGCTTGATCTTGCCCTCTCGCTGTAATTCGGCCAGCGCAGTGAAGGGTTCTTCCAGCGAACCTTCCACGTGCGAATGACCATCGTTTCCTCCACCAATTCGCAGATTGACGACGTCGAGCGCGTCGAGACCAAGATTTTCCAAGTTGCGGTCTATGGCCTCTCGAATGTCCTTCGGACTTCGCGCGTGCGGCCAGCCACCTTTTTCATCACGCGTCGCGCCAACCTTTGTCACGATGCAAAGCGATTCGGGGTACGGCGAGAGTGCTTCGCGAATGATTTGGTTGGTGACGTGGGGACCATAGAAGTCCGACGTGTCGATGTGATTGATGCCGAGCGCCACGGCCTCGCGAAGTACGGCCAACGCTTCATCACGATCGCGGGGCGGACCGAACACACCGGGTCCCGCGAGTTGCATGGCGCCGAACCCAAGGCGGTTGACCACGAGGTCGTCAGCGAGTTGAAACGTTCCACCGAGATGAGTGTCGTGGGTCATAGTGGCTCCTTCGCGCCCGCGTCGCCGAGGGCTAAAAGGCGAGCCTAAACGTCACCGCTCGAAAGTGGCCAACGCACGACGACTCGCTGTTCAATCGTCATCGTGCGACGAGTCGGGTCCCGGATCGCCGCCATCCACCACTGTTTGGAGTCGATCGAGGTAAAAACCCCAACCACCTTCGTGGTCAGTGACGGCGTCGTCGGGCAGACCTCGGTGCACTAAACGCACCATCGTCGCCGCCCCTTGGGCCGTGAGTGTGATCTCGACCTCCGTGGAACCCGCCGGAATAGGATGATTCGGCTCATCCCAGCCCATCGTGAACACGACCTTCTCGTTGGGCACGACCTCGACGAATTCGCCTACCGCAGGATGCTTGCCAGCGACCAGCACGAAATACTCGCCCCCCACGGCCGGCTCGAGGCGGGCCTCGGTGCCCATCCACAACACGAACTTGTCCGCGTCGATGAGAAACGGGAAAATCGTTGCGGCAGGCGCATCTATCAGGATTTCCTTGCATGCTTCACTCATTGCACTTCCCCACTTTCATTCGCTGCGGCCTCGGCCACTAGCTTCAATTTTTCGAGACTCGATGTCCAAAAAGAGTCGACGAAGGCCCGTACTCGAGCCAATTCGCCTTGATTTGCACTGTAGAGACGACGAGGACCCTCTCGGCGTTCGTGCACCAGGTCGGCTCGACGAAGTACGCCCAAATGCTGCGAAATCGCCGATCGCGTGACGTCGGGAAAGTGCGCCGCGATCGTGGCCGCCGGTAACTCGCGTGACCAGACGAGTCTGATGATCTCGCACCGCTTCTCGTCGCCGAGGGACTTTAAGAGGGTCTCCATCGCAATTACGTTAGCACTTTCTTACGTAAGAATCAACTTACGTATTGTGCAATGAGTCAGGTCGCCCCTGACGGCTCGAAGGCCGAGCGCCGAGGACTGAGTGCCGCGGTCAGCTTGCCGACGATGAAGAGGGCGACGCGATTTACGAGCCGTTGAGCGAATGCGAACCGCGAGTGCTCGTGCGACGTTCGCCTCAAGCTTGTGGCGAATCTTGCGAAGAACGATACGTGCCTATCGCACGATGACGTCTCCTTAGACTCGACCTTGAGTAGATCAACGTTCGCCAACCCGGCGCAAGAACAGCCACGAAAGTTGTAACGCTGGTGCCCCTTGGAGTAACTGTTACGACGTCCCTTGAGAACATGGAGCAACTATGACAACCAAGTACGAGAAGAATCCCGAAGCCGTCGCGAAGCTCGCGCCACGCCAGTACAAAGTCACCCAGGAGAGCGCCACGGAGCCGGCGTTCGACAATGAATTCTGGGACAAGAAGGATGCGGGTATCTACGTCGACGTCGTCTCAGGTGAGCCCCTCTTCGCGTCGACCAAAAAATACGACAGCGGATGTGGCTGGCCGAGTTTCACGGAGCCACTCGTGCCTGAGAACGTCAAGGAGAACAGTGACCGCGCGTTTGGCATGGTGCGAACTGAGGTCCGCTCCACGCACGCCGACAGTCACCTCGGACACGTTTTCAACGATGGACCGGTCGACCAAGGCGGCCTTCGCTACTGCATCAATTCCGCCGCACTACGTTTCGTCCCTTTCGACAATCTTGAGAAGGAAGGCTACGGCGACTACGTCTCGCTCTTTGACGCGGCACCCAAGAAGGAAGGAAGCGCGCAATGACGAACGAGACTGAAAAGGCGATTCTCGCGGGAGGTTGTTTCTGGGGAATGCAAGACCTCATCCGACGCCAACCGGGCGTGCTGAGCACGAGAGTTGGCTACAGCGGTGGTGAGGTGGAGAACGCCACCTACCGAAACCACGGCAACCACGCTGAATCGATTGAGATCATCTTCGATCCCTCGGTGACCTCGTACCGCAAGATCCTTGAATTCTTCTTCCAAATTCACGATCCGACCACGCCAAACCGCCAGGGAAACGATCGCGGCGCCAGTTATCGCTCGGCGATTTTCTATCTTGACGACGAGCAGCGTCGCGTCGCTGAGGACACGATTGCCGACGTGAACGCCTCGGGACTCTGGCCCGGCGTCGTGGTCACGGAGTTAAGCCCGGCGGGCGCCTTTTGGGAAGCCGAGCCGGAGCACCAGGACTACCTCGAGCACTACCCGAACGGTTATACGTGCCACTTCCCTCGCCCCAATTGGGTGCTTCCTCGACGCAATGAGGGCGCCAGCAGCGCGCGGGCGTCCTAACTCCAATCACTGGCCACGGGCGCTGGGAACTACGCAACGAAACCCAAGCATGTTCGCGTCGCACTCGAACTAGACGAAAAGAACGTCCATCTGGCCGATTGCGGCGGACAATCCTTCTTTTATCCCCATGGTCATGAAGGTTTCCATTGCCTCAATGGATGGGAATTCCGTCAAAACCGTCATGCGCGTCGTCTCGGGCGTTACTTCGCTCAGTATGACGCGAACAATCATGCTGGGCACGCCCGCGCGTGGCGCGCCGGTCTCGTCAGCGATGCCATTGTCGAACTCGATTCGGTGCGGCGCCTCGATCAACGTGAAGTGCCACCAACCCGGTTCAATCTCACCAGCGGGACCGGTCATGAAGTAAGCAACGTTCCCTCCTGGCGTAAAGTCAAACTTCGTCATCGTGGCGGGATAAGTCGGAGGTCCCCACCACCTTTCGAGCAGCCTCGGATTCCTCCACAACTCCCAAACACGCTCCACGGTTTCGTCGAAGTCGGCGACAATCGTCATCGTGAGCGCAACCGGATCAGTGACCACATTCGACACCGTCATCTTCCCCTACTCTTTCTACTCTGCTTTTCTAGGACCACGTCCATGCGGTCTACGCGCCCGCGCCACAGATCTTCGTAGTGCCCGAGCAGTACTTGCGCTTTTTTTACGGCGGCGACATTGCTGCGAACGAATTGTTCGCGCCCTTGACGTCGTTTGGAAACCAGTTCCGCTCGTTCGAGCACCGCGACGTGCTTTTGCACCGCGGCGAAACTCATTGGATAAAACAGAGCGAGCGCAGAAACCGAATGCTCCCGTTGAAAGGTCCTTTCGACGATGTCGCGTCGCGTGGCGTCACTCAACGCGTGGAAGAGCTGATCCGTCTTCTGGGCCGGAAGATAATCTACAACCATATGGTTGTAGATTATCTATTCGTACGAAAGATGTCAAGTTCGTTGCGCACGTCGACGTAAGAGAGGAGCGCCACCGTGCCATACTCAATCCGTGCGTCGCCAGGTCACCGTTCTGCTGCTCGTTGTCGCCGTCGCAGTGGGCACGTTCTTCTTGGGTCGATGGTCGATAAAAAGCACATCGCTCGCAAAGAGCACGTCGACGTCGTCACAAGTGCTGCCGTTGGTGAAGGAGGACTTCACTCTCCTCCCCTGTGGTTCCGATTCGACGCTGGGGATGGAGGGATGCGAGGAACACGCGATTGTGCACTTGGATAAGCGCATCAATGCCTCACAGCGGATGCTGTATTCATTGCTTCGAACGACAGAATCGCGCCAGACGATGATCACGGCGGTGGATGAGTGGCTTTCGTATCGTCGAAGTACCTGTCTCGTGGATTCTGACGCGTATGAAAACGGCTCCTTAGCGCCGATAGCCTTCGCCAACTGTCTCGTGAGCGTCGACGATCAGCGAGTCACGGTTCTCTCCCGCACACTTTCGAACTACGGCAAATGAAGACGGCGTTCTGCGTCAACAGTGTTGAAAGGAAAATCGCGCAAATAGGTACTAAGACCCGTTTGCGTACCGGTACGATTTATAGCGAACAAGGAAACCTTTCCTGTAGCACCCGCGAGGTGGGAGTACATGGACTTACTTTTCACCGCCGGTATCGTATTCGTCACCTTTCTTGCAAGCGCCGCGATCATCTCCAAAGCCGGCTTCGCTCGGCTGTGGCTATTGGTGCCGCTGGCACCAACGATCGTGTGGGCCGTGACGATCGTTCTTCTTCGCGTGCGATTTCACGCTTTCGTGAACGTGGGCGTCTTGGCGTCGACGGTGCCTAGCACCCTTTCGTCCATCTACGGCACCACGTATTCTGCGATGTTCACCATTGACTGGATCACCTTGGCGGTCGCGTGGCTCTTTCTGATCTTTTTCGCCATCGCTCGCTGGCCGAGTGGGGCTTCAGGTCGCTCATCTCGCCGAGCCGGTCCGTCGCTGCAAGTAATCGAGGCCGATCGAGGAGCCGATGTACCTATTCAATCGTCGTCATCATCACAAGTCCGCTCACACCATCCACTGCCTCGAGGACCCGGCTTTGGTGCACTTACGTACATTCCCGGTCCTGGATCGCCCTCTCAGAGAGGCGCCACTACCATCGCTGAGCGACAAGAAAATAGACAACTCGCGACGTTCTGCGCTCGATGCGGTGAATCAATCCCCGGAAACCGCGCCATCGGACACGAATGCCCAAACGCGGGAGGGCCCGCTACCTTTTGTCGATATTGCGGCAACCTAAACGGCGAAGATCTCCGCACATGTTCCACGTGCGGAGCGAGCTGGTGACACGACACCTTCAAGAACCGACCGAGATTTCTTCGTAAACGCGACCGAGACACACGATCCCTTCGAGGTTTTCTAACCTCTATTCAACGATCGAGTGCCGCCGTCATTTCTACATCGCGGGCGTTGCGCCTCCGTGGCTGGCATTTTCTTCTGCGGCCCTGTTTCGGAAAATAGAGAAGAGGTCAAACTTCTCCGCCTCGACTTTTGCGCTGACTTTGGCCGGCGCCTTCTTTGCGACCGCCTTCGTCTTCGCGACTGTCTTCTTCGCTACCGCCTTCTTCTTAGCGATTGTCTTCTTCGCTACAGCCTTCTTCTTGGCCGGGGCCTTCTTCGCGACAGCCTTCTTCTTGGCCGGGGCCTTCTTCGCCGCAACCTTCTTCTTGGCTGGAGCCTTCTTGGCGGGAGCCTTCTTCTTGGCCGGGGCCTTCTTCGCCGCAACCTTCTTCTTGGCTGGAGCCTTCTTGGCGGGAGCCTTCTTCTTCGCGACCTTCTTTGCTGGAGCCATCTTCAGTCCTCTCTGACTTAGCGTTCGAACGCTTCGACAATTTAACCAGAGTCGTCGGTCTAAACACCGGATTCAACTTCACTTGTTAGAGATCGACCTGAGCGACGACGTCAGTCGACGAGTACACGTCATCTTCACCGCATCTGGGTAGGACAACTCTCGCTGACGGACCCGCCTCCAAGGTCGTCATTGTCGTCCCTGATCAGAGACTAAATGTGTTCAGCCGCCCCCTTGGAAGTGAACCAGAAGAACTGAGAGCGCGATAAGTCCGACGCCGGTCAACCGCATTACCCACTTACGGACAAAAAGGGCCCGAGCGTCGCCGTCCACCGCAGACTCCGCATCTGTCGATTGCGACGCTCTCGCGGCCTCGTGCGACTTCTTCGTGCCTCGGCGTGCGGCGGGCACTTCAGAGGTTTCAGGAGAAGCCTTCAGGGTGACGCTCTTCGTTTGTCGTCGATTCGCCATGGCCACCGTATCCTCGAGCACCGCGACCGACGACGAACCGACCTCTCGATGCTTCGCTCGCGAGCGGGTCGGAGGGTCAGGAGTTGTACCGTTCATGTCGCCTTCGGTCATCGTGGTTGTTCGCGTCCGTTTCGCTGGCGTCACTACCGTCGCCGCGAGTTCCTCGGACTCCTCGTCAACTTCCTCACTATCTTTCCTCTCAAATAGCCCGATCGTCCAGAAGATGAGCACTGGCACCGGAAGGATTATGAAACCGACCTGTTCGACGAGTTGATCGTCATGAATCGTGTGCTTCACCAGTTCGCCGAGAAGAACACCCGCACAAATGATCAAGGTCCACGTCACGATGCCGTTGGGCTTCCACTTTGAAACGACCTCACTCTTGGGAAAGCGGTCCTCAAAGAATCCAAGGACGACGGGGGTGAAGAACACGATGGTCCCGACGTACAGCGCCCAACTCGCGCCAATAATCGCTGAGGCTATGAAGACGAAGACGACAACTTGCGCCAGCAAGGAAACGAGTCGCTGTAGCCCACCCGACTCGAGACGACCTTCGTGACGCACCGCCGCGAGACGACCTGGGAAATGGTGAGCCACGATTGTCTCGATCACAACTCGAACGGCGACGAACACGATCACCGCCAGGACGATGGTGTGCACGTCACTGTTTAGCGGCAGTTCCACCCCCGACAGACCCGAGAGCGAGCTCGTCATTTTTTCTGCGACCCACGCGGCGAACAATCCGCACACCACGAGGTCGGCGGCACGTTCCCAAATGTCGTCGAGATTGCGAGAGACCGTCCGACGTAAGGGGCGCAACGCCGCCGCCGCGAGAGGTACCGCGAACCACAACAACGTCAGCCCCATGGCCAGCCGCAGTTCGGACGCCGAGGAAATATGACCAGCAAAGAGTGAGCAGGCCAAGAAGGTCGCGCCCGCCAGAAAACCCAGCGTCGAGTCAAATATCCCGAGTGCGAGTATCACGAGGAATAGCCCGAGGCTCGGCGGCACCGCGTACCAGCCTGAACTCGCCGACGCGTAGGCACCGAGACCGATGCTCGCTAGGAACAAGCCGATCCAAA
>Ga0302320_10011832_pt1 | contig 18409 bp, 7 predicted proteins | sample Bog_T0_3_FD_202130 | JGI IMG/M metagenome (GOLD analysis project Ga0302320, IMG submission 202130) | Peat permafrost microbial communities from Stordalen Mire near Abisko, Sweden - Bog_T0_3 | ecosystem: Environmental > Terrestrial > Soil > Wetlands > Peat | place: Sweden: Abisko, Stordalen Mire...
CACGCATCACATGCGTGGACGTGGTTTGAGCTGTCGCAAAATTTCGACGGCCGCCTGGCCAGGGCCGATGGCAAAGGTTTATGGTGGGATGGGCTGGATCCGCAGGATTTGTATGCGCAAAATCACCCTCGCAGCCTGAATGACTTCAAAATGTGGGACATCATTCCGCTTTGGAACTGGGGTAACGGTGCGAACATCCCCGACCAGGCCTACTGCGACAAGTTTTACAATCGCACGATGGATCTGATCAACCAGTTTCATCCTGATCTGATTTACTTTGATGACACTGCCCTCCCGTTATGGCCGGTAAGTGATGCCGGCTTGAAAATCGCGGCGCATTTTTACAACTGCAGCCAGCAATGGCACGGCGACGACGGCGTGTTGTTTGGGAAAATTCTCGACGCCGACGAGCGCCAGTGCATGGCGTGGGACATCGAGCGCGGGGCCAGCAACCAGATTGAACCGCATCCGTGGCAGACCGACACGTGCATCGGAAACTGGCATTACGAGCGTTCGCTCTACGACCACAACGGGTACAAGAGCGCAAGAACCGTCCTTCAGATGCTGATCGACATCGTGAGCAAAAACGGCAATTTGCTGTTGAGCATACCGGTGCGCGGCGACGGCACGATAGACGACAAGGAGGAACAAATCGTAAACGATATTGCCGGGTGGATGGCCGTCAACCAAGGAAGCCTTTTGGGCACACGTCCTTGGAAGGTGTTCGGCGAAGGGCCGGCGATGGGCGACGCGCCATCGTTGACAGCGCAAGGTTTTAACGAGGGCAAAGGCAGGCCGTTTACGGCGCAAGACATCCGCTTCACGACGAAAGGTAAAACGATTTATGCCATTGTTTTGGGATGGCCGACCAATGGGGTGAGCGTTCACTCGTTCGGCAAATCACACCAACTGCTCAACGAGCCGATCCAAAATATTAAGTTGCTGGGCAGCCCGGAAAAAATCGAGTGGACCCAGGCCGGAGACGCTCTGATGATTTCGCAGCCAAAAAACAAAACCAGCGACATCGCCATTGTATTCATGGTTACGCTGAAGGCCTAAATAAAAGGCCGGTGGCTTGGCTTAAGCGGAAAGAAATGTTAACTTCCAGCCGATCCAATTAATATGCGGACGCACCGTAATTGTTTAGAGTCGAGAAAAGGCCTGACGCCATTGGGCCGTGTGTTACTTGGACTGGTTTTGTTCCTGATGGGTTTTGCCCTCGGGCGGGGCGAGCCGTCGCAATCCCCGGACAGCCGGCTTCTGCTGGAGACGTCGCACCCCAATTCAATCGTAGTGGAAAACAACCCGCTGAATGCGAGCACAAACCTCCAAGATTCACTCACCGAACGGGGCTCCTACAATTTCAGCGACATGGGTTCCTGGATTTGGGGCGCTGTGACGGAGGACCGCCAGACTTGCCGGTTTTGGAAATCGTTTGAGATCCCTGAGGGAGCACGGATTGTGCGGGCGCGGTTGCGCATCACTGCGGACAATGAATATACGTTGTATCTTGACGGACATGAACTGGGCCGGGATGCAGAATGGCGCCATCTTTATGAATACGACATTACCGCGCTGCTCTCGCCAGGCAGGCACATCCTCGCGGTGGATGCGTATAACAGTTCACGGGAGGCGGGATTGATTCTTGGGTTGCAAATCGGACTGGCCGACGGTCGCGTGGTGAAAGTGAAATCGGATTCAAGCTGGGTCGTGGGTGCGGACGACGTGCCTGGTGGTGAAGAGGTGGCCAACTGGCAAAAGATGTCTGAACCGCCGTCGTCCTGGCCTCCCGCGACCATCATAGCGGCCTGCGGCTCCGGCCCGTGGGCGGTTTCACCCTGGTTCATTGACATCGTGCCACCGCTGGTTCGCAACGTGCTTCCGTTCTGGCAAACGACATGGTTTCAGGTCACGGTGCTGGCAGTGCTGGGAATTCTCTTCGTCGTAACTTTTTGGGTAATGACGCAGTTGGCGTTGCGCACGAAAGAGCAACGGTTGCTCCAACGTGAACGGGCCCGGATTGCGCGGGATATCCACGACGATCTGGGCATGAGGATGACGCAACTGGTTCTGCAGGGGGAAGTGGCGCAAAGCGAATTGCCGCCGGAATCGGGGTTGCATTCACAGTTGAGCCAGATTTGCGATGACGCGCGGGGCACCTTGCGGGCGATGGACGAGATTCTCTGGGCGATTAATCCCCGCCGGGATAACCTGCGTGAATTTACGACTTATGTCTGCCGTTATGCTCAAACCTTTCTAAAAGATACGGCGATTCGCTGCACACTAGACGTGGAACCGGACATGTCCACCGCGGTGTTCAACCTGCCGCTTCGCCGCAACCTTCTCCTGGCGGTCAAGGAGGCCTTGCATAACGCCGCCAAACATTCCCAAGCCACTGAATTGGTCTTGCGAATTCGTGGTCAAGGTGAGGGGCTTCTGGTGGTGGTGCAGGACAATGGCTGCGGCTTTGATCCGGCCCTCGCGAGTCCCGACCGCAATGGTTTGACCAACATGACCCAGCGCATGAACGAACTTGGAGGCCGTTGCCACATCACCAGTCAGTCAGGCAAGGGCTGCTCCGTCGAACTTTATATGCCTTTGGCGAGCAGCCGGAGACAGTTTCTGCGCCTGGAATGGTTGCATCTATTCCGGCAGCCGCTTGAAAGAGCCAATCAACCACCAAAGCCCGCTCCCACAAGGATTCCGAATTAGCATGACCACTTCAGCCAAAGTCCCTGCCAAAAACCAATTGAAAATTGCGCTGGTTGAAGATCAGCCAAAGGCCCGCGGCAACTGGTGCCAGCTTATCAACTCGTTTCCCGACCTTTCCTGCATTTGCGCCTGCAAGTCGGGCGAGGAAGCGTTGCGCGTCATTCCGGAGGTCCCCCCGGATGTGATTCTGATGGATATTTTTTTGCCGCGCATGTCCGGCATCGAATGCACCGCCCGGTTGAAAGCAATTCTGCCGAAAACCCCGATCATCATTCTCACAGCCATGGATGATGAGGAATTGATTTTCATGGCCCTGGAAGCCGGGGCGGATGGTTATTTGCTTAAACGAACCAAGCCGGCAGATTTGCGGGAGGCATTGTTGGAGGTGTTGGGCGGCGGAGCGCCGATGTCCAGTGAGATTGCCCGCCGGGTCATCATCTCGTTTCGCGGCAAGGCCAAGACCCGCGACGAATCACTCCACTTGTCCACTCGCGAAGAGCAAATCCTCCTGTTATTGTCCAAGGGTTGTAGCAATAAAATGATCGCCGATCGTTTGGAATTGAGCGTCGTCACGGTGTGCCATCATCTAAAACACGTCTTCGAAAAGATGCACGTCAGTTCCCGTACCGAGGCGGCAATCCGTTATCTCAATTTGCACAATCCGCAGGACTGAGGTGCTTGGGCGGATCCTCCCGCTGGTTACGGCTTTGGCTTCTTCTTGGCTCTGGCGCCCCTACGAAAATTTGGGGGCTGGAGGCTCAACCATCCTCCATTTGGAGGATGTCTGCACTATAAAGACCAGCCATAGACGAAAGGCCGTGACGCCTTGATAATAAATCCATGCTCCACGTCTTTAGGACCAGTGATTCGCTGGCACGTCCATTTTTTTCGTGCAGCAACCCCAAAACCAGACCAGAAACAGAAATGACCACCCAATCCCCGCTCCACCCTATTGTATGAAAACATTAAACCGATCAAATGCCACCCGCGTTGCCATTTTGCTCCTGGCGATTCTGGCCGCTTCTCAAGTGGCACAGTCACAAACCCTCGTGCTGCAATTGCAAGCCACCAACTACAACGCAACCACCGGTGTATGGACTGATTCCAGCGGCAATGCCAATAACGCCACGTATGCCCAGGCAACGCAGCCTGCCTTGGCTGCCGGTGTGACGCCAAATGGTTCCCCAGCGGTGCATTTTAGCGGCGCAAACGCGCTCGGACTCGCAAGTTCCATCCCGGTCGGCAGCTATACGGTCCTTGCTTATATCAAGCCAGCCACTGGCGCGGGCCCCTATGCCCTGTTGGGGGGAGCCACCGGTTCTTTTGAATATCGCATTTATAACAGCAAACAGGATGACTTGCGGCAGTCGCAGGCGGATATTGGCACGGAAAGCACAGCCCTTTCCACCTCGTCCTTCAACGTAATTGATACAATCGTTACCGGTACGGGGACAAGCTTTCGATTGAACGGGGCTGCTGACGGAACGAACGCGGCGAATACTGCGCTTACCCAGCCCATCAGTGCCATTGGCGCAAGAGCCACTGCTGGCAACGAAGCTTTCAGCGGGTACATTTCCGAGATTGACGTTTATAGTGGCGTGCTCACTCCCGCGCAAATTATCGCGGTTGAGGCGTCATTTACCAATGAATATATTACCATCCCTCCAACCGCGCCGATCCTCGTGGCGAACACCTCCGCCAATCCCAGTGTGGCCACGGTGGGCGGCAACGACACGTTATCGGCCACTTTCACAGGTGCCTCGCCGATCAGTTACCAATGGTTCAGCAGCCCCAACGCCAATGGCAGCGGATCCAACGCCATTGCCGGAGCCACCGCCAACACATTGACCCTTACCAATCTTCAACTGGCCAACTCAGGTCTCTATTACAGTTGTCGCGCCACGAATACGATCGCGCCGTATCTCACCAACAGCAGTTGGCTGCAATTGAACGTGGTGCCTTTGACGCCTTTGGTGCAACTGATCGCCACCAATTACGATGGCAGCAGTGTATGGGCTGACACCAGCGGCAACGGCAACAACGCCACTTATTCCGGAACAACCGCCCCCACCCTGGCTTCCTTTGCGACGCCGAATGGTGGCTCGGCGGTCAACATTGCATCAGGCCCTAATCAATGGTTTGCCCTTACGACGCCTCTGGCCCAAGGCAGTGGCTTTACCGTGTTTGCTTATGCGGAGCCTTCCAATACCTCGTCGCGCCATGCCCTCACTGGCGGTTCAGCCGGCGGAGCTTTGGAATGGGATGTTTACAATGGCAATGACGATTTCTTGCAGGAGTATCAGGCGGACGTCGCTCACGGAACTGCAATCATTCCCACCACCAGCTTCAGCTTGCTCGATTTGGCAGTCAATTCCTCCACCTATTCCTTCAGATTTAACGGAGCGTCTGATGGCAGCGGGACCGGGGTATCTTTCAGCCAGCCGATTACCAAGATTGGCAACAATGAAGGCGGCGGTGACGGATTCTCAGGTGATATTGCTGAAATTGACATTTACAGCGGCGCGTTGACTTACATACAAATCACCAATATCGAGGCGCAGTTGACGGCCAGGTATCTTACCGCGAACAACATCGTCATCGGCGCCGCCACGGTTTCCCCCACTAACAACACCTTTGCCGGCAACCCGATCACGCTCAGCGCCCCCATTCTGGGGGCAACCGCGACGACGACGTTTCGCTGGCAGACGGATAATGGCACTGGCGGCGCCACGTTCGCCAACCTCAGCGGAGCCACCAGTTCCAATTATGTGCTGAACACTTCCAGCTTGCTGGGAACTTACGAGTACCAGTTGATCGGCACCCCCTTCGGCGGCAATTCGGTTACTTCCGCGCCGGTCACCTTGACCGTGCAATCGCCGAGCGCGCCGGAGGTTTTGGTAGATACCGCCCCCAATCCAGCGAATGCCACAATTAACGGCAACTTGACCTTCTCAGCCGCATTCGTCGGGAATTTGCCGATCACCTATCAATGGCAGGTCAGTGTCAATTCGTCCGGCACCCCGGCCGTAAACATCGCAGGAGCAACCAACGCCACGCTGACGCTCAACAATCTTCAACTGACCAACTCTGGTTATTATTACAGTCTCCAGGCACGTAATGCGGTTTCACCTTTCGTGGCCAACAGCAGTTGGGTGCAATTGACCGTGCAGCCCTTGACTCCCTTGGTGGAACTGCAAGCCACCAATTACAATCCCAGCAGCGGGGTCTGGTCTGATTCAAGCCCCAATGGCAACAACGCCACTTATTATGGAAGCTCAATCCCGACCCTGGCTTCCTTGGCCACGCCGAATGGCAACCCGGCGGTGAACATCACCTCCGGCAACAATCAATTCTTTCTCCTTAATTCGTCATTGGATCCCAGCAGCGGCTATACAGTGTTCGCTTATGTTGAGCCCACCGGCAGCACCTCGGCGCGACAGGCCCTCGTAGGCGGATCGGCGTCTGGGGCGCTGGAATGGGATGTTTATAATGGCAATGACGATTTCTTGCAGGAATATCTGGCGGACGTGGCACACGGATCTAATACCATTACCTCCACGAATTTTAGCCTGATTGATTTGGCGGTCAATTCTTCCGCTTATTCCTTCAGGTTCAACGGAACATCAGACGGCAGCGGGTCTGGTGTGTCGTTTAGTTCACCCATTACCAGAATTGCCAACAATGAAGGCGGTGGCGACGGGCTCGTCGGCAACATTGCTGAAATTGACATCTACAACGGTGTCTTGACCCCCTTGCAAATCAGCAATGTCGAGGCGCAGTTGACGGCGGAATATGTGGCCGTAAGTGGCATCGTCCTCGGAGCGGCCACCGTTTCTCCCACCAACAATACGTTTGCCGGCAACCCGGTCACGCTGGCTGCTGCGGTCGTAGGGGCGACCGGCTCGGCAACGTTCTATTGGCAAACAGACAATGGCACTGGCGGCGCCGCGTTTGCCAACATCAGCGGTGCCACCAGCACCAACTATGTGCTGAACACTTCCAGTTTACTGGGAACTTACGAGTATCAGTTGGTCGGCACCCCGTTCGGCGGCAATTCGGTCACTTCCGCGCCGGTCACCTTGACCGTGCAATCGCCGAGCGCGCCTTTGTTGTCCGCGGATACCGCCCCTGATCCCGCTACCGCCACAATTAACGGCACCATAACCTTCTCAGCCGCCTTCGTGGGGAATTTGCCGGTCGGTTACCAATGGCAGGTCAGCCCCAACGCGGATGGCAGCGGGGCGGTGAATATTCCGGGAGCAACCAACTCCACCCTGGTCCTCAACAACCTGCAGTTGACCAACTCCGGTTACTATTACAGTCTGCGGGCCACGAATGCGGTTTCACCCTTTGTGAACAACAGCACCTGGGTGCAATTGAACGTCGAGGAATTGACTCCCTTGGTGCAGTTTCAGGCCACCAACTATAATTCGATCAGTGGCGTCTGGACCGATTCGAGTCCCAACGCCAACAACGCCACCTATTCGGGGAATTCCACCCCTGCCTTGGTTTCTTCTGCGACTCCGAACGGCAGCTCGGTGGTGGACATTGCTTCCGGTGGAGGCAGTTTTGTCCTGGCCAATCCGCTCGATTTTAGCAGCGGCTATACGGTGATTGCTTATATCGAGCCGGCCAGCACCTCGGGGCGGAATGCCCTCACCGGCGGTTCATCCTCCGGAGCGCTCGAATATGACATCTACAATGGCAGGCAAGATTATTTAAGGGAGTATCTCCAGGATGTAGGTAACGGTAATGCAACCATTCCCATTAATGGTTATAGCTTGGTTGATCTGGCGGTCAATTCTTCCGGTGCCGTATTCCGGCTGGATGGATTGCCTGATGGCAGCTTGGCTGGCGCGACATTTGGTTCGGACATCACCCGGATTGGCAACAATGAAGGTGCCGGCGATTCCTACACCGGAAACATTGCTGAAATTGACATCTACAGCGGGGCGTTGAGTTCCCTCCAGATCAGCAATATCGAGGCGCAGTTGATGGCCGCTTATGGAGCAGTCAACAATCTGCCTTACAACCCAACCAACATTACGGCTCTCGTAGTTGGTAACAACTTGCAATTGAGCTGGCCGGCCAGTTACACCGGCTGGATTCTCGAAACCCAAACCAATTCGCTGAGTGCCGGCCTGGGCACCAATTGGGTTCCGGTGGCTAATTCGACGACGGTAAACACGGTTACAGTTCCTATTGTTCCCGGGAATGCCAGCGTGTTTTACCGCTTGCAACGTTAAGGCACCTGGCTGGCCGGATTAGTCGGGCCGTTGCCCGCGCAGATAGAGACTTAAAGGGTGGAAACGCCACGGCGTTTCCACCCTGAAAGTCGAAAGAGACAACTAAAAATGAATAGCGCCGGTAATACATCAATCCAACGCCGAATCCATTTGCGTTCAGACTGTGGCTTCACACTCATCGAACTGCTGGTGGTCATTGCCATTATCGCCATCTTGGCCGCCATGCTTTTACCGGCTTTGGCCAAAGCCAAAGCCAAGGCATATCAGTCGCAATGTGCCAACAATCTGAAACAATGGGGGTTGGCCACCATCATGTACACCGGTGATTTTACGGATTTTTTTCCAGACAATATCAACAATCCTCCGCCCAACCAGGGAACCGCCTGGGTGAGCCCTGGTTTTACGAATTTTTACAACGCGTACTTGCATAAAAACCAGGCCGGATCCGGCAACACTGAGCGGAGCGCGAATGACGTGTTCTACTGCCCCACGGATACCTGGCATCGGCAATACGAAGAGGCTACCGGCCAGACCTGCCTGATCGGATACCACTGGTTGCCGGCCCGCTCGCTGACGGGCTTGGCTTATGCCACCGCGTATCAGCCGTGGTTTAGCCGCACTAAAATTGGCAAGCTCTACCGTTTGGCACCCATCATGGCCGATTCGATCGAAACCGCCGGAGCTTCCTCACCTTGGGAGGTGTCTCTGCCTTCCATTTCTTACAATGGACCCGGCTCGAATCATGCCGGCAAGGCCGGCGTGCCGATCGGCAGCAATTTTCTTTATGAGGACGGGCATGTGGCCTGGGTCAAATTTGATGGCACTTTACAATATATCACTATAACGGCCGTGAACCCCGCTAATTCACAAAGCTACTATGACGCGCCTACGGCAGTGGGAACGGGCCCGTGGTGAATTTCTCCTCCGTTGCTTTCCGCAGGGAACGGTGTGCAAAATTGGCGGTGGATTATTGAATTCAACAACATGAACGTGGTGATATTCAAAATTAAACCCGCCGGACCGGGAAACGCGTTGTTTTTCCACCTCTTCGCTTCGTTTCTTTTTCTGGCGGTCGAGTCGGTTAAGGGCGCGGTCGTGGTGTCCAACTTGCTGTGCGGTTTCATCTCGGATCCGCTGGGCGTGGATGAACCGGCACCGCAATTAAGCTGGCAGATGCACGCAAACGGACCCGCCCTGCGAGGCCAGACCCAGCGTGCTTATCAAATCCTGGTGGCAACTTCAACCGATGCGCTAAACAATGACCGCGGCGATCTGTGGGACAGCGGCAGGGTCGGTTCCGATTCATCACTAAACGTCCCGTATGCCGGTGCAGCTTTGGCCTCCGAACAACAGCTTTTTTGGAAAGTGCGCGTCTGGGACCAGGACGGCCACCTCTCCGATTGGAGTCCAGTGGCCACCTGGACTATGGGATTGCTCAATCCAACCGATTGGCAGGCAAAATGGATTTGCGCCCCATCAGCCGGTTCCGCGCTGCCGATTTTCCGCCGCGAATTCACGGTCCACCCAGGTCTGCAACGCGCGGTGATTTACATCTGCGGGCTCGGTCAATATGAATTGACGGCCAATGGAGCCAAAGTCGGTGATGCACTGCTGGCTCCGGGTTGGTCGAAGTATGACAAGACCTGCCTCTATGACACGCTGGACATAACTTCATATCTTACAAATGGCGCCAATGCGCTGGGGGTCATGCTTGGCAACGGGATGTATAATGTCCCGGCCAGCGCACGGATGGCGAAATTCACCGGTTCGTTCGGCGTGCCGAAATTGATCGCCCAACTGCATCTGTTTTATACGAACGGAACCAGCACCATCATTACCACCGACACGCAATGGCTCACCAAACCCGGCCCGATCACCTTTTCCAGCGTCTATGGCGGCGAAGATCACGACGCCCGGCTCGAACCCGCCGGTTGGAATAAGCCTGGCATCAACCTGGAAACCTGGTCGCACGCCCTGGTAACGAACAGTCCCGGCGGAATGCTGCGCGGAATATCCTGCGCCGCACCCCCGATCGAAGCCATCCAAACCCTGCAACCGGTGCGAACCAACGTCGTTTCGGCGCGAACGCTCATCTACGATCTTGGCCAAAACGCCGCGTTGATTCCGCGCTTAATGGTGCAGGGTCCGGCTGGCGCGATGGTGCGGATCATCCCCGCCGAATTGACCAATGCGGATGGCACGGTCAATCGCGGCAGCGTTGGTGGCGGCCCGGCTTACTGGCAATATACGCTAAACGGCCAAGGGACGGAAAAATGGTTTCCGCGTTTCTTCTACCACGGTTGTCGTTATCTACAGGTGGAATTGTTTCACACAACGGGTTCGTCGCAGTTACCTGTCGTGGATCATTTGGAAGGCGTCGTTATTCAGAGCGCTGCCCGGCCGGTTGGGGAATTTGCCTGCTCCAACGACCTGTTCAACCGCATTCACACCCTTATCCGCTGGGCGCAACGCGCAAACATCGTAAGCGTGTTGACGGATTGCCCGCACCGTGAACGGCTTGGTTGGCTCGAGCAATATCATTTAAATGGGCCCTCATTGCGCTATGAATTCGACCTGTCGCAACTTTTTGCCAAAGGCATGAATGACATGGCCGATTCGCAACTGGCCGGCGGCCTGGTGCCGGATATCGCACCGGAATATCCCGTGTTCCGCGACGGCTTTCGTGATTCGCCCGAGTGGGGCAGCGCCTTCGTGATCGTGCCTTGGCAACAGTACCAATTCACCGGCGACCGCGAGTTGCTGCGACGTTATTACGATGGCATGAAACGATACGTGGCCTACCTCGCCGCCGGATCAAAAAATGACATCGTGACCCATGGCTTGGGCGACTGGTATGACATCGGGCCAAACGCCCCCGGCTACTCCCAGTTGACCCCAATTTCACTGACCGCCACGGCATTCTATTATTACGACACGTGGATTCTGGCCCAGACGGCCGCGCTGCTCGACAAGCCTCCCGACGCAAAGGCATTCACCGCGCAAGCTGCGGAAATCCGGGCCGCCTTCAACCAGACGTTCTTCAACGCCACCAATAAGTGTTACGCCGGGGGCTCGCAATGCGCCAATGCCATTCCGCTGGTGATGGATCTTTGTGAGGTTACCAACCGGTGCCTCGTCCTCGACGCCGTTGTAAACGACGTGCGCCACCACGGCAACGCCATCACCGCCGGTGACGTGGGCTACCGTTACCTGTTGCGGGCGCTGGCAGAAGGCGGGCGATCGGACGTGATTTTCGACATGAACAACCAGTCGGAAAAGCCGGGTTATGGTTATCAATTGAAAATGGGGGCGACCAGTTTGACCGAAGCCTGGGACGCGAACCGCTCCTCCTCCCAGAACCATTTCATGCTTGGCCAGATCGTCGAATGGTTCTATGCCGATCTTGCCGGCATATCATCCGACCCTGCGGGTCCTGGTTTCAATCGGATCGTCATCCGCCCACAACCAGTAGGCGATGTCACCTGGGTGAAGGCTGCCTATGATTCGCCCCACGGTCCTATCGGCTGCGAATGGAAAAAAAGCGCGGGCAGGTTCGCCCTGCATTTGGAAATCCCCGTCAACACCACCGCCACGGTTTACCTGCCAGTGTCCAAAGGCGACGGCGTGACCGAGAGTGGAATAGACGCTTCGAAAGCACTGGGCGTGCATTCCATACGACAAGAAAACGACCGGGCCGTGTATGAAATCGGTTCAGGAACTTACCAGTTCGTTGCCGAATAGTCGCATGCGACTTCGAATCACATACAGTCTCTGCTTGATGTTGATATGGTCGTCAAATTCTTTGATCGGCGGAATCATTGCGACCAACCTGCAATGCGGATACTGGCCAAATCCGCTCGGCGTGGATGATGCCAATCCCTGTTTGAACTGGCAACTACAGGCCACGGGTCCGGGGCAGCGCGGGTTGAGTCAGTCTGCCTGCCGGATCTTGGTGGCGAGTTCGACCAACCTGCTGGCCAATCATCTAGGCGACCTGTGGGACAGCGGCCAGACCAATCTCACTTCGCCCCGCATTTTGTATGGCGGCACACCGCTCGTTTCCGAACAGCAAGTGTTCTGGGAGGTGGAGGTTTGGGATCAGAACAATCAAACGACCGGCTGGAGCGCGCCGGCAACCTGGACCATGGGCTTGCTCAATTCCACCAATTGGCTGGGCGCGTGGATTTGTAATCCAACCAGCTCAGGACTGCCGGTTTTCCGTCGTGAATTTATCGTTCAGCCGGGCCTGCAGCGCGCGGTCATTTACCTCTGCGGCCTCGGCCAGTACGAATTGTCCGCCAATGGAATAAAGGTTGGCAATGCGCTGCTGGCGCCCGGATGGACCATGTATCCCAAGACCTGTCTTTACGACACGCTCGATATTACCGCGTATCTCACCAACGGCGTCAACGCGCTCGGCGTGATGCTTGGCAACGGTATGTATAACGTTCCAGTCAGTGCCCGTTACGCAAAATTCACCGGTTCCTTCGGGCCGCCTAAACTCATTGCGCAATTGCATTGCTTTTATACCAACGGCACGGGTCAGGTGGTTGCCAGTGATACGAACTGGCTCACCACGTCCGGGCCGATTACCTTCTCCAGTGTGTACGGGGGTGAAGACCACGACGCCCGTCTCCTGCCCGCCGGCTGGAATCAAGCGGGGTTCAATGCTTCAACGTGGATTGCGCCTGTGCTCACCAACGGACCCGGTGGAATGCTACGCGGGCAATCGCATGCTGCGCCTCCGATTGAAGCCATGCAAACGCTCCAACCCGTCCTGACCAACGCGCTGGCAACCAATGTGATCGTCTATGACTTGGGGCAAAACGCCGCGATTATCCCAACTCTCACCACCCACGGGCCGGCCGGCGCGGTGGTTCAAATCACTCCGGCGGAAACCACCAACTCCGATGGCACGGTCAATCGCAATTCCGTCGGGGGCGGTTCTGCCTACTGGCAATACACGCTGGCCGGCACCGGCAGCGAAGTTTGGGTTCCGCAATTTTTTTATCATGGCTGCCGCTATCTTCAGGTGCAATTGACGCCCGCGCCGGGTTCTTCCCAACTGCCCGTGGTGGATCATTTCCAAGGTGCGGTTGTTCAAAGCGCCGTTCCGCCGGTGGGATCCTTTTCCTGCTCCGTTCCGCTTTTTAATGAAACGGAAAGGCTCATCCGCTGGGCGCAGCGCAACAACCTGATTAGCATCCTGACGGATTGCCCCCATCGCGAACGGCTCGGCTGGCTGGAGGAAGCGCACTTGAACGGCCCGTCGCTGCGGTATGAATTTGATCTCAACAAGTTTTCGCGCTGCTCGGTGGACGCCATGTCCGACTCGCAATTGAGCACGGGCCTGGTGCCGGACATTGCCCCGGAATTGACTGTCTTCAGCGGGGGCTTTCGTGATTCACCCGAATGGGGCAGTTCGGTCATCCTGGTCCCGTGGCAACAATACCAGTTCACCGGCGACGACGCGTTGCTGCGCCAGTATTACGGCGCGATGACGAATTACCTGGCCTATCTTCAAAGCCAGTCTTCGGGCTATATTTTAAGCTATGGACTGGGTGACTGGTATGACATCGGGCCCGGCGGGGAAGGCTATGAGCAACTGACGCCCCTCGGGGTCACAGCCACCGCTTATTTCTATCAGGACGCGCAGACGCTGGCACAGATCGCTGCAGAAATCGGGAATGCTGCTGACGCTGGCAAGTTCAGTCTGCTCGCCACAAATATTGCGGCGGCTTTCAACAACTCGTTTTATTCCGCGACGAATGGATATTACGCCACCGGCTCGCAGACTGCCCAAGCGATGCCGCTGGAACTGGGCATCGTCAATCCGACCAACCAGGCATCTGTGCTGGCCACCCTGGTCGCCAGCGTGAATTCGGAGGGTTCAACCGTTGGCGAGATCGGCCATCGCTACCTATTGCGCGCCCTTGCGGATGCCGGGCGTTCAGATTTGGTTTTTAACATCAACAATCGCACCAACACTTCCCCAAACACAGGCGGCTACGGCTATATGTTGAGTCAGGGAGCGACTGCGTCCACCGAGGCTTGGAACGCCGACCCTGCCGATTCACTGGATCATTTCATGTGGGGCAACATTATCGAATGGTTTTACCACGATTTGGCGGGAATTCAGTCGGATCCATCCACGCCGGGATTCAGGAATGTGATCATCAAACCGGCCTTTGTCGGCAATGTCGCGTGTGTCGACTCCAGTTATAACTCGGTTCTGGGACCCATTACCAACAGCTGGACTCTGACCAACAATTTAGCGACGGTGAAGGCCACCATCCCGCCGGGCGCCACCGGGAAGGTCTATTTGCCTACGCTGGGCACAGGGACAAATAATTTGTCAATCCAGGAAAGCGGCCAGACCATCATGCAGAATGGTGACATTGCTGGGAGCGCCACGGCAGTGACATTTGATGATCTGGAAGGCTCCGCCACGCAAACTTATGCCGTGTGGAATATCGGATCGGGAAGCTACCAGTTCAGTTATGCAGTTTATCCCGCCCCAGTCGGGCTGGCCGCCAGCGCCGGCAACGGACAGGTGTCTTTGGCTTGGACCGCAGCGGCGAATGTCACCAGCTACAATGTGAAACGCGCCAGGAATTCCGGCGGTCCTTACGAGGTGGTTGGGAGCGCGGTGACGGGCACAAACTTCACAGATGTCACTGTGACCAATGGCGGCATTTATTTCTATGTGGTCTCGGCCGTGCGGACCAATGGCGAGAGCTTCAACTCGATCGAAGTCAGCGCCACGCCGGCCATGCCTTCATTCGTGCCAAATTTCGGCTTTGAAACGCCGGCTGTGGGCACTTACCAATACAATCCCTCTGGCGCCTCGTGGACTTTCACCGCGCCATCGGGCGCGAACGGCTCGGGCATAGCCGCCAATCAGAGCGCTTTCACCAGTGCCAACCCCAATGCGCCGCAGGGCGTTCAGGTGGCCTTTTTGCAAGGCAACGCCTCCATCTCGCAGGCCATCCAGGGCTTTGTCAGTGGCATGAACTACACGGTGACCTTTGCGGCTGCGCAACGGAATTACCAGCAAAACGGCGGACAGACGTGGAATGTAACCATTAACGGCACGGTCGCAGGCAGTTTCGCTCCGCCGCGTTCCGCGACCAGCTATACGAACTACACCGCGAGTTTCATGGCTGCCGCCCCTGTGGAGACGCTTTCGTTCGTCGGCACGGATACGCATGGCGGGGACAACACAGTATTTCTGGACAACGTGCAGATTGCCCAGACCCTTCCGACCGCACCTACAGGCCTCGTGGCCACCGCCGGAAACGGTTTTGTGTCATTGGACTGGAATGGCGCTACTAATGCCACCAGCTACAGCATCAGCCGCTCGCTGACCAACGATGGAGTTTTCGCGACACTCATCGCCAGTACCGCCACAACCAATTACGCAGATACAGGCGTTATCAACCGGATGACATATTATTACGTCATTTCGGGAATCAACAGCGCCGGCGCAGGCAGCCGTTCTCTGCCAGTCTTCGCTACCCCCGGCAGCCAGAAATTGGGCGGCACCGTCATTGGTTCAGCCGGATCTTTCGAGGGTCTGGGCAACACCATCTCAAACGCCTTCGACGGAAATCTGGGCACCTTTTATGATGCCACCGACGCAACCGGGGACTGGGTGGGCCTGGATTTTGGAGCCGGGGTGAGCAATGTCATTTCCGGGGTGTTTTACTGCCCGCGCAGTGGCTATTCCAACCGCATGACGAACGGTATTTTCCAGGCTGCCAACACCGCCGATTTCACTGGCTCCGTAACCTTGTTTACGATTGCCGCCCTTCCGCCGCAAGGCGTGCTTACGGCCCAGGCAAGTGCCAGCACTAACGCCTTTCGTTATGTCCGTTATTTTGGACCAACGAATGGAAATTGCGATGTCGCGGAATTGCAATTCGACGGTTGGAATGCCCCGGCTGTTTCGATTGCAACCAATTCTCCATTGCTTGGCTGGCAAATCAACGGCGGACAGATTCAATTCTCCTGGCCGGCAGATCATATCGGTTGGACGCTTCAGATGCAGAGTAATGCCCCCGCTGTGGGCCTGACTACGAACTGGGGCGTCGTGGCAGGTTCGGTCCTCACCAATCAGATCAGTCTTCCGATTTATCCGCCCGGCGGCAACGTATTTTTCCGCCTGACGTTTCCGTGATATCTGTGATTACGAGGATAAAACCTGCGCCCGGTGCACCGCGCCATTCAGGGATTTTCCGGCGTAAATTGGAGGGAATTTAGGTTGATCGCCTTCCAGTTTCCAGCGTCTTTAGCGCGAACGGTGACAGTAAAATCAACCGGCCGTTTGAGCTGCAACGTCCCAATTTCGGTCGTGGCGAACGTGTCCCAGCCGGCAGTCTGTGGAACGGTGGCGGCGATTTTTTGACCGTCGGCCTCGACCACAAACTCCCCGCCGCCGTTTGCCGAAGCAACGGTTGCGCTAACGAGGTAGACGCCGGGCTTGTCCACGCGCGCGTTCCATGAGACCCACTCGTCCGAATTGTCCCAATAACCGATGTCCGGCTTGCCGCCCTGTTCTTCGAGCTTGAGGTGGCTGCCATGCAACGTAGCATCATCAGCCCCAAAGATCAGTCTGCTCCTCGAATCAGGTGTAATGGCCGCAGCCAGCGTCGCCACGGTCACCGGCTTGAGATCGCTGCCAGTGATGCGCAACGCGCACGTAAGGTCGCTTAGTTTTTCGCCGGGCAGTGCCACAACGAGCCCGTTCGTGGCCTGTGAAAATTTGAGTTCCCCGGCGTGACCCAGCAGCTCGACTTTATCAATATGGTTCTGGTTCGTATCCTCCGTGGCCGCGAGCGAGCGGATTAGCATTTGCTCACCCTCAGGCCAGCCCATCGCTATGGCGTAAAGGGCTTTGCCTTTGGTGGTGAACCGGATGTCTTTCGCGCTATATTTGAAATCTTCCTTGAACGCCCCGCCCTTGGCGCGCACTTCGCCCTCGCCAAACAAAAGCCAGGGGCGTGTGCCGTAAATTGCCTCGCCGTTCACCCCCGACCAATCGGCGAGTTGATGGAGCATCGTTTCGACCTCGGGATCGAGTGTACCATCGGGACGCAGCACGACGTTGAGCAGCAAATTGCCATTCTTGCTTACGATGTCCACCAACATGTGGACCGTCCAGCTCAACGGCTGGTATTTCCAGTGTTTGTTGTAAAACCAGTCGCCGATGGAGGTGTCGGTTTGCCATGGATCCGGATTGATGCCGCCGTTGACGCCGCGTTCGTAATCCTGAACCCAGCGTCCGCCACCGGGTTCTTTGCAATTGTAGATCGCTTCCACCTTTCCGCCATGGTCCGCAGCACTGAGGTTGTAAAGATTGGCGATCTGGCTCAGGCCGACTTCGTTGCCGAACGGCACCGGACCGTCGCTGTAAAGCAGGTCAGGATGATAATTGTCCACCAGTTCCTTGATTTCGTTATACCACTGTTGCTGCCAGCGCGGGTCTTGGGTGTACCAGGAACTTGTGTCGTCAGGCGCGGCGGGAAAATGATACAGGTCCCAATAATTTGAGTTTGCCCCGTCATAAGGCACGCCCGCCAATGGGCCGGTTTTGTCCGCCTTGTGCGAATCTTGAAACCAACTGAAGCTCGCTCCCAGATGCTCGGAAACGCCGAAGGGCAGACCGTTTTTCCGGGCCGCTGCCTGCCATTCCCCGACAATATCCCGATGGGGTCCCATTTGCATGGAGTTCCAGCGGTGCAGCTTGGAGTTCCACAGGAAAAAATCGTCGTGATGCGAACCCATGCTTACGAAATATTTCGCGCCGGCCTTTTTGTAGAGTTCGATTAACCTTTCCGGATTCCAATTTTCGGCTTTCCACAGCGGAATGATGTCTTTCCAGCCATTCGTCGAAGGATGTCCCCACCGGGCAAGGTGATCATTGTAATCGGGCGTGCCTTGCTGATACATCTTGCGCGCATACCAGTCGCCTTCCATCGGCACTGACTGCGGCCCCCAATGGGCCCAGATGCCAAACTTGGCGTCGCGAAACCAGTCCGGGCAGGTGTAATTTGTCAACGAATCCCGGGTGCCGGTAAATGGTCCGGGCACGATGGGCAAATCCATGGCCGATAATTTAAGCGAAGTCGTCAGTGCCAGTGCTGCGAGCAGTCTGATTTTCATTTTGATTTACAAGCGAGAAAATTCCTCAGTTCGTTCGTTTATTTGGTTAAATTGCCTGAAACGGATACCTGAAAGTCGGTTAAGCCTTAAATAAGTTGAGGGTTTAATCAAGGTCAATAGATCGGGATTTGGCACAGTTTAGACGATCGAGCCTCCGGTGTTTTTCCACCGGGCGGATTGATCAAAAGATTGTCAAAGCAGGCTGTCGATCGGATTTCATCGTCGCCGGTGACAAGGCCCGCCATGCCATGTGAGTATAAACTGTTTGTGGCACCCAGGATTTGAGA
>Ga0302320_10011835_pt1 | contig 18406 bp, 8 predicted proteins | sample Bog_T0_3_FD_202130 | JGI IMG/M metagenome (GOLD analysis project Ga0302320, IMG submission 202130) | Peat permafrost microbial communities from Stordalen Mire near Abisko, Sweden - Bog_T0_3 | ecosystem: Environmental > Terrestrial > Soil > Wetlands > Peat | place: Sweden: Abisko, Stordalen Mire...
AAATACAAGCACCGTATATAAAGCTGGGAAGATGCGACGTATCCGCCGCCTATAAAATTGTGCTATTGAAAACTCGCCTAATGAATAGTCGCGAAAAATGGTATTCGTAATGACAAAACCAGAGATCACAAAAAATACATCGACGCCAACAAAACCACCCGGGACGAACCTTGGGAGCATGTCCCGCGTCTAGTTGAAAGTGGCGGGCGGCGGTTGGGTTGATGATACTACGCTGCAACCTGCCCGCTGGCAGGCTGTGTGTCGTTGAGGATTGCTTCCAAGGTCCACAGATCGCGATAGCCCATGATCTTGTTGAACCTCTTTTCTGTTCTGATGAAGGCTGAAGCCAGCCAGCGAATCACCATCTTGCCGTTTTGCCAGTGGGTGACGCGGCGGGTCTGGATGCGCACTCCGGCATGAGGACTTTCGATGATGTTAGTCGTGGCCAGGCGGCGCATCAACGACGGCGGCACGCCCATCCGGTTGATGGTAAAGCATTCTTCCAGGCCTTCCAGCAGACTGGCCGCAGCCGATGGATAGTCCCGGTCCAACCACTCGGCCAGCTTGCGGATGCGCGCCATGCCAGCCTTGGCGTCGAGTTTCCAGGCCGCGCGCAACACGCTCTTGGTCTGGTCCCGCTGCTCCTTGGGCAGATGGTCGAGCACGTTGCGCAGCTTGTGCGCTCGGCAGCGCTGCACCGGCTGCTGGGCGCCGAAGACCGCGTTGATGGCGGCTCGGAGCGCCTTCGATCCGTCGATGACAAAGAGCATCTTGCGTTTCGGATCGACGCCTCGCGCCACGGTGTCTTCAAGCAGTTCCTTGACCACTGTGGAGTTCTCCGTGGCTCCCTCGCGGATGCCCAGCACGTGTTTGTTCCCCTCGCTGTCCACGCCCACCGCGCCGATCATGGTGTAGTCGCCGAACAGCAACCCGTCGATGTAAATCACCAGCAGCTTCAGCTCGTCGAAGCGCCGCGAGAGCAGTGTCTCGACCTCGGCCTCGGAAGCCTCGACCACCCGTCGGCTCACAGCCGACTTGGAAACTCCCACTGTCTCAGCCATGGTGGGAATGACTTCCTTGTAGTTGCGCATGGAGACGCCGCGCATCAGAATCTCCAGCATCCGCGCTCCCATCTGCTCACCGTTGTGCATCGCCTGGTAGGCGGGGACTTCGACCTCTCGGCTGGCACGCCCGCGCGTACGCAAGCGCGGCCGCTCCACTTCCAGCTTGCGGTCGCTGAGCATGACCTGGCCCGGCTGCCGGCCATAAAAGACCACGTCCCCGACGCGTCGCTTGCCCTGTTGCGCCGGACCTCCTGCCGCCTGACTCGCCGACAGTTGCAGCACGGCCTCAATGGCGGCACGCCCGGTTACATCGATCAGTTCGTCACAGGCCAATCGGCACTGCTCGATCAGATCGACCATGGGCAGTAGGACCTGCCCGTTCTTGGCCAGAAACCCGGCCAATTCCTGCTCGTTCACTTTTCCTTGCTTGCCTATGGTGTGGTAGCTTTTCTTCACGGCGGTTCTCCCTTCATGGTTTGGCAACCCGATTCTTTCAGAATCAGGCTGAACCGCCGCTCAACTTTCAACTGTGGGTGGGACATCACCCCGCCTCGCAAGAACCGTAGTTCCTGGGGGTTGCTGGAGCTGGAGGCGGACTGGAGCTGGAGGCGGGCGGATAACAGCCGAATGCTCTGCCATTGAGCTACTCAGGATCGCCTGCTGGGGCACGTTTTGAGGAACGTGCCCCGCTAACCCTTTCATTGCAAAGACTGTTGAATCGGTCAATTAAGAGCTGAAAAATGAAGGGGTTTCGGCATCGCCCACGATTTGCACAGCTGCTGTTCCCTCTCCCCCTCCCATTCGCGGATTGCTATCGGTACTTCCCCGATTATGACCGATTTTGAAATAGGCTGACGACAAAATTGACTATATTGGGGGGGGCGGATATTTAGGCTCAAAACGACCGGATCCGGGGTTCTTTCCCATACCACGTATGGTTCAGGATTTTCGTAACCGCAGCTGACGACCATCTGGAGATCAGGATCGAATCGACCAGGTGCCGCGCGAGGCGTTTACTCTGGAACTGGCACGCCTGGGTCGCGGATCAGAAATGGTGAAGCGCGGCTGAGAATTTGATGTCGGTCAAAGAGGAGCAATGCCGCCGAAACGACGTTCAGACACAGAAATGTCCACTGGATATGAGACGCTGCTGTCGAGCGTCTCGGAACTCCTCCGACGTGGACGCCAGAACGCTGCGAAGTCTGTCAACGCGGTCTTGACGACAACCTACTGGCTGGTCGGGCGGCGTCTCGTGGAGTTTGAACAGCGCGGTAAAGAGCGGGCAGTTTACGGCTCTGAATTACTGAAGAGGCTGTCGGGCGATCTGCAGTCCCGGTTTGGTCGCGGATTCTCGGAGAGAAATCTGGAGCAGATGCGACAGTTCTATCTCCAGTGGGGGAATCCGCAGACACTGTCTGCGGATTCGGCCGCGGGATTCTCCCCAGAGATTTCGCAGACGCCGTCTGCAAAATTGAGTTTCGGAGACGTGCCCCCATTCTCGCTTTCTTGGTCTCACAACGTGCGGCTACTCTCCTTAACGGATTTGAAAGCCAGGCGGCACGATGAGGAGGAGGCCCTTCGCGGGGGCTGGTCGGTACGTCAACCGTACTTGATCGCGAAGCGGAAGACGCGATGCGTCTGTAGCCAGGGAGGAAACGTCCCCTATCAAAGAGATAGGTGAGCCCGGGGCAGCTCTGTCAACAAAAAGGCTGGCCTCATGTCGTACAATTTCTGCATCTTGATATGGCCGGAAGGGACTGTTGCCACCGAAATGGGCGCTAGGGAAACGTTTGTAACGATTCGTGAAAGCGCCGTTGGTATCGGGAAGTTGAAAGACATCCGAAACGGACAGGCCGAGGTCGAATTCTTCGACTCTCCCGCCGGCCCGCGACTGATCCAGAAGCATGTCCCAGTAAGGCTAGTTCAGGCTGTGGAGTTAGGCGCTCAGACCCGCATTTTCGCATTCGATCCGAACAACGGAACATGGAAAGCAGGTAGAGCGGGTGGACTTGTGAGTGCCGAAGCCGCTCACAAAGCGGAAGATCAATACCTCGTTCACTTCCCCAACGGTGAGGTAGAGCAGGTGTCAATCACTCGGTTGTTCGTTCGATGGGGTCGTGCGATAGAAGACCCCACCGAATATCTCGCTGCCAAGATTACAGACACGCCTTTCTTCTTCGAGGGTCGTTCGAGGATTGTCAGGCACTTCGCGAAGCAGAGAGCCGCTTTCGGTGGGATGACTGCATTAGCGTCGTCGGGTATTGAGTTGCTAGAGCATCAAGTCTCTTTGGTGAGAAAGGTTCTCGCAGATCCGATTCAACGCTATCTTCTCGCCGATGAAGTCGGTTTAGGAAAGACCATCGAGGCGGGAATCCTGATCAAGCAGCACCTGCTCGATCAACCATCAGAATCATCAATTCTCGTTGTAGTACCGGATCATCTGACAACCCAATGGAGACTCGAACTTTCTGGAAAGTTTGGAATTTCCCCATTGGATTCTCGCCTGCGTGTGGTGGCGATGTCGAAGTGGTCAGACAAAGACTCAGATCCAGCGCGAACAATGATAGTGGTTGACGAAGCTCATCTCTTGGCAAATTGGGCTTTCAGTGAGGATTCGGAAGCCCGCCGGTCGTTTGCAAATGCGCAAAAGCAAGCGGTGTCAAGTCCTCGGCTGCTGCTGTTATCTGGAACTCCTGTTCTTTACCAAGAACTTCAGTTTCTCTCGATGTTGAATCTCCTGGATCCATCGGGATATCCGCTGGACGATCTGAACGGGTTCAGAGTTCGAGTTAAAGAACGCCAGACCGTGGCGGAGGCGTTGGTCGATCTTACGGACCGTGCAAGTGGCAGTTTTGTCAATGACGCAATCAGTCGTCTAAGACCGCTGTTTCCTAACGATCAACGCTTGGAAGAATTGAGCAGTCGCGTGGAGTCTTTGCTTTGGAACGACGAGAGTGACCCCAATCGTGTCGCAGCGCTAAGTGCTCTGCGAACACACATACGGGAGATTTATAAGCTACATCGGAGATTGTTGAGGACTCGGCGCGTCGATTCTCGTATAGCAGAACATCTGTTATCTCGATCCGGGGTGGAGAAAATCAGATACGAAGACTTAGCGAGGGTGGAGAGTGCTTCTTTTCTTGATGTCTGGAGACAAAGTCTTCCAGACGAGGCGTTAACTCGGGAGCCAGCTAAAGCTCTTTTCGCAGTCTTCGTTTCAGGTGCATTTGAACATCCACGTGTTTTGGTTCGACTTCTTGAGCAGCGATTGGCACTGCTCGGTGATGGCCAACGGACGAACGAGCAGGTGCCACACTCATCTCTACTCGGACAACCCCAATTCTTCCCAAACGAACTCGAGTTGATTAAAGACCGAAAGGAACTGATTCTATCCGTTTTGGAGGTTGACGAGCGGCAAGTTGCCCTATCGAACTGGCTTCTTCAGAGGTCTGAGATCCGCCGGGTGGTGCTGTTTGAGAGTGACACCGAAGTCGCAGACCTCCTCGCTGTGAGACTGCGTGCTTCGTTGTCAGAGGTGTTGGTGTGCAGGTTCTCGGGCAAGTTTGCTGACATTGCCGAATTTCATTCTTCAAAGCAGCGAAGCATCCTGGTGTGCGACCGGAGCGCAGAAGAGGGCTTGAACTTACAGCGTTCGGGCGCGACGATCGTTCATTTTGACCTTCCTCTGGACGCATTGAGAATGGAGCAACGCATCGGAAGACTTGATCGAATTGAGGCGATCGGAAGGCTTAGGAACGTAGTTTTCTGCGGAAATCTTCCTTTCGAGAGTGAGTGGCTCGATTATCTGATCTTTGGGGTGGGCGTCTTCTCCCGCTCGGTTTCCGCGCTTCAATACTTGCTTGCAATCTCGCGAGGCCGAATCGAAGAGGATTTAGTCAACGAGGGTCGGACGGCCTTCACTTTGGAACGTGATCGGCTTCTGGATGCAAACGGTGGCGCGGAGTCCGAGATACGCAAGATTGAAGCACAAGAGGAAATGGATTCTGTCGAGGTTGATTCGGAGGCGGAACATGCTTTCTATGCTCGGTTACTGGAGATCGACGAGGTTGTCGAAACGGACGGTCAAGCAAGCCTTGATGCTTGGATTGTCAGACGCCTTCAATTCAGCCATCAACAGTTAGGGCCTGGTGTTGGCCGCTACGTGTACGTCGTTGATCAGACTCTCGTTCCACTCTTCGATGCGTACCAAATATTTCAAGAAAGCCTAGACACGGATCCAACAGTTCACCGTCGGCGTCACGAACTTCCCCTTGTTCCATCAACCTTTGATCGTGCCATTGCCGGACAGAAGCGGATAGCACTCCTCAGGGTTGGCAATCAAATGCTCAGTGCTTTGGAAAGGTTCGTTCGCAAAGATGATCGCGGTTCTTCCTTCGCCTACTGGAGATACCTACCAGAACATGAAGGAACGGCCGACTACTTCTTCCGGTTTGATTTTTTCATCGAAGCGAGCCCTAAGGAAGCCGTCCTAACAGACGAACCGGGTAGCGTGGATGATGCCGCAGTATTTCAACGTCGCGCAGACGATGTATTTCCGGTTCAATATCGCACGATCTGGCTGAACTCAGATCTTGAACCCGTATCAGACCCCACGTGTCTTGGGCGACTTCGGCTCGGATACAGCAAGCAGGCTCGGCCGGATGGCTCCTTCGACCGAAACCTCAATTCGGCTCGCTGGCGAACCGCGGAACTTCGCTTGAACCTTGGAGACTGGAGCAGTCGGTGCGAACGCGCCCGCAGCGAAGCAGAGCGGCTTCTCCGCCTTTCTTCAGCTTTTACAGAATCATGGTCTAGCTCCATCACGCGTTTTGAAGCCGCGCTAGCCGAACGATCTCAGATATTCGACAGCAGATTACGGCGGCTATTTGGAGGCCTGAGAATTGCGGAGCTACAAGCGTTTGCGGTCGAGGAAGAGTTTGATCTGGCCATCATGGCTTCGGTCAAATCGCCGACAGTTCGGGTCGACTCAGTTGGTGTTGTTGTGCTTGCCTCGACCCCTCTTGAAGATGCTGCCTCAATAGGAGGCCAAGATGCAGCGATTTGATCTGATTCAGAGAATGGTCTTCTCCGAGGACGCCCGCGCTATCGAAGTAGTTCAGGCCGACCCATTGCTTAGGCGGTTGTGTAATGTGCTCGACTTCATTAAAGCTTATGGCAACCCGCAAAGGTCGTCGGACTTGATTGTTCTTATCAAGCAGGCTCTCCTTTCTTGCGATTTGACACAAGGGGAGCACTTGCGAGTGCCCCTCAAAATTGGTTGGCCCGGGACTAAAGAGTGGCAAAACTTCGGATTCGACGTGGCCGCAGCCGGCGTGGAAGCGCTGCTTGTCCAAGTTTCTCCGTGGAAACCACCGTGGCTGGATTCGGGAGCCCCGAGAGTGGTTGCAGACGCAATACAGCGTTTGCACCGACGACCTGACCGCAGGACGCCTGCAGATCCTTTCATCGAGTCCAAATTGGATACGCCTAGCTACCTTTCTACGAGTCAGCGGACAGCGGTCCAAATGGCTTTTCTGATGCCGCCGGGCTCGACCGGCCTCATCGTCCTGCCAACAGGTTCCGGCAAGTCGCTTGTTTTCCAGAGTCCGGTGTTTTCCAGCGCGTTTCAAATCGGTTTAAGCGTGGTGGTAGTTCCCACTGTCGCCCTTGCTAGAGACCAAGATATGAGATTCAAAGAGCTGAGCGCCAGGCTTTTGAGTGCCGCTGGCACTTTTGCGTACCACAGCGGAATGTCCGTTGAAGATAGAGGGACAACGAGAAAATTGATAGAAGAAGGTAAGGTGCGAGTGCTTTTCGCATCACCCGAATCCCTAATGACTTCTTTACGGCAATCACTCTTCAAGGCCGCAGCGCAGGGGTTGCTGAATTATTTCGCGGTGGATGAGGCGCACATGGTTTCCCAGTGGGGAGAGTCATTTCGGCCGGAGTTTCAGATGCTCGCCGGTCTCCGTGATTCACTCCGAGATGCATGCCCGAAAGACCGGAAGTTTCGCACTTTGTTGCTCACCGCAACTATGACAGCCGACTGCTACGAGACTCTTTGGTCACTCTTTGGAATTGGTGAATTTCGTGTAGTCGGAGATGCGAGCCTTCGTTCTGAAATTGGTTTCCTGATCCGGAATGCGGCCAATGAGAAGGAACGGGAGTTGTGCATCGAGGAGGCCCTGAGAGAGCTTCCCCGACCTCTTATCTTGTACACGACCAAGCGAGATGATGCTGCACGTTGGTATGCCCAGATTTGCAATCTCGGCTTCCAACGTGTTGCGCTTGTCAGAGGCGGTGACTTATCTGACCAGGAAGGAGATCAGATTCTGCGTGATTGGAATTCCGGACAGACCGATATCATTGTGGCAACGTCTGCTTTCGGGTTGGGAGTCGATCAGAGCGAGGTGCGGTCTGTCATCCACGCCTGCTTGCCTGAATCGATCGACCGTTTTTACCAGGAAGTTGGACGTTCTGGTAGGGATGGTCGGGCATCAGTAAGCCTTCTGATTACCACGCCGGACGATGAGCGTCTTGCTTCTGATCTGGCAATCCAAGCAAGGATCGGAATCGACAGAGGTTTTCAGCGCTGGCAGGAGATGTCAATTCACGGCAGAGGCGGACCTGACGGTACGTACATAGTTTCGCTCAACAGGAGACCACATGACATTGATTACGCGGGACCCAGAAACGCGTCCTGGAATCTTCGCACTCTCCTGCTCATGCGAAGAGCCCGGCTTTTAGATTTTAGGCCGCATTTGCCGCCTCATTTGGAACGTGAGACGGATGAGACCGATGACAGCTACCAAGAGCGGCAGAGACTTGAACTGGATCGTTTCTCAAGTGAAGTTGCAATCAAGTTGATTGATCCTGGTCATTCGGACCGCCAGGTGTGGAACGCGTCTGTCGCGTCTGCACGGACCTCTCTGCGCCAAGGCGAACTACAAGCTTTGTCGAGAACAAAGGAACTGTTAGCGCTTGCCAGGCCCCTGAATGATGTATTTGTAGAGACATACACCGTTCCACGTCTCGGGCTCAGCCCAAAACACTTCAACGGAAACTGTCCTGTTTCTAGGGAGCGAGAAGACGTCGAGTATGACACGGGTCCTTTGGCGGAATGCTTGGTACAGCCATCACTCTCACTGAGACTGGCGAGCATATTTTCTAGCTCGCTGTCCTCTTGTCGAGACGAAGGCGGACGGTATTGGATTCTCACTGAGGGATTACCAACGCAAAGCCTCAAGCGGCGTTCTGCTTTGCGTCAACTCACGGATTTTGTCGGACTCTGCATATCCGCAGGAGTCGACGTAGTGAGTCTGCCCATGGCCTTGCAGAGAGATCTGGATTGGGCGTCGTTGAACAGCCGCTCTTTGAGCGGCTTTGTAGCTACGAGTGAAGTTGGGCAGGTCTTGCACTCGGATTTCTCCATTCCCACTCTCAGTTATCTGGCGGAGGATGTGGTCGACTCGGAACTCATCGCCGGTGTGATGAGCTTGCCGGTTCCCGCGAACATCATCTTGTTTACTTCAACAGCGCCCGATCCCCGCAACGCAGCGCGACAACTTGTCGACGTTGTTTCTTACCTCCCCCTTGGGAGCGCCATTTCGAGGTTGCAATCATGAGTCTACTTAACCGGCCATCTGACGGCCTCCCGAGTGTTCTAATCGCGATCTTTAGAACGTTAAGTGCTTTCGGACCGATGCCCGAATCGGAACTGATTGAACTGGTGGCTCCTGCTACGGCTGTGAAGCAAGACATGGCTAAGAAGACCCTCACGCGATGGAAGCAGTTGGGGTTTATCGATACTGGCGATGGCACCATTCTGATGCTCGCCCCATCGATCGCTTCGGTGCAGATTGATGATTCAGTCTCACTTCGGACTGAGATTCTTCGTATGATCTTCGTCGAAAAGAACAACGCTACTCTGCTTCTCGATGAACCAGATGAAGATCTCCCGTCTGGTTCGGCAGACCTTTCCCGCGCGCTTGCGTGGTCTCTGATGCAAGACCCTTTCACCTTCCCCAAGAATCTCCACTCTGTGGAGACTCTTCAAGGGCAGCAAGGCATCTCTCCACGAGCTTTCGCAAACGATACTCGTTGGAGCGGCTTCCAAGAATGGGCCGTGTTTCTTGGAATGGCAGTGAACTCCGGTAAAGGAATTACGCCGAATCCCGCCCTAGCGCTTTCTGGTTTTCTGGACGAGATTCGCGGTTCGAGCATAGAGCTACCGCAAGGGGTTTTCCTCCAAAGAGCTTCCGAGCTGATTTCTGTGCTGGACGGAGGTGCGCTGAGAAAGAAGGTTGAGAGTACAGTGAAAACTTCCTGGACAGTGTTGAATCCAAGCGATATCTCTCCGAGCCTATCGGCAGCTCTGTTTACCCTAGAGGCTTCTCGTCGAATTCGCTTTGAATTGAGATCGGACGCGCCAGAGAAGAATCTACTTGGTCGCGGTGCGCGATTGATGCGTCCGTTCAGCCACATTGTCTTCAGCGGGAGTTAACGATGAATAGTGAACTGTTAGAGCTCTGGCCTGACGACCGAGCGGTTGCTGATTGTATGAAAACGGATGCGGAGGCGGCAAGCGAAGGCGTGTCAATGGCTGTGCATCAGCCCGTCATGTTTGATCGGCGCCGGATCGGTGGAGAGGGTTCTCTATCCCCGTGCGACGAAGCGCAATTCCTCGAAGCGTTTCTTGAACCGAATTTGTCTGACGGACGAGTGATCGCACCGCTCATCGGGCGTTCAGGGACAGGTAAGTCTCATGTCATCCGCTGGATTGCGGCCACATTGAATCACCTGCCCGGCGCAGAGTCACGCGTGGTCATCCGCATACCCAAAGGCACGAGTCTAAAGGGTGTCTTGGACATCCTCCTGGAAAAGCTCACCGAACCTGAATACGAGCCGTTTCGCGCGAAGTTGCGGACAGCTAATGACCAGCTCGACCCAGAACGATCGGCTGGACTTCTTTGCGAGATGCTGGCGCAGACGTTAGCGGAAAAGATGATAAGTGCGAGAGCTAAGCTAATAGGCAATCCGATGGATCAAGCCGCTCGCGAGATTCTTGATTACGGTAAGGCTGACGTCCTCCAGACCCTGCTTGTGAATAAGGGGCTTCGAGACAGGCACTTTGTGCGGGAACCCTCGCATGCAGCCGCGCCGATAAGGAGACTAGTCGAACAACTGTCGCGTTCGAAGGGCGCAGAGGATGAGGGCGATAAGCAGTACATCTTTGTTCCTGAAGATCTCGATTTCAACGGCGTAGACACGTCGGACTTGGGACAGGCCGTAAAGACGGCAATCATGCAACTTGGGCGGCCCGATAGAAAGGCGGCTGCATGTCGCGTCTTGAACGACGCTCTAGATGAGGCCAAACAGAGTCTACTCGGGATCGACCCTACCGTGACAGAACTGTTCGATGCAGTCCGAAAGAAATTGCTTGAGCAAGGCAAAGAACTCATCCTGCTGATTGAAGATTTTGTGGTTTTTTCGGGCATCCAAAAGCAAATACTCCAGGTTGTTATCAAGGAAGGAATCAGAGACGGCAAACAGGTGCTGTGCACCATGCGGACGGTTCTTGCGTATACGTCAGGCTACTTGGACACCGCGACGGTGCTCACAAGGGCCGGCATTGAATACGTTATTCCCGACACGCTGTCTTCAGAAGAGGAGATCTTCGAGAAAATTGAAAATTTGGTCGGAGCATACCTAAACGCCGCCAGACTCGGGCAGCGCCGCCTTGAAGAAATTTATAGCCGCGAAGCACTGGATACGCGCTCTCAGCAGAACTGGGTTCCCAATTTTGAGTCTGGAGTGGATGAAGCCGCTCAAAGAACGGTTGATAGTTTTGGCATCACTGGTCGAGGTTATTCTCTCTTTCCTTTCAATCGAGCAGCGATCCGAGAATTAAGTCGTGACGGCTCGCTGCAAGCGGGTCAGCTTGTCTACAACCCACGGTTCGTGATTCAAAACGTGTTGAAGAAGGTCTTGAAGCATCGTCTCGACTTCGAGTTGGGCAACTTTCCTCCTGAGGAGTTGCACTCGTCGACGCGCAGGCTCGGAGCCCGCGTCCAGGAAGATGTAAGGTCTCGTGTCCTCCCGCAAGACTTCGAGAGGTGGGTGCGCTTTCTGTCATACTGGGGTGGCCGTCCTGCCACGACTGACGATTTGGCCGGACTGTCTGCCAAGATTCCGCTGGCGTTCGGCTTAGATCCCTCAAGATTAAAACTGCCTGCGGAAGCCAACGCGGATGTTCCGCGTCAACCGGTTGAAACGAATTCAACTTCACCCACCGCGCCCGTTGCGACAAAAGCGGTTGCCGCCCCTCTGACTCCCGAGAGATCGCCTGCGGAGTTGCAATTCGAGGAAAATCTCCAACGGTGGCGCAACAACATTCCCTTGACTCAACCGCAGGCACTCCAAATCAGAAAACTCTTATCAGAGGCACTGGAACAGGCCATCACCTGGGACTGGGACCTCTTTATGCCTCTGGAGAACGCCTCTAAATTCTTCGATGCCATCTACATCCCGAACGCGGGCGGTAATGCCGGCAATAAACAGGATTCGAAATCTACGATGTTCGCGCTCTGCACCGATGAAGAGGCGCGCGACATGGACCGGAGCGGCACGGTCGCGCTCGCGCTATTGGCGATGTTTAGACACCGCGTGATCTACAAGGGCTCCTGGGATTATCCCGAGAGTGACGAGGACTTGCCGCGTTACACTGCCCTAATCCAACGTTTCGTAGATGCGACAAAGACCTTCGTCATGGTGCGCTATCTGCGAACATCAGAAGACCCTCTCCCTGCTCTTGTCCAAGGGCTAGTGATTGGCTCGAAGGCGCTTGGACTGGACCGTACTACGCGGGGTCTTGATCGTCCGACAGTTCACGCTGGACTCTTCCTCATGCCACCGGAAGATGAACATAGCTTTCTCCCCAGGCCTACAGTCTTCGAGAAAGACCCGTGGGACGAGTTCACCGCCAAACTGCTTGCGATCCGGAAGAGTTCGAACGTGAAAGGTGGCACCTCTTGGACTGAACATGTTTTGAATCTCGTCGGAGCGCGGCAAGGAGGCGGTCCGACGGTTTACGCCGTAGATGCATCGCGTCTCAAAACGCCAGTGGAGACGGCTCACAAGACATTGCTTTTCGATATGAACATTCCTGGTGGTGGCAGTGTTGAGAACGAGCGTTTCCGGACCGCCTATAACGACTTGAAAGGCGCCAGTAGAGCTGTTGAGAAAGAGGCTGCAGTACTGCGCGCTTGGAGGGAGGAGGTGGTTGCCTGGGCTGGAGCGAACCCTGACAAGGATCTCATGGTGCAGGCGTTCAAAGACTTGCTTGAACACGCAAAGAATGCAAGTCTGGCGGTGGGTCTGGACGCGGGGACGCTACTCAAGAGTGTGGAAGAATTCCGTGATTCTTCATTCAAAGCGACGTTCGACGACATCTGTCGCTTGAGTGAATCTCCTCCGCGACCGGTCATCCTTGTGGTTCTTGGCTCGCAACACCGCGAAGTGATGAATATTGCTCGTGGCCTGCGAAAGCGCTTGGATGAGTTTCTCGGCGGGCTTCAAAACGCCCTTAAGTCAAAGTCGATTTTGCTGACCGATGATCCGCGTGCCGAAGCGATCCACGCGCTTGAACATGAGATAGAACTCCTTGTTCCGATCGTTAAGGAGATTGCCGCGCTATGAGCATTATCAATACCTGCAATTCGGTTATGGCCGAGATTGATCTCTACAAGCGTCGTCAGCAGGATTACAACGATGCTGAGCGATTTCGCAAACGGACAGGGGAACTTGCAGAACTCCGTGCACCACTAGAGGCAGATCTTCGCCGGCTTCAACTATTGGCGAAGCGGGGTATCACATCGAAGCCCGCAAAATTTCCTCCTTCGTTAGTCTCTTCTGTCGAGGATTTGAAGCTGAATGCCGAGAGTGAAGAAACCGGCCGCCAAAACGTGTACGCAAAGGCGAAGGCCAGCGTATCGAAGGCTGCAGAAGTCGCGAGAACTGCGGTTCAAGCGACTATTTCCGCGATTGAAACGCCCCTCGGTGTCGTCGAGGAATCATTCCTGAAACGAGTGGAACTTGATCCTTCGCTGCAGACCCGAGTGGCAGAAACTCGTGCGAAGAAAGAGGAATTCCAGAAAGCCTTTCAACGCAGATTAGTCTCACCTATCGATCTAGAGGTGTTCTTGTCTAGGCGAGCCGAGTTGCTTCTTTTGATTGACCAACTCAAGAACAAAGACCTCCCGGATGAAGTATTTGCTTTCTTCCGTGCAGTGCGTTCATCCCAGGCCACCTTTGCTCATTTGACACCAGTTGTACAGAACTGGCTAAAGGAGCACGACCAACTCAAGGATGTCAGAATATTGATGGTAACAAAGTGAGGAAGCGGGTCTAGTGCACAGTGAAGACATAGCCTTGGTCTTTTTCGACAGCCTCGAACGCGCTGAGAACGCGCTTCTTGCCTGGGGTGTCGTGGACAGCTTCTTTGCTGAGGAAGAACTGGTTGAACGAGCAGAGGTTTTTCTGGAGTCTCTGCCATTATCCGAGAGAGTGTATGACACTGGCAGCGACCTTCTCTCTGCCCTTCTCGATGCTCATTTGCTTTGGGAGATTGCCGGCAAGCCGGGCCGCTACCGCACTCGGATGGCAGAAACAGTGCGGCTATTCACTAGGCTCCGGCAGATTTTTTCGAATGCGCCTGAAGACGCGTGGAGGCTTGCCCCCGGACTGGTCGCGGACTATCGCCTCCTCATCCGGCCCCGCCTTTTCGCGCGTCGAGACGTGCCGGTCTCCGATTTGCTTAGCTATATTTCCGATTCGGGATTGAGTCTGCAGGGAGTGCAAGCCAATGTCCTCAAGACTTTCCTCGCCGTTGGAACGGATCACGAGCGCAAAGCCGCAGCCTTTCAAGTCAGGGCGACGACCCGAATCTTACGCATGTCAGGCGAATCTGGGGCTTCGGGTACCGTTGTGAGCGCTGGAACCGGCAGCGGAAAGACGCTGGCCTTTTATCTTCCCGCATATGCGTCTATGGCGCCTTTGTTGATCAAAGGCGTGTTTTGGACGAAGTGCCTGGCCCTTTATCCGAGAAACGAGCTTCTGAAAGACCAGTTGAGAGAGGCGTTGGTGGCGGCCAAGAGGATCTCTCCGACCTTGATCGGTGCTGGCAAGCGTCGGCTTATCGTTGCGGCACTCTACGGCGCCACTCCGAATGACCCTAACCGAGTAAAAACCGGAGAAGGTCAATGGGCCAAGCTCACGGTCAAAGGGCAAGCGGCTTTCGAGTGCCCATACGTTCGCTGCCCAGAATGCGGCTCGAAGATGGGTTGGCTCGACAAAGATGTGAACAAGGAAGAAGAGAGGCTCGTTTGCTCGAACTCAGATTGTCACACGACGATCGAGTCCGACGAAATTCGATTGACTAGAAAGCGGATGCAGAAGGAACCTCCTGACGTTCTATTCACTTCGACGGAGATGATGAATCAGCGGATGTCGGATTCGAAGTTTCGACAACTCTTTGGTTGCGAAGTTCAGGCTGATCGCAAGCCAACGTTTGTCTTGATCGATGAAGTTCATTCCTACGAAGGCGTACATGGAGCTCACGTCGCTCTGCTTTTGCGACGTTGGGCACGCGCCTCTGAAGCGAGACCTCACTACGTCGGTCTGTCAGCAACTTTGGCAGACGCTCCCCGGTTTTTCGCAGAACTCGTAGGGCTTATTCCGGGCTATGTTGCAGAGGTGACCCCTGCGCCGGAAGAAATGGTGGCGCGCGATGCTGAGTACCTGCTCGCATTGAGAGGCGACCCTTCCTCGGGCACAAGTCTTCTTTCAACCAGTATCCAAGCATTGATGCTTCTACGGCGAACCCTAGCCCCGACGCCGAGCAACCAGTTCGGGACAAAAGTATTCGCCTTCACCGACAACTTGGATGTAACGAACAGGCTGTACCACAATCTTCAGGATGCTGAAGGTTGGACGCCATGGGGAAGACCTAATCCAGGACGTCCCGACGGTTCTTTGGCCAACATCAGATCAGATTCTCGCGCTCAAGCCGGTCCCAGACTACAAGAGGGGCAGAATTGGCGAATGGTCGAAGACATGGGCCATTCTCTTCTGTTCGGTAGCCGCGCACGAGTCGGCAGAACGAGTTCCCAGGATCTAGGTGTGGACTCATCCGCCGAAATCGTCGTCGCCACTTCGGCTTTGGAAGTGGGCTTCGATGATCCTGAGGTCGGAGCAGTCCTCCAACACAAAGCTCCTCAAAGTGCGTCTGCTTATCTCCAGCGCAAAGGACGCGCGGGCCGAAAGCAAGGGATGCGCCCTTGGACCGTCGTGGTGCTATCAGATTTTGGGCGAGATCGTCTCGCCTTTCAAAATTACGATCGCCTGTTCTCCCCGACGCTTAGTCCTCGATTCCTACCGCTTGGAAATCGTGCAGTATTGAAGATGCAAGGGACGTTCGCGCTGTTCGAGTGGCTGGCTCGCAGAATTCCCAGAGGCATGTTTCCAAACCCCTGGAGTGACTTCTCGCAACCAACGAAGGATGTCTTGCCAGCTTCCTTCGCAGAGAAGGCTGCTGAGCGTGCGGCACTATATGTTGCCCAACTTAATTCTCTTCTAACCGATAGCTATACCCGTGACGACTTTGGGCGTTTTCTTAATCGCTCTCTCGCGATCACTGCTGAACAAGTCGATGCGATTATGTGGGACCCACCAAGGTCGATCATGATGGAAGCAGTCCCCACCCTATTGCGGAGGTTGGAAACCGATTGGTCTTCCACTGATGCGACTGCGGTAGAGGCCCACCAACGGCACTCACCACTTCCCGAGTTCGTTCCGAAGACTCTCTTCAGCGACCTCCAATTGCCCGAGGTCACGATTTCCATCGGTGATGGTGGGTCTTCGCAAGAACGTGTGGAGACAATGCCCATTGCGGCAGCGCTGCGAGAGTTCGCTCCCGGCCGAGTTTCACGGCGGTTTGGAGTGTCCCACGGCAACGAGAAATATTGGATTTCGAATGGAACGGAATCGGAAACGCTGATCGACAACTTTTGCTCAACCGCGGAGCGGCAGGAGTTGGGTCGCTTCACATACATTGATTCGGCTTCGGGAACGACAAAAGAGGTTCCGACTTTTCGTCCGACAGTCCTTAACGTTACAAGGACTGAGGCACAAGTCCAGCAATCTTCGAATTCTTTCCTCGAATGGCACACGGAGATCGTGCCAACCGATCAAGGACAAGTCCTTGACCTACCTCAGTCTCGTCGTTGGGCAGACATCCTGAAACGTGTCGAGGTTCACACCCATAGCCTTGGCTTGCCGCTGGAAGTCCGACGCTTCTCAACGGGATTTGAAGCGACAGTGGGTCGTGGCCGACAAGAGGCGGAAACTACGTCTCACACATTTTCATTCACGGATGCAGCTGGAGATCCCCGACCAGGAGCGTTAGGTTTCGCCGCAGACGTTGATGGTCTCAGATTCACATTCGCTTATCCCAGCAATGTCGCGGATCGCGTCGGTGCCGACCTATCGCTTGTTCGCAGTCTCCGAGTTGCGCGCTTTCGCGAGATGTTGAAACTGGATTCGACGTTAGCACTGCTAGCTAATTCGTTTCAGTGCGATTGGCTCGCGCAGATTTTTGTGTCCGCCATCACGATTTCGGCGCTGCGCCGTTCGCTCTCGATTCAGGAGATTGTCGAACATGGTCAGACGGATTCTCTAGCTCCAGTTTTGCAAGAGGTCGTCGCCACAATCATGCAATCCGCTGCGCATGAAAGTGACGATCCCAATGACGCGGCTGATGACGGTACTCAAGACGAACGCTCACCGAAGCGTCTGACCGAACTCCTATGCCTTCTTGCCGATCCAACTGTGCGCAAAGTTCTTCGGAACTCGGCGTCAGTTCTATGGTCTCCGCTCGATGTCGAATGGGAAGCTTGGCTCAAATTGCGATTCAAAACAACTTTAGGGACGGCTCTCCTTGAGGCGGCGTGCGCTCTGAATACAAGCGCCGAGCAAGGATCTCTCGTACTTAGTGTGAACGCTTTGGTTAGTCCCCCCGCTCCCAAACTTGATAACGAGGACGAGGTGTGGCTGACGGAATCAACGATAGGGGGCGGCGGCATCGTTGAGGAATTCACTCGCCTGTACGCTGAGAATCCTCGGCACTTTTTGCGTTTGCTCGATTCCAAGCTGGCGCCGTCTGATCTTGAAAATGCTTCAGAAGATCTTCATCGCATCTTGTCTGTTGCAACATCCGGACTTGGCAAGTCGGACCTCGTCGTTGAGGCCTTCGAGGGTATTCGGTTGGCTGCGTCACACGACCAGACCGTAGCCGCAGCTAAACTGCTGAAGGAGTCATTGAGTGCCAACGGATTCTCGCCAACGACCACGCTACTAGTCTCGATCAATACGAGAATTCTCCATCCAGGTACGAGCGCAAAAACTGACGCCTTTGTTTGCCAAGTAAAGGACGAATGGCGAGCAGCTGAGTCCGCTTTAGGGATTGAGATCGATGTGCGGGTATTCGCCCTAGTCAAGTCCACGGCGCCCGAGTTGCTTACAGTTCTCAATCTAGACAACTATTCATCGTCGGCATCTGCTGCTTGGCGCTATTCACTGCTCTACAGTCTGCTATGGCCTTCGGGTTCACAACTGCGGATCGAGGGTCTCCGAGCATACAGTCCATTCGAATCCTTCGTGGACTGTGACCGCCTGATCGTTGCAAGTGCGTTGACGGAGACGGTACGACGCATTTCCGTCGATTCATTTGAGTGGTTTATCGCCTTTTCTGCGCACATCGTATCCGATGGCGAAGTTGAACTGGTCGCGGAAGATGGGGCAACGGATAAACTTCGCGAAGCGCTTTTGAGGGTCGCTACTGATCCAGTGGATTCGGAGGCCCTCCTTGTGCACGCAAGATTGACCGGGATTCGTCAGGACCAGACGGGCCTCATTGCAAGCTTCGAATTGCCGGAGGCTTTTCAATGAGCGGAAATCGTCAGTTTCTGCAAAGCGCAAGCGATTCGCGCAATGTGATGAGAGAAGTCCTCCAACTCATCTTTGCGGCTGAATTGCTCTCCCCAAGCAAGTGCCTTTGGATCGTTTCCCCCTGGCTCCGTGACATTCCAATCATCGACAACTCATCTGGCTCCTTTTCGACCCTCTGTCCTGAGTTTCAAGCTGCAGATATCGGCCTAGTGGCGGTACTCCGCGAACTCCTCAATCGGGGGGCACAAATAGTCATTGCAACCCGACCGGAAACCGGAAATCTCCAACTCTTGGATTCACTGAGAGATAAACAATCATCCGGAAAGCTGCTCTTGATC
>Ga0302320_10011838_pt1 | contig 18402 bp, 18 predicted proteins | sample Bog_T0_3_FD_202130 | JGI IMG/M metagenome (GOLD analysis project Ga0302320, IMG submission 202130) | Peat permafrost microbial communities from Stordalen Mire near Abisko, Sweden - Bog_T0_3 | ecosystem: Environmental > Terrestrial > Soil > Wetlands > Peat | place: Sweden: Abisko, Stordalen Mire...
TGTGGGGGTGATTCTGTTTCAGCTCGGCGGGCCTGACACGCTGGCTGCGATAGAGCCTTTCCTTTATAACCTCTTCTGCGATCCCGATATTATTGACTTCCCTTTTGCCCGCCTCGGTCGTAAGCCCTTGGCTAAGCTGATTTCGACCACCCGCGCCCGTAAAGTGCAGCACCACTACGCCACGATTGGCGGGGGCTCGCCCATCCGGCGCTTCACCGAGCGACAGGCCCGGGCTCTGGAGATAGAACTCGCAAGTCACGGTCGGGAGGTGAGATCTTTTGTGGCCATGCGCTACTGGCATCCCTTCACCCGCGAAGCCATCGCACAGCTCGAGGCGGCGCAATGCGACGAAATCGTGTTGCTCCCCTTGTACCCGCAGTACTCGTCCACCACCACGGGCAGCAGCCTCAACGAATGGCAGCGGCTGTTCCGCAGCGACGTTCCCGTGCGCGCCGTAACAAGTTTCTACCGGCATCCCGCTTATCTGGACGCGGTGATCGAAAGAGTTGAACAGGCCCTGGCGCGATTTCCGCTGCCCCAGCGAGCCGAAATTGTTTTCAGCGCGCATAGCGTGCCCATGTCCGTGATTGCGAAGGGGGATCCTTACCAGCGGCAGATTGAGGAAACCGTGCGTCTCCTGATGGAGCGCGCCGGATGGCCGAACCGTCACCGGCTCTGCTACCAGAGCAAAGTGGGAGCGAGCAAGTGGCTGCAGCCGTCCTTGCACCGAACTCTGCATGATCTGGCCGCCGAGAAGAAACGGGAAGTGTGTATCGTCCCGGTGGCGTTTGTTTCCGACCACGTAGAAACGCTGGGCGAGATTGATCACGAAGCGCGCGAGGAGGCTCGGCGGCTGGGCATCACGCAGTTCGAAATGAGCGCGGGCTTGAACGATTCTCCGAAATTTATCTCGGCTCTGAGGGAGTTGGTGCTGGAAGCGCTCGGCGAAGAAGAGGATTCCTGCACAGGGATTCAGGCGACCGGCAGACAATTGACAACTCCAGGTTTGTTGGCAGCCGCAGGCGATTAGGACCGAACTAATAGAGCAGGAGGGTACCCATGACGGTTCCCGGAAGCGAACAACCGAACCCGAGTCCGAATCCAGATGCGGCTAAGCCCGCAGCGGGTGCGGTGGATGCCACGAAGTATGTGGGCACACCGGCGGTTGGAACCTCAAAGGCAGCGGCGGCTGGTGGACTTTCTTCAACCGGTCCTTCGAACACCGAGATCGACCAGCGGCGCCGGCGGCTGGTATGGGTCGCTGTGACGGCATTCCTGACCGCATGGTTCCTCGCCTTCTTCCGATTCTTTCTTCCCCGTACTCTGTTCGAACCCAACACGGTTTTCAAGATCGGCTATCCCTCGGAGTTCGCGCTGGGGGTCGATACCAAGTTTCAGCAAAAGTTCCGGATCTGGGTCGACCGCACGCCTGACCGCGTGTTCGTGATTTATGCGCGCTGCACTCACTTGGGCTGCACACCGGACTGGAAACCGAGCGAGAACAAGTTCAAGTGTCCATGCCACGGCAGCGGCTATGACAGCGAGGGCATTAACTTCGAAGGCCCGGCGCCGCGCCCCATGGATCGCGCCCACGTCGAACTGGCGCCTGACGGGCAGATTATTGTGGATACTTCCCGCCTGTATCAGTGGCCGAAGGGACAGCCCAGCAAATTTAACGATCCGGGAGCTTTCTTAACCGGAGTGTAAGAAACATTGATTCAATGACTCATTGAGTCAATTCGAAGGTTTCGAGGCAATCATGGCTGACGAAAATATCCCGAACGGCAAGAACGGCAAAGTGGGCTTGGTCGACCGCGTCAAAGAAGATATTCAGGCGCTGAAGGTCGATATCCCCGCCAAGGCGAAGGAACAGATCGAAGGGCTGAAGGATCCGACCAAGACTCAGGTCTACACTTCGATCTTTCGGCACAAGCACGACGACACGCCGCGCAACCGTGCTCTGGGCGTGCTCTCCAACGTGTTCCTGCATTTACATCCGGCGAAGATCAATCGCGATGCGGTGCGTTACAGCTACACCTGGGGTATGGGCGGGATTACGTTCTTTCTGTTCATCATCCTCACCTACACCGGCGTGCTGCTGATGTTCTACTACCACCCGAGCAAGGTGCAGGCATTTCGCGACGTGCTTTATCTGGAGCACGACGTCCCTTTCGGCAAAATTCTGCGCAACATGCACCGCTGGGCCGCCCACCTGATGGTGATCGGCGTATGGCTGCACATGTTCCGCGTGTTCCTTACGGGATCGTATAAGAAGCCCCGCGAGTTCAACTGGAACATTGGCGTGCTGCTTCTGGTGTTCACTTTATTGCTCTCGTTCACGGGGTATCTGCTGCCCGACGATCAACTTGGATTCTGGGCCGTGACCGTGGGCACGAACATGGCGCGAGCCACGCCGCTGCTGGGGCATGAAGGGCCGTTCGGATCGATGCTGGGCATGACGCCATACAACGATGTGCGCTTCGGTCTTCTCGGCGGATCGATCGTGGATGCGAATGCTCTGTTGCGGTCGTATATCTGGCACTGCATTGGCATTCCGATTGTCGCTTCGATCCTGATGATCGTGCACTTCTGGCGGGTACGGAAAGACGGCGGCATCTCAGGTCCGGCGCCGGTGATGCTGGAAGCTGAAGCGGATAAACCACGGAGAGGACCGAAGGCGGCGGGAGAGTGAGCGACAAAGTCAGAATGAAGAAGTAAGAATGCAGAAGTAAAACGAACCCACTTCTTCATTTTGATTTCTGACTTCTGCATTATCGAATTTAGCCACGGTATTCGAGGCGAGAGAAATCTTATGGACTGGCGACAACTTTGGGAGATTTGTTCGGCTCCGGATAACGTGCCGATCGTGGGCCTGATCCCGCTGTTGGCCTTCTACATTTATCTGGCCTGGAGGCAGGCGCACGCCAACGATCAGTTAATCGAACAACTGGAAGGCGATGCCGCCCTCGCCAAGACGCATCACCGCAAGACTTGGCCCTTCAAGCCGGGCTGGCAAAAGGAAGTACACGTCTGGCCGTTTCTGCTGCGCATAGAATTTCTCGCCGCCATCATCGTCACCATCATTCTGATGGTCTGGTCGATCACGCTGAACGCGCCGCTCGAAGAACCTGCCAATCCCAACCTCACGATGAATCCGGCCAAGGCCCCGTGGTACTTCCTGGGACTGCAGGAGATGCTCGTTTATTTCGATCCCTGGATCGCCGGCGTGGTAATGCCCACAATGATCATCATCGGCCTGATGGTTATTCCATATATCGACACGAACCCGCTGGGCAGCGGTTATTACACGTGGAAGCAACGGAAGTTTTCCATTGGGACATTCCTGTTCGGCTTCATCATTCTCTGGATCGCGATGATCATCATCGGAACGTTCATTCGGGGGCCTGGCTGGCAGTGGTTTTGGCCGGGGCAAACCTGGGACCACAACCGGCTGATCTATGAAGTGAACCGCGATCTCCCCGACATTTTCGGGATCACGTCGAACATGGCGAAGGCGCTTTTCGGCGCGGTCGTAGTTGGAGGGTATTACCTGCTGGGAGGCTTTCTCGTGTATTCGCTGTTCCGGCGATACATGGGGAAAGACTTCAAACGCATGAGCCTGCTGCAATTTGGGATCACGCAGTTCCTTTTGCTGAGCATGGTGGCGTTGCCCTTGAAGATGGCGCTGCGGCTCTTGTGGCACATCAAGTATGTGTGGATTACGCCCTGGTTCAATGTTTGAGAAGCGTCGTTGGTCGTTGGTCGTTAGTCGTTGGCCAACACCCACGGTGTCGGCACAAAACATGAATCGCGAACGACCAACGACCAAGGACCAACGACTGATTTTCGGAGGAAGCGGTGCCTGAACAACCCAACCTCGAGCAGGACCCAATCACTACTAAGTCGTACGCCGCGTATTACCTGATCGCGATGGTGATTCTGATGGCGACCCTGTTCTGGGCCTTGTGGGACGAGGCGTGGATACAGCGTCCGTGGAAGGCCTTCCAGGAGCAATGGAAAGACCGGTACAGCGCGTTCCTGAACCAGTCGAAATCCAAGTCCGCTACGTCAGAGAAAGATGTCGAACAGAATCCTGATTACGCCGCACTCAAGCAGGCTTACGACAAGACTTATCAGGATTCGAAAGCGCCGGGTGAGGAAGCTCGCAAAGCGGTGGACGAAGTAACCGCCCGCCTGCTCGCGGTGCAAAGCGTGTTCACCGACCGGCGTGCCTACGTGAATGCGCTCAGCTATGAGATTGAGACCAGTACGAGCCCGTCGTCTAAAGCCAGTAAGCAAAAGGAACTGGCGGACTACAAGAAGGAGAAGGCAACGGTTGAATTTCCCGACGGGAGCAAGAAACAATTCGACTTTCCGCAACTCGAAGAAACTTACAACGAGATCCGGGATGAGCGCACGAAAAAAAGCCTCGAACTCGGCGACGTGCTCAAGCCTGTAACTGCAGCCAAGACCAAGCTGGATGAGTACATTTCCGACCACATGGTCGATCTCACGCCGCAGCAGATTGACGGCCTCAAACGGAAAATAGCGGACTGGGACCCGAAGATCGTCCAGATCAATGTGGCCGATGCCAACATCGTGGACCGCTGCGAGTCCTGCCACTTGAATACACGGGAGCCGCTGAAGATCACGCCGGCATCGATGACAGCCAAAGGCGAGAAGAAGCCGGACGAATATGCAGATGCGTTCGTCAGCCATCCCGAGCCTGAGTTATTGAAGATTCACGATCCGGAGAAATTCGGCTGCTCGCCCTGCCATCAGGGCAACGGACGCGCGACCACGAGCGTCGAGAAAGCACATGGCAACTACGAGCACTGGCTCTGGCCCTTGTTTCCCAAGGAAAACGCGCAAGCGGGTTGCCAGAATTGCCATGCGTCCGACATGGTGCTGGCCAGCGGCGACGTGCAGTGGCAAACCATCAACAACGGGAAAGACCTCTTCCGCCAGCGCGGTTGCATGGGCTGCCACCGCTATGAGGGATACGACAAAGAACCCGAAGATCTGAACTCGATCGGCCAGCAGATCAAGCAAATCGAGACGCAGAAGAAAGATAATCTGAAGCAAACTGCTTACTTGATGAAGGAGGCAGATGCGGCCGACTCGAACGAGGAAGCCAATCGGCTGAATACTCAAGCGGTGGACCTGCGGGTTGCCAACAGCAAGCTGGACGGGCGTTTGCAGCAACTCGATTATCAGTCGCACAGCCTGATGCAGGATCAAAAGAAGGTCGGGCCGAACCTGAAAGATGCGCGGCTGAAGCTGAACAGGAATTGGATTCCGGTGTGGTTGAAGAAGCCTTCGGATTTTCGTCCCACGACCAAGATGCCGAACTTCCGCCTGACCGATCACCAGATCCAGGCGATTTCGGCGTATATCTGGCAAACAGGATTCACCGACGCGCTTCCCAAGCACAAGCCCGGCAACGCAGCACACGGAAAAGAATTGTTCGAGACTCGCGGGTGTCTGGCCTGTCATTCGATTGGCGAAGGCGATCAAGTGCAGGGCGGCACGTTTGCCGCGAATCTGACGCGTGTCGGCGAAAAGGCGAACTACGATTATCTGGTGCGCTGGATTCACAACGCGCGCGAACGCACTCGTCCCTACTGCCCGTACGAGAAGAAAGATATCGGCCCCGAGGATTACGCCAAGAAGGGCCTGCCCTACCAGTTTGATCTCGACCACAGCCGGTGTCCCAACGATGGACACGAACTGCAAGTGCAGAACATGACGGTGATGCCCAGCCTACGGCTTGCTCCCGAGGATGCGGAAGATATTGCGACATACCTGATGACGCGGAAGAAGCAGGAACCGTCGTCGTATGCGGATGCGTCGTTCATGGACGATCCTTCGCTGAAAGCCGAGGGAAAGAAGTGGGTCCGGCACTTTGGCTGCGGCGGTTGCCATGAGATTGCGGGCATGGAGGACGAAGGGCGCATCGGCACTGAACTCACTTACGAAGGCAGCAAGCCGATCGAACGTCTCGATTTCGCCTTGTTCACTGAGATTGCCCAGCGCGGCGGCAAGGACGCTGAGCCGATCAAGGACAAGGACGACCTCGCGCGTTTGCCCGACGGTCCAGCGAAGGAACCCTGGTACAACCAAAAAGGTTTCTTCGAACACAAGCTCGCCGAACCCAACATTTATGACCAGGGCAAGATCAAGGGCGAGCTGGACGCTTCGCGCATGCCAAACCTGCACCTCACCAAGGAGCAGGTGCTCGATCTCACAACCTTCCTGATGGGAAGCGAGGAGACTTCCCTGCCTGCGAGTTATCAATACAAGCCGGGCGACGCGCGGCACGACATTCAGGAGGGCTGGTGGATCATCAAGAAATACAACTGCATGGGCTGCCACCAGTTCATCCCCGGCCAGCGGACGATTCTGATGGGATTGCAGCAGTATCAGGACATCCAAGAGCAGTTGCCTCCGAAGCTTCTCACTGAAGGTGCGCGCGTCGATCCCGAGTGGCTGCGCAAGTTCCTGTCGAATCCCGCTCTCAGCACGACGGAAACGAATCGCAACGGTGTGCGTCCTTACTTGAAGGTGCGGATGCCCACGTTCTCTTTCTCCGATAACGAACTGCGCAAGCTGGTGCGCTTCTTCCAGGCGCTGTCGCAGCAACCGCTGCCTTATATTCCGGAGCAGGTGCCGGTGCTCACCACGAAAGAAACGGATATGGCACGGAGCCTGTTCTCCAGTTCCGCGGCTCCTTGCCTGAAGTGCCACGCCACGGGCGATCCCGCTCACGACAAGATCGCGACCGCGCCCAACTTCCTGCTGGCAAAAGAACGCCTCAAGCCGGACTGGGTCGAGCGCTGGATCACCGATCCGCAGGCCGTCAGCCCGGGAACGTCGATGCCGTCGGGCTTATTCAAGCAGCAGGATAATCAGTGGGTGTTTGCCGGCCCGACTCCCCCGTCGTTCCAAGGCTACGCGGGAGATCATCGTAAACTGCTCACGGATTACATCTTCCTGTTAACGCCGGAAGAACAGCGGAAGGTAGCCGCGTCCATGCCGCACGCAAAAGCGGCGGTGCAGTTGAAGATCAATCGCAGGCAGGCAGTGGTGGAATCGCATCAAGCGGCCAGTGGCGGTTCGCGGTAAAATGGCCGGTTTGGTGGCGACATCCCCTATTTGGGGGCTGTCATCCCGAGCGAAGCGAGGGATCTTGGTGTTTGCTCGCCGCAGCAACACCGGTGGCACAGGCAAGAACCAAGATCCCTCGCTTCGCTCGGGATGACAAGCTCTTTTAAGTCGACTACTAAAGAAAAGAAAGAAGGACATCATGAATAAGAAAAGTTGGAGAGTGGTTTCGGTCAGCACGCTGGCCTTGTGCGCTTTGCTGCTGACAGTGGCATGCAACAAGCAGTCGAATACGGAGCAATCGAACAACAACATGTCTCAGACGGCGGCGACCGCTCCGGCGGCTACGCCGATTGATCCCGCCACTGTAGCCACGGTAAACGGCACCGTCAAATTCGATGGCGCGGCACCCAAGCCCTCGAAGATCGATATGAGCCAGGATCCCGCCTGCAAAGGCGCGAACGAAGCCGAGAATGTGGTGGTGACCGACGGCGATCTCGCCAACGTCTTCGTCTACGTAAAGGATGGCCTGGGCAGCCGCACCTTCGACGTGCCCAAGGACGAGGTCGTCCTCGACCAGAGCGGCTGCAAGTATCATCCCCACGTGCTGGGCGTGATGGCCGGTCAGACTGTGCAGATCAAGAATGACGATCAGACCACGCATAACATTCATCCCACGCCGAAGGACAATCGCGAGTGGAACGAATCGCAGCCCCCGGCCTCCGCGCCTATCGAGAAGAATTTCGCGCGCGAAGAAATCATGCTTCCGGTGAAGTGCAACCAGCACCCCTGGATGAAGATGTACATCAATGTTGTGAAGAGCCCGTTCTATGCGGTCACCGACAAAACCGGAAAATATGAAATCAAGGGGCTGCCCCCGGGTGATTACACGATTGCTTTCGTGCACGAAAAGCTGGGCGAGCAGGATCAGAAGGTAACGGTCGGCGCGAAAGAAACAAAGACGGTGGATCAGAGCTTTAAGCCTGCGGGCGAATAGGCTGCTCAACCGCAATTGTTGCGGTCACACAGGCTCGTCGTCTGATAAAATCAGCAGTTTGGCGGGACGGGCTGCGGCAGTCCGCGCAGCCCGGCGCACTACAAACCGGGGGGTGGTCCTGTCCCGGTGATCTCGCCTGACCCAAGGGGAAAGACTCTGAAAGCCATCCAGACAACTTACAACCGCGCGCATCACTCCTTCGCGGTGTTCACCGCGTGTGCGGCGTTGGTAGTGATCACAGCCGGTGCATTGGTCACCAGCAACGACGCAGGACTCTCGGTTCCGGACTGGCCAACGTCGTTCGGCTATCTGGTGAAGGTTCCGCACTTTGTCGGCGGCATCCGCTATGAGTGGAGTCACCGCATGGTGGCCGGAACGCTGGTATCGCTGACCCTGGCCATCGCGATCTGGACTCTATTGGTCGAGCGGCGGCGGTGGTTGCGCTGGCTCGCGGTGGGCGCGTTCTGCACCGTCATCGCACAGGCCGTTCTGGGCGGACTTACAGTTTTGTTCTTCCAGCCGCCGGCGGTTTCCACGGCGCACGCCACGGTGGCGCAAACATTCTTCTGCATCGCCGTCGCGATCGCGCTATTCACCGGACGAAAGTGGGTGCACGAGCAACCGCATGTGGAGTTCGACCCGCGCCGGCCCAGCCTGTTCACTCTGACCTTGCTCTCTATCTTCGTGCTTTACGTGCAGCTCATCCTGGGCGGAATGTTCCGTCATCACGGCATGAGTTGGTGGCCACACGTGCTGAATGCGGTGATCGTGTCGTTCGTGCTGGCCTGGACCGCAGTACGAGCGCTTTCCGTGTATTCGCAGATGGAAGCGGTGCGGCGCCCGGCAATTTTGATGCTGTCGCTTTTGATCACGCAGCTTTGCCTGGGTTTCACGGCGTTCTTAACACGTGTGGCCTGGGGCAGAGACGCGGTGCAACCGGAACTGCCAATGGTCGTGGCGACGGTGGCGCACGTGGCCGTGGGAGCGCTATTGCTCGCCACGACTGTGATTCTCTCAATTCAAGTGTGGCGGCACGTCCCGGTGGCATTTGAAGAGCGTCTTCCCGAGGCGCAACGGGGTGCTTCGGCCGCGTGAGCGTCGCCGTACAACCCTTCTATTCTGTTTGCCTCTTTTGTTCATAGTCATGATGTTGGACACGGTATCGTCGTAAACTGGTAGCGGAGCAATCAGCAGAGCAATCCAGGAACCCCTTGGTATCGAACTTTCCCGCAATCGCCGACGCTGCACCGGAAGTGACGCCTTCTTCCGCCGCCGTCATTTCCGTGCAAAACGTAGTGCATCGCTATGAGAACCGAACAGCCCTGAACGGGGTTTCATTCGACGTGCGTCCGGCGGAGTTGTTCGGCCTGCTGGGTCCAAACGGCAGCGGCAAGACCACTCTGTTCCGGATTCTTTCCACGTTGATGCTTCCGACCGCCGGTCGCGCGACCATCATGGGCTACGACGCCGCGCAGGAACCGGCGCGCGTGCGGCGGCAGATTGGCGTGGTCTTTCAGGCACAGAGTGTCGACCTGAAGCTCACGGCTTACGAGAACCTTTGGCATCAGGGTCATCTTTACGGTCTGCGCGGCCCCGCGCTGAAAACGCGGATCTATGAAATCCTATCGCGCGTGGGCTTGGCGGACCGTGCCAAGGAGCTGGTCGAAAAGTTTTCCGGCGGGATGCAGCGGCGCATCGAGTTAGCGAAGGGATTGTTGCATCATCCGGGAGTGCTGTTACTGGATGAACCCACCACTGGTCTCGATCCCGGGGCGCGGCGCGATCTTTGGCAATACTTGCAGACGCTGCGCGACGAAGAACACGTTTCCGTGCTTGTCACCACGCATCTTATGGAAGAAGCGGAGCGCTGCGACCGCCTTGCCATTATGAATGAGGGCAACCTGGTAGCTTTAGGAACGCCCGAGGAGCTGAAGAGCGAAATTGGCGGAGACGTGGTCCTGCTGGATGCGGCTCATGATGCTGGATTGCTGGCCGAGCGCATCCGAGCAAAGTTTCACGTGGAAACCACCGTACTTGAAAACCAGGTGCGCATAGAACGTGAGAGCGCGCATCGCTTTGTCACCGAAGTCGTCGAGGCTTTCCCCGGAGAGATCGAAGCGCTCTCGGTGAGCAAGCCGGCGCTTGAAGACGTCTTCATTCGCCGCACCGGACACAAGTTCTGGAGCGAAGAAAACGATGCACAGTCCAGTGCAGAAGATCACAGCAGGAGGTAACGTGCTTTCCATGATGCTTATCCTGTCTCTTATGCTTGGCGTCCTGCCCTTGCTGGGGGTGGCGTGGACGCTGATGAACGGAATGATTACCACCGTGGATGGCCTGTTCATGAGCTTGATCCTGCTCACGCTCTCTGCCGTCTTCCTGCTGAACGCATACTGGGAAATGCGTGACCTGGGCATGCTCGGCAAGAAAGCGACCGGAAAGAAAACCGCCCCGGCTCCGGCAACCAAATCTCCCGTGACGAAAGCGAGTTGAACTTCGTGGCTACTCAAACTGCCGCATTATCCAGACCGATTACTCCCGCTTCTGCAGGTGTGTTGCTGCCAGCATTTACGCTGTGGTGGCGCGAGATTGTGCGCTTTTACCGGCAGAAGTCGCGGGTGATCGGTGTGCTGGCGTCGCCGCTGGTCTTCTGGGTGGTGATCGGCTCAGGATTTGGCACCTCCTTCCGCTCCGGCGGAGGCCAGGGGCAGCAGAATTACCTGGACTATTTCTATCCCGGCGCGCTGATCATGATCGTGCTGTTCACCTCGATCTTTGCCATGATGTCGCTCATCGAGGACCGCAAGGAAGGATTCCTGCTCTCCGTGATGGTGGCCCCGGTGCCGCGATCGGCGATTGTCCTGGGAAAAGTTCTTGGCGGCACAACGCTTTCGGCGATTCAGGGGATGATCTTTCTGATCTTCGCGCCCTTTGCGGGCATACATCTGGAGCCGTTACAGATCTTGCTGGTGGCCATCGTGGTATTTCTGGTTTCGTTCGCGCTGACCGCGCTGGGCTTCGCCATCGCCTGGCCCATGGATTCCACGCAAGCCTTCCATGGCATCATTAATCTGTTTCTGATTCCGCTGTGGCTCCTCTCCGGCGCGATGTTCCCCTTGAGCCGCGCCTCGGGATGGATTCGTGTGGTGATGTACATGAATCCGCTCACCTACGGCGTCGAAGCTCTGCGCGCCTTGCTCTATCCAGGAATGGAGACACCATTCCCGCTGGCTTCCTCGATGGCTACACTGCTTCTGTTTTCGCTGGTGATGTTTGGACTGGCATTCCTGATGGCAAACCGCCGCACCACGAGGCCCGCCGCTTGATCGACAAAATATGATCCCTGAGCAATACGCTTACTTCCCTGCCCTCATCGCCAGTTTGAACGGAGCCAGCGCGGTGTTATTGCTGGCCGGCCGCTATCTGATCGCCCGCGGGAAGATCGCCGCGCACCGCGCCTGCATGATTGCCGCGGTTGTTTCCTCGACGCTTTTTCTGGCGTGCTACTTGTATTTTCATTATCACGTCGGCGATATCCGTTTTCTGGGTGACCACTTTTGGCATGTTATTTACCTGATCGTACTCATCCCCCATGTGACGCTAGCCATTGTGATCGTCCCCATGGTCATCATCACACTGAGCCGGGGGTTGCGGGGCCGCTATGATCGTCATCGCGCCATCGCGCGCTGGACTTGGCCGCTGTGGATGTACGTCAGCGTCACCGGCGTGCTGGTTTATTTCATGCTTTACCAGTGGTTTCCGCATAGCTAGTTTTCATCACAAAGGCACGGAGCCCCGGAGAAGATGAACAAAGGAATTCAGAGATTTTCTCTGTGGCCCTGTGGTGAATGGGTCTTGATCTATGCCGATCGTACGATTGAAAATTGACGTCTCAGGAACCGTCGGCGATGAAGCTTGGCGCCAGATTCAACAGTTCGATCAGATCCAGAGCGCCGAGTTCGGCCCGCAATTTGGCAGCGGCGGGCAGCATAACCACGCGCCCGATGCGCCGCATGGCAAAGGCGAATGGATCGGAGCCGAAATCCGGCTCCTGACGCCACTTCTGGCCCAGTATGCCGTTTCGCATTATCTGGAGCAGGAGCGCGTGTTGGACGCCGATGTGGTGGAGTAGTTCAATCGCATTTCTGCTATATTGCTGAGTCTGTGTTGGACTCAGCACCCATCCCGACCACGTCCCTGACCGATGTCACGACCCCGGCGGCCCGATCATCGGGCGAGACGAAACGTCACCTACTTGCCGCCCTGTTTTCCGCCCTCCTGCCGGGAGCAGGGCAACTCTTTCTTGGACAGCGGCGCAAAGGGACCGTTTTGCTACTAATGCTTGCCGCTCTCCTCACTTGCTTCTGGCCGCTGCGGCTTTTGCGCTTCTATCCCGGCTTGGTCTTGCTATTTTGTGGCTGGATTGTTCTCTATTTCTACGCCGCTTGCACCGCGCAACTCGCTCGGAATGATTCAACGGGCACCCGACCTTCAAAGTGGTGGTTAGTTATCGTCCTGCCCCTAACGTTGCTGACCCTTAGCTTGCTCGGTCGCGCTGTAACGCGCGCTTCGGGATTCCGTGCCTTCAGCATGCCGTCGACTTCGATGGAGAAGACGATCCTACAGGGTGACGAACTTGTCGCCGACATGCGTTATTATCATTCGCACCGCCCTGAACGTCGGGAGGCCGTCATCTTCCTCAGAGATGGTACCTTCTACGTTAAGCGCATCATTGCAGTGGGGGGAGACTCTATTCAGGGCAAAGACAACGTAATTTTTGTAAATGGTACGGAACAGGATGAACCATATGTGGAAAATACGGACAGTCGAGCACAAGACTGGATGACAAACTTCGGGCCATTTACCGTTTCGGACGGCAAGTGTTTTGTGATGGGCGACAACCGCGACGTCAGCCTTGACAGCCGCGCTGCAGAGTTTGGACTCGTTGACGATAGATCGATTGTCGGCAAGCCTTTGTTTATCCTCGCGTCGCACCGCGCTGGCAAGAGCATCCGCTAGCTGACAGCAATCGCAATATGGAAACTGAAATTTCTCGGCAAGTCTCGAAGCCCGGCATGTCCCGCACCCAGAAGCTCCTATTCTTCGTCACCGCATGGCTGATCTGCCTCATGCCTTTCCTCTTCTGGTGGAACACCTGGTTTGGCCGAAAGCTCTCCGACCAGCAGTTGACCGAATACCTGCACGATACCAAGAAGCCTCGCCATATTCAGCAGGCGCTGGTGCAGGTGGGCGAGCGCGTCACGCGCCACGATGCAACCGCTAAACAGTGGTATCCGGACTTGGCGCGGCTGGCGGCCGATCCCGTGGAAGAAGTACGCAACACCGATGCCTGGGTGATGGGACAAGACACAACCGGAGCGGGCTTTCACGAAGCGCTACTGAAGATGCTGAGCGATCCGTCGCCCATGGTGCGTGGTAATGCCGCGCTTTCGCTGGTGCGCTTTGGAGATGCCACTGGCCGCCCGCAGATCGTCGCGCTGCTGCAGGCAGCGCAGATTACTTCTCCGGAATCCGGCCGCATTGTCGATTCCGACCGTCCAGGCACCCCCGTCCATCAGGGTGGATTGGTTGCCAAGCTGGAATACGGGCACGAGCAGACGGCGGAAATCCGTTCGCCGATTCCCGGACGAATTCGTTCCGTGGCCGGAACCGGCGCGAATGTCGCGGCTGGAGCGGAAGTAGCAGTGGTCGATCCGGCTAATGAGCAAGTGTGGGAGGCGCTGCGCGCCCTCTATCTCGTCGGACAGCAAGAGGACCTTGCCGCTATCCGCCCCTACGAGCGCGATCTCCCGGACATTTCGAATGACGTGCGGCAGCAGGCCGTGGAGACGGAAAAAGCAATACGGGCGAGGACGAAATAGGTTCCCTGGGAAACCCCTGCGGAGCTGACGGCACCCGCTAACCGGATAGGGATCCTTCGACTCCGGTGTCGAATTCGCTTCGCGAATCCCGCACCTTCGCTCAGGATGACAGCGCTTTAGGAGTTGACGGCTAGAAGCCGACAGCTAGATCGCCATCGCTCCCACTTCTTTTTCCACCTCTGCCGTGTCAACCATGACAATGGCATCCCAGGGACAGCCGTCCAGGAAGCAGCCGTCGGGGCCTTTGCTGAGGCACTTCTTGCACCCGATGCAGAGAATGGGATCGACCGCGATGCGTCCGAAGGGCGTGCTGTCTTCGTCGGGCACCCAGAACATGCAGTCTTCGACCGGACAATACTCCACACACGCCGGCGACCCGGCGCATCCCGTACAGCACTCGGTGATGACCGCCAGCTCCTTCGGCTTCTTCTTGCGGGGCGTGGTCAGGCCCTTCGATTTCGGTTCCCACTTGAGCTCGTCGGGAACCATCCCGACAGCCCTGGTCGCTCCGGGTGCGGCAGGCATGGCGAGGATTATACCTCAAGTAGCTTTTAGCCTTTAGTCGTTAGCTTAGGGCCGCCCCGAAATGACACTTTGTCTCGTATTTCTGACAGGTCTCACCATTTCCACTCCGCCAATTCTGCTATAGTGAACCCCTGCAAAGGAGCATCCCATGGCAGGAAAAAGTCTGAACCGGGTTCAACTGATCGGGAATCTTGGGAAGGATCCAGAGATTAAATACACGCCGCAGGGCACGCCCGTGGCCAAGCTGACCATCGCCACTAACGAGCGCTTCAAAGACAAGGCCGGCGAATGGCAGGACCGCACCGAGTGGCACAACGTGGTCCTCTGGCAGCGGCTGGCCGAAATCGCGGGCGAGTATCTGAAGAAAGGCGGCAAAGTCTACATCGAAGGCCGCCTGCAAACCCGCTCCTGGGACGACAAGACCAGCGGACAGAAGAAGTACATGACCGAAGTGGTAGCCAGCGACCTGATCCTGCTCGGCGGTCGCGGCGAAGGCAGCGGCGGCGGAGACTTCAAGGAAAGTTCACGCGGGGCGTCATCCGGCGGCGGCAATAACTTCGACCAGCGCACGCCGGAGCCGGAGCATGCCGCGGCTGGCTCCGGGCCGATCACGGATGAGGATATTCCGTTCTAGGTAGCTAGGCACCGACCGTACTTTGGCGTCCTCTGTTATGCAGCTCGACGACGTACAATACGCCCCATGACCAAACAACTAGCCGACAGGAAATGCGTTCCGTGCACGGGCGGCGTGCCGCCGCTTAAGGGCAAGGAACTCAAAGCGCTGCACAAAATCGTCCCCGCGTGGAGCGTGGTCAAGCGGCACCACATCACGCGCGCCTTCCCCTTTCCCGATTTCAAGCAGGCGCTGAAGTTCGTGAATCGCGTGGGAGCGCTGGCGGAGAAGCAAGGCCACCATCCCGACATTCTGCTGGCCTGGGGCAAAGCGGAGATCACGATGTGGACGCACAAGATCGACGGCCTCACCGAGAGCGACTTCATCATGGCCGCCAAGATCGACCGGCTGGCAGGATAGGCCTCAGGGGCTAAAGCCCGAGTCTTTCGTGGTCCTGAGCGGCACGACTGAAGTTGTGCCCTGATACGAATCGTAGGCTTTTCCGCAGCTTCTGAAGTCGTGCCCTTCCCAATCCGTTTGTCCGACCACTTCAGTCTGATCGATTCGAAGCTTCCGCAGCGCCGCTCTCCCCCACCCGCATCGCTAACGCCCATAGCACCGCCGGAATCAGCATGACCAATCCCGTGTAAGTCGCGACCGTGCGAGCAGTGATGCCTGCATCGAGCAAACGTCCACACAGATAAGCGCCAGCCGCGATGGTCAGCATGGAGAATCCCAAGTCCGCGGAGAACACGCGTCCGCGGAAACGATCGTCGGCATGAAGCTGCAGCAGCGTGGTGGAGAAGACCCACACCGTCGAGCCTCCCATGTGCGCCAGCATCGCGCAGGCTGCGGCCATCCAAACTGTGCGGCTGAAACCGAGAATTCCGTATCCCACCGCGATGGTGAGATAACCGAAGAGGATGCCAAGTTGCAGTCTGCGGTCGCTGCGGCCCGCCCAGCGCGCCGAGACCAGCGGACCGACGAGTGCTCCCAAACCGCGTCCTCCGAGCAGGATGCTCATGCCCAGCATGGCTCCGCGCGCGGCATCGACATTGCGCCAGTGCACCGCGAACTCATGCGCTCCCATCACGGTGAAGATCACCCAACTCGGTCCGATCATGAGTTCGCCGGCTTTCGCAAACACGGTAGGCAGCAGCGTGCGCTGATTGCGAATGTAGCGGATGCCTTCCAGAACGGGCGAGAAATCGACCAGATCTCGCGGACGCAGCGGAGCCGCGGCTTCGGCGTGCGGCTCGGCAAACCGCATTCCGGCGAGGAGCACGGCTGAAGCCAGGAACGACAGCGCGTTCAGGATGAATACTGCATCTCGTCCGAAGAAGGCTGCAACCACTCCGCCAACCGAAGCGCCAATCAACAGGTTCACCGACCACGTAGCCGAGGAGAGCGTGTTGGCGATGAGCACTTCTCCTTTGGCGGCGATGTTGGGGATCACCGAACTGCGCGCCGGCTCGAAGAACGCGGCCATGATGGTCTCCGCCAGCAGCAGCGGATAGACGACCCACACCATGGAGCGCGAGCGCACCAGCAGCATGGCCAGCACCACCACAACCCGAACCAGGTCGGCGGCGATCATCACGTGCTTGCGGCGCAGACGGTCGTTCACTACTCCGGCTGTCGGACCCACCAGGGTTTGCGGCAGAACCTGCAGAACCAAGGCCAGCGCGACCGAACTGGCATGCCCGGTCAACTGCAGCAGCAGCGTGTAAATGGAGAGTGTGTAGAACCAGTCCCCAATCTCGCTGACAATTTGCGCCAGCCAGAGGCGGCGGAAATTGCGGTTGCCGCGTACCAGCCTTAGGTACGACGCAAGCGAGATCGACGGCGCCGCATGCTCTGGTTGGGGTTCCATGCGAATGGCTAGGGTAACAAAGATCGGGCTTCGGGCTTCAGAGGACTCTCAAGACTGCGGACGAAGCTTGCGCTTCAGATCGTCGGCGATCTGTTTGCCGTGGAAGCGGCCGTTTTCGATGAAGATTTCGTTCGTGCGCGATCCCGCAACGATCACGCCCGCCACATAGATTCCTGGCACATTGCTTTCGAGAGAGACCGGATCGCACACCGGACGATGCTGCTCGGCCGAGAGTTCGATGCCCATGCTGCGCAGAAAATCGTAATCAGGATGGTAGCCAATCAAGGCGAGTACGAAGTCGTTTTTCAGGCGGACAGGCCCGCGCGGAGTGTTAATGACCACGTGATCCACACCAATTTCCTGTACGGCACTGTTGAAGTAAGCGACGATCTCGTTGTTCTTGATGCGGTTCTCGAGATCGGGCTTGATCCAGTACTTGACGTGGTGGTGCAGTTGCGACTCGCGATGAACCAGGGTCACGCGAGCACCGTGACGCCATAGGTCAAGAGCCGCGATGGCGGCGGAGTTCTTGCCGCCGATCACCAGCACATCGCTGTCGTAATAAGGATGAGGCTCACCGTAGTAGTGCGAGACTTTGGGAAGATCTTCGCCGGGAAGGCCCAGTTCATTCGCGAGATCGTAGTAGCCGGTGGATACAATCACCTTACGGGTAATGTAGTCGTGGGGGCGTCCGGCACGGTCGGTGGCGGTAATGCTAAATTTCCCGTCTTCTCCCATGACCGTTTTAACCCACTCGTACTGGCGAATGTCGAGATGGTAGTGCTCGGCGACTTTGCGGTAATACTCGAGAGCTTCTTCGCGAGTGGGCTTCTGGTTGGCGGTGGTGAAGGGAATCTCGCCGATTTCCAGGAGTTCCGGCGTGGTGAAAAATAGCATGTTCGCGGGATAGTGAAAAAGCGAATTCGCCAGGCAGCCCTTGTCGAGGACAATGACGCGAAGCCCGACTTTCTGGGCTTCAATCGCGCAGGCCAGACCAGTGGGCCCAGCTCCGATCACGACCACGTCGGTGCGCATCTCGGGGTGCGCACGAACCTTGGCCTTGGGCAGAGTTTCAACGTCTTCGGCGGTGAGAAAGTCGGGCATGGATTCCGTGACCAGGGCCGCATCTACTTGAGAACAATGGCAGCCAGAGACCGATGATTCTAGCACGCGGGATTGAATAGATTCCGCTAACCTCTCTAGTTGGCGTCAGCAGGCGCACAGTGGGCAATGCCCTGCGCGTTATAATGCACCGTTATCTATCCGTCGTCCAACACGCTCTAATCAGGACACTTGACATGACAAAACCCCAAGACCAGCCCGTTCGCACGCGCATTGAGTCCGACAGCATGGGACAGATCGAAGTCCCGGCCAACGTTTACTGGGGGGCGCAAACGCAGCGCTCGCT
>Ga0302320_10011840_pt1 | contig 18398 bp, 15 predicted proteins | sample Bog_T0_3_FD_202130 | JGI IMG/M metagenome (GOLD analysis project Ga0302320, IMG submission 202130) | Peat permafrost microbial communities from Stordalen Mire near Abisko, Sweden - Bog_T0_3 | ecosystem: Environmental > Terrestrial > Soil > Wetlands > Peat | place: Sweden: Abisko, Stordalen Mire...
AATCCGGTAAGCATCCGCAACCGCTCTAAACCGAATCGCTGAAAATCCGCCACCATCGACAACGACGACAGGCACAGCCCGCCATAGACGAGGAAAGCGATGCCATCGGCCCAGAGGAGCAGCGGTAGCAAGTTCAAGACGAAAGCTTCCCCGAAGACACGGCATACACAAAAAGAGAGAGCAGCAGCAAACCGAGCGAGGGCATGTATCGTTGCCAGGAGTGCTTCGCCCGAAGATGAGCGACCTGGGCACAGAGCATCAGGAGAGCCATCAGCAGCGCCGAGGCCGGTACCAGTCGCGGATACCAGATGCCGGTGATCAGCAGCGTGGCAAGGCATATCTTGGCCGCCCCGACGGCGTTCCGGATCAGGTCAGGCAGTCCGTACTCGTCGAACTCGATCACGATATTGGGCAGGCGTACGATCCAAACGAACGCGATGGAGAGCGCGATGACGACTTGTGCGCAGATGGCGGCGGTGTGCATGGTGTAGGCTGCTTTCTCTATGTGGTGCGCTGCCTGAGCCCAATCGTTGGGCGTCTGAAGCAATTGAGTCAAGCCTACGCTTCTTTGGATTCCTACGCCGCGACCCCGCGCCGCTCCAGCTTCTCCATCCACTCGTCCGAACCGTACCGATGCTCCAGCAGGTGCGGCAGGTAGTGGTCGACATCCAGTTGCGGCCACGCGAGGCTCAGCCCTGCATAGATCTCAATCTCTGCAAGCTGCTTCGGCGTCGCGCTCTCCAGCCCCTGCAACTCCTCGCGCGGAATCACCACCCGGCGTCCGTTATTCAGGTGCAGCACTACCAGGTCCAGCCCCGCGTTGTACTCCGCCGCTGTCAGGCGCGGCTCTTTGTCGAACTGCTTCGCCCGCTCCAGCGCGGCGTCCAGTTGCGCGTCGGTGGTCAAGACCTTACCTTGTGCCATGCGCGTCCTCCCAAAGCTTCCACAACGTCTCCACGTTATCGGCTGCGACCCGTTGAATCTTGTTCACCACGTTTCGCGGTGCGTTGCTCGCGAGACAGCATCCTTGCGGTCGGCGAGAACAACCCCGTCTGGAAGCAGGTCGAGAACCAGAATCACGCCTGCCATGGTCGCGTGAACGTGCGGCGGAGAATGGTCAGCCGGGTACGCCATAAACCGAACGCCTTCGAACGTCCTCGATCCCACGCTTCTACTGTAATACCGCCGGGAGGTCGGGTCGAATCTTCTATACCCCGAACTGCCGCAGGTGATGGTCCAGGTGCTTGTACATCAGCACGCCCCACTCCTCCGGCGTGAGCCGCCCGAAGAAGCTGTGCGGGTGCGTCGTGCATCCCGCGGGCCCGCCCGCGGCAAAGCGGCCAATCAGCGCGCGCAGCCGCTCGCGCTCCGCGGCGAAGTCGCACTCGTCCGCCATGATCAGCTCCTTCAGCGTCGGCGAGTTCCGCTTCATCGGTGCGTCATCCTTCAGCGCCATCGGCTTGATCGCTCGCCCAATCACCCGCAGCGGCAGTGGTGCCGGAGTTCCCACGCAGTCACCCGTCGCCAACTCCATCGCCGCCGCGCAGTGCGCCAGCATCTGCGCCGCGCTCATCTTGCCCCACTGCCGCTCGCTCTCCGGCTCCAACTGCGCCAGCCGCCCCTGCACCTCGTTGACGGTCTCTGCCTGAAACATGCTTTTCATCCCGAAAGTCTACCGCAGCGCTTCGCTCCCACCGGCCCTCTCCTAACCCCAAAAACTTGACACGGCCTTTACAATTAACACCAGCGAGCAAGCAGCGAGGCCAACGGCCTGGCGCTTCTCTCCCCGGCCCAGCGCCGGATTTCAGGGGCAGCAAGCGATCTTTGATACTCCAGGCCGGTCCCGGGGCCATCCGGACAAAACCTTTCTTTTCAGAGGGATACACGACCTATCTTTAAGATAGATCCTACAGATAGGTCAGCAACACCCGCCACTGAAAACAAAGGGGTTAGCGCCCGACCTCCCAGCCCTCCAATCAGGGAGGTCCAAGGCTAAGTCTATATTTATGAGGATTTTGCGAGAAAAAGGGGGGAGGGGAGGGCCTCAAACCGCCGCCGGCAGCGCCTTCTTCGCCGCCAGCGCCAGCGCCAGCCGCGAGATGCCGCTGAACAGGATCGCCACGCCGACCAGCGTCCCCACGACCCACTCCGCTGTTCCCGGAAAGTGCCAGCCGATGAGCAGCGCCAGCAGGATCGAAATCACCGCGTCGGCGAGCAGCCAGCCGCTCCCCGGCACCGGGCGAATCCGCAGCCCCATCGCGAGCTCGAAGACGCCCTTGATGAAGAGATACACCGCGAGCACCAGCGTCAGCGACAGCAGACCCACCAGCGGATGGAAGAGCAGGAACACTCCCGCAAGGATGTACGCGAAACCGATCAGGATCTCCCAGATGTGCGCGCCGGCTCCGCGCACATGCCACGCGAGCCACAGATGCACGCCGCCGCCGAAGATCAGCAGCCAGGCCACCACGGCCTCCACCACCACGCCGGCGAAAAAAGGAGCAAAGAGCGCGAACAGGCCCAGCAGAATCAGCAGGCAGCTAATGGCGATGGTCCAGCCAACGGATTTCTCTTCAATACCCAGACAGTCTCTGCTCATCGCTTTCACCTCGTTGGAACTCGCCGCTTGAATCTGCTGCAAATGATAGCTCCGATGGCCATAGGATGCACGCGAACTACAACACGTTCCGCGCCACACTCTTCGCCCGGCCAATCTGCTACTCTGGCACGACAAACAAGCTTTCAGCTAGGATTCGGTGGACCCCGGCACCCCTGTCACCGGAACATCAAATTTCAGCGTCTTAGCTCTTGTACTTGAAAGGACCGCGATTGAGACCTTCGGTGCGAACTCTGCTGTTCTTCTTGTCTCTCTTTTCCATCGCTTGGCTCGCGAACGCGCAGGCTCGTCCAACCGCGACGCAGCCCTTGCGGCTCTCCGTTTTTGGCGGCGCGACAGGAGCCGACGTTGGACTTGCCGCAACGCGCAATCTTGGTGCGACCGCAGGCATTGACGCCGGCTTCGGCAGCTTCTTCGGCTTGCAGCCCGCGATCGAGCTCCGCGGCACCGATGCTGCGGATGGCCATGTCGTCTCCAGCGAGAAGAACGCGCTCATCGGCATTCGCATCGCGCACTCCTTCGGACGCATTCAGCCCTACGTTGACGTCCTCTATGGCCGCGGCATCCTCTACTATGGCAATGGCTATCTGACGCCTACTTCGATCTACACTTACACTTCCGGAAACATCCTCTCACCGGGCGCCGGCATCGACTTGGCTCTAACAGAGCACTTCAGCGTGAAGATAGACGAGCAGTATCAGCGCGTTGCCACACCCGTTACGGCGTCTCATGTCATCTACATCACGCCGCTGACCTTCGGCGTTGTCTACCACTTCAACTTCAACCGCCGCCCGCACATTGACAAGCGCATGCCGTAATTCGCGCGTCTCGCGCTAATATCTCTCGAAGACCTCGCGATGCCGCGCCAGCCACCAGCAAGGTCCGCTGCCTGCCTCGGGAAAGAGTGACTTGCTGCAGTCCACGACGCCGCTTCCGTCCGAGTAATACTCCTCCTTGTTGCCCTTCAACTCGGCGACAACAAAGCGATCCACGGTGATCTTTCCCATTCCACCGCCGGCGGCTACTCGTAGCCTCCACACCGCCCAATCCAATGGGTAGGCGAGCATTGCCAGTACCACGATCCCTGCGAGACCTCGCGCCAGCATCCTTACGACATAGCGCTCAATCGCATATTCCTGTGCCACACTGTTCCTTTTGAATCACGAGACAATGAACCGCGAATACGCGCGGCAACTTGTAGTTCGCCTCTAAAGGTTGAACAACTGCCGCAGCCGCTTGGTCTGCGATCGGCTGACTGGAATCTCGGTCTGTTTGCGGTCGTCCATGCGCAGTTGGTAGCTGGACTTGAACCACGGAACGACCTCGCGGATGTGCTGGATATTCACGACGAACGAACGGTGTACGCGCCAGAACTGCTCAGTATCCAGTTGGTCCGTCAGGTCCTCCAGCGTACGACAGTTAGAGTCGCCCTCCAGTGTCCTGGTCACAACCGAGATCCGTCCGTCCTCTATCGTCGCAAAGCAAACATCCTTCTGGTCCACCAGGAGCAGCCGGCTCTGGGCACGCACCACCACCTTGCCCGACCGCGGCTGGACAACTTGTCCAGCCGATGAAGCCGGAGACGCAACCAGTGCAGCCTGCTCTTCTACCATGCGAATCAGCGCGTCCAGCTTGGCCTCCGCTCCGGCGACACGGCCGTTACGTGTACCGGCGCGCTCGCCTGCGTCACTCACTGCAGCGGGTTCGTTGAGCAGCGCCAGGCGTGCCCGCACCTTGTCCAGCGTCTTGATAACTCTCTTGCCGTCGAATGGCTTCAGCAGATAATCAACCGCGTTGACCTCAAAGGCCTTCACGGCATACTGGTCGAATGCCGTCGCGAACACTACCTGCGGCAGTGTGGCTTTGCGATCCAGCGTCAGCACCTTTTTCAGTACGGCAAAGCCGTCGAGCCCCGGCATGCGCACGTCAAGGAAGATGACGTCTGGCTTGTGGGAGCGGATCAGTTCAACGGCCTCAATGCCGTTGCTGCCTTGAGCCAGCACGGAGACATCACCCGCGGCATCCAGCAGATACTGCAACTCCTGCCGCGCCAGCGGCTCGTCATCGATAATCAGGGCTGTCAACGCTGTTGCCATGGGATGCTGCTAGTCAATATACAGCGCTTGCTCGCGATCGGCTTCGCCAGCTAGTCGCTGTAGACCCGCAGCCGCGCTGGAGCGCCATCGACTGCCAGGTCATGTCCGCATTGCGTGCAGAAGGCCTCGGTGATCTTCACTCCGCGATGGCAAACACCGCAGACCGGGAACATCTGGAACTGGCACTGCGGACAGAAGTTGTAGGTCGCCGCAATCGTCGTCGAACAGTTCGGGCAACGAGAGAGAATCGGCTGACGCAGCATGAAGTAGACCACAGCGCCGATTCCGCCGGGCAGCAGAACGCACACCAGCATCCACAATCCCGCTGACATGCCTCTGCGTTTGGTGTCGCGGCTCACATAGCCAAGCAGAAGAGCGTAACTGGCCCAAAGTGCTCCCCACGCGTAGCCCATCACTATGCGCAGGAACAGCAGTTCATGCTTGTGATGCGGCATCACGACGTGGAAGACATACTGCATACCGGCGAAGAGCAGGACAGCGAGCACCATGGACCAGCGCGGAATCATTCGCAGGTCTTCATCCCCGTGCTCCGGGGGGTCGGCGTGATTTGCGGCCATCCACTTCCACTCGCTCATCGCTGTGCCTCCTCATTCCGGTTGTCACGCCGCGAACGTTCGCGCCGCAGCCAAACCAGGCCGAGTAACAGCGCCGTGACTGGTAGCGACCACAGCAGCAAAACCAGCATCTGGTCGCTGGCGTCCGGGATTCCGGTCGGTGTGATGTCGTAGTCGTCGAGGGTGAACCAAATCGCATAACAGATGGCAAGCATCAGAATGGAGAAGATTGTCAGCGGGAGCCAAAGGCTCCGCGACTTGCTGCGCTGTTCGCGCAGAACGAGCGCCTCTTCGCGCACCACGCGATGCGTGCGGTTGACCACGACCGCGCGCGCGCCGGAGGTCATGTCCAGGGCCCGCACATCCAGGGCATCGTCGATGGGTTGAGGCTGGCTGCTCATCCAGTGGCCTCCTCACAACCGCTGCGTTTGGAGCGAATCTTTTCCAGTCGCGGCTTCAACGCCGCCAGGCCGCGATAAAGCCGAGACTTGACTGTGGAGAGCGGAGCGCGCGTCAGGCTCGCAATCTCTTCCAGGGACAGCTCCTCGTGGAAGCGCAGCGTCAACACCTCGCGGTAGCTGGGCTCGAGTGTCTGCATGACGGTTGCGATCTCCTGCGCGTTCTCGCGGAACTGGAACTCCTCCAGAGGCGAAGGCTCATCACCCGCGAACTCAAACGGCCGCTCGTCGTCGCCGCCTTCGCACATCTCGTCCAGGCTCGACATCGTGCGTTTGCGCGAGAGATCGATGACCAGGTTGCGTGCAATGGTGAAAATCCAGGTGTCGAAGCGGGCTTTGCCGTTGTACTGCGAACCGCGCCGCAGAACGCGAATCCAGACCTCTTGAAACAGGTCTTCGGCCACTTCACGCTTTCCCGTGAGAAACATGAGGTAGCGCATCAAGCGATGCTGATGCAGTTCAATCAGGCGATCCAGCAACTCCGGATCCTGCAGCTTCAGCCCACGCGCAATCTCAGCGTTTTCACGCTCTACCTGCTGAATCGCTTCGGCGGAAAGAAGGACGGCTTGTCTCAAGGCGCAATACTCTCTTATCGGGTAAGGACGTGAGTTTTCCGTAAAAAGTCTCTGTGAATCCGTAAATTAGCGGTAACCCGGGTCAAGGACGAACGCTACCTGCCTGACTTTGAGTATAACAATGCCCTCACGGCCAGTCCTGATGAGGATGGTGGGGGGAAACCCTCTAAGAACCCAACCTGCCCCCCTCTCTAATAGGTCAACCGAAATGCACAGAATTGCACCTAATGCGGTGCAGAGTAGGTGCGATAAGCCACGATGGTGGCTTCCATGGGTGTGCCGTTCAGGTGTGTAGTCTTGAGCAGCACTTCAAAGTAGGGCAGAGAACTAACGTGCAGCAGTTTCTGAAAGGAGGCCAGCTGGTCCTCAGAGGTCAGGAACTCTCCGGCGCCTTCGGTGGCCTCCGAGCCTGTGCCGGCAACAATCAGCACCTTGCCACCCTCGTCGGTGGGTAAGTAGGCCACAATGCTGTATCCGCTATTCGGGGCGGGCGCCGGCGGAGAGTTGTAAATCTCCTGCTCGCCGGGAGCAGGTGCGTGGTTACGGATGAAGTTGATGAACCGGATGGGGTCGTACTCCACGGTGAAGTTCAGACGGCTGGAAAATAGGTCGACCCACGGGTTGGACTTACGACCGCCGATCAGGATGACATTGTCCTGCTTCACGAGGGCAGGCTCGTAGTCGCGCGCGGAATACAAGTGGATGTTTTTTCCCAGTGGATCCAGCGCGCCGATGCGCTGAGCGACGCGGAAGTCCCCCACACTGCCGAAGTTACGCTGCACGATCAGCCCCAGATCCTCACGGCGATCAGCGCTGAGATCGTGGGATTGAATCGTATCGACATAGCTGTGGTTGAGGTACTCATTGAGCGGGATGGGCTTCTTCGTGATGTCCTCAATCAGCGCGAAGGAGGTATCAGCGAGGATGACATCGGTGCTGGGTCGTGCAGTGAGGAACTCAGACCAGAACCCATTGAGGGCCGGCGTGCTCTGCCAGGGGTAGAGCGAACGATGCATGGCCTGGTCTTGCATCCACAACCAACCGCAGCCCGCAGCCAGCGCGACGACAAGGACCGCTGCCAGAGCCGGCAACAGACGGCTGCTGCGCCGGACAGGCTCCGCCTGCGTCGCAGGTCCGGCGGCGGAGGCGACGACGAAGGGCACTGGAGTTGTTGCGGCAGCCGTCTCTGCGAGTTTGACGACACGGCGTCGGAAGACCGGCTTATAGCTGCCGCGGGGAATCTCGAGGATCAGAGACTCGCTGGCCCCGTCGGTGGCAAAGTAGTCCTCGATGCGCTTGCGAAGGTCGGTAGCGTTGACACGAACGATGTTGTCCACGCTGGTGTCGTACTCGGCGGGGCGGCCGAAGACTTCAGAGCCTATCTCCTGCTCGGGAATCTGCTCGCAACCGTCTTTCAGGCTTCGCTGTCCGACGAACAGCAGGAACTCGCGCATCCGTGCCGCGCGCTTCATCTGCGGGCTGGCCACGACACGTTCGAGCAGAGCCCAGCAGGATTCGGAGTCGGGTGGCTCCGTTACCAGTTCATTCGGCTCTTGCACCCTGGCGTTCATAGGGGCCCCCTCGATGGAGAAGCGAAGTTCAGCACGCAGTCTGCTGGTTCGGCGGGTAGCGTGCACGCACTCCTCACTGTGAGTAGGAAAGCTCTTCACTGTGAGGACGTAAGGAAAATCAATGCGGCAGATAGCGAAGCAAATGCTGGATTTCGACTACTGGCCGCAGTAACCAAATATTCGTTACCGCTAACGTTAGCAGAGTTCGCTGGACTCTCACCGTAAATTCACTTGTCTATCGTATTAGCGTCCGGGCAACGTTTTCTCGCGCTGAAAACCCCATTCTTTCCGCGCTTTTAGCAGAAAAATCATTTCTCTAAAAACATTTCGAGGCCAACCCGTGAAACTCTTTGTCCGGATTCAGTCAGTCGTCGTCCTTCTAGCCTTTGCCTGCCTTCTTCCGAGCGGGCTCATCGCCCAAATCTCGTCCGCAGCCATCAGTGGGTCCATTAAGGATTCTTCGGGCGGTGCGCTGCCCCATGTCCAAGTGACTGCCACAGAGCAGGCGACGGGCGTGGTGACCACGGCACTCAGTAACGATGCCGGCGAGTACAACCTGCCCTTCCTCAAGCCCGGCACCTATACCCTCACCGTTCAGGCCAGGGGCTTCAGCAAGTTTGAGGAGCCGGGCCTGTCCCTCAGCGCCGGCGACCACCCCACCGTGGATATCCCGATGACCATTGGCGCGGATACGCAGACTGTCGAGGTGACCGCTACACCGCCGTTGCTCGGCACGGAGGACGCTACCGTTGGACAGATCGTGCCAACCCAGTTGGTCGAAGACCTGCCCCTGAGCGGACGCACGCCCATGAGCTTTGCTCAGTACACGGTTGGCGTGGTGGCTACAGCCAACCCGGTCGGCACACGTCCGTTCGACAACTCTGCCGTCGCTGCCTTCTCCGTAGGTGGCCTTCCGAATAAGAACTCTGAGATTCTCATGGACGGCTCTCCGGACAACGCCTCTGACAACGCCCCTGCCTACGAGCTTCCCATCGACGCTGCCCGCGAGATCAGCATCAAGGTCTTCGAGTCCGATGCGACCTACGGCCACTCCGGCGGCGGCGTAGCCAACCAGATCACCAAGTCCGGCACCAACCACCTCCATGGCACCCTCTCCGAGTTCCACCAGGACAACGACATGAACGCGGAAGGTTACTTCAACAAGCGGAACCCCACGTTTCTGCGCAGTGTCTCCCGTCAGAACCAGTTCGGCGGCACCATCGGCGGCCCGGTCTGGATACCCAAGGTCTACAACGGCCGTGACAAACTCTTCTTCTTCTTTGCCTACGAGGGCTTCTACGACTCCGGCACCGGTGGCGGCTTCACCAACGTCCCCACCACGCCGGAGCGCAGTGGCGACTTCTCAGCCAACCTCTCCCAGGGCACAACCCGCACAGACACAGAGTGCCCAGGAGTAACGAGCGCGCCCTACAACTCGCTGGCCATCTTCGATCCTGCATCGGGCAAGCTGAATGCCGCCTGCGCGGCCAAGGGCTATACCGTCTATGACCGCACGCCCTTCACAAACAACATCATCACTTCGGGTACTCTGCCGCTCAGCACGGTGGCTCAGGCAGCCTTGAAGTACTTCCCCGCGCCGACCAATCCCACAGCCTATCTCGGGTTTGGTAACTACTATCAGACGGCGGAGACCGGTGACCGCTACAACAACGAGCTGGCGAGGATGGACCTGAACCTGAAGAACCAGCGTATCTACCTGACCGCGCGGCATAACCAGCGCGTGCAGTACAACAACTTCATCTTTGGCCCCAGCAATCCTGCCCTGGGCGACTACCTGTACCGCATCAACTGGGGCGGATCGCTGGGTGACGTCATCACCTTTAGCCCTTCGCTGCTGGGCGAGATCCGCTTGAACTACACGCGCTACTCGCAACCCTCCTATACCAGCGGCGACGGCTTCAACCCCACGAGCCTGGGCCTGCCCGCTTTGCCCAGCGCTCATATGATCTTCCCCCGCTTCTTCTTCAACGTTGGCTCGGTCATCAACCTCGGGAGCACCACCCAAACCCCCGGTACGGCTCCCTTTGACAGCGATGATGTCTTTATCGACATCCTGAAGACCAAGGGTCTGCACAACGTCAAGTTCGGTGTGGACTTCCGCAAGTTCCAGAAGGGCAACTTCACCTTCGGCAACTCCGGCGGCCTGTATAACTTCGATCAAAGCTTCACCGCGCCCTTTGGCGGAGACTCTTACGGTATCTACGCTTCGGACACCGCGGCCTTCCTTCTCGGTCTACCCTCTTCGGCCAGCTACGACTTCAACTCCCACGCCATCGGCAACCAGACCTACCTGGGCCTGTTTGTGCAGGACGACTGGCGCGTTCGCCCCAATCTCACGCTCAACATTGGTCTCCGCATGGACAAGGACTTCTCGCCCAACGAGAGGGAAGGCACAGCTAATAGCGGCTTCGACTTCACGGACACCAATCCGTACAGCGCGGCGGCGACCACGGCCTACGCCGCCAATCCGAATCCCACATTGCCCGTAGGCAACTTCAAGGTTCTTGGCGGCCTCACCTTCAACAGCACCGGCAATACCAAATTTTCCAACTTTACCTCGACGATGTTCAGCCCGCGCTTCGGTCTCTCCTGGACTCCAGCTGTGCTGGGCAAGAGCACCGTCATTCGTGCCGGATTCGGTATCTTCGTCATTCCCATCTTCCCCTTCAATAACGGCATCAACCAGCAGGGCTTCAGCCAGACGACGCAGTCGCCGATTGTCAGCTACGCTCCTCCCACCGCAAACGGGCCAGGCTCTCTCAACAATCCCTTCCCGAATGGCATCAGTCAGCCCACTGGCTCCGCGCTCGGACTGGCTACATTCGCCGGTCAGAACATCAGCTTTCTCGATCCTTCTATCCGCAATGGCTACTCTGAGCGTTGGCACCTGGGCTTCCAGCACCAGTTCCTGCGCAGTTGGATGGTGGACGTCTTCTATGAGGGCAGCACAGGGCGTCGCCTTCCGATCAATGAGTCTCTCAACTACGTCCAACGGCAGTATGAGACCACAGCCTCCAACCCGGGCCTCAGTGCCGGAGTAACCAATCCCTTCTATGGCCTCATCCCCAACGGCGGCAACTTGAACTCCAGCAAGACCGTGGCACTTACGACACTGCTACAGACCTATCCGGAGTTCGGAAGCATCACCGAACAAAACGTTCCCGCGGGCAGCTCCATCTTCCACGCCCTGGATCTTCATGTGGAACACCGCACAGGGTATGGCCTCTCCTTCTTCGCCAACTATCAGTGGTCGAAGCTGCTGGAGGCAGTGAGCTTCCTCAACGCCTCTGATCCCAAACCCGAGTACCGCATCTCGCAGTACGATCACCCCACCCACGCTGTGATTGCTTTGAGCTACCAGTTGCCCTTCGGTCGTGGCCGCAGGTTCGGCGCGAAGGAGCCGCGCTGGATCGACCTGCCGCTCGGCGGCTGGAACATCGCCTCCAGCTGGTACTACCAGCAGGGTTCGCCACTCACCTTCGGCAACCTCACTCCCACGGGCCAGGCCATCAACTACAACCCCCGTGCTGCCACAGAGTACAACGGCAACTCAGGCGTCACCTGCCCGTCGTTCAACATCAATGCCTTCGCCAACAGCGTAGCCACCACCGGCAGTGGTGTCTGCCAGAACGGCAACGGCGGCACGCAGCCAACCAATAACCTGCGCACCTTCCCCAGTCAGTTCTCCAACCTGCGGAACGATGCCTATAACGACTGGGATGCGTCGATCCTCAAGAACTTCAACATCACTGAGCACAGCTTCTTCCAGCTCCGTCTGGAAGTCTTCAACGTCAACAACCGCCCGGTCTTCTCCGGCCCCAACCTCTCGGCGACGTCTGGTGGCTTTGGCCAGATCACTGGTACTGCCAACGCCAACAGCGGTGCCCGGTTCATCCAGGTCGGGGCTCGGATCGTCTTCTAAGCCTCCCTGTTCGGCTTTCCTGGTTCTAAGGGCAGCTCTCGCCCCCAGACGCGCGTTCTAACTGTAAGGAGTTCCACTCCTTACTGCGAGAACGCGCGTCTGGAGCGATTGATTGTTTCCTCCGCTAAACAAGGGAGTTAGACCCGGCGCAGTCGGTTTGCAGCCGTAAACGCTTACGGAAAGAATTTCTCGATACTCTCACCGTAAATTCACTTGTCTCCGATGGTCGCGCACGAGCATCTTTCTTTGGACTCAAAAAACAAGTTTTTCCGGACCCGAGTGCTGCATTGAGCAATTGTGAACGGCCAGAACGGCTGTCTCGGCCATAGAAAACAGGAACACAGGAGAGAAAATGAACACCTTTTTGGAGATGCCGATCGCAATCACCACCACATCCAGGCAGCGCCGCTGGGCTTCCATCCTTCTGGCCGCACTGGTTCTGCTGGCAACGCTGGCGCCGAAGGCCGTGGGGCAGGGCATCACCGGCTCTATCACGGGAACCGTAACGGACCCCACAGGCGCCCCCATCGCCGGCGCCTCGGTGACCATCCGCGAGGTGGAGACCAACGCCGTGCGCGTCGAAACGACCTCTGATGCCGGCACCTACACGGTGACGCAGCTCGCGCCCGGCAAGTACAGCGTGACCGTCGACAAGACCGCCTTCAAGACCTTCGCGCAGAAGGACCTCACACTGCAGATCGACCAGGTGTTGGAGATCAACGCCCAATTGCAGGTCGGCTCGCTCAGTGAGACGGTCGAGGTTACTAGCTCGGCGCCGGTCATCCAGACCGACGACTCCTCGGTAGGCTCGGTCATCGACAGCCAGGCCATCCAGAACACGCCGCTCAATGGACGGCTCGGCATCAATGGACTCATTGCGCTGGCGCCGGGAGTGCAGGGCGTCGGAGCGCAGGACCAACTGGACACCCGCGGCGTGACAGCGGCGATCGGGACGGGCAGCCGCAATGCCTATGGTGGATTGGGATCGACACTGGACGGCGTGACCAACCAGGAGGTAACGCTCCAGCGTGGCGAAGGGGAAGTGCCTTCGCTGGATGCCATCGGTGAGTTCAAGGTGCTCTCCAACGGCGCGCCGGCGCAGTTCAACCAGCCGGCGCAGATCATCGTGGTGAGCGCGAGCGGCACCAATAAGCTGCATGGCGAGGGCTTCGAGTTCAACCGTTCGAAGGGCACCGCTGCGAAGACAGACTATCTGCCGCCGACCGGCACTGCGCCTCCGCGGCCGCCCTATCAGCGCAACGAGTACGGCGGCAACCTGAGCGGGCCGATCTATATTCCGCATCTCTATAACGGCAAGGACCGCAGTTTCTTCTTCGCTGCGTATGAAGGCTTCCGTCTCACCCAGTCCTATCCGTTGACCTCAACGCAGCCGACCGTACTGGAGCGGCAGGGCAACTTTAGCGAGTTGCTGAACGGCGGAACCTGTAACCCCACCGGCGCCAGCATCTTCATCAAGAACCCCGCAACGCAGGTAAACTACCCGAACAATATCATCAACACGCCACTGAATACGGTTTCCACGCAACTGCTGACCGCGCTCTATCCAATGCCCACAACCTCCGGCTGCGCTTCGAACACGTTTGAGAACGTGCAGGAGCTGAGCAAGTCGTCGCGCTTTTCATTGCGGTTGGACCATAAGCTGAGTGACAAGGACCAGATACGCTTTACATGGCTGCGCGCCTTCTACGGCCCCAACGCCACGCAGGGTGCGGACAGCCTCCAGGGCGGCAATGCGCAGGACGGCGAACACAACAGCAACTTCATCGTCGGCTATACGCACACCTTCTCGCCGACCCTGCTGCTGGACACCTACGGATCGTTCTTCCACCTGCCCATCTACCGCACACCGCAGAACTATCAGACCAACTTTACGGGCATCATCCCCGGGCTTGGTCCGGAGCTGATCGAAGGCGCGCCGCAGATCAGCATCAGCAGTACGCTCAGCACGATTACGGGCGTCAGCGAGTCCGGATCGAAGGACCTGGAGCAGCTTGCGCAGGCAGGCGCCATCGTGACGAAGGTCTTTACCAAGCACACCGTCAAGGCCGGCTTCGCCTATCTCTATGACAACCACTGGAACGACTCGGCCTCCAGCCCGCAGCGCGGCTCCTACAGCTTCAACGGCCACTATAGCGGCAACGCGCTGGCAGACTTCCTGCTGGGCGATCCGGTCACGACAGCCAACGCTATACCGAACAACTACATTGTGCGCAACATCTCCAGCCAGTACGGCCTGTTCGTCCAGGACGACTGGAAGCTGACGCCCAAACTGACCATCAACGCGGGCTTGCGCTATGACCTGCAGTGGTTCCGTCCGAATCCGTACGGCAACAACTCGCTCTACGTACCCGCGTTAAAGGAGGTCGTGGTCTTTGCCAGTGCCTACCCGGCCTCGGCCATCCCGAACTTCCTGACGAGCATTCCCATCACGCTGGCCCCGAATGTGAATCTGCCCACGAACGTCTTCAGCTATCTGGGCCAGGATAAGAACAACGTCGCGCCGCGTATTGGCTTTGCCTATGAGATATTGCCGAACACGGTGGTCCGCGGAGCATTCGGCATCTACTACAACCTGCTGCCGGCCTCCTACGTGGGTACCGCGCCCTTCGGCACGCTGCCCTTCGTCGGATCGAGCACTTTCACGAACTCGACGGGCACAACACCGTCGTTCACGATGAGCAATCCGTTCTCGGCCACCGGCGCCTTCACGTCGAACCCCTCGGTCTCGGGGAGCGCGCCGCTGAGGACCCCCTACACCGAAGAGTACAACCTGGCTATCGAGCACCAGTTCAGCAAGGGGCTGGACGTGCGTGTCGGATATGTCGGGCAGCACAACCTCAAGCAGAACAACTATGGCGGATCGGGCAACTACAACCCGAACATCAACCTCACGCCCTTCCCGGTCGTAGGCGTCTCGGCGCAGAGCACCAACCAGGTGCAACCCTTCGCCGCGATCAACTACCTGCTCGATCCCATCTTCCACAGCAATGAGAACTCTCTCCAGGTGGGGGTACACAAGCAGTACCACCACGGTCTGGCGTTCGGTGCTGAATACTCCTGGACGCGGGTGCTGGGAACGGAGAACCTGGAGAATCCCTCCGGCGCAAACGTCAATGACTCGTTCGGCCCCATCGGCGGCATCGCTCCGCAGGTGCTGACGCTGAACTACTCCTACCTGCTCCCGTTCGGTCATGGTCAGATGTTCCTGGGCAACGCCGGCAATCTTGTAAACAAGATCGTCAGCGGCTGGCAATTCTCGGGCATCACGGACTTCCAGAATGGGCAGCCGTTCTCAGTGAGCTACTCAGCCGGTGGCACGCCCTCCGGCCAGGTGAGCGGTCGCGCCAACCGGGTTCCTGGTGTGGCGCTGTATCCGTCGGTGAAGAGCAAGAGCCAGTGGTTCAACCCGGCTGCATTTACTGCCCCTCCCTGCTACACGAACACCGGTCTGAGCGGTGCCTGCGCCACGCTCTACGGCAACACAGGCGGAGCTACGTTGTATGACAGCTTCGGCAACTCCGGCTATGACATGCTGCGCGGCCCCCGCTTCCAGGACTGGGACATGAACCTGCAGAAGAACATTCTCTTCCGCGAGCGCTACAACATCCAGCTACGGGCCGATTCCTTCAACGTCTTCAATCACCCCAACCTCGGCACGCCGAACGCGAACATCAGCAGCGGCAACGTTGGGACGATCACGGGCGTCTCCGGCACACCGACCTATGAGGCGCGCACGGTAGAGTTCGCTGCGAAGTTCAGCTTCTAAAACAACACGCAACAATACGTTCCGATGGAACTGGCGTTCGTCCGTCAGGGTTGATACTCCAACCCTGGCGGGCGGACGCCCACACAAGTACGGCTGGAAACAACGGCAGGGAGCGGCAATGAGGCAGCGGAGCGTAGTCGGGCTGGTTTTTGTCTTGGCATGGGCAGCTTGCAGCGGAGCAGCCGTTCCGCGCCACGTAAAGTTCTCTCAGTTGCCCGCGAACACCCGCGAGGTTCTTACGGAGTCACTGGCCTTCGACGCGCACTTCTGGGATGACAAGGCCAAGCTGGTGCACAATCCGTCTCCCGGCTTCAACGGCGTGGAAGAGGGGCACTACATGGTGCGCGAGTCCAGTTGGTATGCGCTGGGCCTGCTGCTGCGCGATGCTCCCAGCGACCGCCAGCGCGCCGCGGACATCATTGACGTCGTGCTGAAGCAGCAGTTCCTCACGCCCGGCGTGCGCTGGTACGGCACCTATCGCCGCACTCCGGAAGAGCCTGACCCCACGAAGATCTCAGGGCCGTTCCGCGGCTACGATCCCAACTGGCGTGTCTTCATTGGGACGACCTTCGCTATCATCCTCATCGAATATCCCGACCGCATCCCGCCGGAGCTGGCGCAGCGAATGTACGCCGCGATCGACCGCTCCATCGACGGCGAGATCACCGAGAAGCGCCTGGTGCCCAGCTACAGCAACATCGCGCTGATGTACGGCTTCCTCTGGGACTTCGCCGCGCAACATGACAACCGCGCCGACTGGAAGACGCAGTCCGCCGCGTGGAACGAGAGCGTCTACAAACTCTTCAAGCAGTACGACGCGTTCTTTGAGTACAACTCGCCCACCTACTATGGCGTGGACTTATACGGTCTCGCCCTGTGGCGCGACTACGGTTCGAGCGCACGCATGAAAACCATCGGCAGCGAGATGGAGGCCACCCTGTGGCGCGACATCGCTGACTTCTATCAGCCGGAGCTGCGCAACATCTCCGGCCCGTATGACCGCTCCTACGGCATGGACATGGAGAGCTACGTGAGTGTCGTGGGCGTATGGATGCGCAATGCTCTCGACGCAAAGGTCGCGCCTCTGCCCAACCCGCTCACTCCATCCACGGACCATCTCGCCGACATCTGGTTCGCGCCGCACTTCGCGATCCTCGGCACACGCATCCCCGCAGACGCTCTGGCCAAGATGAAGCACTTCGCCGGGCCGCACCTCGTTCGTAAGCAGATCACCGACCAGCGCATCGCGACGGCATGGATTGGCTCGCACGTCATCTTCGGCGGCGAGGTCACCGGAAAGACCAAGGATGCCGGATACGCCACGCAGTTTCATCCGGCGGCGGTGCAGTGGCGAACACCCTCAGGCGAGATCGGCTGGGTGCAACTGGTTCAGTGCCCGCCGGTCGACGCCAAGGCGGATGAGCATGGCCTGACCATCTCGACCACCGGAACGATTCGGCTGCGCATCCACGCCAAAGGCCTGGACGCAGCCAGGGTCGTAGCGAAGAACTGGGCGCTGCCCGGGCTGGGCGTCGCCGTCACCACGGATGCAACAGGCTTCAGCATCGTCCCGTCGGGAGACAACGTTGATCTGGTCTACCCCGGCATGACCACCATGCGGCTGGAGATCAACCCGGCACTCTGATCCCATCCAGATGGCGGAATCTTCCGTGGACATATAAGCTGGGTGGCGCTGGAAAAGCCGCATCTCGGTCGGCTCTGGACAGATGTAAGGAGAGTGCAACGTGAAGGGTCTTTCAAAGTGGATCGTGATGGCGTCGCTGGTGGCTGGTTCCACCATGGCATGGGCACAGGATGCGAACTTCAGCAATTGGCCTGCGGGAACTTCGCCGCAGGAGGTGGGCAAGAAGGTCGCCGAGCACTTCGTCACCAGCGCGCATCAGTACTCGGCGACCATTCACTACTCTGAGGCCGCCGCGTGGTACGGCGCATTGAACTATGCGACCCTCACGCACGACGACGCCCTGCGCGCCGAGCTGATCAAGCGCTTTGATCCGTTGCTGCCCGGCGGCGCCGAAGTTGCGCGCATCCCCAAACGCCACCATGTAGACGACGAGATCTTCGGCATCGTCCCCATCGAGATCGGCATTGAGACCAAGGACCAGAGCTACATCGCCAACGGCCTCCAGTTCGCCGACGACCAGTGGTCCAAACCGCAGCCCGACGGCCTCTCCGACGAGTCCCGCTACTGGATCGACGACATGTACATGCTCACCATCCTGCAGGTGCAGGCCTATCGTGCCACCGGCGACAAGAAGTACATCGACCGCGCCGCGAAGGAGATCGTCTCGTATCTCAATAAGCTACAGCAGAAGAACGGGCTCTTCTACCATGCGCCGGATGTCCCCTTCTACTGGGGCCGCGGCGACGGATGGATCGCCGCCGGCATGGCCGAGCTGCTGCGCTCGCTCCCGGCAGACAATCCGGATCGCCCACGAATTCTGGTGGGCTACCGCAAGATGATGGCTGCGCTGCTCAAGTACCAGGGCAAGGACGGCATGTGGCGTCAGCTCATCGATCACCCCGAGGCCTGGCCCGAGAGCTCCAGCTCCGCAATGTTCAGCTTCGCCATGATCACCGGCGTCAAGAACGGCTGGCTCGATGCCGCCAAGTACGGCCCCGCGGCGCGCAAGGGCTGGATCGCCGTGGTCGGATACATCGACCAGAACAACGACGTCACTCAGGTCTGCGAGGGTACCAACAAGAAGAACGACATGGAGTACTACTTCGAGCGCAAGCGCCGCACCGGCGACGA
>Ga0302320_10011841_pt1 | contig 18398 bp, 23 predicted proteins | sample Bog_T0_3_FD_202130 | JGI IMG/M metagenome (GOLD analysis project Ga0302320, IMG submission 202130) | Peat permafrost microbial communities from Stordalen Mire near Abisko, Sweden - Bog_T0_3 | ecosystem: Environmental > Terrestrial > Soil > Wetlands > Peat | place: Sweden: Abisko, Stordalen Mire...
CGATCAGAGCCAGGCGGCGGCATACCCAGCTCTTGTGGCGTCCCAGCAGTTCCGCCACTTCCACCTGACTCAGCCCGTCTTCGCGCACCAGCGCCTGAATGATCCATGCTTCTTCCAGTTCGCGCGTGCGCCCCCCGGCCCGATTGAGACCGTAGATGGCGGCCTTGGCCGCCCGCTCGTCGGCTTCCATGAGACGGGCTGAAAGGTGCGCCAGTCGAGGCATTCCGCGTGCCGCGCTCAGGCGCTTGAATCCGTCGATCAGCTCATAACGGTCGAGACGTTTGCAGACCACTACCGGCGATAACTGTCCGTAGCGTTCCAGCGATCGCGCCATGGCGCGTTCCGCTTCCGGCACATGCAAACGATAGCGGCCGTAGTATTCGCCGATCTCTTCGCGTTTCAGGTCCAGCAGATTCTCGTCGGCCCAGCGCAGCACTTGCGTCCCGTCCTTGCAGGGACAGGCTGAATGTAAATCGAATCGCGGCGGTGGATCAATATGTCGGGGCTATCTTCGAGATCAGCCGGCGCGGGTTTGCTGTCTGGTCTGCCGCCAATGCCGTTCCCGTTCCCAAACGCGTTCCACCGCGCGCCGGCATTGGTGCGAACAGAATCTCTGCAGGGGCGACCGGGGCTGCCGAACGAACCCTTCATAGCAGCCAGGACGGTCGCAGGAGCCGTCGAAAAAACTCCTGAGTGATTACCCTCGGGGGCTCGGGAACGGCTTCTTCCCGCGGTGTTTGATTCCGTCTTTTGACGCGCTCACGGTAACGGCAGCTCTGCCCGTTTCGCTTTCTTTTCCCCACCGCCGTGGCGCGGTATTTTTGCTGAGCTTTCCAGCGCGACCATTCCCTCGCAGCCCGCCGGCATCGTTCACTGCAATAGCGCTGACGCGGCCGCCGGGGATGAAAATGTTCCTCGCATCCTTTGAGCAAACACCGGCGAGTGCGCGGACGTGGAACGGATCGCCTGCGCCGGAGCGGCGCTTGATTTTCGGGTTGGCGTGTAGGACTCTCGTGAGGGCCCATGGGAGGTCATTGCTCCCAGAAAGCTCATGCCCGGGAGAGGACGGCAATCCTCTCCCTGGCGCTCAGAGCCTCCGGCTCAGTGCGAATCCAAACTCTATCGCAACGTGGGCTTGCACGACGAGCCGGGGCGGGTCCAATATGGAAACGGTCGGCAAAGCGGAGGCGGGCTCTGGTGGAGACCAACCCGCCGAGGAATAGCCGGTCGCAGACTCATCAAAACGATGGGACTCGGGGCGAAGCCGACCATGGCCTCGCCCCGGCGCTTCAACCCAAAACCAAATCGGATTGATAGATCTGCTTATGCCTTAAAAAACTCATAACGAAAGCTTCGCCCCGGCGGTAATGCCTGGGACGTCAGCCGGGACCACCCGCCGCGACCCGCTATTCGCGGCCTGGCCCGGACCACTCCGCGAAAATGGCCCCTTCCCCCGCCGCCACTAACACCAATGGCCGTCAGGACTTGAACCGCAGTGAACTGAATGAACTGAAGCGACTCGGAAAGCGTGGCTTTGTCGCCTCGCCAAAGCTGGATGTAATCGCTGGCGGCGGTGCCGGTTTCGAGTCCGACCGCATGGCAGACTACGAAAGCAACCGCCTCAGCCTCCGTCTCGCGAATGGTTGTTGTGGTTTTCGCCTGTGCTTGGCGAGCACCAGCGCTTTGAGCGACTCGATATCGAGCTGGTCAAGATCGGGCAGCTGGTTCCCGCGTTTCGCCTCGCTGCTTACCGCGTCCATACCGCCACTATGTCACGCGAAGTTAACAATGACATTAAGATAGGGGCGCACAGTTAACCAAACGTGCACGGCTCGACTGAGAGCGTGAGAGGTTCGACTTGAACGGGCTCGCGCGCGCCGCTATGTGGCATCAGCCAGCGCTGTGCACCCCGCTGAGAGAGGCTATTCCCGCGAGTATTGGCCATTTTCGTGCGAGTGCACGCCGGTGCCTCAACCAGAAGCGCGGAGAACTCGCAGTGGAGACGCGTTTGGCTCCCCGAGTAGTATTCGGACATGCAACGCTTTCGGTAAACAAGGCAGACTTGCACGGCGCCAAAACGCCGTCCAGCCCGCGGTTACACCATGAAAAGGCAGACAAAACTGGGATGAATCGAGGCAATTCAATCGCGGCCTACCGAGTTCTTCGATTGCCGGCGTGCCGGTTCCATTTCTGCGCCTTTCTCGGCCAGCCGACGTCGCAGATCACGGATCTCGTGATCCCGCTGCATCTCAGACAGTAGCTTCCGAACGTCCTGGGCGTCCACAACCAGGGAATTACCGTGTAGCATGGGACCCATGTCGCGGATGAGACGCCCGGCTTGATATGAGGTCACGCCGAATAGTTCTCCGACCTGCCGCCGGTCGATGAACTCGGTGGTTATTTTGGTCAACGAGGCTCGTATCAAAGGTATGCGATCCGGCCAATCAGGTAGTTTGTTCATGGCCATCATCCATGTTGAGCGTTTTTGGAGCGCCTCGTGCCCACAATGATCACGATACAGCCTGTGCCTGCGCTTTCGCTCAGGTATTTTACTCTGTCGCTATTCTTTAGAGAATTGTGGTGTTGGGCAGGATGACCAGAGCCCGCTCCGCAAGTACCGACCGGAATGGCTCCGGCCCGCTGGACCGCTCAGGTTCGCTTTGCCTCAGCGCGCCGCGACAGCGGCCGTTCGTGGTCGGCAACCCAGAGTTCCATCTCCCCTGTGAGCTTACTGAATGGGGTTTCGAGCACGTCGGCAATCCTCCACAACCTGCTCACGGTCGGATTGAGTATCCCTCGTTTTAGACGGCTGATGTAGGTGCGGTCGAAACCGCAATCGGCGCTGAGGCGTTCTTGCGAATGGCCCGCCTGTTTGCGGAGTTCGCGCACGACGATTCCGACGGCTTTCGCCTTCAGATCGGTCGGCTGGATTTGCCTCTGGCGCCGTTGCATGGGCAAATCCGATGGTGGTAGTGTTGAAGCGTATTAGCCAACGGCATATAGGCCTCATTTTCAAGGCTTGGGCTGCCGCACAGATCCGGGCACAGCGGCGTCCGGGGTCGATTTGGCGAATTGCCGCGCTTTGTTGTATGGTATTTAGCGATCTCCCCCTACTGCATTTTGCTCCGCTGTCACGCGAAGCTCATCGAATGGAGGCCTCGTGAACAAAGCGGATCATTTTCGTGAGGCGGAAATCGCGCTCGGCACCGAGTCTCGCGAGCAGGCGGAAGCGGAACTGAAGAACGTGGGGGCCGAACGCCTGGCTGCAGCGCTCACCGAATTCATCGAATGGCGTGCGTTTTCCTATTGGCTCCGCCTCTGCGTTGAGAGCGCCGGCTCTGTTTCGGGTCCTCTGGCGGCGGTCCTTCGGGAGCGTTGCCCGGGTTTTCTGGAATACGCGGCAGAATACGCAAAGGAGCGTCCGGGAGAGCCGGAATTCCTCTGGCTACGCTTTCTGGAGTGGGCGGACGAAAGGCTCTTTGCAGATCCTATCGCTGAGAACTGGCGCCACGCGCTCGGTTATTATGCGACACGAGATCCGCGGATGGATCAGCTTCGGGCGCATTGGAAGCGCTGTCGTCAGGCATGGAAGCTGCAGCCTCCCGCGACCCTTCCATGCTTCGAGAGTTGGCGCGCGACCGCGTTCCAACCCCATTGACCTTGATCTTCTCCGCTTCTATGAGCTCCTTTACCCAAAAGGAGCCGTCCTCGTCGAGCAGGTGCCAGTTTATGCTCTCGGGGTGGTTGAAAAGGAAGGACTGAAGCGAATCCTCCGCGATCCGGCCGTTCCTCTTTTTGTGAAGCTCGCCGGATTTCACCCACTCCCGAATGCTCGGCCGCCGGATGTGCAGCTTCGTCGAAATCTCGCGCACGCTGTATCCGTCCTGGAACCGAGCAGGAATGCCGCGGTGCGTCAACATATCCCATACCGCCTTTTCCGAGCGCTCGAGATCCTCGGCGATTTCCTTTACGCTCACGTGATTGACGGACTCGATCACGAAGCGGAATTCTGCCATCGTCCAGCGTCGTCGATCACTGACGGCCTCGGTGGGCAATCCTAATTTGTGAGCACGCCGCAGAATTGCTCGCCGCGGCCATCCCGTGAGGTTCTGGATACCCGACACAGAGTCGCTCAATCCCCTTTCGCGGGAGACACGGACCAAACGCTCATCCAGTTCCTTCCTCCACACAACCGTACCGTTCGTTCGTCGTTGGTATCGCAGCCGGCGAAGGCGCGCCCAAATCGCGGAGACTCGAAGCTCTGAGAACGCGCCCAGCACCTTGTCGACGGCTTCACGTTCGCACCGATTCGCCTTACGGATGCCGTCAAGCAGGATCGCGTCCACTCGCGCTGTCCAGACGCACCCTTGGTACGGTACGCAGGAACGCGGTGACGTTTCTTCAGTAGCGGAATAGGTTTCAGAGTCAACGCCGGAAGTCGCTTCCGATGAAACGCCCACGACGCGATTTCGCCGATTCCGGAGATCTCTGAGTCGTACCCAGACGGCGCCAGCATGCAGCACCGGGTCCGCCCTTAAAACAGCATCGACCGCTTCGCACCGGAAGCGGTGTGCCCTCTCAACCCCCGCCCGAAGAATCGGATCTATCTCAACGGCCCAGAACTCATTTTGAATCCACTCGGGGAGGCCGGCTCGCGCGACTTCCTCCATTCGGTCGTACAGCCATGTTGCAGAGAGTCCCGGCCAGACCACACGGATACGATCCACCGCGCTGGACTTCGACGCACTCCTTCCGAAAATTCCCTGGATGAGTACATTGTCAATTTCCTGCTGCCAAAACTCCGAAGTCAGCCACGGATGCACGCATTCCGCTGATTGCTTTTCAAATATTTTGCGGAGTCGCTTGTCGAAGTCGGTCGAGTAATGATTCTTTCCTTCGGGAAGAGGATGCAGAGCCCTCAAGCGAGCCTCAGCCAGCCTTTTGCCACACTCGTTAGCTTTGATGCCATCCAGCAACACGACTGCGGAATCGGTTGTCCAGGCAGCAATGCTCTGCGCGCCAAGTCTCGCGCCCATGGGAAGAACCTCAAATCCGGCACCGAGGGCTTTCAACTGTGGCGCCGAGCGTGACGCGGAAAAAGCCCTCTATATGAAAGGGCGTTTGGGCGGGCAGATTTCGCCGGTCAGGCCAATCTGTTTTGTGCGGTTAATCCCCGGGCGAACGGGCTGCCGCAGAGCGTGTCATGAAACCGTAATTATTGAGGTTTCGGTACCCCTGGTACTTAATATCAGAATTGAAGTACAATGTGGGCATTCTGATCGGAGCTATGAATGCCGATCAAGCCTTCCCCACCCACGGGTTCCTGCTCGGACGGCATGTCCTCCGAGTGCTTTTCGTGCGTCTCGCGCCATGCCAGGGAGACTGTAAAGCGGGTCCGGGCCTACCTCCGTGGTCGTCGCGGTGTCGATCTTGAATCTCTGGTAGTTGATGCAGAGACTCTGACTATCAATGATTGGTTGGCAGCCCTCCCCGAGCAGCGAAATAATGGAAGGCTCATCTACCGCGAACCGTCGTCATTGGAGCGATGTGCCGACGAGGGTGCGAGTCCATTCGACACCGTCGTCGGCCGGGAACTTGTTGCTCGTTTGGAAGCACATCTCTCGCCAGAGCTGATACCATTCCTGGATGCGTTTATCGCCGGCGAAAAGCCCCGAGAAATCGCCCAACGGCTGGGAATTACGGCCAAGGCCGCTTCGGCACGGATGCGGCGGTTCAAGGCGAAGCTGGCCGAGTTGGACACGGACTCACGCCCGGATTAGGTATGAATCGCGCTGATCGAGAATGAGGCATAATATGCAATCGAATGGACATCGAACGCGTCCGCCAGGAACTGCAGGAATCTGCGCTCAGGGAATTCCCCAACCCTGAACGCACCGGTTGCCCGGATCCTGGCACTCTCGACGGGATGTCCCGGCGACGCGTCGAGATGACGCAGGCGCAACTGCATCACATCACCCATTGTTCGCCCTGCTTAAAGGCGTTCCTGTCAATCCGCGGAGAGATCCGTCACAAGCGAGTCGTGCGCTTCCGAATCGCCGCGGCGGCGTGCGCCGCAGCCATCGCCGTGGGAGTGATCGTTTATACATTTGCAGCCCAGTCGGCTTCCGCTCCCCAAATCGCTGCGATCTCCACGACAGCGACCCTCGACCTTCGCCCGTTAAGCGAATATCGCGGAACAGATCCTCGGCGCACCGCCGATCTCAAGCCTGCGCTGACTTTGCCGAGGAAGCGGTTGCAACTGACACTGGATTTCCCGGTAGGAGCGGACGAAGGCCAATACACGCTGCAATTGCTCGACGGCCAGTTGCGCACTCTTTGGAAACAAAACCTGAGCGCATCGCTCCAGAATCACATCGTGTCAGCAACGGTCGACTTGGACTTGCGATCGTTTACCCCCGGCGTCCACACCCTTGCCATTAGGAAAACTGGCGACGAATGGCGCACCTATCCCGTTCTGCTGGAGTAGGCGCTCACAGCATCTTCGCGACGGCCATCGCTCTCTGTAATTGCGTGTCCGTGCCGCTGCGAATTGCGGCTACGGCAAATGGCTCTTCCACGTCGGGCACCACGCCCTTGCCCTCCAGAAACGTGCCGTTCCACGTGTAGTACGCCGCCACTGGTATCGCGATGCGATAACCGTGGCCAACCCGAAACGAATGGCCGGCGAGCAGCCTGCCCGGAGTCGCCGTCCCGACGATCGCAGCGAGCCTGTTCTCATATGCGAAGGCGGCAACCATCTCACAGGAGCTTGCTGAATGCTCGTTCACGAGAATTACCACTTTGCCGTGGAAGCGCTGCTTCCCCAATCCTTCAGTCGCGATGACGACGGATTGGTCTCTGCCGATAAACTTCAGCGCCAACCCGAGCAGGCCTATCTTCTTTGAAGGGATGTGGTCGAACACGGGCAAGTCTTCTTTGGAAAAGGTCTACTCCGCTCGCTGGCGCGTGACACTGTATCCCACGGGAACTCGCGACCCGGTGAGATAGCTCATAAGCCGTAGGCATCCGATTCCACCGCCGGTGTTCCCTCTGAGGTCGATGACGAGTTGTTCGCAGTTCAGGCTCTCAATTGCCCTGTCGATGTCGCGGGCCACATCGATGCCGATCGCGCCGGGGAACATGCATACCTTCAACCAGCCGACGCTGCCTTCTTTGACGAAGGAGACGGGCTGCAGCTCAATAAGCGGGCGCTCCTTCGTCTTGGACTTCGGTATGGTGACGGTTACTCGTACGTGGGAGCCGTCCCGCCGGCATATCTCCACAGGCATTGCCTCCCCAAGGGGAAACAACGGAAGCTCGGGCGGGACGATATCGATCTCTCCGACGCGCAAGAGAACGTCGCCTGGCACGATGCCAGCCCTAAACGCAGCTCCACCCGGATGCACATCCTGAAACGCCCAGCAATCGCGGCCGTCGTCCCGCGCTTTGAAAAGAGTGGCGCTAATGGCCATCTTCCCCGCTGCGCGGGGCCGTCGTTCGTGATAGAAGCCGGCGTGACTCACCCTCAGTTCCCTGATCAGGTCGTTGAATTCGCGCTCGAACTCCGCTTCGTCAGCAGCGGCGAGAATGCCTTCCCTGCGCGTCTCGGCAATTCGACGCCAATCGACGCCGTTCAACTTCGGATCGTAAAGCTTCTTCGCACAGGTTTCGACCACCTTGGCGAAGATCGAGCTGGCCTGGCCTTTCGTCAGTGAATTCATCGTCAATGGGCATCACTCGGCAGGCAGGCCACGTCGGCTCTCTCCGACCATGATGAACCCGGCCCAGAGCCGCGGTGGAGACGCATCCTCGCCGTATTTATGTATCATTTCCAGTTTCGCCTGCCGCAGCGCTCGGCCCTTGTCGACGCCGGCGGCAAGCCTTCTGTAAAACTCCCTCATCAGCCCGCGGCTGAAGTCGTCGTTCACTTCCCAGATGTTCGCTACGACCGTGCGGGCGCCGGCGAGCAGAAACGGACGAACGAGATTGGAAACTCCTTCCTCTCCGACAACCGCGCCGGATCCAACGTCACACGCCGACAACGTTACGAGATCAGCGTTCAATTGCGTTCGCGCAATCTCACGCGCCTGCCAGTAGCCGTCTTCGTTTCCGGCCGGATCCGGATACAGAACGAGCGCGGATCGCTCCGGAAATTTAGTGCTCACCAGGCCATGCACTGCGAAGTGCAGCACTCGAAATTGGCCGAGAGGTAGCCTCCTCGACGTACTTCGCGATCATGGTCTCGCCCAGTTCGAGGACTTCCATGGGGTGCTCATCCTTTTGGAGCCGGATCGTTTCCAGTTGCCGCCCCAGGGCGTTCCGGAAAAACTCTAGGCATTCCGCGAGTGGGAGATCCCGGGCGGTTTCTCTCTTCTGCCGAAAGTTGTGCGCGATCGTCTCATGGAACGCCGTACCCAATGCAGTCGCCGCCGTGCCCGGGTCTTTGAGGTCGAGGAGATATCGACACATCCACTTCGCCGGGCAATTCAAAAACTGAGAGATCTGGCTCGGCGACAAGACCTCGGCGAGTGTCGCTGAATCCATAACCATGGGCCTCCTCCGGCACGATGAACGTTTTTGCGCCTTCAGATCTTCAGGCCAGCTTTTCGACGCGCTCAGGCGCAAGGGCTACATCTACAACCGGTCTGGTACGAGACCACGAGCCTAACTGCCAGAATTTCGAGGACCGACTTCACGTTCCTAGTCCTCGTAACACGGCCAGCTTCCTCCGTGGCCGACGATCCACCCAGAGCGCCCATTCACGCGTTGAACGATTTGTAGCCCAGACTTGTGAACCAGTTAGAATATATGGCAATAGAAGAGGTTCCTGCGGACATCGACACCAATGTTCGGGCAAAGATGCTTGCTGCTTAGTCGAAAGCGACCTGATTGAACAATAGAGGCTATCCGACGTTGATTCCCTTGCGCCGAAATGCGTCGAGAACCCGCACAGTCGTCTCCAGGTACTGTAAATCAGATAGTCGAGGAGTCCGACCGGGAACCATGCGACAGACTTCCCAACGCTGTTTATATAAAAACCTCACGCGCGATGGCGTCAGTGTTGCCAGCGTATCGTAAAACTGTTGTATTTCGTGTGCGGTCGCTGGTGCGTCCAGATCGTCGAATGCGCTGATAATTCCCCTCTTGGTTCTAAACTCCTCAAGCGTAGGCGTGTGAGTTCCTGCGAGGTCTGAATTCCTGAGTAGGGCGGGAAATTTCTTAAAGTCCGCCCACAGTTTGATTTCCTCGATGGCATCAGCCTCGGCCCACGGTGAAATGACTGCCTCCGTGATGAGAGAGCCGAGCTGAACCCGCCTGCGGGTAAACTCCGGCACCCATGAGTGGCGCGGGTTTATTTCGAGCGGCGCCGGGTGCGGAAAGTTGTTCAAGTCGAAATGGCGGTTGCCACCGGCCAACGGGTCATACACTGTGAGCCACGCCCTGAGCTCACGCTCGGGCTCGTAGAGTGGTTGTTTCGTCGTGATGAACTCCAGTGCGTTGAATGTGTTTGCCAAATGACCAATACCGTACCGTATTAATCCCAATTGGGCTTCGTCAATCAACGTATCCAGCGCGGCCTTCAGGCGTCCATAGCTTGAAATGACCGCCACGCCGTCATGGCCGTATTGCTCCCACATGGACAGCTCTTCTCGCTTGAACAAATGCCAGCAGCTCACGTAATAGCTTTCGCGGTGCTGAGCAAGAGAGCCAAGGTGATTGTTGAGCGCCACCCGGTCGTTGATGTCATACGGGTCCAGTCCGAGCACCCGCATCGCATATTGCTCTGGTGGTAAACCCTCGCTCTTGTCGACGAACAAATCGGCGCGGCGAAAGTACAGCTCCTCGCTAGCCATGAGGTCGCGGAATTTTCGCAGATCCATGAACCGCCAAATTACGGTGTCGTTGGGCGGTTCTGGACCATACGGTTTGACGGGCATGATTCACGTTATCAACCGTCTGTGGCGTCCGCTATATAATGAACGCCTGTGCCTGAGCGGCGGCCGGGCACGGGCGCTGCTGGCGCGCAAGGAGGCAGCCATTTTACCCGACTTTCCTGCGATCAAACAACGGTTGCTGCGGCTCGTGTCCATCGGATATCGCAGGCGGATCAACTCTGATAGTTTGATCGGCCCGATATCGGCGCTACCCTACTTTGAAGGCAATCGCTTTGCCTCAGGGGATGTCGAAGGCTATATCGAGAGCTCTCCGGTCGAAGAAAAGCTCATCCCTTACGAGATCCAGCGCGCCGCTATCCTCGCGCGCGGAGTAGAGGCGTTTATTGAGAGCCTGAAAGTGGCCGAGCAGTTGCATCTTGCCGCTCTCCATGAAGCGCTGTTCCGGAAGCATGCGGAGGTGACCCAGCGAGTCGGCAACGCTGTGGACGCGCAGGGCAAACCCTTTTCAGCGGACTTGTACTTCGAGATGCTGGAAAAGATTCAGGTCGATTTCGATTCGTGGGGAAGACCCGACACATCGGGGGCGCGTCTTGTAATGCATCCGGACATGGCTGAGCGTGTGGTCCCTATGATGGCTCAGTGGGAGAATGACACGGCGTTTCAGCAGCGATACCGAGATTTAATGATCCGGAAGAGGAACGAATGGCGTGATCGAGAGAGCAATCGAAAACTGGTTGACTAAAACCAATGAGCGGAATTACCAGGCAGCGTTTTGCCAGGTTCTAATGCATGAGGGCCACCGTGTATTGTTCTCTTCGTCTCACGGCCCCATGGAACAGGGCAAAGATATCATCACGATTGCGCCCGACGGCCGCTGTCACGCCTACCAAACCAAGACCGGTGATATAGGACTGAGCGAGTGGCGCGCCATCGCTGGAGAAATCCTGGAATTGATCGAACTGCCGGTGGATTATCCGGGCGTCGACAAAGCCCAGATTCACCGCGCGTTTCTTGTTACGAACGGCACCATCAGCGACCCCGTGCGCGTTCAAATTAATGATCGGAATGAAGATAACGAACGGAAGAACCGTCAGCACGCGTATTTGCAGGTAATCGGCCGAGACTCCCTGCTAAAGTCCTTCGTCGACGCTCAAGGCCGCTTCGTGCCACGGGAACTACCGGATATGCGGGCATTTCTCGAACTGTACCTGCACGAGGGGCGAGGTCTCCTGCCGAAAGAAAAACTATTTGCTGTTCTCGATAGGGTCGCGTTCGGCGAACAGCCCATCAGGAGATCCGACGCCGTGGATGCTATCACAAGCAGCTTAGTCGTCGTCACCTACCTACTCAATGCCTTCGAGCAATCTCAAGACTACGCCGCCGTAGCGGAGGGATGGGCGGTGTTGGCATCGTCTCTGGTCCGCTATTTGTCACGGCACGCGGTCGCTGAGAAACACTGGCGAGCGTCGTTGGATCTGGTAGTGGGGGAGGTGTCCGCCAAACTTACCCTCCTACGCGCGGACGTCATCAGTCGGGCCGATTTCCTCGAAGGCGATATCCGGGTAGATGGCGGGCTTTTGCTGGGTGCCCGTACGCTGATTGTCCTTGGTCTTCTCGCCTTCAATGAATTGTGGAGGCCCCAGAACCGACCGCCCGGCTTAGACGAGGCAGTGCTCTCGCTTGTGCGGCAGCATCTTGCGCGCCGATTCGTGTGGGGAGACTCGGCGTTCCCGTATCTGTTCCACATCATCAGATTTCTGGAGGCCCGAGGAGAGAACGCTATCGCTCTCGATCAGTTAGGCCAGCTGTTCGTCTCAGTGATTAACTCGAACGTCGCCGCGCAGGGGCCTATTTTCCCCGGCCCCTATTACTACTGGGTCATAAAAAACAAATTGATGTAGAATTGTTTTGTGGGAACACGCCTCTCCGCGCCAGGCCCACAAGAGAGACGCTTCGCGGCTTACATAGAGGGCCTGGCGACAGCCGCGGGGCACGAGGACCGGCATGGACCTTTGAAGAATTACTGCAAAGGGCTATTGCTTCCCGGAGAACGAAAAAGCATCGAGCCCATAGCGGCGCGTCTGGACCCTGACAGCGTACAGCCGATGCGTCAGTCCTTGCACCATCTGGTGGCCAAGGCGCCCTGGAGCGATGAGGCAGTGCTCAGGCAAGTGCGCGACCAGGTATTACCTGCAATGCAGAAGCACGGGCCGGTTGTGGCGTGGATCGTGGATGACACCGGGTTTCCGAAGAAAGGCAGGCATTCGGTCGGAGTTGCGCGGCAATACTGTGGGCAAGTAGGCAAGCAGGACAACTGTCGGGTTGCGGTGAGTCTGTCGGCGGCGACGTGGGGTTCCAGTCTGCCGATCAGCTATCGTTTATACCTGCCCAAGGAATGGGCCGAGGATACCGAACGGCGGGATAAGACAGAAGTGCCGAAAGAGATTGAGTTTCAGACCAAGCCGGAGATCGCGCTGGAGCAAATCAAAGCAGCGGTGGCGGCGAAAGTACCCCGTGGGGTTGTTCTGGCCGACGCGGCTTACGGCATCAATACCGAGTTTCGCGACGGGCTCACCAAACTGGATCTGCAATATGTTGTGGGCGTGCAAAGCTCGATGACCGTCTGGGAATCTGGCAAGCAGCCTTTACCGGCAAAGCCCCGGGGAAAAACGGGCCGGCCTCCGCGACTATTGCAGCGGACCGCAGACCATCAACCCGTCTCGGTGAAGCAGTTGGCGATGAACCTGCCCTCCACGGCCTTCAAGGAGATCACCTGGCGCGAAGGCACAGACCGGAAGTTGCAATCCCGCTTTGCCGCCGTTCGTGTACGTCCTGCTCATCGGGATTACGAAAAAGCGGAACCCCGCGAGGAGGAATGGCTGCTGATCGAATGGCCGCGAGGGGAAGCTGAACCGAGTAAGTACTGGATATCGACGCTGCCACTGAACACCAGGATCAAGGCCTTGATCAAAATGGCCAAACACCGCTGGATTATCGAACGGGATTACGAGGAACTGAAGCAGGAACTGGGGCTGGGGCATTTTGAAGGCCGCAACTGGCGCGGGTTCCACCACCACGCAACGCTCTGTATCGCAGCTTATGGGTTCCTGGTAGCCGAGCGGAACCGTTTTTCCCCCTCTGCCCGCGCCGGTCATCTTGGATTCGTTGCCCTCGCGCCGACGCCGGACTTCCGCCCACGCGGATCGCCGCGCACGCCCCGAGCGGCATAATCCGCACTCGATCGCGACGCTGCGCATCGTTCTGGCGCGCCTGTTGCTGCGGCAACTGCCTCACTGCCCTTTTTGCGGGCTGTCTCCTGGCTGAGCATCGACGTCGAAATCGATTTCATCGATACAGGTTTGCCCTGATGAGCGTGGCCCTGAACGCCATGCATCCGCGCGCAATTCAACCTGACTGAGTTTCTCCACGGCCAGGCAGCGCCAAACACCTGGTTCTGAGAGCGCCACCGGCGGTCCGCTGTTGCTCCTCCCTCCAATCTGATACACCAACGCGGGGAACCGGCCTCCCTTACGGCCCAACACATGCGGACAAAGTAACCGGGGCAGGTCGTCATACACGGCCGCTACTGGCTGCCTGCGGGCCGCCGCACGGCGGAGCAGTGCATAAGTCTCGTTCACGGCTTGCCCATTGGCCGGCTGTGAAATCATACCTTCACAGGATAAGGTGTACCCAGAAGGTGCTAACGGGCAGGAATGAGAACCCTAATTTTATGACCCAGTAGTATTAGCGAAGATCAGGTACAGGCAGTGCTCCGGTGCACAAGAAAGGACCGCACTCCGATTGGCCTTCGCGATTATGCGATGCTCCTGCTTCTCGCGACCTACGGTCTGCGCGCGGGAGAGGTAACAAGGCTTCAGTTAGACGACATTGACTGGCGCGAAGAGCAGCCTCGCATTCGTCATTCGAAAACCGGCTACGAATCGCTTCTTCCGTTGGTCGCGCCCGTGGGAGAAGCGGTGCTGGACTATCTGCGCCGCGGGCGTCCCCAAACGTCGCTCCGGCAGGTTTTTCTCCAGGCGATCGCTCCCTATCAGGCGTTTAAGCAAGGGGCATCTCTATGCACGATCATCCGCTACCGGCTGCAGAAAGCGGGTGTAAAGCCCAAAGGTCATCAGGGCGCCCACGCCTTTCGCTTTGCCCGCGCCCACAGCCTGCTCAGCGCGTCTGTTCCTATGAAGGCGATTGGCGACCTCTTCGGGCATCGCAACGCCGATTCGACCGCGGTGTACCTGAAGCTGGTCACGGACGATCTGCGCGCCATTGGTCTGGACCTTCCATCAGGAGAGAAGATATGCGGCATTGGCCGGACAAAGACGAAGCGCTCCTGAGCGAGTTTCTGGACCAGATTGGCTATGCGACAAAGAACACCGGGGCTTACCGTTTCATACTCCGGCACTTTCAGCGCTTCGCCGGCAAACGGAAACGTCCCCTTGACGAACGAACTCTCCGCTCGTGGTTGAAGTCTTGCGCGGCCGAGTCGAAGTCGTTGTCATACCTGGTAGACCGGGCCCGGTTTGTAAAACGCTTCCTGGACTGGCTCGTGGAGCGCGACATCGTGAAGAGTAATCCGATCACGGCGCTGCGGGAGCGTTATGAGTGCCAGTCGACCAAGGCGATCGTCCGGGCTCTCCTCGATCCACAACCAGCCAACGCGCTCGAGGCGCTTCGGCCAGCACCCATTTATGCGAGTCATCTGGGGCCGATCATTCGCGGCCACGTGGAGCGAATGCGGACGCTGGGCTATCGCTATCGTCATGCCGACTGGTTCATCCGCTTCGATCGATTTCTGGGGCAACGGCCTGGCGCGGAGAATGAACCTTATGCGGTGCTGGCTCGCGAATATGTCGCAGCCGCGGCCTCGCCGGCGGGAAAACTTCATCACCTGCGAGTAACAAGGGTAGTGGCGAAGGCTCTCCAGCGTTCTGGCCTCGCGGTCGCTGAACCCGCCACCGATCGGCTCCTCATGCAGGAGGTCGCCAGAAAGCGGATTCGTCCTTATATATACTCCGTAGCCGAGATCGAAAAGCTTCTGGAGACCGCACGTTGTCATGATTCATCGGCAGCGCCATTGAGAGCGGCAACAGTGCACTGTATGATCGCGGTCGCCTATTGCGCGGGCCTGCGTTTAAGCGAGATCGCCGGCCTGCGGTTGAAGGATGTAGATCTGCGTGAAAAGACGATTGACGTGTGCGAGACGAAGTTTTTCAAGTCCCGTTGTTTGCCACTTTCGGCGAGTGCGATCGGGGTAGTTCGGGACTACATGATCTTCCGGGCGGACGCGGGAGCCGCCACAGACCCGGAGGCTGCTCTCTTTTGCCACTCAAGAGGTGGCTACGGACGCGTCAGAGTGGGTCAGTTGCTCCGGACCATCATCCGCGTTGCCGGTGTCAACACCCATACCGGCCGCGGTGGCCCGCGCATCCACGATCTTCGGCACACATTCGTCGTTCATCGAATGACGCAGTGGTATCAGCAAGGAATCAATCCGCAGACTCGTCTCGCCCACCTGGCGACGTACCTCGGTCACCGCGATATCCATTCGACCCTGGTGTACCTGACGATCACACAGGAACTGCTGCAGCAGGCAAACCAGCGGTTTCGCGTCGCCGAAGCCGATGTGCTGCAAGTTATCAAGGGAAAAATCTGATGCCGGTAAAAGCGATACCGTCGCTGCACAAAATGCTCTACGCGTTCTTCCATGAATGGCTGACCGAGCAGCGCAACGCATCTCATCGGACGGTCCTTGCGTACCGCGACGCATGGCGCCTGTTCCTTCGCTTCGTTGCCGAAAGGCAGAAGACGAAAGTCGCGTCGCTTGGCCTCGACGATCTGAAACGCGAAGACGTGACCGCCTTCCTGCAGCATATCGAGAAGGTGCGCAAGGCGTCCATCGTCACACGAAACTGTCGGCTGGCCGCACTGCGGAGTTTCTTTGGCTTCGTCGCCGCACAGGAGCCCCTCGCCGTTCTTCAGTGCGCTGAAGTGTTACAGGTCCCGTTTAAGAAGGCGCCCAGGCGAGCGATTCGCTATCTCGATTCGGCGGAAGTGAGCGCCATTCTCAGCCAGCCCGATCGAACCCGTGCGGAAGGCCAGCGCGATCACGCGTTGCTTTCACTGCTGTACAACAGTGGCGCACGAATCCAGGAGGCTCTCGATCTCCGGCCAAAGGACCTTCATCTCAAATCCCCGGCCCACGTACGTCTTATGGGTAAGGGTCGAAAGGAGCGGATTGCTCCGCTTTGGCCGGAAACGGCGGAACTCCTCACGGCATTGTTGCGGCGAACACCGCGACTCCCGGAACAGGCGGTCTTCACAAACCGCTACGGCGAGCCTCTGACGGCTTCCGGTTTCCGCTTTCGTTTGCGGCAATATGTAAAAGGCGCCACCAGAAAGACGCCATCTCTGTCCGACAAGCGCGTGACCCCTCACCTGTTTCGTCACACAACAGCGGTCCACCTGGTGGCCGCAGGCGTTGACGTGACCGTAATCCGCAGCTGGCTGGGGCATGCCGGGCTCGAAACAACGAACCACTATGCCCAGGCGAATCTTGAAACAAAACGCAAAGCCCTCGAACAAGCTGACCCCAAGCTGCGACCAGGCAAGCCCCCGCGGTGGAAGAAAGACGCCGATCTGCTGGCTTGGCTGGATTCACTGTGATCACTGGCGTGGTGTCCGATGGACCGATGCGAACTGCCAATATTCCGTAGAATGTTGGTGTGCGGGCTCTTTTGCTTTCGTCGCTACTCGCCTTTGCAGTTACGGGGCTGTGCCTGGAAACCAAGCTGATGACTCCGACGGAGCTGCGCAAGCGGGTTCTCATGACATCGCTCTCCGACTTTGAGAAGTTCCCCATTTCGGTGCGCACGCCCGATTTCGTTCTGACCTCAAGCGAGGTCGGGCCAATCTTTTCGGTGAGAGGACAGGACAAACGTGGGCAACGTTGGCAAGTAATCCTGCGAGACGCAGTACGCGGAGCTTGGCAGAGTGGCGTGCGAGAACGGAGAACATACTACTTTGCCGGTTATACCGGCGCCGCGGGGAGCGGCCCGGCTACGTGGATTCTGGCCCTCTCTTTCGACGAAGGCGGAAAGCCTGTTCCATTTTTCGTGACCACCCATGGCGGTTATAGCGCCAAGGGCGTCGAAGACGTCCTGGACCTGGACGGAACTGGCCCTGAGCTCCTTGAGCAGAGTTATTGGGGGAATATCCGCGACGACCCCGGCTACTACGTGACGGCGCTATATCAACAGCGGGGCAGCTATTGGTATCGGTCGGATGGGCGGCACGGCACGCATGTATTTCCGACATTCGAAAAGTGGTCGGTCATGTGGAAAGACCGTTCTGCTCAGCTTCTCGACAATCCACCCTCCAACCGGCCAGTGCGGGACTCCAGCAATGATCCGGCAGCTGGCATGCAGACCAAGATCATCGGTGCGCAAGAAAACACCATCCGCGTCAGTCCCGAGGTCGGATGCGAATTCGTAACCCCGGGGATATTGGTCGCAGATTCGGCGACGGGCCGAAAGATCGACCTTCAGCCTGCGACGCAGGAACTGGCCAGCTTGGCGAAGACTCAGGCGGCAGTCGTTTTGACGGGCTTTTATCGCTGGCCCGGCAGTAAGGGATGCGACGCCTCAATCCTGTGGGTAACCACTGGTCACTAATGTCCCGTCAGTCTCGCACTCGCAAAGAGTGAGAATTATCTGCAGCAAGATTCGCTCAAGCCCGCCGCCAGCGGAACTGCGGCGGCGATCCTTCACATAAATCTTTGCTCCGCATAAAACCAGTTATCGTGAGCTCGCGATAACACCCTTTGAAAAATAACCGATATCGTGCAGCCAGAAAGCGGCCCACAGCCGGACGTCCCCCGGGAAACCGTAGAGTTTCCACCACCCGGCCGCGAGAAACCAGGGATGAACCATAGCGCAGTGTGCGCCGTATAAAACAGATTTCGTTCCCATCCTCATGATGTGCCTCCAATGGGTCAACGCTGGATGTTTCGCTTACTTCGAAACGGCATTGACCACCCGAGCGTCGCGGGCTTTGCGTGCGTTTCCTGCACGCCTCGCGCTCTTGGCGGCGGGTTCATTGCACCGCTGGCGCGGAATCGGTGGGAAATCCATCGAGACGTTCGGGCGGTTTCCATTCGCTTTCGCCGCTTGTCACGTCGCTGCGAGCAGCGACGATTTCCTCCGTTCCTTCTTGCCGCGGCAACGGTACCACAAGCCGGGAGTAGTGCGGGTGTGAGCAGTTCGGGCAAGTCACTCCACTCGTCACTGCCTTAACTGCGTCACCGAATCCCGCCGTCAATTCGATCTCCTCACCGGAACGCGTGAAGAACTGCGGGCGAACGAACCCGCTGAGATCCTTGTCTTTGCCCCAGAGTTCCAGAGCAAGGTACCCATGCGTGCCGCGAAACAGTTCTTCGGCGCGAAGTCTGGGACGGTGTCCGGTTTCCACTTCGGCGGGACGATGGCGTGT
>Ga0302320_10011842_pt1 | contig 18396 bp, 12 predicted proteins | sample Bog_T0_3_FD_202130 | JGI IMG/M metagenome (GOLD analysis project Ga0302320, IMG submission 202130) | Peat permafrost microbial communities from Stordalen Mire near Abisko, Sweden - Bog_T0_3 | ecosystem: Environmental > Terrestrial > Soil > Wetlands > Peat | place: Sweden: Abisko, Stordalen Mire...
TGGCCCAAACCTCGACGTCGCCGTTGGAAGAGGTGTTCATGGGGGGTACTTGGTACCACAAGGTGTAAAGCCAGAGCCAAGCCTGCCCAGGGAAGTTCCCGGTCTCGTTCATCATTCCCCATTGGTTGCCCTGGAGATGGCGCTCGGTGGCGAGGTCCGACATGTAGCTGCCGTCGGCGATGAAGAGCAGCGGGTTGGTGTAGTTGGTGTCGTAGAGCTGCGGTGAGGCGAGCAGGGCGCCGTCTAAGGCCCCGGACCTCGCCATGGAGACCAGGTTGGCGATGAGGACGCCGACTGGGCCGTAGGGCCCGGTCTTAACGATGAGCTGGCCATTGGAGAAGGTCGCATGGGCGACAACGTTCTCGTAGGCGGCATCCCATTTGGCTTGCTTGGCCGCGGAGGCATCCCGGTATTCGGCGAGCGCAGCTTGCAGCACCGGTCGGTCCGGCAGCGTGGAAAGCGGGTTCAAGACGAAGACCTTGGCAGTGTCGATCGGGATCCTGACACCCACGGCCTGCTCGAGAGAGATCGGGCCGAGCTTCTGGCTGGCGCCCTTGGTGTTGTTGTAGGGCGGACCGTAGGTTGCGAGGGCACTTGTTCCGTCGAGCTCGGTCATGGCTGTCTGGGCGAGGTCGACGGGCATGGTATTCGACCAGGACTTGAGCGTCACCGGGGCATCGTCGGGTGAGGAAAACACGATCGCGCAGCCGACGACGATCACGAGCACCACGAGGAAGCAGATGAGGACTTCTTTCAACAAGTCGTAGCGCCGATAGCTGCCTTGCCATTCAACGACGTCACGGTCCGGCCGGAAACGGCGCGCACGGTGGGCGCGGGTTTTGACAGCTGGGCTGCTCGCGCTCATGACTCGTCCTTGGGCAATTGCCACAACTGGTCAGACGACGTTGGCTCCTCGCCAGCAGGCTCGGGGCTCGCCAGATCTTGCGAGAGAACCTGTCCGGGCGCCTCATTTCCTGGTGGGTCTTGCAAAGGCATTTCGGCGCGAGCCTCCGGAGGTTGTAAGGGAGCTTGTGCTGGTGGCGGTGACAAGGTCCCCAGCGCGTCCGCAACCGCCGTTGAGGCGCCGGCACCCGCGAGGCTAAGCCCGGCCTTTTCTAGCTGGGCCTTGGTGGGGGCAAAGGGCGGCACGACACCGTGCCGGCGGACCAGGAGCACATGAAGGCCCACAAAGACCATGACAACGAGCGGCAACAGCACGATGTGCCACATGAGCATCTGGCCGAAGTTGAGCACGTTCCAAAAAGCGCCGGCGCCAGTCGAGTTGATGCCGTCCTTGGCCTGGGTACCGATCCACTCCGAGTCGAAGTTTTGCTGGGAGAGGTAGCCCGTGAAAGCCGTGCCAATCGAGATGGCAAAGGCCAGCACGCCGGTGATCCAGGTCGCCTGGCGCCGGCCACGCCAGGCTGCCATGAAGAACTTCGCCCAAAGGTGGACGACCATGAACATGAAGAAGAATTCGGTGCTCCACAGATGGAGAGAGTTCACGAACAGCCCGACGCTCGATTCATGCCACCACGCGGGTCCTTCTACGGCCAGGGCACCACCGGAGAGCAGCACCACGCCCAACGCCCCGATCGACAGTGCCCCGAAGACGTAGGCCCAAGAGGCGACGTAGGCAGGCTGGCGATCAGGCAGGAGCCGGTCAGGTGGAAAGGCCCCGAGCGCTGCCTCGCGGACCTTGCCGGTCCAGGTCTCTTTTTCGTCCGTGACGGTCAGGTCACTTGTCGGGATGCTCACTTCCGCCTCCCAAGGTGCTTGGGGAAGGGAATAGCTATGGCGGCCACGAAGAGGGCAATCATCACGAGGATGACGATCAAGTTGGCGAGCGAGATCCGGACGGCTCCCCAGCTGATGTACCTTCCGTTGCCGCCGAGGTTTATCAGCGCTGCGAGGAAGTTTGTGCCACCGGCAAACAATGTGTGACCCACGGTCCCCACCTCCCCCCGCATATTTTATGCGGCCCAGGTTGAACCTTAGAGCCGAAACTCCCGACTCTGAGCGATAGTCGGTAGCGGCGCCCCGAGTCCGAAGCCCCCGACGAGGGCGTCGAGGGCCTCGTCTATGAGAGCGAGCGTCTCGGTTTCTTCGAAATGGTCGACCCAGAACTCGAAGATGGTGGCGAAGCCGGAGATGATGGCCCCCGCCGCCAGCAACAAAATACGGGGCGACGGCTCGCCGTGCAGGCGCTGGATCAGCACCTCGGCCAGAGCCTCTTGGCAGTCACGCCGGCGGACTATCCAGCGGCTTCTCAGCACCGGAGTGCGGAGTACAAGCCCGAAAAGGGTGAGGGTTCGCGGGTCTCTTTGTGTCGCGCTGACCCACGAGGAGGCGGCTGCCCTCAAGGACTCGAGGATTGGTTCGGCCTCCGGTCGCTCGCGTAACGCCGCCGTCACAGCCTCGGCTTCGTTCATGAGGATCTCGTCGAGGACGTCCTCTTTGGAGCTGAAGTAACGGAAGAAGGTGCGTGGCGAGACCTCGACGGCGGCCACGATCTCCTCAACGGTGACCGCCTCGTAGCCCCGTTCGAGGAACAGCTGGGCCGCGGCTTCCGCGAGCTGGCGGCGAGTTCTAGCCATGCGCCTTTCTGTGAGCGAGGGCGCGGGCCCCGCCTTGGCGTTCTCCGCGTCCGTGCTGTGCCCAGCGGTCTTAAAGGCCTCGTCACTCAGTCTCGAAGCGGTTCCCACGACCTCATTCTAGCGACAGGCAAACCTTGCTGACAACGACTGTAATATGGCAGAGTATGCCAAGAGGCAGTAAGCGCCAAGGAGGAACCGTGAGCTTGACCAAGGAGATGGAGCCCGACGATCAGGGCGAACGCGAGGCAGTCGGTCACCAGCCAAGAGCCGGGTTGAGGGGGCACCCTGCCTGGACTCTTGTCGTGGTCGGGCTCGGTGTGGCAATGGTTGGTCTCGACGCCACGGTCGTCGTGATCGCCAACCCACATATCGCCAGCTCGTTCAACTGCTCGCTCTCGGATCTGCAGTGGGTGGCGAACGCCTACCTGCTGTCGCTCGCCGTCTTGTTGATCCCCATGGGCAAAGTGGGCGACCGCTTCGGACGGAGACTTCTCTTCTTGATCGGTGTCACGGGGTTCGGCCTGAGCTCTCTAGCCGTAGGCAAGATCGGCACAATCGGCGGCGTGATCGCCTTCAGGGCCGTGCTCGGGGTTTTTGGCGCAATGCTGATGCCGAGCACGCTTGCCATCATCCGCAGCGCTTTCCCCAAGGAAAGGCTCAATCTGGCAGTTGGGGTCTGGGGAGGCGCGGCAGCCGTCTCGGTAGCTGCCGGGCCTGTCGTCGCCGGCCTGCTTGTCCAGCACGCCTCTTGGGAGTGGTGTTTTTTCATCAACCTCCCGATCGGCCTCTTAACGCTCGTTCTCGGAATGTTCTTCCTCGCCGAGAGCAAGGACTGGCACCACGGACACAGGTTTGACTACCCGGGGCTCTTGCTCGTGGGCGGTGGGCTGTTCTGTCTCGTCTTCGGTCTCGTGAAGGCTGACAATTGGGGCTGGGGGACCGCCAGGACAATCGGCTTTCTCGCGGTCGGGGCGGCCCTACTGGTTGCATTCGGATTGGTCGAGACCCGTACAAAGACGCCACTCGTGCCTATGCGACTGTTTCGCAGCTGGAAGATCACCTTCGGATCGCTAATCGTGGTCTTCATCTTCTTCGCGCTCTTTGGCGTGCTGTTCTTCGTGACCCTCTACTTGATGAACGTGCACGGTTACGACCCGGTTGCCGCTGGTGTCCGCGTGCTGCCTTTGAGCGCGACCTTCATGTTGGCCTGCCCGCTCGGGGGCATCCTCAATGACAAACTCGGACCTCGAGTGGCAATCCCTTGTGGGATGTTGCTTGTTTCCCTCGCCCTTGCCGGATTGTGGTGGCTCGAGCCGACATCTTCTTACCCTCACATCTGGATCCCGTTCGTCCTGCTCGGCCTCGGTATCGGGCCGGTCATCGTGGCGTCCTCGGACGCCATCGTCGCGAGTGCTCCGCTCGGCGATGCGGGGATTGCAGGAAGTCTGCAGTCGACGTCGTTGCAGGTCGGCGGCGTGCTCGGCACGAGCATCCTTGGGTCGGTCCTGACGACCCGGGTCGGCGACACCCTGTTTTCCAAGCTCACCCAAGCCGGCGTGCCTTCCCTGGTCGCTCACAAGCTCGAGGCCGCGAGCCAGCTCGTGGCCCAAGGTGTCGCGCCACAGGTGAATGGAGCCCCACCGGTATTGCAACGTGCCATCGACGCGGGGAGCCAAGCCTCATTCATGTCGGGCTTGCACGAGGCCATCGTTGTCGCTGCAGTTGCCTCTTTTTGTGCCGTGTTCATCGGCCTGCTCGTGCGCGAGCGTCCCGATGACGCCTCAGTTGAGAACGAGGAGCTAGCTGCCTGATCACTGGGGGCGAAAGCCGCCGGCGAACGTGCCTATCTGGCCGGCAGAGCTTCAGGGCAAGATGACGATGGTGGCTTGGTTGTGGACCTGGCGCCGGGACCTTATAAGCAGGGCCCTGAGTCCTAAAGTTTCCTCCTCGGTAGCATTGCGATGATGAGTTGGGCGTGCCTCGCAGTCGGCATCGTCGGCGCGATCTTGTCGTTGAGCGCCCTTCTTCCCTTGAAAGGGGCGGTGGGCTCGGCCCTCTCGTTCGTGCCGAGCTGGGTCGTGGGCGAAGCGCCCCTCCACTTGGCTGTAGTCATCGTGGCGGCAACACTCGCCTGTGGACTTGGCGGTGGGTTCGCGAGCGCGGCCGGCTGGGCAGGCCTGTCCCTCGCCGCATTGGCTTGTGTCGGATTGGGAGCCCAATTCGCCTCGGGCCTGCGCTCTCGTCGGTATTTTGCGGCCGCTCTCGCCGAGGCGGGCAGAGCCGCATCTCGGTGGAACTGGACATCAAAAGACACCTGGCGCGTTCTAGGAGCGGTGCCCTTGCGGCCGCGCAGTGTGGAGCGCATCCGCGACGTCGCCTACCTGGAGGACGCCGGCCGCGCCCACCGCCTCGACGTCTATCGAAAGGCTAAGGCCTCAAGCAAAGCGCTGGCCCCGGTGCTCTTGTACTTCCACGGTGGGGCGTGGGTGATGGGGGACAAGCGGGAACAGGGCATTCCCATGCTCGAGTACCTAGCCGAACGCGGCTATGTGTGTGTCACGGCCAATTACGCCCTCAGTCCGAAAGCGAGATGGCCGCGCCACGTTCTTGACTGCAAGCTGGCCCTTGCTTGGGTCAAAGCCAACATCGCCGCCTACGGAGGCGACCCTGACCTCGTCTTCGTGTCGGGCTGCTCGGCCGGTGGTCATCTCGCCGCCCTCTTGGCGCTCACAGCGAACGACCCGGTTTGGCAGCCCGGCTATGAGGACCTCGACACCACAGTCGCCGCCTGCATCCCGCTTTACGGGGTCTACGACTTCGTCGATGCCGACCGGATCGGCAATGCGAATCTTGCCCCCATCTTGGAGCGTCACGTGTTCGAGCAGACGGCCGCCGACGCGCTGGCCGCCGCCTCGCCCATCGCGAGGGTCCATGAGGCAGCCCCACCTTTTTTCATCGTGCATGGGCGCAACGACGTCCTTGTTCCCGTGCAGGCGGCTCGCGCGTTTGTCGGGGCCCTTCGCGAGCGCAGTACCGAGACCGTCGTTTACGCCGAGTTGCCCCTGGCCCAGCACGGTTTCGACAATTTCTGGTCACCGCGGGCGGTGCATTTCGTGCATGCCCTCGAGTGCTTCACCGAGGGAATTGTCCTGAACTGGTCGGCCGAACGGGAGGTGGGGCGGTAGTTCTGCGGGCGGTCACGGCCTACGATGCGAGAAATGGCGGCGCCAGCTAGGTCAGACAGGCTCGAACGGATGACGAATCTTGTCCTCGTGCTTCTCGAGACCTCGCGCCCTTTGTCGCTCCGGGAGATCGCTTCGAGTGTCATCGGCTATCCCGAGGGAAAAGAAGCCAGCCGCCAGGCTTTCGAGAGGGACAAGCGGGCGCTTCGCGAGCTCGGCATCCCTGTCAGCGTCGAGCCGCTCGCCGGTGAGGAGCAGCTCGGCTACCGCATACACCAGGAGGACTATTACCTTCCCGAGCTCCGCCTAGAGCCGGACGAGGAGCGGGCGCTCAGCTTCGCGGTCGCCGCAGTGCAACTCGGTGGTGCTGCGGGTCGAGACGCCGTCGCCAAGCTCGGTGCCACAGGCGAAGTTCCCGAGCCCGGCCTGCCGCCGATCGCCGTCCTGCCGGCACTACCCGCCCTTGGGCCGTTGCACGAAGCCGTACGCGACCGGGCACTTGTGAGCTTTTCCTATCGGGGGCGCCGTCGCGAGGTGGAGCCTTACGGCCTCGCCTTCCGCTTAACCGCCTGGTACCTCGTGGGACGCGACCGGACGGCGTCCGACACCGGGCTCAGAACCTTTCGCGTCGACCGTTTCGAGGACGCTCCGGTCCTCGGGGAGGCGGCGAGCTTTGAGCTGCCGGAGGGCTTCGACTTGCGCGAGGCCGTGCGATTCCTGCCCTGGCGCATAGGGGTCAAAGCGATAGCCAGCGCCGGCGACGAAACAGAAGATGGCGATCCGGCGGCGCTGGAGGTGACGATGACCGTGGACGCCCGGCTGGCCCGCAGCGTCGTAGCCACCGTTGGGGCCAGCTCGGTGGAGGCTTGGGAGCCCTCAGGCGCAGTCCGACTGAAGATTGTCGTCCCCGAGCAGGCCGCCTTTGTCGACTGGGTCGCGGGCCTGGGAGACACAGCCGAGGTGCTCGGCCCTTCGCAGTTGCGGACCGCGGTCATCGCGCGTCTCGAAGCCATGTTGGTAGGGCCCACCCAGAGCCCCCGGGCGCGGACCCCTGCTCGAAAGGCGAGCGTTGACGTCGAGCCAACACCAGTGCCTGATCGCGTGCCGAGCGAGCAAGAGGCGGCTTCAGCCCAGCGGTCATTGCCTCCGCCGCAGGCGACGGCGGGCGATCGCCTCAATCGCCTGCTCGCCATCTTGGTTTACCTGGCAAGAGTTGGCGAAGCCCCGCTTGCTGAGCTCGCCTCGCGTTTTTCTGTCAGTGCGCGCGAGCTCCTGCACGACCTCGAGCTTGTGGCTTGTTGCGGTGTGCCGCCGTACACGCCCGATCAGCTGATCGACCTGCTTATAGACGAGGACCGGGTCGTGGCTGAGGGACTGCGCGAGCTCGCCCACCCTCGCCGTCTCACGCCCGAAGAGGGCTTTGCCCTTGCCGCGGCCGCCCGTGCCCTTCTCGCTGTGCCCGGTGCCGACGCGGAGGGGGACCTCGCAGGCGCCCTTTCGAAGCTTGAGGCCGTGCTCGGGCCGTCGGGTCTTGCCGTCGAGGTGGACACTTCGCCTGCGCTCGCCCCGCTCCAGGCGGCGGTCGCCTCGCTCGAGCAGGTCGAGATCGATTATTTCGGCGCCGCTGCGGCCGAGCCGTCCACGCGGGTCGTTGACCCGTACCAGGTCGTGGTGCGGGAGGCCAAGTGGTACCTCGACGCCTGGTGTCACAAAGCGAACGGCTTGCGGCGGTTCCAGGTCGACCGGGTGCGTGCTGTTCGGCTCACGGGGCGGCCCGTCGACTCGAGCCCGCTCAGTGATTCTGAGCGCGAGGCGATATCGAGTCCTCTCGCCTTCCTCGGCTCGTCCGAGGCCGTGACGGCGCGGGTCGTGCTGCCTTGCGAGGCCCGCTTTGCTGTCGAGGGTCTTGTCACAAGCGGCCTCGAGGAACTTGGTGACGGCCGCGTCGTGGCGACAATCCCGGTTTTAGATGCGGAGGGCTGGTTCGGTCGGCTCCTGCTCATGTTGGGGTCGCAAGCCGAGGTGATCGAACCCCCCGAGCTCGCCGACGCCGGGTCGAGGGCCGCCCGGCGTGCCCTTATGCGTTACGGTCGCTGAGCTCGAAGCCCGAACGCCTGTGGCTTTGCGGTAGGTGGCGTGGTCGCTTGCGCGCGTATCCAGTGTGCGTGCTCAGCGTCGCCAAACTGGCTAGGGGAAGAGAGGGGTACTACCTCGCGACCGTGGCGTCCGGACGTGACAGCCCCGGCGGGTTGGTTGAACCAGACGGGCGCTGGACAGGCCAAGGGGCGGTCACGCTCGGCCTCTCGGGCGCTGTAGACGGGGCCGCACTTCGCGCCCTTTTGGCCGGCGTCGACCCGGCGACGGGCGAGGTGCTCTCGGCGCGTCACGATCGCGTGCGCATCGTCGCCTACGACTGCACATACTCGGCGCCCAAATCGGTCAGCTTGCTGCACGCCCTCGGGCCCGAAGAGGTGCGGTCACAGGTGCGCGCCGGCCACGAGCAAGCGGCCGAGGCGGCGCTCGGCTATCTCGAACGCCACGGAGCACGTGTCCGGCGCAGAGTCGACCGCGGCGGCGCGCCGGTTGCCATGCCGGCTGGCGGCTTTGTCGCGGCAGCCTTCTTACACCGCACGAGCCGGGCTCCCGACCCTCACCTTCACAGCCACGTCCTCGTTGCGAACCTGGCTCAGGGTCCAGAAGGCGGCTGGTCCGCCCTCGATGGCCGCGGGCTCTACCTCGAGCTTGGGACGGCGCGCGACCTCTACGAGACTCAACTTCGCTTCGAGCTAACAGGACGCCTCGGCGTGTCGTGGCGCGAGCTGCAAGGTTCTTGGGCCGATCTCGCAGGTGTCGATCCGCGCGTGAATCGAGCCTTTTCCCGACGGTCGACAGAGATCGAGATGGCGCTCGAGCAATCAGGCCTATCCGGCCCGCGGGCCCGGCACATCGCCTCGGTGAGGACAAGGCCCATAAAGGACCTCGGTACTTCGTACGAAGACCTTGTCGCTAACTGGCGGGAACGCTCTTATCGCCTCGGTGTTTCTGATCGACGCTTAGCGGCCGTTGCAACAGGTTCGGGACCGGTCACCGTCTCGTCGCCCGGTGAGCGGCAGGTGGTCTCTTCCTGGGCGGAAACGGCGCTCGGCGAAAAGGGGGTGGTGGCACGTGACGGCACCTGTAGGCGAGGCGACCTCGTGCGCTTGCGATGCACCTCGCTTCCCTTGGGGGCGCCCGTATCGGAGGTCGAGCGCGATGTCGAGACACTCGTCAACGACGGCCGCATCGTGGCGGTACCGCAAAGCCAAGGTGCCGGCCGGAGCCTAAAGGCGCCAAACGGTCGTCCCATTCCCGCCGGGGTGCCCGAAACCGTTTACACGACGCCAGACATACTCCATCTGCACGAGCACCTGGAGAGATTGGTGCGTGCCAACCGGGGATCAGTCGAGCTGCTCGCGTATAGCCCCGGCGGGCGGCTAAAGGCGCTCGACGAGCTCGCCGCTATCGCGTCGGATCCCGAGACGTCGGTGCTGGCCGTCGCCCCCGGGGCCGTCGCCGCGGCCTCATTCGAGGCAGTTACCGGCATAGAGACCGTGGCTGTTTCCGAGATCGGCGCTGCGCCCGGGCCGATGCCGGAAAAGCTCGCGAAAAAAAGCATCGTTGTGCTGGCCGAGGCACAAAGGCTCGGCCCGTGGGAGCTCTCGGCGGCTCTTAAGTCCTCACTGAATTCTGGAAGCCGCCTGGTCCTGTTCGCCCCGTCGGCTTCGCTCGAAGAACGCTTTTGTACAGCGGCCGTCCTCGCTCCTCACCTGAATGCTTTTGAGCCCGCGGGCATGTCCGTGCCACCGGCTTTTCCTACAAGCAGTCTCGTCCAGGCGGAAAGGCATTGTTTTGCTGGCCACGAGGTCCTCGTTGTCGGCGACGGCGAGGCGGCACGCCAAGCATTGCTCGACACATGGCGTCACACCCACGCCTCAGGCAGATCAATCATGATCGCGGCGAGCGACACCGCCGTCGTAGCCGCCCTTCGCGACTCGATCAGTTCCTCCGGTGGGTCGCCGGACGAGGTCATAGAGGCGCGCCACCTGGCAGCTGCACTTGAGCATCGAGGTCCCGGATCGGGTGAGGAGGGCGTCCTAGCGGTTCTCGGACCGTTGCCCCCGAGGCTGAAGGCGATGGCGGGCCAAAGTTGCGTTCACGTCGCCATAGTCGCACCGCATCGCTCACCTGCAGAGCGCATAGGGCGAGCGGCAGAAGTGGCCCGACCCAGCTATCTGGTCGGCGAGCTCGGACCGGTCCCCGCAAGCTCGTCGTCCCGAGCGGCTTGGCGCGACGGAGCCCGGGCGATCGAAGCTTTTCGCCTGCGCTGGTCGATCGAAGACCCCGAACGAGCCATCGGTGACCGCAGGACCCTCAGATCACTCGAGATTTCCGCAGTGGGCGACGCGGCCGAGACGAACCTCAGGATTCGTCAGGCACTTCGCTTCCTCGGCCGGGCCTCTCCCGAGCTAAGCCGTCACTTTGCAGGACGACAAGGGCCAGAGCGCTGAAAGCCGGCTTGCAAAGCCGCGCATGACACAAGCCGCGACTCGATGCTTGCTTGGCGACGCTTTGTGACGGCGCGCTTTTTTGCCTCGGTCCGCCTCTGAGATCACCGGCCGTGGCAGCTAACGGCATCAACTTTTGAGCGTCGCCTCGATCGCATCGACAAAATCGTCCCTTTTGAGCCGCGATCGAGGTCGCCGATGAGCTCACCTGTTGTTGGAGCGCGAACGGCCGGACCCGATGTCACGGCCGAGCGGAGGCCGAAGCGCACTGCCGCGAAGTTCGTGAATGCCGGCCCGGCCGTCCATTACCGCCTCTCGCCAGGGCGAGGTCGAATACCAGGGTGTCATCTGCAAAAAGCCGGCGCGGGCGCCTTCGAGACCAAGGATTCGCCCAGGCAGACCCTGAGCGATTGCGTCGACGGGAAGGATCCGTTCCTTGCGCATCGAGACGGTGCGCGTCTTGTTGCGCCTCAGCCCGGCCAGGCCGCGCCGGCGGGGAGCATCGGTTACCGAGACAGTGGGCACATCGTGCTCGCCAGAGATGAGCGAGACTGCCTCGAGGGTTCGGGTGTCTCCGATACCAGGGAATATGAGCTTGGTCCCAAACAGTGACAAGAAGCCGTCTGCCTCACGGTCCCAGCGCGCCCGCGCTTGGGAGAGGTCTTGCAAGCACGCCAGTGTCAAGACGCCCTGGCTGCCGCCTTCGGCGATCAGCGTCGGGAGGTCGTGCAAAGGGGCGATGTTCGCCAACTCGTCGAGCACGAGCAAGAGCGGGGGCCCAAGCCGGCCCGGCGCAGGCCCAAAGAGCGGGCTGCCGCCGCCAATTGGACCCGAAAGGGTCGTGGCCAACGACCTCTGGTAGGCGGCACTTCGAACTTCGCGGAGAAGGCCGGCAACTAACGGGGCGGCCTGTCGCTGATTATCGCTGCCGGCGCATACATAAAGCGTTGCTCGGTGGTCCAACAGCTCCGCGGACTCGAGGAGCCGTCCTTCGGTCGAGCCAAGGGCGGCATCTGTGCGATAGCCGGCGAGCACGCCTGAGGCAGTGGACCAGATCCCACTCTGTTCACGCCCGTCGGTGTCGACGATGCCCTCGAAGAGGTCGAGTGCCCTCTCGGCACCGTGGCGGGCGAGAGCGAGCCTTGTTTCGTCGGCATCGTGTCGGTTGACGCGGGCGAGCACCTCCGAAAAGGGCCGTTGTTCAAGCGCACCGGCATGCAAGACGACGCTCAGCAAAGCCGCCGCTCGTTCGTTCCAGTGTGACGCCTCCCCCCGATCGCCTCCCGGCCGGGCTGCTCGCACCATGGACTCGGCGACAAGCACCGCCCCGTCCCAGGTTCCTGCCAGACGCAAAGGCGACCAGCCGACGCGTTCGACGCCAGGTGGGCACGGCACAGAACCACTCGGGTCGTAGAGCAGAACGGGCCCGACCCTCGAGCGGGCCGCCCAGGTCGAGGCGAGAAGATCGGCCTTAGTGGAGGCGGCGATCACCGGGCCGCAGGCGGCGATGATGTTCGGAATGACAACGGCGGCCGTCTTGCCCGAGCGAGGCGGACCGAGAAGCAAGACGCCGTCCTCCGGGCGGGCGAAAATGGGGACACCCTGCCTGCCGATGGAACGACCGAGGTATATGCCATGGCCGTAGAGACGTGAGGTTGCGAGGGCGAGCTCGAGGGGATCGGGGCTCGGTTTAATGGCCATCGCCAGGTCCTAGAGGAGATACCTACCCAAAAACATCACGGTCCCGACGTCAAGGCCTGTTCTCAATCGGTTCCTTATGGGTTGGAGAAGGCGCCACCGGCTCATTTTTGTCACTCGATGAGCAGCCGGTGGTCCCTAACACGACCCTGCCATAAGTCCTTTCGGGGCACCTCACAGCGAAAACTTGGGTCTCTGTGACCGATTGGGCCCTCCGGCTCGGGGCCCTTTGCCGCCGTGGGCAAAACCTCGTGAGTTCGCCCTTCTGGAACCCTGCCGTGGACGGCGACAACAAAATAAGAGATTTCCGCCTCCCTCCGTCGTTCTCGGTGGCCGCCTCGGCCACGATGGCGCGCAAGAGACCTCAGAAGGGGCCAAACGGCAAAGATGAGAAGAAGGCCCTTACATGTATTGGAGAAAGTCTGAGGCCGCGAGGGTTGTTCTGCGGCGAAGGGCGCCGGAAGAGGCCGTAGAATAAAGGGGTCAAGCACCCGCTGGGGGACAATGCTTGATTTCCGCGGGAAAATCACCTTGTATTGCGTGAGGGTCGGACAACATGCCAGGAGGCAAAATTGAATAGAACCGAACTTATCGGCGAGGTGAGCAAGCACACCGGGCTGACGACAAAGCAGGCGGAAAGTGGCTTGAAGGCATTTGAGTACGTGGTCACCTCAGCCCTGCGAAGCGGCGACACCGTGCGGATCACAGGCTTTGGAACTTTCAAGGTCCGTGACCGGGCGGCACGCCGTGGTCGCAACCCGCAGACGGGCGCACCCGTGAAAATCAAGGCGTCGAAGGGAATCGGCTTTGCCGCCGGCGCAGGGTTGAAGAAGGACCTCAACTCGCGCTCTGCCCTGGAGAAGCCGGAATACGTGGGGACCGCAGCAGCAAGCACCGCCAAGGTGCCTGCATCCCGTAAGGCCGCTCCGGCGGCCAAGGCTCCCGCCAAGAGGGCTCCTGCCAAGAAGGCCGCGCCAGTCAAGGCTGCTCCTGCCAAGAAGGCGCCGGCAGTCAAGGCTCCGGCCAAGAAGGCACCTGCGAAGAAGGCTCCCGCCAAGAAGGCGCCGGCGAGAAAAGCCGCACGCTAGGAGTCGTATCTCGTAGCAAACGTTTTGATCGACGAGGCCTCGCGGCACACTTTGAGTCGCGAGGCTTCGTCGCGTCTGCGCGCTCTCAGAGGTTGTCGATGCGTTTAAACGCCTCAGCTGCTTCGAAGCCTGCTTCGAGGCCCTGTGAGGCAAGGCGGTCGGTGACCCGGCGCTTGAACTCGATGACTTCCGGGTTGTCCTTGTGTTCAGCCGACTCGATCTCGGTGATGCCCATCGTCGAATGCAGCTGGCTCTTGTGTTCCAAAAGGGCGGCGAGCTTGGCTGCAACGAAATCGCTCACGTCCTCCAGGTGATCAGGCTCATCGGCCTCGAACAAGAGCAGCGTCTTAGGCCGGTACGGCAAGTCGCCCAGCTCAGGGAAAAAGAGCGGGTCACGGGCGGCGACGATGCCGTCGGTCACTAAGAAGCCGGCGTTGCGATGGTCAGGATGCAGCCGGTAGCGCTTCCACGGATCGTGACCGAAAACAACATCGGGCTTTAGCTTGCGGATAGCTGCCGCGACCTCGAAGCGTTGGCGAAGCCCCGACTCGAGCTCGCCGTCGGGCCAGCCGAGGAAGATCACTTCGCCCTTTCCACCAAGCGCCACAGAGGCAGCCTGTTGTTCATGGCGCCGCGTGACGACAAGCTCGGCCGGGTCGCGGCCGGGGTCCCAGGTCCCTTTGGACCCGTCTGTGCAGATGAGATGAAAGATCTCACAGCCACTAGCGGCCCATTTAGCGAGCGTCCCGCCGCAACCAAACTCGACGTCGTCTGGGTGTGCCCCGATGGCGAGAGCCCGTGCCGGCAAAGCCAGGTTTGATTCCATCGGATTAGGTTGCCACGTGGCTGAGCGCAAGGTCTTCGGGAAGGTCTATGTCGATGGCGAGGCGGCGGTCATAGACGAGCTGGCAGGGCAGGCCCACTCGGGCGGCTTCCAGGCGGTGGCGCTCGAAGCTGCCCGCCCCATAGGCGAAGCGGAATCCGGCCGCAGGCGGTACCACGACCACGTTCGTCCCGTCGCGACGGCGATCCGGTACGAGGGTGACCATGCCAGGGTCTCCTAAGGTGCTCAGGCCGGCGGCAAAGGGAAGATCCGCGTGGGTCACCACGCACAGGTCGACACCCTCGCCGGCTAGCTGGGCGACACCCTTCATGACTGCGGGCGACAAGCCGAGGCCCGGGGTCCAGGCCACTCGGGCGCCGTGAGCGGCTGCCCATGTCGCAACGTCCTCGTCGTCGCACACGACGAGGACGGGGAGCGGAGCCGCCGCCGCGATCACTCGCGAGGCGAGCTCGCGGGCAAGCATCTCGCGGGCGTGGCTGTCGAGCACGGTTGCAAGGCGGTGCTTCGCCACGCGAAACGACTTGACGGGGACGAGCACGGCCCGTGTCGTCACCTTGGCCGTCATCTCCCCATGAGGTGCGCCGTGGCGATGCGGTGGGGACCGAGCTCAAAGGACCCTTCGAAGCCACAAAGGAGGCGACCGCGCAGGTCGACGAGCTGGCCATGAATCGGTTCGTCAGCTCCGTTAGGACCGACGTCGGCACTATGTCCGGTTCGGACTTCGACGCGTTGTGTCTCGTCGGTCGGGTTGAACACCCGCATCTCGAGCACGCCGCCGGCGACACGGCGCAACGCGCTCAGCTCAGCTCCTTTTAACGACAAGAGAGACGCTTGTGGCCGTAAGTTGCCCCCGCCCAGGCTCGCCACTACGGGAAGGTCGAAAAAGGCTTCTTCGGCGAGGGCATAGCTGTCACGTGCCTCGAGCGCCACGGCGTAGCGAAGTGTTTGTGGGCCTTGCAGTTGCGGGCCTTCGAGCTTGTCGAGCGGACCGGCTGGCAGCGGTCGGTTAAGCATCGTAAGGCGCGAGAGCATGCCTGTTGCCCGCAACAGCGTAAGTGCCAGAGCATGCGCTTGAAGGCGCCCGTTGTCGAGCGGAGCGGCAGCGTCGCCCGCCTCGCTTTGAGTCTTTGCGGCGGGGGATTCCAGGTCGACGAGCTCGTACTCGCACAGCCCGTCGTGGAAGACGGCAAAGGGGCCGGCCTGCACGAAGCGTCGAGAGGGATATGTCGCGAGCGGCCGTTCGCTCGGGCCGCCTTCGGCGACAAGGCCGCGTTCGACAATGTCGAAGGCGCACTCGGCGAGCGAATGGTTGACAGGCTCGGGGAGCGGGAACCATGCCCGGAGCCTGTGGTCCCGGCACGTGTTGTCGAAGCTCGTTGTCACCCGGACCAGTTGCTCGCCCGCACGCAGCTCGATACGCGAGCTCACAAGTACCTCGCGCTCGCCTTTGCGTGCACGGCGGCCTTCGTCGATCCGCTCGGGCCAGCGGTAGATCCGTTCCGCGACCGCTACGGCCCGGACGGGTCCGCTTTCTAGGAGCGACAGGACGACTCGTTCGGGCGTGTCGACGATGAGGTCGTGTTCGGGGGGAGAGTAGTTGTAGGTGTCACCGAAGTCGCCTCCGTCTACGAGACGGTTGAAACCTGCGAGGCCGTTTAAGGAAAATGTGCCGTCTTCAGGCGAGAGCGCGACGCTGACGAATGAGTTGGCGAGGACAATCCGACCGTCTGTGTCTTGGTCGGCCGTCACCGGGTCGGCGAGGGGCCCGGGTTGCCATGCTTTCCACCCGAATCCGGGCACGTTCTCCACTCGGGCCAGCAAGCGCCGCGAGGACGCCTGATCGAGCCTCACCTTCACCCGAGCCTCAGGACGCAAGGAGAAACGGGCGAGGAGATCGCTCTTGATCTGCTCGATCTGCAAGTCATCGGAGCTTTCTGGCGCCACGCGCACGGCGATGTCGATGCCTTCTTCATCTTCGGCGACCTCGACACCAGCGACATAGGCCCCCTCGCCCATCTGGTCTTGGGAGCCCAGCTGAGACAGCACTCCCCGCACCTCGCTCGTCGTAAGAACTAAGTCTGCCGCGAGCCCGACGCGTTCGTCGAGGATCTGGGCACCTTCGATCGGCCCACTTCCGCCGAGCACCAGCTCGATCACTGCGCAGTGGGCGCGGGCGAACGGGTTTACGACGGCGTGGCAGGGCTGCGACAGCGACAAGACGAGCTGATTCAGGGCGCGATCTGTGACTGCCTCGCCGATGCGCGTCGCCTCGCCATAGCGGTGGAGAACGGCAGCGTCGACCTCGTCATGCGAGCAGGCACAGATCGAGTCGTGCGCCGAGTTGCGCACTATCTCGCGCCATGCGATCTGCAAAGCCGACGCGGGGTACTTATCACGAGCCATGAGCAGTGCTGCCAAAGGCTCGGCGAGGCGTTCGATTGTCCGTTCGGCCCGGGCCGCCGCCTGCTTTACATCGACGCGGTTGGAGGCGACACCCATCAAGACATTTGCCCTGGCGCCCGAGCGCAGCTCGCCCTGCCAGCTTTTAAGCCCTGATCGAGGTGCGGTGGCGAGAGCTTCGGGGAGTGAGGAGATCACGATCTCGAAGTGGTCCTGGATGGCGTTGGCTTCTGCGACGACGCGCCCGAGCCATGCCTGGGGCTCTTGGTGATCGGTGCCGTTCGGAAAGAGGATCGGAGTTTCCGCATCGTTAAGGAAGCTGGCGTGCTCCTCCTCGAAGGCCTCGAGACGACGCACAAAGCTCTCCGCGTCTTGTCCGACTGAGGCTCCCGCCGAGTAGCCGGCCAGCAAGTACTCGGTACGCACTGCAGAACCGTCGGGAGATACCCAGGAAAAGCCCGTCTTGTCGATTACCGAGGGCACACCGCGCCATACGACGGCATCGGTGAAGCCTGCGCCACGAAGTATCTGGGGCATCTGGGCGATGTGACCGAACATGTCGGGCAGATAGCCGACCTCCATGGCGCCACCGAAGTCACTCGCCCGCTCGAGGCCGAGCTGCAAGTTGCGCACGATCGTCTCGGGGGAGGCCAAGAACTCGTCCATGAGCACGTACCAGGGTCCGAAGCTGATCCGTCCCGAAGCGGCGAGATGGCGGAGACGCGGTTCGTTCTCCGGGCGGATCTCCAAGTAGTCGTCGATGGCAGCCATCTGGCCGTCGAAGAGGAAGCGAGCATAGGAGGCGTCGACCTCCATGAGGTCGAGCAACTTGTCCACGAGATCGACGAGCCGCATCTGGAAGGTTCGAAAGGGCGAGTACCACTCGCGGTCCCAGTGGGTGTGAGGGACGACATTGACCCTTCGTCGGGAGGCTCGAGGTGCGCCATCGAGGAGTTGCCCGCCTTCGTCCGTGCGGGGAGGCATGTGCTTGAGGCTACGCCTCTAATACCCGACCGCATGGTCCAGGGTCATAGCCGGTTATGGCGGCCAGCTGAGCGGGGAGTTCTCTGCCTGCGAGCACATCGAGGAGGGCCCTTATCTCCGGGGTGCCGAGGAGCAAGCGAGGGATGTGCAACTCGCAGATCTCTTCCTGCCATGGGACAAAGCCGAGGTCGTAGGCGAGAGCGGCCGGCTCGCTCGCCACCCCGATGTCGGCGAGCCCCGCGGAGATGGAGGAGGCGACAAGCAGGTGGGCGTTGCAGGTGCTGTCGTAACCGGGGATCCGCGCGGGATCGACATCGAGCTTGGCGAGTGCCTGATCGAGCAATCGGCGCGCCTCTGCGCCTGGTTCGCGATTGACAAGACGCAAACCGAGATCGAGCGCTTGTGGGAGCGACTGCACGATCCCGGCGTACTTCGCGGAAATGACCAAGCCCTCGCGCCAGGCGGCGAAACCGACGATCTCATGGCCCGGCGGGCTGATCGGCTCCTCGTGGGCTTGGCGATGGACGGCGGCTACGTGCACCGCGCCGGACTGCAAAAGCTGCCTCCCAGTGGCGTTGTTGCATGCCCACCAGACGAGGCTTATCGGTGGACGGTGACGCCCTAGCGGTCCGGCCAACAAGGCCAAGGCGGGGTCGCAGCCAGCTACCGCCAGGCTCGGCCCGCTCGAAGCGATCGGTTGCAGGCCAATCAGGTCGCCCGTCACGCCGGGGCCGGTGCCGGTGGCCTGAGCGAGGGCGGGCCGAAAGCCTGGTGCAAAGCCGAAGTCGCCTACGAGAGGAAACGCCACCTGGGCGTTGCCGACCTCCGATAGCAAAAAACGCGCCGAGTCGAGCGCTGGGGCGGCAAGGCGTGCCTCTAGGGCAGGGAGGTCCTGGCCGGCTCCGAAGAGGTCCTCGACAGTCATGTTGAGGGCCGCCGCTAGTGCGAGAGCTACTTCGAGAGAGGGAGACCACCGTCCGGACTCGATGCCTGAGATCGATTGACGGGTGACTCCCGCGACGTCGGCCAGAGCGCCTTGTGACAAGCCGCGGGCGAAGC
>Ga0302320_10011843_pt1 | contig 18396 bp, 4 predicted proteins | sample Bog_T0_3_FD_202130 | JGI IMG/M metagenome (GOLD analysis project Ga0302320, IMG submission 202130) | Peat permafrost microbial communities from Stordalen Mire near Abisko, Sweden - Bog_T0_3 | ecosystem: Environmental > Terrestrial > Soil > Wetlands > Peat | place: Sweden: Abisko, Stordalen Mire...
TTTTGCAAATTGCTTTCGTTGTAAAAATTTTTCTTAGGCTTCGTATGTTTTTCAGTTTGTTATTTATTATATGAAAAAATTTGAAAATCTTAGAAATTTTTTTTTAAACATAAAATAAATATATAATACTGGCAACCCAAAAAACAAAAATTAATTATAAAAAACTGTTTCTTTGACTTCGTAGTCCCACAATATCCAATCTGGGAAGCTTTCTAATTTTCTCATTTTTAACAAATATTTTTCTTTCTTTTTGATCTACCTCAACCAAAAAGTTTTTGGGGTCCTCTTTTTTCACCAAATAATTTGAAAATTCCTTTAAATTGCATAAATTATTAACACCTTTTCGGTCAAAATATTTTTGATAAATTTCGCTGATCACGACATTTTTCTTCAACATGTGATCTTGAGATTTTTTCAATATTTTCCTTTTTTCGAAATAAAAGAAATTCTTCTTCATTGCTAAAATGCTTTTCTGTGTATCTCTCAATCTGGGGCTCATATCTTTATTGTTCATGTCAATATTTGTCATTTTCATTCTGTTTTGTTGATCTTTGGGAAAATTTTCCAAGGCTTTTAGGTTGCAATTGTTCACAATTTTAAAAACGTCACATTTTTCTTGTTTTATATTTGAAAGTTCATTTTTTTTCTCTTCTTCTTTCGAAAATTTAAATCCGAATGCTTTATTTAACCCTCCAGTTTTGAATAAATTGTCCAAAATCAAGAAATGGTTCTCCATATTTAATTTTATAACATTATTTTGAAGGGGTGCTTTGGAATCCAGTTCGAAATTTGAAGGGAATTTTTTTGAGTTTACATGAAGGCTTTTAACTTGAAAATTTGTGCCAGTTCGATCAAAATTGCTTTCAAACACAAGAGGTCTTTTATGAGAAAGCACAGAATTTGGTTTGGAGGTTAACAGTTTGGAATGGAAGGAGTTTTTGGTCGCCCGATTATGATGATGGAGAGATTGAGATATATTCATTTTTTGCATTGTTAGCTCAGAAATTTTATAATTTAATTAATTTCTGAAATAGGGAGTTTTAAATATTTATATAAAACTTATTGAAAAAATTGTAAATTTCTTTCCGATTTTCCTTCAATGATGAAATTTTCGAAAAAATTAAAAAACGCAAATAACAATAAATAAGAAAAACCAAAGGAATTTCAAATTTGACAAAATTTCTTCAAATAAAAGCAAAAACAATTTTATAACGAGAAAAAACCCAAATTCCTATTTTTCATGCTGAAGACTTTGCCTGCGCTTTTTTACTATTTTCCAGGAAGCATTCCGGTTGAATCCCGAGATTTATTAAAAAATAAAAATAAAATAATTTATTAAAGAATCCTTTCTATTATTAATTAAAACAATCTTAACAAATCGTTCGAACGTTCTATAAAGAATTTTACCTAGAACCCCCCCGCAAAAAAACGCAAATATTAATTTAACGCATCAGCTCAAAAATTGCTATATTTTATCCGTTTTGCTTTATTATAAGTCTAAATATCCATTCTAATCTCAAAACTCCCATCTCCTCAAAACCGAAACGAATTCCTCAACTATTTAACGTATAGTTCCATATCATTTTCATGTCAAACCCCAAAAAAACACAAAAAAAATCACCCCCATCCCTCATTCTATCTCCAGAACTTAAGAAATCTGGCAAATGGACAGAAGAAGAAGATAATCAACTCCAACAAATAGTTCCAATATATAATGAGCGCCATTGGCGAAAAATCAGCCAACACATGCAAGGCCGTTCAGCAATTCAATGCTTACATCGATGGACGAAAATCCTTAAGCCAGGACTCGTGAAAGGTCCTTGGAGTGTTGAAGAGGATGATAGACTAATAGTTTGGGTTCAGGAAAAAGGACCTCTGAAATGGGCACAATGTGCTCATTTGATTCCTGGCAGAAGCGGAAAGCAATGCCGAGAACGATGGTTTAATAATTTGAACCCGAATGTGAAGAAAGGAGAATGGTCTCCAGAAGAAGATGATATGATCTTCAAGCTATATGTCGATTATGGATCATCTTGGAGTAAAATCGCCCAACATTTTAAGGATAGGACCGAGAATTCTATAAAGAATAGGTTTTATTCAACAATTAGGAAGCTTTATTCCGATAAGAAGAAACTGGAGAAAGGGAAAACCTTAAAGAAACACATAAAAAAACAACTGGCTAATGCACAAGAAGAGAAAATCGAGGATGGAGCTGAAAAGACTAATGCTAACAATGAAGTCGTAATTGTTAAGAAAGAAGAAGCTACATGCTCAGAGAAAAACAATAAAAATATCATCAATACTCTTTATAACTTGCTCAGGTCCTCCAATATGGAACACCCCCCTCACATCAATAAGATATATGCCTCGGGAATATATAAGAAATCTAGAAGATATCGCAGAAAAGGCAAGAAAACAAATGAACTGGCAAATTTCAAAGATCCCAAAACTATCAACGATGACTCCTTGAAATCACTCACAACCAAAATCTCATCTGAAATGAAGAGTGATGCCTTTTGCTCAGACACTGAATCTGATGGAAATTTTGAGAACTTTCTCAGCTCCATCGAACAAACCATCAATAAGGAACTTATCCTTAGAGAAATCGATTCTTATAAAGACTTCAGTATCGAAGAACTCCAAAAGAAAATCTATGATTTCTGTGATGAAACACCATTAAATCTTGAAAATGAGGATAGAGTCAGGACCTGTGAATTAGAGCAGATCCTCAACCATCATATCGAGAAAGAGATAGTAAATGGAAACTCGAAGAACCCAGAGAATGTATTGGAAAAAGCAATGCAGGAAGACATTATGATGAAATGTGAAGAAGAAAACCATGAATCTGATAAAAAGATGTTCTTCTTGGTTCAACAGCTCCAGACATTAGAAAATATGTTGACAAAGACCCGACAAGAACTGATAAGCCTAGAGAATTCATTACAAGTGCCTGAGAAGAATCATAGTTGTTTAAGCGAGAAGGAAGACGATTTTTACATGGGGTTTAACGAGAACATGCCAGCCATTTCAGAATGGAACATGTATAAAAGAAAGGCAAGCGTGAGTTTGGAAGATTTTTTCGATTTACCTCTACCCGATGGAAAGAAAAGAAGGTTTAATTTCATGGAAGAAGAATTAGGGAATGATAACATTATTGAATTTAAGGAAGAACATTAGGAATGATATTACATTAAAGAAGTTTTAATGTTGTAGTCTTATTTATTTATTTTGTGATATATTTGCTCTTAATATTTTTATAGAAAATTATAAAAAAAAAAACTAAACAATACAAATTTTTTGGTAAATTAGCAAAATTATTAATAATTTTTAAGTAAAAAAAAATTATTTTAAAAAAAATTTTTATTTTTTTATGGAATTTTGTTGTAAATATTTTGAAAAAAAAATTGTCCTTTTTAGTTTCTGGATCTATTTTAAGTCATATTTTTTCAAAAAAAAATACAATTAATTAATAAGCTTTATATTGATTAGTATATTCTAATCAGTAACTTAATTCATAAAAAACCACATTACCCCGACTCATTGACTCCTTCTTCTTTATTACTGCCTTTTTTCTCCAAAAACAGCACATATCCTTTCATCTCCTTCATTTTATGTTGGCAACATAACATGCTGTTTTCAGTAAATCCATTGATTTCCAACAATTGTTTCTCCTTCTTCGCTTGTTTAAACACCTCACCTTCTTTTCCCCTTATTATCACTTCCATCCCACAAGTTCCACAAGTCCCCTCGCCGTCACATTCATAATTCGGTGTAGCTCCTTTATAATTAGCATTTTCCTGTTGTAATTTCTTCAATGTCTTCAACACGCTTTCATTGCCATGTGTATCAATTTTATATGTGTCTTTGCCATTATAAATAGTCAAATTCTCCGGATCCTGCTTAACCTCCTTAAATTGGGTCATATCCAAAGTCTTCCTCTTCTTAATTTGATTACCACCAGCACTCCCAGTTTTGGCTAAATGGAAATCCTTTATAGTTCTGATCACCATTTTTTTTTCCTCAACATTTTGTATGATATTCAAGAATTCCTGCTTGTTCACTGGACTCCTCAAATACCAAATCTGATTCTCAGGCCCTCTCAAACTTTCGTCAATCTGTTTAAATTTATTACTCTGGAAATCCTTCACTATCAGATCAGCATTCGCCTTAGCAGTGGATTCCGCCACCTTCAAATTACCACCTTTACCAGCTGCCCATCCACTCACATAATCAGATCCTTTGCCTATATTTGCACTTGGCCTCCTTCCTAAAGCCGTTACAACATTCCGAAGCCTAAATCTATGACTTTGATTTGAGAAGATTATCTCAACATCTTCACCAATTGCTTGGAAAGCACTTGGGACATGCTGGAAATAGAAGCAAAGTCGTTTAAGACCAGTGTTCGGAGTTGAATTGTTATGATATTTGCGGTAGAAATTAAAGTATTGTTGTTGGATCTCGTCAAGTTCTCTCGGGATCAGAGATTGGTCGTACCAACAATTTATCCAGAAGCCAGCATTTCCCAATTCCTCTAACTCCTTCATGGTGATTTTAGTGTCTTGGGGGCCATTTCTAATGAAAACATTTATTATTCGAGGACCTTGTTCTTTCAAATGTCCAAGAAAATTTTGGTTGATCGGACAATCTTCTAATTGATTTGGATTTGAGAGTAAAATCCTTGAGAGATCAGCTGACACATTCCCTCCACCAATTATTCCAATAGCTGAATTACGGCTTCTTAGATTAAAAGGCCAATCCTCGGCTCTTCTCGGATTAAAAGCTCCATTATAAGCACGATAAACTCTACTAGCCGGTATAACTTGAGACAAAGACTCACCAGATATGCCTAATTTAACATCTTCATAAGCTCCTCTACAATCAATAATTAATGGGAATAGATCTCTTATTGTCTCAAAAGTTACATCAGTTCCGACTTCTAACCCTCCATAATATTCTGTCCGATCATCTTCTAGACATTTCTTTAATAAAGAGCCTTGTTTCTTCGTTGCTGGATGATCAGGAGCCACCCCTTCACCTACCAATCCGAATAAATTCACATGTCTCCTTTCAATCATTGTGATTCTTAAAGGAATGTTTGTTTCCAAAAGAGCACATACCTGATAAAAAGCAGCTGCTCCAGCACCTAATATACAAACGGGCAAGGGATTATATTCGGACCATACTGGGGGATTCACTAATTTGAGCCACCCTCGAGGATTACCTTTCTTTAACAAGTTGGCTTCATGCTCATAACGAGAAAATAAACTCTTTTCCTCTGTTATATCAGTCGATCTTAAGGATTTTATCGCGAGTTGAGCCGTATCAGCTTTCCAGATAAACTCTCTTGTCAGACCATCATATTTACCAAATCCTTTTGATTTTGGTGATAAATGGTTTGCATATATTAATTGAGCGAGTTCCCTTAATCCAAAGCCTCCAAACTCACTTCTAACTCCATATAAAGCAGCTAAGTCAGGATCCAGACCATAGGCTTGAAAGATCTTAGCTCCTCGATAAGCACTGACACTTGAAATCCCCATTCTTGCCATAAATCCTATTAATTCTTGTTTTAATTTTTCCTTATAATTTAATCTTTGTTTCTCGAAAACTTCTTTGGAAATTTGATTGTCAGGGTCTTGAAGAAAGGGTAGATAAGGATTTACCAGATCAACTCCTCCTATTGAAATGGCTTGAGCGATATCTCTTCCAATAAGCAAACTTGATGAACTTAATATCAATGCCACATCTCTTCGAAGTCCAGCCTTCATCAAGGCACGATCTACCACACTTGCCACCAAAACTGGAGTCAATGGAGCTAAATCTGCCTTCTGATCAGGAAGATAGAAATCAGTTAAAAGTATCAAATTGACTTTACGATCACGGACTAAAGATACTGCAGATTGTGCTATCAAGTTCAATTGGATCTTAATGGTGTCTTCAAAGCCTTCAATTGGATAGAGGATCGGAAGTTCAGCTGATTTCAATCGAGGGTCTGATAGGATATTAGCGAGATCGATGTTATCAATAACAGGTGATGGATATAATAAACCGTTAGGTTTACTATTTGTATTGTTAATATCTTCCGTTAAATCTTCAAAAGTGGGTTTTTTACCTATGAATGTCAATAAAGACATAAAACATTCTTCCTCCTTTTTAGCTAGAGGGGGGTTGGTAACTTGTGAGAATTTGGCTTTGAACATCCCATTGACATCAATAAAAGACCCGAAGACCAAAGCTTCGATCGGACCTTGATCAGCCATTGAACTTATTAATTCCTCTCCTTTGAAAAGCCTCTTCATTATAGTTTCATCAAGCTCTTCAGTCCAATTAGCTCTCATTTTCATTAATTTAAAGTCATTAGCTGTGTAATTATTAGAAAGCATTTTCTTTAATCTGGGAGAAACCACCTCACCCAATCTCTTAATCGTATTGACAGGCCTCATAAACAATTCCCATTGACTCATAATTCCTTCCATTTCTTCCTTGGTTTCTGTATAAAACCCAAACTCATGACTTTTCTGATCCATATCGAAGAACACAGGCTCAGCTGGAGGCAAATTAAAAGGCTCTCCATGCATTTCCACTACCCCCAACTCTGACCCCACGAAAACGAATTCTTTATTTATCAATCCTCTTAATGGTCTAAAGCCATTCCTATCTCTATATAAGGCGATCTTTTGGTCCAAAAAGGCAATGCTTGCATTTGGACCTTCAAAAGGCACCCCAAAAACATTATAATATTGACTCACTGTGGCATTTGGCAATTCGTTAGGATAATATGGATGCATCACAGCTCTCAAGATCTTAAAGGCTTTCTTACTACTCCCTTGCTCATATAACCTCAAGAAATAATAATCCAGAAATAAGGATAGAATATGAGAATCACTCATAGTCCATAAATCGGGCTTCACCCCTATAATCTCTTCAAAGAAAGGATCTTCAGTAATAAACCTCTCAATCAATGCCAAATTGTTATTTTCACCATTGTTTGAAAGTCTGGCCAAAGGTTGAATATTCTTGAATTGTGGTAATGTGTTTGTGGCAAATCTAACATGACTTATAGCGAGAGAAGCTTCGAAATCAGGGTCTTGCATATCTAAATAGAAATCTTTGAAGAATTTTTCCTTGAAAAGACCCTTATAGATCAGATATTGCGAGGATGAACTGAAAATATGAGGGATGATTTTGCTTTTTTCTTTCTGGAACTCAAGTTCAAACTTCAATCTCACCTTCATCATTTTCAATTCGAGATTTTCAACCCCTTTATCTTGTTCCTCATTGATCACGATATATTGTTTATAACTATATAATTGTTGTTTAGCCATATAACCCAAACAATCATTATTAACTGGCACTACTCTATTCCCCACAATTTTCAAGCCTGCTATGAGAGATAAATGATAAAGGAATCTCTCTTTTGATTCAATCTGAGGATAATCTTCAGGAATGGCTAAAAAAATCACTCCAAATAATTTGTTTTGGATTTGTTCGATATTCGAAAACTTGCGTCTGAAGAAATTTTGGAAATCGAACCACATGATCCCGCAACCATCTCCAGTTTTAGGGTCGATGCCTATGGATCCTCGATGTTGGAATTTGCTGATCATAGTCAAAGCGTTTTCCACTAGGTTTCTCGATGGGATTCTTTGGAGATTAGCGAGCATTGCAACTCCACAAGAGTCAAATTCATGTGAAGTGTTAACAGGATCAGGGATTTTTATAGGGGGAATTGGTTTTTGGATTTGAGGTTGTGGGGTAATGTTGAGGATTTCATTAAAGGTTGATATAGTATTTGAGAAAGCTGTGGGATTACAATTCAAATGAGAAGAATCCTGATTAGTAGACTCTAAGGATAGATTGGGTGAGGGTTTTGTAGTAGTTTTTGGATTCTTTTGAGTATCTTCAGGTTGGAGAGGTTTAGCTTGAACAATTTGAGCTTTAGGCTCATATTTTATGAAATATGAGGACAGTTCTGAGTTTCCTCTAGATAGTAGTTCGAGAACAAGGGCATCATTAGGGATAAATTTGTTGAATTTGGTGAGAGATTCTCTGAGTGTATTGACATCAGCAGGATTTAAAGGTTCGGCTTTTATGGCAAGCATGGTTTTACTGATAAACCCTTTCCTTCTCAGGTCTTCATCAAGAATTTTCGGGAGTATTAAGACTCCTCCTGTGAATCCTGAGCCTAAATTTGGTCCAACAATATGTTCTTCTCTGAAGAAATTGCCAACTTTCGGGACAAATTGTGTCTTTAAGTCCTGATAATATCTCTGATCGCCAAGTATCACACCATATCCTCCCGTCATAAAGTTAAAAGCATTATTACCGAGTTTCTTAACCACTATTCGAGCTTTATAACTCAATCGAATCCCCGCTCGATCTCCACATTCCTTCGCTGCTATAAATCCTTCTAAAGCACCATAACCAAGACAATTACCACTTAAGCCTTTTATAAAGATTTCACCTCCACTTAAAGCCTTTCCTGTGCCATCATTCGCGTTTTCTGCTATGAGAGTTAAACCATGAGGAGCAGAAAAGCCAAAACTTTGACCATTGGCTAATCCTTTGAAATCTATAATCACTGGCTCTTTAAGAAGATTCTTGGTTTGTTGATGATAACCGATTCGAGCTCCGAAGGATAAAACACTGTTGTTAGCTCTTGGAGTGAAGTAGGTCACACCTTTCAGGATATTATCGATGATTTGATATTCTAATAAACTCGAGCCAGCTTCTGTCTCAGGCATATAATGAATTTCAGTATTAGGTGGTTTTGTGTAGGATGAAATTGTTAATAATTTTTCTAAGCCAGATAAGGGAGAATTCTTATCTACTTCCAATAGATCTGTTCTTCCAACAGCATCTTTTGGATTCTTGAATCCATATTTCTTCAAATTATTGCTCAAAGATTTCGCCAAGCCAATTAGAAATTTTGATACATGTTCAGGCCTGCCTTTAAACTTTAAATCAATCAAATCCTGTTTATTAGTTGCAATTCCTGTGGGACAATCTCCTTCATGACATTTCCGCACCATAACACACCCTAAAGACACCAAAGCACCACTCCCAGTCTCAATATTATCTGCACCCAACAACATAGCCTTGAAAGAGTCTAAACCGGTTTGAATCCCTCCACTAACAGTTAAAGTGACTCTTTCTCTTAATCCTTCCCCCACCAATGCTTGATGAATCTCGGCCAATGCTGATTCCCAAGGTTGATTAATCTCATGTTTATCAGTGATAGTAGCAGCTCCAGTGCCTCCAGGACCTGCTATGGAAATATCCAATTTATCGTTTTTAGCTTTTTGAGGAAAACATTTCGCCATACCCACGGCAATCGTTCCACATCCAGCTAATGAAGCTATCTTTATTGAGATCTTTGCTTTGGGGTTCACAGACCTTAAATCATAGACTAATTGCCTAAGATCTTCAATGGAATAAATATCATGATGTGGAGGTGGACTTATTAGACTTAATCCTGGGATGGCATATCTAGCCTTAGCGATTTCTTCTGTGACTTTATGACCTGGAAGTTGACCTCCGACACCTGGTTTTGCTCCTTGATTTATTTTTATTTGAAGTTCTCTAGCATAGGACAAATAACGTAAATTCACTCCGAATCTGCCTGATGCTACTTGTCTGATGAAGCTTTGTGAAAGGGAATTGTCTCGAATTGCTAATTCACCTCCTTCTCCTGAATTGCTCTTGGGACCATAATTTGATAGGTCGGCTTCTTGAATGAATTTTATAAAGGCTTCTTTGTAATTTTTGTCTTTTGGAAGGATCAAAGGGTTTTCGTGGGCCTTTAAAAAGAAACCAGTTAGGTTTGCACCTGCAGCCAACATTGCATGGGCTTGATAGTTGATAGCCCCATGCGACATGCCTCCTATTGCGAATTTCTTGAGACATTCTCTTTCCAGTTCCGTTAATTCTGAAATCATGGCTTCAATTTTCGGAGCGGCTTCTTGAATAGCTTTATCAACGATTTCAGGGGCAGATGGCTTATTCATGATATTTGAATTCGATCCCTTTATTGGATTATTAAAGAGAGTCGTTGTTTCTTGTTTAGGGGTTTGACTCCCCACATCAAATAAATTCTTAGAAGGCGTATGTTTGGAATTGGAATAACTAAGGGGGTTTGTCAAAGACCTCAAAGGTTGAAGAGGAGAGATGAAGGATTTGGACTTTGCTTGTTGAAGCAAAGCCAATTTCAGTATTTGGGTGACTTTTGTCTGCATGTTTTATTCTTTTTTCTAACTTAAGATGCTTTTTATAAGGCCCTGAATGCGATAATTGCATAGAATGTGCGTAATTCAAATTAGAGAGAGAAAGACTTTGCTTTGAATGATGATGCAATTAAAAGCAAAGAGAAGGGTAATATTATTCTTTTAAAAGGGAATATGCGCACTTTCGCAGACTAAATAATAAAATTTAACCACAATAAATAAAAAAATAAAATATGAAAATTTTATAATATCACTTTTTTAAAATTCAAATTTTTTTTTTATTCACAAATTTTTTTAAAAAATAATATTTTTGTTGGATAATTTTCCCAATTTTTCTATTATAAATTATTTGGTTTAGTTGTTGGTTTGAAAACAATTTGAATTTATGCAAACACTAAATTTTTCTTCAAAAAATAAAATTTAAATATATTAATTAAATATTCAAAATTAAAGTAAATGAAGCTGCTTTCTTCCTTAACCCTTTAAACAAATTAAAGCTTTCTCTATTATAACTCACAATTGTTGACCCGTTTCATTTGTCTTTTTCTCTGCCTTCTTCTTATCGACATAAAGAACATACCCTTTCATTTTATCACAAGAATGTTGACAACTCAACACGCTTTTCTCTGTGTATCCATTGATTTCCAGCAATTGTTTTTCTTTTTTTCCTTGCTTCACTTCATTGCCTCCTTGAATAATAACATCGAACCCGCAGGTACCACAAGTGCCATCTCCATCGCATTCATAATCTGGAATCGCATTCGTGAATTCAGAATTTTCCTGTTGCATTTTTTTCAAGGTCTTTAATAAATTGACATTCGTCTTAACGGGCACTGTAAATACGTTTTCGCCATTATATATAGTCAAATTTTCAGGATCTTGTTTGATTTCCTTAAACAAATTAGGATCCAAAACCTTTCTTTTTTTGGCATTATTGGGTTGATTTTGGTTGCTTGAGCTTGCTTTCGCAACCTGGAAATCATTAGCCGTTCTTATGAGTAATTTTTTCTCCTGGACTTTGGTCAGAATATTTAGAAATTCCTGCTTGTTGACTGGACATTTCAAATGCCAGGTTTCATTTTCCGGGCTTTGAACATCATAAGTTGGTTTGAACTTATTTTCCTTGAAATCTTTGGTAAAAGTGGCCGTGGTTAATTTGGCGCTTTCTTCTGCTGATTTCAAGTTGCCTCCTCTTCCAGAAGCCCAACCAGTGACATAATCAGTGCCTTTCCCTATCATAGATGAAGGTTTTCTTCCCAAAGCAGTTATCACATTTCTGAATCGAAATTTATTTTTCTGGTTAGAGAATCTTAATTCAACATCCTCTCCACTTGATTGAAAACTGGATGGGGTATGTTGGAAATAGAAATATAATCTTTTGAGACCCGAGTTGGGTTTGGGATTGTTGAGGAATTTACTATAGAAAGTCAATAAATCACGTTGTTTTTCATCCATCTTTGAAGGAATCAATGATAAATCGAACCAACTACTAATCCAAAAGCCAGCTTCTGCGATTTCTTCAAGCTCCTTGAGGGAAATCTTCGAATCTTGTGGTCCTCCTCTAGCGAAAATATAAACAATTTGTGGTCCTTGATCTTTTAAACTCATCAGGAAATTTGGATTTATTGTGGTTTCCTCCAGACTTGATTGATCAGCTAATAAGATTCTCGCAAGATCAGCAGAAACATTGCCACTACCTATGATTCCTATAGATGGATTTCTTGATTTTTGATTAAAAGGCCATTCTTCAGTTTTTTTTGGATCAAAGACTCCATTATAACTTCTATAGACACGGCTAGCTGAGAGCACTTGAGGTAAAGATTCTCCTGATATTCCCAACTTAACATCCTCATGAGCACCTCTACAATCAATAATGCAAGAAAACTTCGATCTCAGAGTTTCAATCGTTATATCTACACCAACTTCTACACCTCCATAATAATCAACGGTATCCTCTTCTAGACATTTTTGAAGAATATAGCCTTGTTTCTTAGTGGAAGAATGATCAGGGGCTACTCCTTCACCCACTAATCCAAATAAATTCACATGTTTACTTTCCAAGATCGTGATTTTTACTGGAAGCTTAGTATCGACTAAGGCTTCTGCTTGATAAAAACCAGCAGCTCCTCCTCCCAAAATACAAATTGGAAGAGGGTTGTGATCAGACCAAATTGAAGGTTTCATTAGCTTTAACCAACCTCGAGGATTGCCTTTCTTCAAAAGATCCGCTTCGCGCTCATATCTCAAGAAGAATTCTTTTTCTTCATTTACTTCTAAAGAACGTGATGCTTTTATAGCAAGTTGAGCAGTTTCAGCCTTCCAGATAAATTCTCTTGTAAGACCATCATATTTACCGAAACCTTTGAGTTTAGGTGCGGAATGGTTCGAATATATTAATTGGGCCAATTCCCTTAATCCAAAGCCTCCAAATTCACTGCGAACTCCAAATAATGCTGCCAAATCAGGATCTAACCCAAAGGCTTGGAAGACCTTAGCTCCTCTATATGCACTGACGCTGGAAATGCCCATTCTAGCCATAAATCCATGAAGTTCTTGTTTGAGTTTCTCTTTGTAATTTTGGCATTGTTTATTAAAAGATTCCTTTGATATCGTGTGGTCTTCAGGGTCTTTAATGAAAGGTAAATATGGATGAACTAGATCAACACCTCCAATTGATATAGCTTGAGCCATATCACGACCAATAAGGAGAGTGGAAGCACTCAGGATTATAGAGACGTCTCTTCGGATACCAGCTGTCATTAAAGCACGATCTACCACACTACATACTAAGATGGGAGAGATGACGCCAAGATTACTGTTGGGATCAATTTGGAAATCAGTTAAATGGATGACATTGACTTTATGATCGACTACTAGAGAAATTGCCGATTGAGCAATGAGGTTCAATTGGATTTTGATGGCGTCTTCGAAACCATCTATTTGATAAGTCATTGGGATATCAGCTGATTTTATCCTTGAATCCGATAGGATACTAGCCAGTTCATAATTATCTGCTATTGGAGAAGATAAGATCAATCCTTTGGGAGGAGTGTTTTTACTGAATTCACAGGCTAATTCTTCAAAACTGGGTTTCTTGCCTATATAGGTCAATAAAGACATAAAGCATTCTTCCTCCTTTTTGGCTAATGGGGGGTTCGTGACTTGTGAGAATTTGGCCTTGAACATTCCATTCACGTCAATAAATGACCCAAAGACCAAAGCTTCGATTGGGCCTTGATCAGCCATTGAACTCATTAATTCTTCTCCTTTGAACATTTTCTTCATGATAGTCTCATCAAGCTCTTCTGTCCAATTAGCTCTCATCTTAATTAATTTCAATTCATTGCTTGTGAAATCACTTGAAATAATTTTTCTCAGATATTGAGAGCCAATCTCGCTTAACAATTTGACTTCATTTGAAGGCTTGATCAAGAAATTCCATTGGTTCATGATCCTTTCCAATTCTTCTTTTGATTCTGAATAAAACCCGAATTCTCTTCTTTTATTGCTCACATCAAAGAAAACAGGCTCAGCTGGAGGTAAATTAAAGGCCTTTCCTTCCATTTCTATTGCCCCTAACTCTGACCCTACATAAACCATATCCTTATTAATCAACCCTCTTAATGGTCTGAACCCATTTCTATCTCTATAAAGAGCAACCTTCTGATCTAAAAAAGCTACACTAGCATTAGGACCTTCAAATGGCAATCCAAAAAGATTATAATAATGACTAATGATTGAACTTTCAAGTTCTAAAGGATAATAAGGATGCATTACAGATCTCAGGATCTTAAAAGCTCTATTATCAGATTTCTTATCATAGAGCTTCAGGAAATAATAATCCAAAAATAATGATAAAATATGAGAATCACTCATTGTCCATAAATCGGGAGTTAAGCCCAAGGTGTCCTTTAAGAAAGGATCTTCTGAAATGAATCTTTCAATTAAAGCCAAGTTGTTATTTTCACCATTATTGGCTAATCTAGCCAAAGGTTGAATGTTCTTGAATTGTGGTAGAGTATTTGTAGCGAATCTCACATGACTTATGGCAAGTGAAGCCTCGAAATAATGATCTTGCATATCAATGAAATAATCCTTGAAATATTTCTCTCTAAAGAGACCTTTATAAATAATATATTGAGATGAAGAGCTGAAAATATGTGGGATCAGTTTGTTTTTCTCCTTTTGAAGCTCAAATTCAAATCTTAGCCTAATTCTCATCAATTTCAGCTCCAAAGCATCAACATCATTAGGATTTTCTTTATTAATGGCTAGATATTGTTTATAAAAATAGCTTTGTTGTTTGGCCATATAACCTAAATAATCATTATCTACAGGGACTTTTCTCATCCCCACTATTTCTAACCCTTCAATCTGAACAACCTGATAAAAATATCTTTCCTTGGCTTCATTGAAGCCATATTCTTCTGGAAAAGCTAAGAAAATTACCCCGAAAGGATGGTTTTGTATTTGTTTTACATAAGGCATTTTTTTCTGGAAAAAGCTCTGGAAACCAAACCACATGATTCCGCAACCATCTCCGGTCTTGGGGTCGATGCCTATAGAGCCTCGATGTTGGAATTTGGCGATCATATGAAGTCCTTTGATTACTAGATCATGTGAGGGGACTCTGTTGAGAGAGGCAAGCATAGCAACACCACAAGAATCGAATTCATGAGAAGTGTTTACTGGATCTGGGATTGTTATAGGAGAGGAATCTAATGGATTTTGGCTTGTTTCATTTGTGTTGAGATTGAGTTTGGAGAGGGTTTTTTCTAAAGCGGAAATGGTGGATGAACAGGATTTGATGGGTTGAGATTGAGAGGTATTGATGAGGGTATCTAAATTGGAGGAAGAAGATTGGAATTGGAGGGAGGTTTGGGGTATTAATGAGGGTTTCTTTGCATTGGGTTCTTCTTTGGATTGGGAACTGACAGTTGGAATGGCTTTGGGCTCATATTTAAGGAAATAATTTGACAGTTCGGAATCTGATTTGCTTAGCAATGAGATCACTAAAGAATCATTAGGGATGTTTCTGTTAAATTTAAGGAGATCTTCTTTGAGGTTATTGAGGTCTTGGAGTTCTAATGATGTGGGCTTTATAGCCAACATGGATTTATTGATAAATCCTTTTTTTCTAAGCTCTTCATCTAAGAGTCTAGGTAATATTATCACTCCTCCTGTGAACCCAGACCCGAGGTTCGGCCCGACAATATGATCTTCTCTGAATAAATTGCCTTCTTTTGGAATGAAATTCGCCTTCAGATCCTCATAATATCTTTCATCACCAAGAATCAAGCCACAACCTCCAGTCATGAAGTTAAAAGCATTGTTACCTAACTTCCTAACCACCACTCTGGCTTTATAACTCAATCTAATTCCTGCTCTATCTCCACATTCTATGGCCGCGATAAATCCTTCCAAAGCACCATAGCCTAAACAATTGCCCGCCAATCCTTTGATATAAATTTCAGCGCCACTTAGAGCCTTTCCTGTACCATCATTAGCGTTTTCTGCTATGAGTGTCAAACCCTTTGGACCACAAAAACCGAAACTTTGCCCATTAGCTAAACCTTTGAAATCAACAGTCACTGGCTCTTTCATTAGATTGCTCGTGAGTTGGTAGAAACCGATTCGAGCTCCAAATGAAAGAATGTCGCTATTGGCATGTGGTTCGAAATAAGTGACTCCTTTTTTGATATTTTCGATGACTTGATATTCCAATAAACTAGATCCGGCTTCTGTTTCTGGAACGTAATAGATTTTGGCTTCTGGAGGTCGAATGAAGGTTTGTTTAATTAAAAGCTTTTCTAAACCAGATAACGGAGATCCTTTATCAACTTCTAACAGATCTGTTCTTCCTACCGCTTCTCTGGGATGTTTAAACCCATATTTCTTCAAATGCACGCTCAAGGAGGTGGCTAAGCCAATCAAATATTTAGCAACATGTTCTGGTTTTCCTTTAAATTTCAAATCAATCAAATCCTGCTTGTTGGTTGCAATTCCTGTGGGACAATCTCCTATATGACATCTGCGAACCATAATACATCCTAAAGAAACCAAGGCTCCACTTCCTGTTTCAATATTATCTGCACCTAACAACATAGCCTTGAAAGAGTCCAAACCTGTCTGAATTCCTCCACTAACAGTTAAAGTGACTCTTTCTCTCAATCCTTCACTCATTAAAGCCTGATGAATCTCAGCCAAGGCAGTTTCCCATGGCTGATTAACTTCATATTTATCAGTGATAGTAGCAGCTCCAGTGCCTCCAGGACCTGCTATGGAAATATCCAGTTTATCATTTTTAGCTTTTTGAGGGAAACATTTCGCCATGCCCACGGCAATCGTTCCACATCCAGCTAAAGAAGCTATCTTTATTGAGATCTTTGCTTTGGGGTTCACAGACCTTAAATCATAGACTAATTGTCTGAGATCTTCAATGGAATAAATATCATGATGTGGAGGTGGACTTATTAGACTTAATCCTGGGATGGCATATCTAGCCTTAGCGATTTCTTCTGTGACTTTATGACCTGGAAGTTGACCTCCTACACCTGGTTTTGCTCCTTGATTTATTTTTATTTGAAGTTCTCTAGCATAGGACAAATAACGCAAATTCACTCCGAATCTACCTGATGCCACTTGTCTGATGAAGCTTTGTGAAAGGGAATTGTCTCGAATTGCTAATTCACCTCCTTCTCCTGAATTGCTTTTGGGACCATAGTTCAAAGGATCTGCTTCGAGAATTAGCTTTTTAAAGGCTTCTTGATAATTTTTGTTGCTGGGTATGATTTCAGGATTTTCCTTTGCTTTTAGGAAAAGGCCACATAGATTGGCACCAGCAGCCAAACTAGCATGTGCTAGGTAATTAATTGCTCCATGAGACATGGCTCCGATCACGAACCTTTTTAAACATTCTCTTTCTAGCTCCGAAAGTGCTGCAATCATGACCTCAATCTTAGGAGCTGCTTCTTGTATGGCCTTTTCAATAATCTCAGGATTGGAAAGTTTTGCATTGTTCACAGTATTGTTGCTATTCTTAAATGTAGGATTATTGAACAATATGGTTTCTTCTTCTGGGATTTTTATCTCTTCCTCAATATAATCATTCAATGGTTTATGATTAGAATGGGAATGAGATGATGTATTAGATAAGGAGATAGAGGAAATGGGAAATGGGGACTTGGTTTTGTTTTGTTGGAGAAGCGCGAATTTGAAGATTCTTGCAATTTTGGTTTGCATGTTTTTGGAGGTTTTTTTTTGAAAATTCTGACCGAAGTTTGAAAGTTTTAAATCAATGGAATGCGGAACTTGCGTTCGATTGCATAATATTAATGTGGGCAAGTTTGAAGGACTTTGGCGTCGATAATTGTTTTTAAATTAGTTATTTTTTTTTAAAATAATGATTTGTGATGTCATTTAGTTCAAAAGTGCTTTTGAATTTAGAAGTTTTCTATATTTTTTGTTTTTTTCTCTTCTGTTTTTTTAATTTCTTTATGTTTAATATTATAAAAATAATTTTTTCTTTTTTTCAACTCTAATAATTATTTGAATTTATTTGTTCAAAAATTTCATTCTATTTTATTTCTTATCTCTTTCATTTATCTTTTAAATAAAATATTTTTCCATATAAAATTTTCATTGTTTAAAGGAAATCATTTTATTTAAATTTAAATGAATTTTCCATTTTCGAAGTAATTTCTGTTAAAATTTTCAAATAAATTCTGTATTATTTTTCGACTATGAGGTTTCTGCATAATTTAAATGAATAAATATTTTTAAAATTTTGCAATCCAAACTCAATGTGAAGCACTTTCTTCCAATTAAAAATTATAAAAATCGATTTTATATACTTCCTCATTTATATTTCTATTATTCAAAACTCTCAGCCATGCTCCTTCCAAAGCATTTACCTTCCAATCCAATCCTTTCATCTAAAAGAGAGTTCCCTTTGAATTTCCCTCGAATTGATAAACTCCCCCCAAAAGATGCTAAATTTCTTCAGGTTCAAGAACTTTCTTTTCCCAATACAGCTTTTCAAAATCTCATTGATCCTGATGGGAATACATCTCATATCACAAAAACTATCAACCCATCAAAAATCAATAATACTCTGTCCAAACATACAAATGAAAGATTCTTAAAAGGCATGTTGAACCAAAGAAACATCAGT
>Ga0302320_10011845_pt1 | contig 18393 bp, 21 predicted proteins | sample Bog_T0_3_FD_202130 | JGI IMG/M metagenome (GOLD analysis project Ga0302320, IMG submission 202130) | Peat permafrost microbial communities from Stordalen Mire near Abisko, Sweden - Bog_T0_3 | ecosystem: Environmental > Terrestrial > Soil > Wetlands > Peat | place: Sweden: Abisko, Stordalen Mire...
CTGTGCCAGTTGCTTTGCAATTTCATCGGTGAGGGTCTCTGCCGAAAACCTTCCCTCTCCCTTGTTGGGGACAGTCCAAACAAAAGCGCCGTTGAAAATCTGAGGCTGGAGGTCCCATTCAATTTCTGCTAATGGGGACGAAGGATGGGCGTATGCCTGTCCCGAACCGGCGGGCTTGCGGGAAAAGCGAATGGAAATGGGATTGTTTTGGGAAACGCTGTTGAATATCGTGGGAGCCTCGAAAACCGCTGCTACGTTTCCGAGCGCAAGCATGGGCCGCCCCGTAATTGTTTGGCACCATTCAAACGTGGGACCGTTCGGAATCCCCTTCCTATCCGCCGCAAGCCGCGAAACTCGGCTCTTCAGTCCCTCATACTCCGTTTTTATCTCTGCCATAAGCCTAGCCTGATTTTCCTTCCCTGATGCGTATGCGTGTGCGACTCATCGAAACTCTGTGCCATTGATACACCGCCTTTCAGTACCATTGTCTAGCGATTCGATTTTTATTGCCACAGGATTCGTAGTCGGCACGAAAACGTCGCAGGAGGAAGCCGCATGAAATGGACGGCGCGGGAGGTTACCTGCTCGCGCTCGAATCGACGCATGGCACGCCCTACTATCTCAATCTGCACTCGGGTGACGTTGCCCACACGCTACTGCTCGGCGCAACCGGATCGGGCAAGTCCTTCTGCTTGGCCAGCACCCTACAGGCTGCACAGAAGTACGATCCGCTGACATTCATCTTTGATCTGGGCGGCAGCTATGAAGCGCTCACCCGCGCCTTCGGCGGATCGTATGTGAACGTCGGGATGAAGAATCCCGGTTTCACCATCAATCCGTTTTCGCTCGGCCCAACGCACGAGAATCAGAACTTTCTCTATCTCTTCCTGCGTGTGCTGATCGAGGCTGGCGGGCGCTATGAACTGACACCGGAAGATGAGAAGGCGCTATTTGCCGCGATCGAGCGCGCCTACAAATTGCCCGCTCAGATACGGACGCTAACGAACTTCGCGTCCATCCTCGGGCCGCTCGGCGAGCGGTTGCATCGCTGGACGCAAGCAGGTCAATTCGGACATCTCTTCGACAACGTCGAGGACACGCTAACCTTCGCGCGCTTCCAGACCTTCAACTTCGATGGCTGGTCGGACTATCCCGACATTCTGGAACCGTTGCTTTTCTACGTCTTGCAGCGTGCATCGCAAGAGATCGAAAAACCCGCAAATACTGCCACCTTCAAGATGTTTGTCATCGACGAAGCGTGGATCTTTCTTAAGAACAAAACCATTCGTGACTGGATCACCCGCGCCGAAAAGACGTGGCGCAAGAAAAACGCTGCCATGATCCTGGCGACGCAGTCGGTCGTGGAACTCGCGGCCTCGGACATGCTGCACATCGTCAACGAGTCCTGCCCGACCAAGATCTTTCTGGCCAATCCGAATATTGATCGCCGACTCTACGCCGAGATCTTCCAATTGAACGACACGCAGCTTGAGTTGCTGGAATCGCTTGTGCCGAAGCGCGAACTGCTGCTGATTCAGCCGCGCGGGACCAAGAAGCTGGTCCTAGAAGTCGACGCCCTCGGCTACTGGATGGCGACCAACAACGCTCGCGACAATCTCCGCAAGCAGGAATATTTTTCTCGTTTTGGAGCAGAGCAGGGATTGCTCCAACTTGCCCATGACTACCCTAACCCACTCAACAGCTAAAGGAGAACTATGCGAACCTCACCCATTGTCCCCCTCTTGCTCGGCCTAGCCGCGACCGTGGCCCACGGACAGCAATCCGCCCGCATCGTCAAATACCACGCGAACGACATCGTGAGCGTGCGTGCGAAGATGCGCTACACCACGCTGATCGAGCTTCCCTCGACCGAGAAGATCATGGAAGTCGCCACCGGAGACAAGGACTTCTGGATCATCGACGCGGTCGGCAATTACTGCTTTCTGCATCCGGCGAAAGAGGGCATTCACTCGAACCTCAATCTGATTACCGATCACAGCATCGTCTACACCTTCACGCTCGACGATGTGGAGACCGGCGATCCAGATTTGAAGATCGTCATTGAGCCCTCCGACCCTTCGTCGCTCGCTGCCGCCAACGGCGCGACCAAACTCGCTTCGGCAGCGGAAGTGGATGCGGCGCGCGCCCAGGCGCAGATTGCGCAGGCGCGCGCTGCAACTGCAGTCGAGCAGTTCCGCGCCGAGTATCCGACTGCGGCACTCAAGTTCGATTACAGCTACCACAACGAATCGCCATTCGATGTCTCGGCCATCTACCACGACGACAAATTTACCTACATCAAGTCGTCAGCTTCCGAGAAGTTCTCGGTGTACGAGCTGAAGGATAGCAAGCCGGACCTGATCACCTTTCAGCTAAAGGACGGCACCTACATCCTGCCCACAGTCGTTGATCGCGGCTATCTCGAAATCGGCAAGCACAAGCTCAGCTTCGAGCGGAAAGGCCAGTAGGTGCGCCAATGACCGAGGAGAAACAAATCAGTGCAGTGCCGTCTTCTGAACAGCAGGACGCACAGACACCGCCTGCAGTCCATGACAAACGCAGGCTTCCCGAAGGCGTGGTGCCCAAGCAGGCGCAGGGGTATGTGATGGCTGGCCTCGCCGTGCTGATCCTGCTAGCGGTGATGTTTTCGAAGAATCACGCCAAACCCGCGCCGAAGGAAACGCCGCAGTCCGCGGTCTCTGTCTCCACCGACATGAACCAGCGGAAGATTCAGGAGTTGGAACAGAACCTGAGCGCCGACCAGCGACTGGTGCAACAGCAGCGCGCAGGCGCGGTGCTGCCGCCTGCTGGCGTGGCCAGTGCCGCAAATCCAGCTCAGCCGGGTGCTGCTGCGCAGCCCGGCAGTGCGGCGCAGTTCGCGCAGGCACCAATCACGGCTTCGACTCAATCTGCCGAGCGCCCACGCGATCCGGTTGCCGACGCGGAGAAAGCGATGGCCTTCAAGGCCCGCTTTGCGTCCAATCTGGTATCGGGCAACGACGGCAACGCGCATATACCAACCGTTGCATCGGACTCGACCGATGCCAGTACCGTCTCGGGCACGGCTCGCTCTTCGAGCTTGCCGCAGACTTCCGCTGCGCAGGCTGCGCCTGCTGCGGGTAACAAGCGCGCTGCGGAGGTCAACGTCAACGCTGCACACGGTCAGCCGTTTGTCGTCTTCGAGGGCACAACCATCGACACCGTGCTGGTCAACCGGCTCGACGGGGAGTTTGCCGGACCGCTGAAGGTCATGGTGACGAACCCCATCTACAGCCAGGACCGCCAGCACATGCTCGTCCCCGAAGGCACGTTCATCCTAGGCGATGTGCAGAAGGTCGCCGGCCTTGGGGCAAAACGCCTCGCCGTGACCTTCCACCGAATGATCATGCCCGATGGCTACTCCGTCGATCTCGACCAGTTCCACGGTCTCGATCAGGCCGGAGCTACCGGGCTCAAGGACAAGGTCAACAACCACTACGTCGAGATCTTCGGCGCCTCGATTGCGCTCGGGGTGATCGCCGGCGCAACCCAGGCCAGCAATAACAATGCTGGCTACAACCAGTCCGGAACGGAAGCATACAAGTCCGGCATCGCATCCAGCCTTTCGCAATCGAGCGCCAACGTGCTTGATCGCTTCATCAATATTCCACCCACGATCATCATCCGCGAGGGTCACCGAATCAAGGTCTATATCACCCAGGACATGCTCCTGCCTGCCTATGAGAACCACGACATGCCGGGGGTGATGTGATGCGCTTTGCTTCGCTTGCGTTTCTCGCGCTTTTGATCGGCTGCGCCTCTCCCGCGCGCTCGCCGAAGCCCTCGCCCTATCACTATGGTGCTGCTGCCGGTGCTTCCCATCGCGCTCCGGCCTCAGCAACAAATCCATCGCACGGCAGCTAACCCGCCATGCCCCTACCCCGAAAAGGAGCTTTCTATGCAACGCAAACTTGCTACGTTCTTTGTTCTCTTTGCCGCACTGCTCGCACCCGCGGCGCATGCGCAGTTCGGCAGCGGCATCGTCTATGACCCCACGCAGTCTGCGCATGCCCTCCAGCAGATCGAGCAGGGGTCGCAGCTTTATACGACCGCCGTTGCCACCCGCAACCAGATCGTCACCATGTACAATCTCGCCCACCAGATGGCGCAGATGCCGCAGAACCTCGCTGCACGGTATCGCGCCGATTGGTCGCAATGGACCAGCCTGCAGGCATCGGGCAATACCTACGGCAACATGTCGGCGCTTGTGAACGCTCTCAACTACGGTGCGCTCGTCAATGCGCAGCAGGGCTACACGAACGCCTACGTGCAGGCTCAGAACTATCCGTCGGGCAGCTATTCATCTCTTGACTCCCGCACCCAGGCCACGGTCGCCAGCCAGTACGCAACCTCCGAGTTGGCGCAGACCACGACCACCAATACGCTGGCTACGCTTGGAACCATCCGCTCGAACTCGCAAGCATTCGCCACCAAGCTTTCCAATCTCGAGTCCGACACCTTCTCGACCGATTCCTCGCAGCAGACCGAGGCCGCGCTCCTCGGCAAAATCAACTCCGCGACCCTGCTCCAGATTCACTCGCAGCAGGACACCAACCAGTTGCTCATGACTCAAATCCAGCAGCAGTTGGCTACTCAGAAGCAGCAGATCGACGCACAGAACCGCGCCATCAACAACGCCATCTATTTCCAGCAGAATTTCTCGAACACCATGCAGAGCGTCACCGGAGGCGTGAGCGATTCCATCCACGCCATCTCGCTCAGCCCCACCGGGAGGTAGTCGATGCCGCAGAACCCGTTTACATTTCTTGGCACGGCGATCAGCCAATTGCTGTCATCGAAGAGTGCCGCCATCCAGGCTACGGGACTCGACATCTTCCGTGGTCTGGCCGTGATTCTCATCGTCTGGTTCGGCATCAAAGCTGCCCTGTCCGCTTCACAAGGACTCGGCGGATTCCACTTTGCCAAATTCGCAGACCTGATCCTGATGATCTCCTTCGGTCTCGGGATGCTGACCTATTACTCGACCCCGATTCCCGGTGTCGGTTACAGTTTCAGCGATCTCATCACGCAAGAGGCACTCAACCTCTCAGGCCAAATTGAGTCCGACCAAACGCAGCAGATTGCCGACACGGTCGTCCATGCCGAGCAACAACTCGGCACGCCGCCCGGCAGCTTCGACATCCTAGAAGATCTCACCTTTCTACTCATCGCGGTTCTTTTGGCCGCGATACAGGCCGTGGCTTTCGCCGTGATCGCCTATGGCTATGTGGCTTCCGCCGTCTGTGTCTTGATTGGTCCGATCTTCATTCCATGGTTCATCGTGCCCAAGATGGACTGGTTGTTCTGGGGATGGTTCAAGGCGTTCATCGGTTTCAGCTTCTATCAAGTGATTGCCGCGGCCTTCATCTTCGTCTTCTCCAAAGTGCTCATGTCGATGTTCCAGGCTATCGGCACGATCAGTATCTCGAACGCGCTGACGATTCTGCCTGCACTCTTCATCACACTTACCGTCTGCATCTTTGGCCTGATCAAGATCCCGGAGTTGACGGGTTCGATTCTGAGCGGGCGCACTGGAACCTGGGTCAACCCGATGGGGAGTTGAATATGTCCAAGCAAACCACCTTCGCTGCAACCGAGGCTGGGCACAAGTTTCTGGAACTCTATGCCGAGCCGGTTGTTACCAACACCTATCTCAAGATCGCGATCCTTGTACTCTCCGTGGTCGCGCTCGCGTTGCTTGCGCTCCTCTACCGAGCGCAAACCACTGCATTGCGGCTGAAACCGCTCGTCATCTCCGTGAATGATCTAGGACGTGGACAGGTCATGAACTACGCCGACTTCTCGAAAGTCCCCGTGGAGCGTGTCGGCAAATACTATCTCGCGCGCTGGGCTGAACTCTACTACGGGCGCAGCCACGCCACGCTCCATCGGGACTTTTCCGAGTCCCTGAACTTCTTCTCGAATGAGATGCAGTCGGCCACGCTGGCGCAGGTGAACAAAGCCAAAACGCTCGATACCTTCCTGCTCGACCCGAGCGCATCAAATGTCGACATCGAGATCAAGGCCGTGGTACTTGAGGACACGCGCCAGGCACCGTATCGCGCCCATGTGGAATTTGATAAAGTCTTCCGCTCACTGGGCGACCAGCAAGAGCAGAGCCGCGAGCGCTGGACGGCGAATGTCATCTACAGCTTCCGCGACGAGGTTCCCAACGCCATGCTCTTGACCAATCCGCTCGGCCTCGTCATCAGCTACGTCCACGAAGACCAGGCATTCGGGAACTGACGCCATGCGACCGAAGAAGCCTATCCTGCTCTATTGCGCCGACCGCGAACTGCTGTCGGTTGCTGCGTTCGCACTTCGCCTGCATCCCTATGAGGTAACGGCTGTCGATGACAGCCGTAACGCAGCAGCGCTCATGATGGCAGACTCGACCGAGCTTGTCTGCGGTGTTCTGATCCACGCGCGGCAGGGTGATTCTGCATATCGGATGATCCACCGTCTGCTCGAATCGGATCTGCACGTTCCTCTGTTGCTGGTGGACCGCATCGGGGATCTAGCGCCTGTGCGCTACGCCGACATGGTCCTCTACGGCCGCAATACTTCGATGGCTCATATTCTCGCTGCCCTCCAGATTCTGTGTGAGCGCAAGCGCGGCCCCCGACCGAGGAGTGGTGCATGAGGTATCTTTCTGTCTGCTCGGGCATCGAGGCCGTTTCGGTTGCATGGCAACCTCTCGGCTGGCATCCGGCCATGTTTGCCGAGATCGACCCCTTCTGCTGCTGGCTGCTGCGCTCGCGCTATGGCGCATCGCGTCCGCAGCACATGCCGAATCCGCATGACGCGGCCTCGCGCAAAGAAGCAAAACAACGCGCGGCGGCTATTCGCAACATCGTTGCTCTGCCCGCCGATGGCGCTGTTGTGAACTTCGGGGATTTCACGAAGATTGGAGCCGAGCATGTGGGAACAATCGACCTTCTGGCCGGAGGAACACCTTGCCAGTCTTTCTCCATCGCGGGGTTACGAGCGGGACTGGATGATCCGCGTGGCAACCTCACCATCGAGTTTGCTCGTCTTGCTGGCCGACTCCGGCCCTTATGGCTGGTGTGGGAGAACGTGCCCGGTGTCCTGTCAATTGACGACGGACGGACGTTTGGAGCCTTCCTCCGGATGCTGGTCGAATGCGGGTATGGGATCGCCTACAGAATTTTGGACGCTCAATACTTCGGAGTACCCCAGCGACGGCGGCGCGTCTTCGTTGTCGGGCATCTTGGAGACTGGCGAGTTGCCGCGGCGGTACTTCTTGAGCGGTCGAGCCTGTCGGGGCATCCTCCGCCGCGCCGAGAAGCGCGGAAAGACGTTGCCCCTACCCTTAGCGCACGCACTCATGGCGGTGGCGGACTCGGAACCGACTTCGACCTCGACGGCGGCTTGATCCGCCAGTTGGCATTTGGCGGGAACAACACCTCGGGTCCCATCGATGTAGCGACGGCCGCCAATGCCTGCGCCAGCGCGTCGGGCCGCATCGATTTCGAGACAGAAACGTTTATCGCGCATTCACTCTCCGCCGATGGCTTCGATGCCTCTGAGGACGGCACGGGGCGCGGCGTGCCACTGATTGCGGGAACACTGAGCACGCACCACGGAGACTCCTCCGGGCGCGATCTTTCTGACAGTTCTGCGCTGCTCTCTGTAGCTTTCAACCTGCGTGGCCGGGAAGGCGGAGCCATGCCAGAACCGGCGCAAGCCGCGAGCGTGCGCGCCGCATCCGGGGGTAGCACCAATAGCTATATTGCGTTTTCAGCGAAGGACTATGGAGCAGACGTGGACGAGATCGCGCCCACGCTGCGCGGAATGGGACATGAGAGCAGTCATGCCAATGGCGGTGGGCAAGTAGCAGTCGCCTTCACTTTGCATGGCAGCGACGGTACTGCGAGTACAGCTACGTCGACCGACATCGCAGGAAGCGTCCGTACGAAAGCCCCAGGCAGCATCGAGAACAGCTCGACTACGCTCGCGCAACAAGGGATGGCCGTGCGGCGCCTCACGCCACGCGAGTGTGAGCGGCTGCAGGGATTCTCTGATGATTACACCCTGGTCGAATATCGCGGCAAGCTCGCAGCCGATGGACCGCGCTACCGTGCTCTCGGCAATTCAATGGCTGTGCCTGTAATGCGCTGGATCGGACAACGTATCGCGACGGTCGATGCCATCCTCCGTGAGACTGGCGTGCGGAGGCAACCGTGAGCCGGCATGCGCCAAAACCGATGAGGTCGCGTATCCCCCAACAATTGCGCGAGGAAAGGCCGCTTCATGCCCTCGCCGATCCGTCGTGGAGACGGTGCAACTCGCCTTCGATTCCGTTACCCCAGTACAGACCCTTCGCATGGCGTGATGCGGAGGACGATGCGAAGCACTGGAACGTGTGGTTCACGCGCTCTCTGCTTTTACAGCCGGAAGCGCGGCAAACGACAGGTCATGGTTCCACTGCCGTGTGGTTGCATCGGCATCCTTCTACAGCCACCTTTCAGATGGGTGTTTCCATAGAGCACCATTTCTCCTGTATTTTCCCTGCTCACCCTCGGTCACTCGCTCGGTGCTTATCCCGCGCCCGGCGGCACGGCGCGTCTCTGCTTCGGTTTCACCGCCCTGCGGGTTTCGGCTTTCAGAAAATCTTTTGTGCAACGAACGCAAAAAGATTTTCCGAACCTTCCGAAAAAGGCACCGCTTGGCCTTGGGAGCGGGGCACACTCGCGTCGCTTCGCGCAGGAGTGTCCCGAGGGCAATCCGGGCAAATACAACCAAGGAGAAAAACAATGGCGATCTACGAAAACAAGATCACTCTGAAAGGCTACCTCGGCAAGGACGCCGAGAACGTCACCACCAAACAGCAGCGGACCTTTACGGTTCTGTCGCTCGCCACCAAGTCTGGCTACAAGGACAAGCAGACGCAGCAGTGGGTGAACCACACCGAGTGGCACCGCATCGTCGCTTTCGGCAGGCCCGCCGACTACGCGAAGAATCTCACGAAGGGCGAATACGTGGAGATCGAAGGCGAGTTGCGCAGCACTGAGTACGACGCCGAAATCGGCGAGGGCAAGAAGAAGACCACGGTCAAGCGCCGCGGTTGGGAGATTCGCGCCAGCATCGTTCGCAAGCTGGCGCAGCCCGAGAGCTCGCGTGGAGAGAACCTCGACGCCGAGCCGATCACGGAGGAGGACGCGGCTTAGGCCGCGTTCTCCTCCCAGGAGGTGCAACCATGAATCTCTTCGAGAACACTATCAAGCTGCGCGGCTTCCTCGGCAAGGACGCCGAAGCGCCCTCTTCGGACGGCATCACAGATGACGCTTTCGCCGTGCTCACACTGTGCGTGGAATCGGGCGTCTGGTGGCGGCCCGCCAACGAGTGGATCTCGCGCACCGCATGGTATCGCGTGGTCTGCCCAGGACCGTTCTTCTGCGGCTTCACGCGCGGCATGAAGCAAGGCGAGTACGTCGAGATCGAAGGTCTGCTCGCGATTCACCATTATGGTTCGCTGCATTTCACAGAGCCTGTCTACGAAGTTCACGCCACGCACATCCAGAGATTAGAGATCCCTCTGGTTGGCGTGATTGAGAAGTATGACGGATAGAGTTGTCATGCTTTCGCGGAGAGGCTTGCGCCTCTCCGCTCTTTTATGAACACGCCGCGCTTTCGTCGCGGCAGAAAGGATATCGATGATCGCCAATGCTGTCTTTGTCGCTACGCTGATCTTCCTTGCGCTTGGCTTCTGGCTGAGTCACGAGTTGCACTTCCTCGTTCCCTGGCGCAGCCTCATTCTTCATACCTACCTTCAGAGCATCGCGCTCTACTGCGCACTGCTCTTCGCCAACATCCTCGGCCTGACCATTTGGATCGAGCGCAAGTTCTTCCTGCGCGACACAGGCCGCAAGCTCAGGCATCTCGACCAGGAAATCCACACCGGGCAGAGCGAGTTGTCGAGCGAAATCCTCGCGCAGTTCGGCGACGAAGAGGAGCAATAGCCATGCAGAGTGAAGACCAGTATCTCGACCGCACGCCGGACCTTGTGGCCAAGGTCCGCGCCATGCGCGAGGCTGCCCAAAAAGAGATGAACCGCTTCACGCGTGTTGCTGACTACGACGTGCGGCGCGTCGTCGGCCACGGCACGAAGCCTGCGCCGGTTTCAGCCGAAACCGTTGCGGCCAGCGAGCGCCCGAAGAGATCCGGTGCCAAATCCGCGTCGGCTCAGTCTTCGCTTGAATTTTCGCCTGCTCCCGTGGAGCGCGACGGTGATGGAGAACTCGCATGAGGATTGATATTCCCCAGGATGAGCCCCGTCGCCGCGAAGGGGATGAGACCGCACCGGGCGCGAGCAATACACGCACGCCTGCGCGCCAAGTGCCCGAAAATCCCGTCCATAACCATCTTCGCCAGCCGCGCGAGGGCGAACGTGCCGTCGATCCGCGCCGGGACCGCCAGCCAGGCGAACGCAAACGCTGCGAGCCGGAGCAGGATCTGCCACGTGAGCGCCGCCGTCCCGTTGTCTCGGCAGATCCGCGCCGTCCGGCGCGTTCCGCCGGCAACGTCGTCGGTCTTGAGTTGCGTCCAGAGGAGAAACAGCTTCTGCGTGAGGCCGGACGCTTTCGCGTCGTCCGCACCGCGGACCTCCGCGAGACGCTCTACAGCGGCAAAACCCGTCCGCTCGAAAACGACCTGAAGTATCTCCGCGACAAAGGACTGATTGAGACGCAGCACATCAATCTGCGCCGGGACGGGCAGCGTAGAACCATCGAGCGCGTGGAGGTCGTCACGCTCACCAAAGAGGGCCGCAGCCTGCTGATCAGGCAGGGCGGCCTTCCGAAAGATCAGCGAATCTACTCTGGCCTGGTCAAGCCGCGCGAGGTTGAGCACGACTCGCAGATTTATCGCGCCTATCGAAAAGAAGCAGAACGCATTGAGCGTAGTGGCGGCACGAACCTCCGCGCGCGGCTCGACTTCGAGATTAAATCCGATGTCCAAAAAGCTATCTATGCCGAGCGCAAAGAAGATCCCAAGCGCGACATGGCCGAGATCAAGCAGCAGGTCGCCGAACGCTTTGAGTTGCCATTCATCGATGGGAAAATTCAGATTCCCGACGCCCGGATCGACTACGACCTGCCGCGTGAGGCAGGCGAGGAAATCGACCAGGGTTCGCGTGCCGGACATCAGGACATCGAAGTCCTGACCGCCGCCTACCACGCCGGGCACTTGCGCTCAAAAGCGCAGGCCGGCTTCCACAACTATGCTTCGCCTGCCGACCGTTCCTCGTTCACAGCCAGGATCGAGGACGACAGCCACCTCATGGAGAACATCCTGGACCTATGACACTGGACTATGACCCCATCACGTCGCTCGAATCCATCGGTTACCTGGAGCGCGAAGCCTCGTTCCTTTATCTGGTCGCTGTACATTCGGGCTACTTTGTCCGCCGCCAGTACAACAGCTTTGTTGGCCGGGACCGCGGTACAGCCCTTGACCGGCTTCTCCGCAAGGCGGAGCGTCATAACCATATTCAGGTGATCGAGTGCGGCCGCGGCTGGCACATCTATCACCTGAAGTCGAAGACGCTGTATGCAGCCGTCAATCGGCCACACTCACAGAATCGCCGTATCAAAGGGGACGCACATATCAAGTTGCGGCTCATGGTGCTGGACTTCGTCCTCGCACACCTGAGCGCGAACATCCTGGAGGACGAAGCAGGCAGGGTTGATTTCTTCACTACGCAATGCGGCGTCCGTCCAGAACTCCTGCCCCGCAGCTACACCGGGCGCCTGATGTACTTTCCCGATGGGTTCCCCATCTTGGTTTCCAATACCGGCATCCCACACTCCACGTTCTTTGATGAAGGGCAGGTGACGGCTACACGTTTCGAACGCTATCTCACGCAGTACCAGCCCCTCTTCGCGGCGCTCGGAGAATTTGAGCTGATCTACGTTTCTGATTCAGAGAGCAACTCCGCGCGGGCAAAGGCTGCCTTCCATCGCTTCCTGCCAGCGGATCGGCTGCACGGGGTCACTTCGCTGACCCCGATGGGTGTCGAGCATTTCCTCGAGTACCTCGACGCCAGCCAGCGATACGTCGCGAGAGGCGGCGTCACGAGCGCTCGCGATCTCGAAGTCCTGCGCGAGGGCGAGCGCATCTATGACTCGCTCGAACACCGTGCACTCCAAGCCGCATGGAATAACGGGAGCACCAGCGCAGACAGAATCCGGCAACGATTTCTGCAAAGTCCCATGCGCGTGACCTTCTCGACCGTTGTCCTCCCGTATCGATATCCGCTGGACTTGGCGCGGCCTGAGTATTCCGCTGACGAGAGTGACGATACCCACCACCATACCCACGACGATACCCCTTCCATCGGAGATAAGTCATGAATGAACAGCAATTTATCGAGATGTACGGGGTCAAGGTGAGGTGTATGCCGGGGGTGGGAGCGACCCACCCCTCCGGGGTTTCCGCGTCGGCTCCGCCGCGCTGGTCGCTCCCACCCCCGGCATACCACGGTATCCAGAAAATATCTGGCGCGGATACTTCACTGATCCCTACTCGATATAAGCCGGATCAGCTCAGCATCACTTGCTGATCTTTAATACATGCGAGAGAAATTCACCAACGATCACAACCTTATCCACAGGAGAGCCCCATGAGCAGACTGAAACTGGAACACGGCGTCAGCAAGGTTCGGCGCGCGAAGCTGCAATCCTCCGTCGACCAAACGGTAGCCGATGACATCGAGCTATTGGCCGAATGGTCGAACAACGAAACCAATTTCGTCGTCAACGAACTGCTGCGCTTCGCGCTCACGCAGGAAGAAGACTTCCAGAAATACAAGGCAAGCGCGGCCGTAAATGCTGCACGGGCTGCCATACCTACAAAATCAGCACCGACACCCAGCAAGTCTGTATCCGAACCTGCTGCGAAAACAGACGCAACGGTATCAAACGCAGCGGTTCACGCATAGAGGAGGCACACCATCGTGCACCAACATCCGCATCTTCAGAAACTCATTCGCCCTCTGGTCGAGTACCGCATCCTGCTCTCACTGGGACTGAGCATCGTCTGCGGCATCGTCCTCAACAGCATCTTTCCGGTAGACACGACGAACCGCTTACTTCGCCTGATCGCGCTGGAGCGGCCGCCGGTCTTTCACGCCGTCGTCTGGAGCTACGACCTCTTCCTGTATTCGACGCCGTTCCTGGCCTGCTCCATGATCTTCTCGCTGCTATATGTCCATCTATATAGGAGTGAGCTGGAACGGACTGCGGGGGCTTTACCTCCCTATCCTTTCCCGCAGACCCGCGCAGAGCTTTTCCTGATACTCGGCGAGGTCCACCGCCAGCTCACGCCCAAGCCCAGTCCGTCTCCGCAGTGGCTCTCGATTCCCGAGCGCGGCCTCTATACCGGCATCGCGTCCTTCGGGTCTATCGGGTCAGGTAAGACCTATGGGGTGATTCTGCCGGCGATGCGGCAGTTGTTCGCGTACAGCGCCAATGATCCGGCGCGGCGGCTGTCAGGTATCGTCCTTGAGGTCAAGGGCGATCTCTGCCGCCAGCTTCAGCGCATCCTGAAGTGGTGCGGGCGGGAACAGGACTATGTCGAAGTTTCACTCCATGGCGACGTTCGCTATAATCCGCTGAACAACTCGCTAGACGCTTACGCCCAGGCGTTCAATATCGCGTCGATTATTACGTCGATATGGGGTAGAGGCAAAGAGCCTTTTTGGCAGCAAAGCTATACCGATCTGGTCCGGTACGTGATCCTGCTGCACCGTATCCGCGACGGATACCTGACGATGGTCGATCTGTTTCGCACCGTCATTAGCGCAGGAAGGCTCGAAGAGATGCTGGCTGAGGTTGGGACTCGCTTCAGCGCCACCAGCTACATCGGCATCGACAAGGAGGCGTATCTGAAATACGAAAGGCTGCTGTCTCCCCTTGGCTTCGAATGGAATAAGGATGCCGATCTCTATCTGATCGCATGGACCGAGGCACTCGAGAATCTGTTGATGCAGGAGACCCGCGCCACCTTCGATATCTTTACCCGCAAGTCGTACCAGCCGGAGCAGCGAGACCGCTTCGACAGCATCCAGTATTGGTACTGGGAGCACTGGAAGTTCTTCCGCTCCGAGATCAAAATCAGCATCGTGCAAGGCATCGCCGTATTCCTTTCGCTCTTCGAGACCGACCCGGATGTACGCCGAGTCTTCTGCCCGCCGAAGGAACTCTACGAAGGCAAGCCATGCACCACTGACCCAAAGGGCATCATCCTGCGACCGTTCGAGGAACTGATCGAATCCGGTGCGGTCGTTGGCCTCAACTTTCCTGTCGCACTGAACCCGGCACTGGCGAAGACCATCGGCACCATGATGAAGATCGACTATCAGCGGGCCGTCCAGTTGCGCATTCCGAAGATGGATGCTCATCCTGAGAGGCACTTCAGACCTACCGTATTCATCTGCGACGAGTATCAGAACTTCGCTACGGTAGGCGGCGATAATCCCACCGGCGATGAACGCTTCTTGTCCATCTCGCGTCAGCCGAAATGCATCCCCATCGTAGCCACGCAAAGCATCTCCAGTCTCAAGGATGCGTTGCCCAACGAGGGAGTCAAGACGCTGCTGCAAGCCCTTCGCAACAAGGTATTCCTGACGACGACCGATCCTGAGACGGCGCGGTACGCATCGGAGTTGTGCGGCAAGGCGGATCGCACCCGCATCAGCTACACCGTCTCCGAATCATCCACCAACGCGAATGTCGGATGGCTCTCGGGCCGGACATCGTCGAGCAAAGGATCCGTCTCGGCTTCCAAGCAGTACCAGAAACATATGGAGCCTCTTTTCGAGGAGAAAATCTTCTTCGACATGAAGAACGCGCAGTCGATTGTTATCGCCTTCGATGGCGTCAGCCCACTGCCGCCGACCTACTGCTATCTCAAGCCGGACTTTCTGCCGGCCACCATGAGTTGGTTCGATCAGGAGCGGATCAGCTTTGATCCAGAAAGGGTGCAGCAATGAATTTCGAAGTTATCCTTCCGTTTCTGAAACCCATCGAACATCTGCTCGCCAGCAAGACTGTCTCCGAGATCATGGTGAACCCCGATGGCTCCGTTTGGATAGAAGAGAAGGGCCATATCGAGGCGGTGCCCGAGATCCGGTTTGAAGAAGGAGCCTTACTGACAAGCCTTGAAGTCATCGCCAATCGCTTTGGGAAAAAGCTCGATGCAGACTCTCCCATCCTCAACCTGCGCCTGCCTGACGGCAGTCGCATGGCGGCACTGATCCCGCCTGTGGTCAATCCGCAACCGATGATGACCATCCGCAAGTTCACCTCGCGGAACTTCACCATGGAAGATCTGATCGGTCGCGAGATGCTCACCGCCGGACAAGCACGACAGCTTGTTGAGGTAGTCCGCCGTGGCGACAACCTATTGATTTCCGGTGGAACTGGCTCTGGGAAAACGACACTGGCCAATGTCATCGCGGGATTCATCCCCGATACGGATCGCATCCTGATCCTCGAAGATGTCGCCGAACTCTATATCAGGAAGCCGCATGTCATCTCCGCCGAGGCTCAGCTCGATACGCATAAGAGCCAGATCGGATTCGCAGATCTGCTAAAAGCAGCACTGCGTCATCGACCGGACCGGATTATCGTCGGTGAGATTCGTGGTCCGGAGGCGCGCGTCTTTATCGACGCACTGAACACCGGCCATCGTGGATCGCTTACCACGATTCATGCCAATGGAGCCGAAGACGCGCTGCATCGGCTGTCGCAGTTGGCTCTGCGCGGCTCCGGAGGAGTATCGCTCCACGATGTAGAGCAGGAATGCCGACGATCCATCGACATGGTCGTCCATGTTGCCAAAATCGATGGCGTCCGCGCAGTTCAGCAACTCGTGAGCATCAGAACTTCCTAAATAGGCCGTGCAGGATATTACTGTGCAAGCGCGGCCCGCTCCGCCTTCTTCTTCGAACGCCGGACCTTGGCCCAGCGCTTCCGTTGCGCCGCAGCAATTGATTCGCGGGCATCTGCACTCAGTACCCGTTTAGACTGCTTGATAGCAGGAGCTGGCTTTGCAGATTGCCGCGTCGTTGTTTCTGACACTGTGGCGGACACCGCGAGTGCGCGGACTCGGGTCAACAGGGCAATCGCTGCATCTATTTCTTTGACCAAATTCCCCTTCGGCTTGTGCACGATCGGTTTCTTAATCATCGTTCCATTGTCTCCTCTGTAGGCACGAAGCACAGAAATACGCTCCCAGCATATCAGCCTGATCGAGTCTCTACCCTCTGCAGTTCACAGGCTGATGCTTCCTCAGATTCAGAATTCACCTATATGCAGGAAGTCAGTGGAACGCCCGACGACATGGGCGTTCCGCTCATATCACTGTATTTCATTGCCAAGCTTTCGCAGGCGGAATGATAGATCATAGATGAAATCTTGCAAAGTTCCGGCTCTCTGATCTGCTCGCATGAACAGTGCGGTCTCAAGTTTGAGATAACGGTCGGACAGAAGTTTGAACACCACGCCCGCGCGTGCCAGCCGGATTGCAGACCGGGGCAACAGCGCAAGGCCAAAACCATGCGCCACGAATTCGATCGCCTGTATCGTGGCATGCACTTCTTTGAAAACAGGTGACACGCCGAGGCTGTGGATGTATTTCACCGAACGACGGAAGAATCCCGGATGCATTGAAGAAGGGAACCAGAAGACGATGGCTCCGTGAAGGTCGGCCACGTTGATTGCCGGCTTCTGAGCTAGGATGTGATTTCTTGGTAAGCAGACAGCCCAAGGCCGATGTCTACATCCGGCCTTCTTCGAATAGACCGTCGAAGGCTGCCAAGTGACGGAGGTGAGGTTGTTGATCTGCTTTCCATCGCGACGTGACAGGGCGGGCGAAAAGTAGGCCATGTCCACCTGGGTATCCGGGTAGCCGGGAGGAATAACGAGAGCGAGTTCTGCGAACGGTACGTTGTAGCCGGTTGGAATGCTCCAGCCGTCGATGATCAGCAGGAGTGTGCCGTTCGGCTCCTTCACGGTCTCCCAGGGCAGCCTCAATGAATCGAGGTATTCAACATCCTCGACCGCGAGCTTGAAGTCTCGACGAAGGGCCTCGGCGACCGAGGCGCCCTCCGTTGGATCCTTCTGAACCGTGGTGAACCGCTCGATGCCGTGTGCATGCAAGTCAACGTGCTGGTTGGGAGCCACAGGCTCGGGCTGGCGGCCGCGAAAGACCTGGTACAGCTTGTATCCCGCGGAGGTCTTTCCAGCCAGGTGCAGGAGCTCTTCGCCGGTCGGGTTGTGCGTGTGGATGCGGTACGTCTCCTTATCGATCCGGATGACGTAAATCTTGGCGTGAGGAGGCTTCTCCCCGCGCTTGGCAAATTCTTCGATAATGACAAGCTCAGCGAGCTGACCATCCACGAAGACCTCTTCAACAATTTCCACTTCGACTTCTTCGTTCGCGCTCATGTGCGCTCCCTTCCCGCAGTTCGTCTGCGTTGATTCATTATTAGCCATAAACTAGCTAAAATACAAACTATTTTTACGGAAAAACACCCGTATTTTTGCGCAATGAATGCACTGGAGGCAGGTAAATTATTGATTCTGCTTGCACTTTAGTGCGTGATTATTAGCTAATTTTTGTTGACAAATTAGCCCAAAAACAATAGATTTGTCTCAAGGGGTGACATATGGCAGTCATGGAGCGGCGCACAATGACTCTCAACCTGACCGACAGGGAGATGGAGGCATTAGAGGAACTCGCCGGACGGAAGGACCTCTCAAAGACACAGGTTGTACGGCAGGCAATCCGTTTGTATCAAACGGTCGAGAGTCGACTTGAGAGTGGTGAGAAGCTTTACTTCGAGGATAAGGACAAGAACTCCAAGTCGGAGTTGATGATGCTTTGAGAGGACCTGTTCAAATCATGGGTATGTCGTCCGGCACCTTCGTCGACGCTGAGTTGACCGATGAGGTGACGATGGATCACTTTATCGAGACGCAGCGTGACTGGCGTCCGATGGTTGTGGCTGCGACCAAGAGCATGATTCTACGGGGTGTAGATCCCAAGCTGCAGCCAAGGCACTGGCACTGGAATTGGGAGAACAAGGAGATCCAGCTCAAGCAGTTCGGGGTTAGCTTCTACGGCATCGAATACGGCAGCCGACTCCAGGGACTGATGAAGGTTGACCTTGCGAAACACGCTGCACGTATCCCCACCCAGGCAGGGGAGGGCTTGGCCTATGTCGACTACCTTGAGGTAGCGCCCTGGAATATCCGGGAAATAGCCTCTGAGGTCGGGCAAGAACAACGCTTCGGCGTAGTGGGTGTCACTCTGTACGCGGCGGCGGTG
>Ga0302320_10011846_pt1 | contig 18393 bp, 18 predicted proteins | sample Bog_T0_3_FD_202130 | JGI IMG/M metagenome (GOLD analysis project Ga0302320, IMG submission 202130) | Peat permafrost microbial communities from Stordalen Mire near Abisko, Sweden - Bog_T0_3 | ecosystem: Environmental > Terrestrial > Soil > Wetlands > Peat | place: Sweden: Abisko, Stordalen Mire...
TGATTTCATTTGTTTTGATCATGATAATTTCAGCTTCTCCCAATCTTTGCGCCTTTGCGTCTTGGCGCGAGATCATTCTTTGTTTTTTATCGGGTCGGTTCTATCCACGCTGCCGCCCTTGGTCATCGGGTTTTCCAATGACCAAGAACGGTTTGATGGATTGTCTAGCGGACTGCATTTCTGAGGGCTATTTTGACAAAAAAGGCGTCACTACTAGGGACTGACCCTTATACCTCTTTATCATTATAGTTTAGATGTTTTTTCGACAATTGCTTTATTTAGATTAATATCTATAGAGATATTAGGTTTATCTAATATAACTCTTATTGATTTATATTTTTTCTCAGAAAATCTATACTCAGTTCCTAAATAATACGTATAAACCTGATAGTCTCCGTTAGGGTGCAACAAGACGCTTTTACTACATAAATTCATATCTGTTTTACTGTCTGAGATCAGTAGAGCTTCTTTACCCGTGTCAGGATCAATAAAATCTATTGAATTTAAAAATTTGTCCCCAATCTGTTTCAGACGAGGATCAAATGAATAATTACATATGTATATATTGGCCCCTTTAGTAAAAATTCCATAAACATATTTACCACTTTCATACTGCCATACTGATTTTAGATTATTAAAATTATTCAGAATATAATTTTTCCATTCAGTGGTATCCTTAAAATCTGGATATATGGCAGACACTTCTTGCGCATTGCATGTAGTAGAAATTATTAATAAGAATAAAAATAGTTTTTTCATATTATTCGACCTCTATACCGATTTTGCTTGTGGCACTGTAAGCGAAATTATGAGTAACTGAACCTGAGGGGCCAATTGTTAATGATACTCCTTCATAACTAAAACTAACGCCGATCCCTCGAGTAAATGTAGTCGCTTTAGTACATGAAAACTCAGCATTTCCTACCCAAAATTTCGTTAGAATGCCGTTTACAACAGGACCATCAGTCAGTGTCATCGAATCCAATGTTATATTCGGGTCCTGAATAACATAAGCTGCACTCATACTTGCGATAAGGAAATTCGCAGAAAATGAGCCCTTTAAAACATCAGTTATCTTAACGCCACTTGGAGCTCCAGGCGCTTGCGATAGAGTCGCCTGTATTGTCCCCTGAACAGTAGAATCAATTGATTTATCACCAAATGGATCGTCAAGCGGGATATTGAAAGTGTTGCTTATTGTTGAGATAGCATTTCCGTCCAGATCAATCTCACTCGTCGGAGCCGCCGCATACAACCGATTATTCGCCCCATCAGGAAATCCGCTTGGATCAACCGTTGTCCAGCGATTCATTTCTGGGTTGTACTCGCGGTATTTGAAGGCGTAACTCCCTGATTCCGCAAGATACGGCTTGCCGGTGTAGAAGTAGGAAGTCGAGGAGTCGGAGGTCGATGCCTGAGATGCCCGAGCGGCATCAGCTTTGGCTATGCGATCTTTCTGCCATGCGACGACCTGAGATTGAGACATGAACTCCGGCATGGGGAACGGAAGTTTATTCTGTGTGGAGTCAGCGTGGAGTGCTGAGGTGGCGGCGAGGAATGTCGCCAGGAGGGCTACTGGAAGGCCCTTGGGGATATGATTTTCGAATTTTCATTTTAGTTTTTAGGGTTTCACTGATGTTGGGTTGTTTTGTTTGAGGACTGCACTGCGTTTTTTTTGGTGATACCGACGGAGGTGGAGAAAAGCTAAAGGTGGAAAGCTAAAAGCTGAAAAGAAGAAGGAAACGGGGAAGTTCTCGCGCAAAGACGCAAAGGCGCAAAGTGGGGAAAATGCCGAGGAGAGATCTTCTTCGTTTTTCATTTCCTCTGCGCCTTTGCGTCTTGGCGCGAGATTTTCTGTTCGTTTTCTGGCATGGGATTTTAAAGCTTTTTGGGAAGAGTCGGCGTGACGGGAACAGGGTTGGGAACAGTGGCTCCGCCAAGACCTGTTGGAGACGAGGCGCTGGGTGTCATGGCTGCGAGTTTCATCGGTTGGCCGAAGGTGGTCATGTTCTGGAAATGGGTGCCGCTCTGATTGACTGTTGCCAGTGTCGTACCAAGCATGTCATTGAGATACCATGTCAGCTCCTTGGGATTACCCACCAAATAAGAGGCAATGGGGACACCGCCGCTTGGATGGGGCTCGATGATGTAGATGGTGTCATTGCGTCGAATGAGGGCGAGGCCGTCCCAGAGGAAATGCTCGGCTGTGGCACCGTTCGCTGATTGCTTAGCCGCAAGCTGGCCGTCGGGCCAGTTGGAGTAGTGGATGGTCTGACCATCAGGTGTGGTGAGGCTGACGACTTTGTCGAGCCAGCCGTAACTACGCGTAGGACCTCCGGGTGTCTGGATCAGTCTGCCCGCTCGGTCGTAGGTGAAAGCATCGACTGGCGCTGAGGCCACGGAAGTAGCAGCAGACGGTGCTGGCGTCGCTGGAGATGGCGTACTCGCTGCTGCGGAGGGAGTCTCTGAGGAGTCCTCATGTACGATGGTTCCAAAAACGCTTGTCTGAGCGGAGGCGGGGGCAGGTGTGGAAGTTGGTAGCTGGGAGATGGCAGTTGGCGGGGAAGAGGCAACAGGTGATCCCTCTGATGTCTGAACTCTGACCACTGACCTCTGCACCACAGGGGTGTTTGTCCCCTCACCTGTCGCGACAAGCTGATTGGCGGCGTCGTAGGCCATGCTGATTTTTTGTCCGGCGAGGGCTTTGCTCGTCATGTTCCCCGCCTTGTCGTAGGAAATGTCAACGATCATTCCATTCCCGAAGGTTTTCTGAACGGGTCTCCCCATAGCCCCCCTCGTGCAACGAGAGCCTGAAGGGGGGGGATCGGGGACTCGCATTGGGGGACGGATGCTGATTGGATTACGCAATCAGTTGCGCAACTTTGCGTGACAAGAACAGAAGCTCCTCTCAGTGTCTAGTAAAGATTTGTTACAATTTTGACATAGATGAATGCCTTGTGGTTTTTCGAAAAATAATAACAGCCGTCTCACGCGGAGTACGCGAAGCGGAGGGAGAGAAACCTGAAAGCTGAATAACCGAGGCAGAAGGCCCATTCATCCCCTCAGGTTTCAGGTTTCATCCTTCTCCGCGTTCTCCGTGAGCCCCGCGTGAGAATCTCATCTAACAATCCGTCACCTCACTCAGACTTTGACCGGCTTGAGATCCCAGATGTCGTCGGCATATTCCTTGATTGTCCGATCGCTGGAGAATTTGCCCATGCGTGCGGTATTGAGGATCGCCATTTCAGCCCATTTGGCTTTGTCCTTAAATGCCGCGCCAACCTGTTCCTGTGCATCGCTGTAGGCGCGGAAATCAGGCAGACAGAGGAAGGGATCACTATAGACAAGGTTGTCGCGGAGCATGGTAAAGACACCGACCGGCTCGTCAGGCGTGAAGAAATTGGAACCGACCCAATCCACAACGGAGCGAAGTTCTTCGTCGGCAGCCAGGTATTCCTGGGGACTGTACCCCTTTTCCCAGAGTTCATTCACCTCGTCCACCTTCATGCCAAAGATGAAGATATTCTCTTTTCCCACCTCTTCCTCGATTTCCACATTGGCACCGTCCAGCGTGCCGATGGTGAGGGCTCCATTGAGGGAAAGCTTCATGTTTCCTGTGCCGGAGGCCTCTTTACCTGCGGTCGAAATCTGTTCCGAGAGATCGGCGGCAGGTACGATGCGCTGGGCGAGCGAGACTCGGTAATTTGGCAGGAAGACGACTTTCAATTTACCGCCAATGCGGACATCCGAATTGATCCTCGCGCCGACGGCATTGATCGCCTTGATGATATTTTTAGCCAGGTCGTAGCCGGGGGCCGCCTTGGCCGCAAAGATGAAGACTCGGGGCGTGATGTCGAGGCTGGGATTCTGGAGCAGACGACGATATAGGGCGAGGATGTGCAGCAGATTGAGATGCTGGCGTTTGTACTCGTGAAGGCGCTTGATCTGCACATCGAAGAGGGCTGAGGGATCAACTTCGACACCACACTCATCCTTGATGATTTTGGCAAGATGGACCTTGTTGGCGTGTTTGACATCCATGAACTGCTTCTGGAACTCTGGATCCTTGGCAAAGGCTTCGAGCCCCTTGAGTTCGTCGAGGTTGCGTTCCCAGCCGTGACCGATTTTGGAGGAGATCAGCTTGCTCAGACGAGGATTGCAGGCGAGCAGCCAGCGCCGTGGCGTGATGCCGTTGGTCTTGTTGTTGAATTTTTTTGGAAAGAGGGCATCAAATTCTGGAAAGAGATCACTCTTGAGTAGCTGGGTATGGAGTGCGGCGACACCATTGACAGAGTGGCTGCCGACGACGGCGAGATTGGCCATGCGCACCATCTGATGATCCCCTTCCTCGATAAGGGAGAGCTTCTGTACTTTCTTAAGATCGCCTGGCCACTTGGCCTCGACCTGCTTGAGGAACTGCTTATTGATATCGAAAATAATCTGGAGGTGACGGGGCAGAACTTTCTGGAAGAGTCCGACGCCCCATTTTTCCAAAGCTTCAGGAAGGAGGGTGTGGTTGGTATAGGCCATTGTCTTAGTGACAATCTCCCAAGCCTCATCCCAGCTCAGTCCATACTCGTCAAGAAGGAGGCGCTGCAACTCGACCACGGCAATCGAGGGATGTGTGTCATTAAGCTGGATGGCGACTTTCTCAGGGAAATCATTCCAGTCGTTATTATTTTTGTGGAAGCGGCGAATGATGTCCTTCATCGAGCAGGCGACAAAGAAGTACTGCTGGATGAGACGCAGCTCTTTACCGCTCTCGGTTTTATCATTCGGATAGAGGACTTTGGAAACTGTCTCGCTGACATTTTTTTCACGCACAGCCTCTTCGTAGCCACCACGATTAAAGGCATCGAAGTTGAATTCCTCGGTTGCCTTGGAAGCCCAGAGACGAAGGTAATTGACTGTATTGGTGCCGAATCCGGCGATCGGGATGTCGTAGGGAATGCCGGTGATTTTCTTGGTGTGTGTCCACTTGGCAACATAGTTGCCCAGATCATCGAAAATATTTTCGACCTGACCGTAGAGCTGAATATCGGTGGCATGTTCCGGGCGAACAATTTCCCACGGCGTGCCATACTTCATCCAATCATCAGGAAGCTCGACCTGATAGCCATTGCGAAACTCCTGTTTGAAAAGTCCGTACTGGTAGTGAATGCCGTAACCAATCGCCGGCAGATCGAGCGTGGCCATGGAATCCAGGAAACAGGCAGCCAGTCGTCCGAGTCCACCATTGCCCAAGCCCATGTCGTATTCCTCATTGCGGAGCACGGTGAGATCCAGGCCGAGTTCTTTGATAGCCTCATGCATGTTGTGAAAGATCCCCGCGCTATAAAAATTATTCACATAGAGCCGCCCCATCAAAAATTCGAGGGAGAAATAATAGAGACGCTTGGTGTTGACGGCATAGTGCTTTTCCTGAGTGGCGATCATCCGCTCAATGATGATGCATTGCACGGCTTTGGCCGTGGCGAGCCACCAATCTCCTTTGGAGGCAGTCTTTGGATCGCGGGCCAAAACAAACTTTAACTGTTTTTGAATCAGTTCCTTCAGGCCGGAGACGGATGTGTCGATGGTGGATTGGAATGGCTCGGGTGATGTCATAAATGATGGGTATGGTATGGGACGGTCTAAACCTGACTAGCCTTGAAGGAAAGCAAACTCTGTTCCAACTTATCGCTCAGAGCCTGTCTGAAAATTAGGAGATGTCGCGTTGCTGGGGATTTTTTGACTGGCCAAGGCGTGAGGGCGGCGGCAATCCCCGAGCGGGCTTGTCCCGTCCGATCAACGCAGGCCAGTCGAAAAAGACACGCAACCCTTTGGGCGAGCGCAAGAAAGGCCGTCTGGCGGCGTTGCCCGCTCGGTCAAAGCCCGCACGGGGATTGAACTCAGGCGCTCCCGCGCCGTTCGCCCCTTGTCGGGGCTGCTTCGCAGTCCAACTAGCTCCCGCCAGTCGCTTAGTTTCTCCCTCGCGAGCGCCTTGCCACACAGCCTTTCTTGCGCTCGCGCGACATTTCCTAATTTTCAGACAGGCTCTCCGTGATTGTCCACTTCCAAGTTGTGACATTTTAGCCATGATGAAGGGGCTTGAACCCATTTTTTCAACAAAGCAGACCTTCATGAACACCACAGCACACGATTCCATGAGTGTTCATCAGAAAACCGAAATTCTTCTTTTTGACTTTGACGGCACCTTGGCCGACACCCGCTCCATCGCCCTCGATATCCTCAATGATATGGCGCGCGAGTTCAGATTCCGGGAGCTTCCGCGTGAACAGCTGGATCAGGCTCGTGACATGAGCACCCGCGAATTTATCCGGTATCTCGGGATCAGCAAATGGAGGGTTCCGAGCATTGCCCGTCGGGGACTTCAGCTCCTGCACGAGCGCATTCATCTGGTGAATCCGATTCCCGGAATGACCGAGACCCTTACCACCCTGAACGCTCGGGGCGCGCGGATGGCCATTCTTACTTCCAACTCCCAGGCCAATGTGGAGGCCTTCCTCAGCCGTCAGGAGTTCCCCCCGTTTGAATTTGTCAGATCCTCCTCCAAGCTCTTTGGCAAAGGTCGGGAAATCCGCCGAATCCTCTCCAAGGAGAAGCTCGCCCCCTCCGACATCCTCTATATTGGCGATGAAACCCGCGACATCGAGGCGGCCAAAGAAACGGGCCTCCGCATGGCAGCAGTCACCTGGGGGTACAATTCGCTGGAGGCCCTCAGCGCCCTGGAGCCGGAACACCTCATCGCAAAACCTTCGGAACTCCTGGAGATTCTGCATCCCCACTCCTCCCCTTCATGAAAAACTCTATCACTCGCATCCGTCTGGATCAGCATCTCCATGAGGCGGGCTATTTTGACTCCAGGGAAAAGGCCCAACGCGCCATCCTCGCGGGCCAGGTCACTGTGGCAGGACAGATCGCCGACAAACCTGGTTCCAAAATTAATCCTGAGCATGAGATTTTGATCACCGGACGCGACCGTTATGTCGGACGCGGCGGCCACAAGCTCGAAGGAGCGCTCACCGGATTCGCTATTGACCCGACGGGGATGGCCTGTCTCGATCTCGGCTCCTCGACGGGAGGATTCACCGACTGCCTGCTCCAGCATTGGGCCTCCCATGTGACAGCGGTCGATGTCGGACGCGGCCAACTCGCCTGGTCTCTACGCCAGGACCCCAGAATCGAAGTTCGCGAAGGTATCAATGCCCGCTACCTCACCCCTGGAGATTTTGATCGCCGATTCGATCTCATTGTCGGCGATCTGAGCTTTATTTCATTGACGAAGGTCCTCCCTGCCGCCTTTGAGTTACTCAATCCCGAGGGAAGTATGATTGTCCTGATCAAGCCACAGTTTGAACTCTCCCGCGCCGAAATCGGCAAAGGCGGCATCGTACGCGACACGGCAGCCCGCCAGCGCGCCGTCGATTCGATCCGCACCTGGGTCATCGCGGCGGGACAACGCTTTGATCAGGTGATTGAATCCCCTCTCCCCGGCACCTCCGGCAATATCGAATTCCTGGCACTCCTGCGACGCGGAGACTCAAGCATTCCTCTTCCGACAATTCCCTCATGAAGCCACCTGAAATTATCGGGCTCATCGCCCATGCCGGCAAGGAGGGCGCAGCCAGTGTTGTTCACGCAGTCGTCACAGAGCTTAGGAAGCGCAATGCCTCCTTCCTGATGGAAAAGATGACGGCTTCCTTGATTGGCGAGGACTCCCAGCTCGATGAGGCATCCCTAGCGCAGCAATGCGATCTCCTCCTCGTCATGGGAGGCGATGGAAGCATCCTCAGAGCGTTGCATCGGTCAGGGGGACACATCCGTCCGATTTTTGGCATCAATATCGGTTCGCTTGGATTTTTGACCTGCCTGGGATCAGACGAATATCTCAGGGCTGTGGAATCGCTCGTCACGGGAAATTTCACTCTGAGTTCCCGCAGCCTGCTGGATGTGGAAATTTGCGGCACGGAAGGAGTCATCCCTCTGGAACGAGCCCTGAACGATGTCACCATCAGCCGAGGCGAACGCTCCCAGTTGGTCAAACTTCAGACCTCCGTGGATGGAGCTCATCTTACCGAATACCACGCCGACGGACTGATCGTCGCAACCCCCACCGGATCGACCGCCTATTCTCTCGCCGCAGGAGGCCCCATTCTCATGCCAGACAGCGGATCGCTAGTGATTACTCCAATCTGCCCCCATGTCTTGAGCAACCGCTCCCTGGTCATCTCAGATAAGAGTGAAGTGGTCATCTCGTCAGCTGGCAACCAGCATATTTTTGTCACCATTGATGGGCGCACGCCCCACGCTCTGGAGCCTTCGCAGAAAGTCATCCTCCGCCTTTCATCGCAGACTCTCCCTCTTGCCATGATGCCGGAATCGACTTTCCCCGACACTCTGCGTCACAAGCTGAAATGGACTGGCAGCAATATTTGATTTCATGAGCCTTCTCTCCACCGCACTTCCCTCTCAGGAAATTCTCCTCAACCTCCGGGCAACCGATCATCGCGATGCCCTGGAGGAAGTTCTCTCCACTCTGAGGAGTGATCATCGAGTCAAAGATTGGGAAAAGCTTCGCACGACCCTGCTTGCCAATGCCGAGAAAGATACTTTCAAAGAATGTCCCGGCACCCTCTTCTTGCATCACGGACGCACTGAAAGCGTGACCGACCTCGTACTTGCCGTCGGACGAAGCACCTCAGGGTTCACCTCCGCCAGCGAAGGAAAAAAAACCCACCTTCTCTTTGTGGCGGCCATTCCTGAGGAAATGAATAATGAATACCTGCGCATCCTTGGAGCCATCTCCAGGATCTGTCACGAGGAAGCAACTCTCGAATCTCTCCTGAGAGCAGAATCCAGTACCGACTTCCTAGCCACTCTGGAGAAAGGATGCCGATGAGCTCACCCTCCCTCACTCCACTTCTTGAAGTCAGCGACCTCAAGATCCATTTTCCAATTCACTCCGGCCTGCTGCGCCGCCAAACAGGCGTCTTCAAAGCGGTTGACGGAGTCAGCTTCACGGTCGAGGCAGGAAAGACAGTCGGTCTTGTCGGGGAAAGCGGCAGCGGCAAAACCACCATCGGCAGAACCCTCGTCAAACTGATCAAGGCCACCTCTGGTGAAGCCCTCTGGAAAGGAAAGAACATCCTTCCGATGAGCGAAAAATCCTTTCGCCCTCTGCGTCGCCAGATTCAGTACATCTTTCAAGATCCCTTTGGCTCGCTCAATCCTCGGATGACCGTGGGACGGATCATCGGCGAAGCGCTGGAAATTCATTTTCGTGAACTTAGCTCCTCCGAGCGCGAAACTCGCGTCGCCTCGCTGCTCCAGCGCGTCGGACTCAAGCCTGAGATGATGCGTCGTTATCCGCATGAGTTCAGCGGAGGCCAACGCCAGCGCATCGGCATCGCCCGAGCCCTGGCCGTCGAGCCGGAGCTTCTCATTTGTGATGAACCGGTTAGCGCGCTGGATGTCAGCGTACAGGCCCAGATCGTCAACCTTCTCCAGGATCTCCAGGAGGAACTGGGCCTCGCCCTGCTCTTCATCGCCCATGATCTGGCTGTGGTGGAGCATATCAGCGACTCAGTACTCGTCCTGCACCACGGCAACATTGTGGAATCAGGCCCCGCGCGCGAAGTGCTGGAAAATCCGAAGAATGCCTACACTCGCGATCTGCTGGCAGCCGTTCCCCGGCTGGACTGACTGAAGGCTATTAGACTGAAGACTGTTAGACTTTTAGCCAGAGACGAACCCAGAGATCAGCACCATAACGAATGCAGTCGCTCACTATCCCCTTCCCTCTCTGAACTAATAGCCTTCAGCCTAAACCCCTTCAGCCTTTTTTTATGAATGCCCTGACTCTCACGCGAAAATTTCAAGCGATGAACAAACTTCTGCTCTTTCTGATGCTGGGGCTTTGCGGATTTGGAGTCTATGCCATCTACAGCGCCACCTACTGGCATGAGAACACGAATTTCTGGACGAGTCAGATCCGCTGGATCTTTATCTGTCTTCCCGTCTATTTCATCATCGCCTTCAATGACTACCGATGGGTGCGCCTCGGAGCGATCCCAATCTATGTGCTGAGCATCATCCTGCTCGTTCTCGTCCTTTTCATCGGCATCAAAGTCTCCGGTGCCCGCAGCTGGCTCAACCTCGGCTTTGGCAGTTTTCAGCCTTCACAGCTGGCGATCTTTGGCGGGGTACTCCTCTTTGCCACATTCTTGAGTGCATCCCCCGGCATGAATACCGCCCTGCGCATCCTCATCTGCCTCGGCATCGCCGCCGTCCCATGCCTCCTGATTCTCGTGCAGCCCTACCTGGGAGGGACCCTGGTTTGGATACCGGTCCTCTTTGCCATGTTCTTCCTGGCAGGCATCCGCAAGCGTTATCTCATCGCCATGATGCTGCTGATCCTGTGTGCCATGCCGCTGATGTATCGCTTCATTCTCAAGCCCTTTCAGCAGAAGCGCATCACCTCCTTTCTGGACCCCCTGAGCGATCCCCAGGATTCGGGATGGAATATCATCCAATCGCTCAATGCCATCGGCAGCGCCGGATTCTGGGGCAAGGGGTTCAAGGCCCCTGATAGCCTCAATGCCCTCGGCTATATTCCCAAAACCATTTCCCACACCGATTTCGTCTTCACCGTCTTTAGCGAACAACATGGATTTTTCGGCTCCATGGTTCTGCTCTCCACCCTCGGCATTCTCCTTCTCGTCGGCCTCTACATCGCCTCCCAGGCCAGGGATCAGATGGGACGCCTGCTCTCCGCAGGCTTGGTCATGCTTCTCTTCACCCACATCTTTATGAATCTCGGCATGACCGTGGCCGTGACTCCCATCACGGGACTTCCCCTGCCAATGATCAGCTACGGCGGCACCTTCCTACTCATCACGATCTCCTGTCTTGGCCTCCTCCAGAGCATCTGGATTCACCGTAAAGCAGTTAGCGCGTAGCGTCCTGGCAGGAGCTACTAAAACCTTCCCACTTTTTACCTTTCACCAAAATGCGTATTCTTTCAGGCATCCAGCCGACGGGACTTCCCCATCTCGGCAACTACTTCGGCATGATGAAGCCCGCCATCGAGCTTCAGGAAAAGGGCGAGGCCCTCTATTTCATTGCCGATTACCACGCTCTCACCACCGTTCGCGATCCCGAGGCACTGCGTCGCAACACCCGTGAAATAGCCATCGACTTCCTGGCTTGCGGCCTCGACCCGGCCAAAGCTCGCCTCTTCCGACAAAGCGACATTCCCTGCGTTCCCGAGCTCTCATGGATTCTCTCCACCGTCACGCCGATGGGCCTGCTGGAACGCTGCCACTCCTACAAGGACAAGCTGGCCAAGGGAATGAGCGCCTCCCTCGGACTCTTTTCCTACCCCGTCCTCATGGCTGCCGACATCCTCGCCTACGACAGCGATGTCGTTCCTGTCGGAAAAGATCAGAAACAGCACCTCGAAGTCGCTCGCGACATCGCCATCAAGATCAACGAACTCTACGGCCCAGTCTTCAAACTTCCCGAGCCCATAATCCGGGATGAATCCGCCGCCATCCTCGGCACCGACGGTGCCAAGATGAGCAAGAGCTACGGCAACACCGTCGAGCTCTTTCTTGAGGAAGCACCGCTGAAAAAAAAGATCATGGGGATTCAGACCGACTCGACCCCCGTGGAGGCGCCCAAGCCCATCGAAGGCTCCGCCATCCTCGGACTCTACCGACATGTCGCCTCCCCTGCCGATTACGCCGCGATGGAAGCCGACTTCCTCGCCGGAGGCAAAGGATACGGCGATTTCAAAAAACGCCTCTTCGCCGCTGTCTGGGAATCGTTCGCTCCGATGCGCGAAAAAAGGAAAGAGTTCTCTAGCGACCCCGCCGAAGTCGATCGCATCCTCCGCGAGGGAGCACAGAAAGCCACCGCCATCACCGTGCCCGTCATGAAAAGACTTCGTCACGCAATCGGCTTGAGTTAAAAAAAGAGATAAATGATCTTGCCTGTGGAGGATTGCGTGTTAACTTCTTCTCTCTTGACGCGGGGTGGAGCAGCCCGGTAGCTCGTCAGGCTCATAACCTGAAGGTCGTAGGTTCAAATCCTACCCCCGCCACCACTTCTAAGTGGATGTCAATGAGGATGTTGCGTAACTCCTCAGCACTCGCCAAACAACAGGCGAAAAAAGTCACTGTGCCCGTAAAACGGCCCGACTGTGCCCGTGAGAGTTTTTTTGAACCCTCCGGCATTAGTTGGACGGTTTCGGAACCAGAACTTTTCGCCCATGAAATACATGGCGACGATTTATTTCCGAAAAAACGGAGACCGCGGTTTGTGGTGGGTGAAATTCTATCACCCACTCGATGCACGCTGTCATCGTACCAGTCTTGGAACTCCCGATGAGAGCGCGGCAAAAAAGATTCTCCGACGCCTGGAAGCAGAAATCGAGATGCGCCGCCCAGAACTCGCCCCCCTCCCTGCATCGCTCAGCGAAATTCTTGGCCCGAACAAAAGAATGCGTACTGCGGAATCTGCCGACCTAGAAACGCTCCCCTCCCCCGAAAAATCCGCCACCGTCATAAATGCTCTGCGTGCTTACTACACCTTCATCAAGGCAGACAATGACAGCCACCACGCAGCAGGAAAACTTTCCATTTTGCGGGCTTTCTTCGGCTCATCGGTAGTGGAAGAGGCCACAGGAGAATCCTGTCGCACAATTTCCCCTCCCGTCTACAAGGGCAAAACCTTGGATGGCTTGACTCCATTGGTTTTGCAGGACTTTGTCTCCTCCCGAAAAATAGAAGACTCAACAAGGAAACATTACAGACAGGTTTTTCATCACTTCATCGAAAAGATGATCGACCTTTCCCTCTATGTGCCCTCCAACCACCTTCGTCCAAATCCAGCGGCAGCCCTTCCGACCTATCAAAACAAAAATGAAGTGATCACTTTTTTATCGGATGGTGATATCGAGGCGCAGGTGAAAGCCCTCTCCTCCGAGCCGATGATTCAGCTCGGCGTGGAAATTATGATTCACGCGGGGCTGCGCCGTGAAGAAGTTGCCGGATTAAGGACGGAAGATATTTCTCCGGATCGAAGATTTATCAAGGTGGCAAAATACATTGATCCACGAACTCAGAAGCCGCGAAAACTTAAAACCGGGTGGCGCGATGTACCCATCGTTCCAATTCTGAAAGAACGACTCCTGAAGCATCTAGAAGGACATGATAATTACTGGTTGCTTCCAGGATGGAACAAGGAGCGATGGACTGCGGATAATTTTTCCAAAACGCTCTCCAGCCTGAACAAGTCGGCGGGTCTCTCCTGGACCTGCAACGAGTTCCGTCACACCTATGCCACCCGGTTGGCAAAAGATGGCGCCTCGCTCTTTAAAATCGCCAAACTGATGGGCAACAGCCACCAAATTGTCGAACGCTATTACGCGCAGTTTATTTTGAACGACCCAGATTAGAGTCTCGAGCGAACTATCAATGAAAGCTCGAGAGGTAGTTGATTGAGAAAGTAGTCCTTGTCATGCCCGTATTCCATGAGTTCCGAAGCGATTTCTACAGCCGCGTCGATCGTAACTGAATGCAGCGGAGGGAGTCTTTTATTGGAAACATTGGCAATGAAACGTTGGGATCTGAAATTTATCATTCCGTCCGAGAACGATGGTATTTGATCATGCAGGGATAAGACCGCATCACCTTTCTTATTACCATTATTAAGCGCCACCCCACGGTCCAGAGAGAGAGGCTGTTTGGTTGAGAGAGAATCGATCTCAGCTTGTTTCTCGCAATAGGAAACTAGCTCCCCGTATGCAATCTCAACATCCATGAATAATTCGTTGGGCCAAAAACTTCTGAGTTTTGAATCCTTCGAAATCCGATCGACCCATTGATTAATAGGATCTCCATAGGCCATTTCCAAAACCTTTTGTGATTCCTGCATCCCAGCTTCATTAAAGGATGAATGAATCCGTTTTAAATGGGAAATGATGAGGCTACTTGCCTTGTCTCCGCTGAATCGATTTAGCCGATCTGAAGTGACCATATAGTCACTCGATCTTGATCCATATTTTTGGAGAGAGTCACTCTTCTTGCAAATTACAGGCTTGTTCCCGGATTCATGGAAATAAAGCAGACCAAAGGTTTTCCCTTTGAGTTCGTAAAGATGTTGTTCCCAATGCATCACAGGATCGAAGTGCTCGTTTAAGTAATGAGTGAGTTTATCTGGGTCAAATTTATTGAACGCATCTCCTTGAAGGCCAATTAGGATATGAGGACTATTGCCGATCCCGTAGACGATATACCCACCTTTGGCGTTAGCGAATCCGGCAGCGGTTCGAATATATCTACTGAGACTCCCAAACCCGAAAGATTCCTTAAACTCCAAGCCGTTGCTCTCCCGCGAGACAAGGCGATCGGAATGCTTAGAAGAGATCTCAAAGATTTTGTTCAACGCTTCCTGAGTGAACGGATCACGGTTCGCGAGCATCATACAATGGTTTTTTTCAGTAACCGCGCCGCAGCATCTACCATGTCCTGTCGGATACTCGCGCGGAGAAATTTTGTATCTGCGGATTCTCCCGGTGAGACAGGCCCAAGCACAAAGTGACTGGCCTTCACGGGACCGGGAGCATTTTCATCACCAAAGTGCTCACTCAATGTTCGCAGGGCATCCGGGCAAGCAGGGTTTCCGAGGCGCACTTCCTCGGCAAAAGCTGCTATCGCCGCCTCGGTGCCTCCATCGTAGTGCAGGATGGTATAGAGAATGTCGAAGGCATCTTTCAGTTGCTGGCGATCTGCGAAGGCTCGCAGCTTGAGCGCAAGAAATGGGCCCACTTCACAGACACGGGCTGTGAGATTTTGCTGTGCACCATGTAAATCAATTCCTGAGATGGCAACTGTGCGTGCTGTCGCAAGGGCTCGATCGACGCCAGGCATGATGCAGGCAGTGATGTCGGCAACTTGGGCGGTGCCGGATGCGAGGGTCGATTTCTCCACCAGAAAATCCACGAAGACCGTAAAGCCTTCTATCTCCTTCTCGAAACGAGCAGCGTGCTTCTCACTAGCCTTGAATCCCTGTGCCTGAAGATCCCAGCAAAGATTACTGTATTGTCCCCGATCAGCAGCGAGGGCAATCCCAAGATCCACATCCAGTGAAGCGGGGCGGGGCAGGGTGCGCTGAACGGTGTGATCGCCGCAGAGGTATTTTGGCACCAGTCCTCCGATGAGCACCAGATCCTCATGCCAGGAGCCCAATCCGGCCCACACGGTCAGGAAGGCGCTTTCCGCGAGCCCGGTGTGACGCGGGTCATAGGCGCTGTATGTGTCGTATTTCATGGTCGGCAAAATCCGCTCCACTCCCGAAGGGCTGTTGCTGCGTCTGGTCCACGAAGACCTGTGGATTGGAGATCGATGTAGATTTGAGCGTCTGTGGTCACGGTCAACTCATCCCGAGATTGTGTTTCTGTAAATAGCCCCTCGTCATCGGGCACATGCAGCCAGAGTTTCCCTCCTTCTGATACTGGACGCAGGCCCAGTGCTGCCAAGGCGCTACTCTCAGGAAGTCGAGAGACATAGGCAGATGTGACCACCGGCTCAGTGTAGGGATGGCGTATCCAAGCAGCAAACCATTGGGTGAAGGCGATGGAAACGGATTCCCGTTGCGCCCACTCCTGGAGCAACTGGGCAAGAGCGACTGGTGAGCCGAAATAGCCGGCATACTGCTGCGTGCGGGTGCGTTTTACAAAACGATCCGCTTTCGCCCAATCATCCAAGAGTGCCAGATGGTCACGCAAACGGAATTCACGGGGAGTGGTTTTTTCCAAGTATCCCTGACTGATGAGGTATTGAACGATACGGGAGACGAGCCCGGAACTGGCGTCCGAGCGTTTGACGAGTTCTGTTTGGTTCCAGATCCGGTCATGGTCGGTAAGGAGTCCGCGAATGATTCGGGCACTCTTCCCCACATAAACATTGCGCGGTTCCAGCTCATACCGAAAGTTCCTGCCTGGCAGTGACCGCCTGTCCACAAGTAAGCTGGGTGCCCGGAGCCAGGTACGCCCATTGAGGTCGATGGCCGAGATTCCACGAGTCTTGCAACATTCCAATATGCGACGGGTCAACTCAGGAGTGACGAGTAAGAGGGGGAAGGCTTGTTTGGGGTTCAGTCCCTCCAGCCATGCCAAGCTGGGCTTCAATTCATAAATGGGCGTGCATCGAAACTGAGTCCCATCCAGCTCAAGTTCTAGAGTTTGGGGACGGCCATCATTCCCTTCGGAAACGATCCTCCAGTGTAAATCGGGATCCTCCGGCAGCAGCTCACGAAAGTGCCGGATTAATTCGCTCTCATAGCGAATTGACTGATTCTTACTGGAATAAGATTCTTTCACTTTCTGATAAATATTCCTTTTTCAGTAGAAAAGCAAGATTTATTTACTGAATATATGATATTTCACTGATTGATAAGATAAAGCGTTTTCAGTAGATTCACCGAATTCTCAACTCGGCAAGTGCTAGTTTCACCTTCTGACTGCTTGCCAACCATGCAGAAAGGGCATTTGGCAGAGCCGTAGTGGCCGACTCGGTAGCGACATCGGTTTGCGCCTGCGTGACTCCTCCAACATAAAGCGGAATGCTCAGATTCCCCTCCTTCGCCCGAATCTCCTCAATCGGCACGACACGAGTGAAGCCAGGCTCGTCTTTGAAATCCTGGTAAGCGCGAACGACGCGCTGGAGGTGATCGTCGGTGAGGAAGCTTTGGGCGCGTTCGCGGGTGACTTCGTTCACCGCGCTGATGAAGAGAATTTTTCCGCGCCGGGCCTTGGGCTTCTGCGTGCGACAGACGACCACGCAGGCTTCCATGGGAGAGTTGTAGAAAAGGTTCGGACCGAGACCGAGGACGCACTCGATGAGGTCGGCCTCGATCAGCTTGCGCCGCATCTCCGCCTCCTCTTTCCGGAAGAGGACGCCGTGGGGCCAGAGGACGGCGCAACGTCCGGTATTGGGCTTGAGGCTTTGTAGGATGTGCTGCTGGAAGGCGTAGTCGGCTCGGCCCTGCGGCGGAACGCCGAAGACATTCCGCCCCCAGGGATCGGCGGCGAAGGCTTCGCGGTTCCACTGCTTGATTGAGTAAGGCGGATTGGCCAGCACGACATCGAAGCGCTGGAGACGGTCGCCTTCGACGAGCTTTGGCTCGGCCAGGGTGTCGCCTCGCTCGATGCGAAAGTCCTCGATGCCGTGGAGGAAGCAGTTCATCCGGGCGATGGAGGAGGTCATGAGGTTCCGCTCCTGGCCGTAGAGCTTCACATTCCGCCATTCCTTCTTCTGATTCCGCAGGTGGGCGATGCAAGAGAGCAGCATGCCGCCGGAACCGCAGGTGGGATCATAGACGGATTCGCCGGGCTGCACATCGAGCATCTCGGTCATGAGGTGGACGACGGTGCGGTTCGTGTAGAACTCGGCGGCGGTGTGGCCGGAGTCGTCAGCAAACTTCTTGATGAGATACTCGTAGCCCTGGCCCAACTCGTCCTCGGGCAGGTTGGCGACGGCGAGTTCCAGCGTGGAGAAGTGCTCGATGAGGTCGCGCAGCATGGCATCGGACAGGCGGTCCTTGTTCGTCCACTGCGCATCACCAAAGATGCCGAAGAGCTTGTCGGGGTTGGCGGTCTCGATGGCCCGCATGGCCTGCTACAAGCCCCGGCCCACATCCCGGCTGACCTTCCAAATCTCCCGCCAATGCGCGTCCGCCGGAATCTGGAAGCGGTGGTTCTCCGGGAACAGCGCAAAGTCCTGATCCCCGCCCGACTCCCGCAGGGCGGTGACGGTCTCCTCGTCGAAGACATCGCAAAGTCGTTTAAAGAAGAGCAAAGGGAAGATGAACTGCTTGTAGTCTCCCGCGTCAATGGTTCCACGCAGGAGCACTGCCGCGCCCCAGAGATAGGATTCAAGCTGTTGTTGTGTAATGCGGGTCATGGAATGGCAGCGTTGGAAAGGCTTTTAGAGGAATGCAACTCGTTCCCAAAGTGTCCGTGCCATAGACTCAAATGTTCCCGCCAAAACCGCAGCACGAAGATCCTCACCGCTCACGGGGATGATAAACACCTCTTCTCGACTACCACGAAGCAGTTCCTTCGTTATGGTTCCCGCGAAACCATTCCACGAAATCAAGAATCCACAGGAGCACCTCTGTCTGCGATTGTTCAGTTTCTCTTTGAACAACACGAACTCATCCTTGCCCACCTTGGATGACCAGTTCTTGCACTCAGCTATTGTCTAGTTGCAGAAGTTAGAAACAGTATTACGCAACTGACTACCTTTGACTTCGCGTTTGCGCCAGCGAAAGGGCATGGGTTGCTGATTGTGCTTGGCGACGAAGGCGAGGATTTTCTCGCGAAGG
>Ga0302320_10011847_pt1 | contig 18393 bp, 13 predicted proteins | sample Bog_T0_3_FD_202130 | JGI IMG/M metagenome (GOLD analysis project Ga0302320, IMG submission 202130) | Peat permafrost microbial communities from Stordalen Mire near Abisko, Sweden - Bog_T0_3 | ecosystem: Environmental > Terrestrial > Soil > Wetlands > Peat | place: Sweden: Abisko, Stordalen Mire...
CGCACTGACGGCTTCTGCCTTAAAGGGAGATCGAGAAACGTGCCTGGCGGCGGGGTGCACGGCCTTCTTGACGAAACCCATCAAACAAGAGGTGCTGCTGCAAGCGATCAACGAGCATTCCATGGTCGGGCCATCATCATCGAAAGGGGGAAGCGCTCGGAAGGACACGGTTCCCTTCGTGGCGAATCGGATATTGACGCGCCGGATCCCCGGGTATCTTCAGAACTGTAAGCAGAACGTCATCGCGATGCGGGACGCCTTGGATCGGGCTGACTTTGAAACCTTAACGGTTCTGGGGCACAATCTGAGGGGCTCTGGAGGTTCCTTTGGATTCCAGGCCATCACAGACATTGGCGGCGCCCTTCAACAGGCGGCCGAGTCCGCCGACATCGACGCGTCGCGCAAGTTAGTAGGCGAACTATCCATGTTCCTTCAGAGTGTCGAGACCACTTCCGGACTAGGATCGGGGTCATAAGAAGTAGTGATGGCGGCGGCGACGCAGACGGCGGCGAGGAAGTTGACCGCTTCGCGCCCAACTTAGCCGTTCACGCGATTATCGTTGCACCTCGAAAGCGGACGTTGAGGCGGCGAGCCTGCTCGGCGGCTTCGGGCGGCCAGCGGACGTTCGGTCGGTGGGACTTGCTCGCCCGGCCCCACCAGTTGGCGGCCAGTCTGGACCCTAGTCGACGGTTACTGCGTGGTTCATCGCCCCAACCGAAGACCAATCGGTATATTCGAAATGGTCGACACCGGGACTCGTTCGCTTATAGTATACAACTGTCCCCGTGAAACTATTGCCTACACATTTGTTCCCGAATCCTGCATCTCTAAGCGTTACCTCTTCCTTTCTAGTTGAGATAGTCCCGTGCGTAGGTACTAGAGTCACGTTTATCGACACGTCTAATGCGGTGCAAAACCGGCCAAACATGATGTGCCCAAACACCTTAACCGTCTGACCTAGAGCTGCATGGCGATGGAGCTCACTCCCTCCCGGCCCTGCATAACCCTCACCTACGAGCGGCGTCATCATCAGTGAGCAGGTCAGTACGACCCCACCAACGAGCATTTGGGTCTGCAGTTTCATGGGACGGCTCCAGCTGTGCGTTGCTCCAGAAGGCCTTATTCGACAGACAGCCTGGCCCACTCCACACGGTCGCGACCAGTCGAATCCATTGCGGCACGTCGTCGCGGGAACGGAGTGGATCACCCCGTCGAAGCGCACCAGCAGGGGGACGCTTCGGGTCGGCAGCCGCCTTGCACCATCCCGGAGCGGACGCCGGCTTTGAAGTTTCGACTGCCCAAACTTGCCGGTCTCCTGTCGGCAAACTTTGGTCATTCGTCGGTGATCGTCACCGTCGGCAAAGGCTCGACCCCCGCCAACCCATCCCCGGCGAGCCGAGCGTCAAGTCAGGCGTTCGCCGAGCCCCGGCCACGCCAGATCCGCCGGCGCGATCACGCGCGGGGCGGCCGGCCAGGCGACGCCGATCGCCGGGTCGTCGTAGCGCAGCCCGCGCGCGTGTCCGGGAACGTAAAGCCGGTCGATCTGGTAGAGCATGTCGGTCGCGTCCTCGAGCGTCAGGAAGCCGTGGGCGCAGCCGGCCGGGATCAGCAGCGCTTCGCCATTGTCGGCGCTGAGCGTCGCGGCGATCCAGCGCTTGTAGGTCGGGCTGTCGCGCCGGAGATCGACGACGACGTCATAGGCGGCGCCGCGCACCACGCGCACCAGCTTGGCCTCGTCGTGCGGCGGCGCCTGGACATGCAGACCGCGCAAGGTGAAGGCCGCCTCGTTGCGCGACAGGCTGGTCTGCAACGGCGCGAACGGATAGCCGGCGGCGGCGAATTCCTCCGGGTCGTGCAGGCGGGCGAAGAAGCCGCGCGCGTCGGCGAAGCGCTCGAGCGACATGCGCGCGACGCCGTGCAGCTCGGTCGGCGCGAATTTCATGGCGCGATCACCTCGAGGCGCGGCAGGGCGACGACCCAGCGGCCGCCCCAGTCGGCGATTCGCTCGGTCTGAGAGCGGATCTCGTCGATGAGGTTCCACGGCAGGACGACGAGATAGTCGGGCCGCACGTCGGCGAGCCGCTCCGGCGCAAGGATCGGAATGTGGCTGCCGGGCAGCAGCCGGCCCTGCTTGGCCGGGCTGCGGTCGAAGACGCAGACGATGTCGGCGGCGCCGACTCGGCAGACGTTGAGGAAGGTGTTGCCCTTGGCTGCCGCGCCATAAGCGGCGACGCGCTTGCCCTCGGCGCGCGCCGTGGCGAGGAAAGCGAGAAAGTCGCGTTTGACCGTCTCGACCCGCGGCGCGAAGCCGCGATAGGCGTCGAGCCGGTCGAGGCCGGCGGCGCGCTCCTTGGCGCGCAGGGCGGCGAGCCGCTCGCTCTGGCGGTGAGCGGCGCCGGCGCGGCAGGCGTAGAGGCGCAGCGAGCCGCCATGGGTCGGCAGTTCTTCGACGTCGAACGCGCGCAAGTCCGTCGCGGCGAACGCCGCCTCGACCGCGGTCAGCGACAGATAGGAGAAATGCTCATGGTAGATGGTGTCGAACTGCACGTCGCGGATCAGGTTGAGCAGGTGGGGAAACTCGAAAGTGGCGACGCCTTCGGGCGCGAGCAGGACGGCGAAGCCGGCGACGAAGTCGCGAATATCCGGCACGTGGGCGAGCACGTTGTTGGCGGCGGTGAGGTCGGCGCGGACGCCGCGGGCGGCGAGCCGCTCGGCGGTCGCGCGGCCGAAGAAGGCGACTTCGGTCGGGACGCCGCTCTCGATCGCCGCCGCCGCGACATTGGCCGCCGGCTCGACGCCCAGCGCCGGCACGCCGGCGGCGAGGAAATGGCGCAGCAGGTAGCCGTCGTTGGAGGCGATCTCGACCACCATCGAGCGCGGCCCGAGCTTGAAACGGTCGATCATCGCCAGCGCGTAGCGGCGCGCGTGCTCGACCCACGAATCCGACATCGACGAGAAATAGGCGTAGTCGGAGAAGATCGCCGCGGGACTGACGGGCTCGTCGACCTGAACCAGGAAGCATTGGCCGCAGACGCGCGCGTGCAGCGGGAAGCGCCGCTCGCGGCCCTGGGCGACGTCCTCGGCCGTCACGTAGCTGTTGGCGAGCGGCGTCTCGCCGAGATCGACGAAGGTCGTCGTCAGCGGCGCGCCGCATGAACGGCAAACGGGCGGGGCGGCGCTCATGGCCCTGCCGCGATCGCGCCATAGGCGTCGATCTGGTCGAGCGAGACGGCGCGCGCGTTTTCGCCGAGCCGGACGCGGCGGCGCCATTCGGCCGTCCAGCCGATCGCCGTCGCGCTCGACAGCCGGTTGCGCCAGCCGAGCGTCGCGCGCGCCAGTGAGGCGTCGACCGCGAGGCTCTTCATCTCGACCGCGCCGGGATTGGGGTCGACGTCGAATTCGGGCGGCGCGCCGAGCGCTGCGAGCATCGCCCGCGTCAGCACGGCGACGGTGACGGGATCGCCGGGATCGGGACCAAAATTGAGCGCCCGCGGGACGTCGGCGTGCGCCTGCTCGGCGTAGAGGAGATAGCCGCCGACGCAGTCGAGGACGTGCTGCCACGGCCGCGTCGCCGCCGGCATGCGCAGCAGCGGCCTCGCGCCCCTCGACCAGGCGCGCATGATGTCGGGGACGATGCGGCCCTCCGCGTAATCGCCGCCGCCGATGACGTTGCCGCCGCGCGCGGTCACCACAGCGACGCCGCGCGGGGCGAAATAGGTTGCGGCGAAGGCGCGGGCGATCAACTCCGCCGCCGCCTTGGAGGCGGAATAGGGGTCCTTGCCGCCGAGCGGGTCGTCTTCGGCGAAGGGAAGCCCACGTTCGCGATTGTCGTAGACCTTGTCGGAGGTGACGATCACGATGCGCTCGACCGCCGGCCGGTCGCGCAGCGCCTGGAGCAGGTGGGCGAGGCCGAGCGCGTTGACGGCGATCGTCTCGACCGGATCGGCGATCGCGCGGCGCACCAGCGGCTGGGCGGCGTAGTGCAGCACGATCTCGGGGTCGGCCGCCGCGACCGCCGCCGCGACCGCCTCCGGCGCGCGTAGATCGCCGAAACGCGAATCGAGATCCTCGGCGATTCCGGCGAGCGCAAACAGCGACGGATCGGCCTCGGGCGGCAGCGCGAAGCCGGTTGTCGCGGCGCCGAGCTTGTTGAGCCACAGCGCGGTCCAGCTTCCCTTGAAGCCGGTGTGGCCGGTCAGCAGCACGCGGCGGCCGCGCCAGAAATCCGGCGAGGGCAGCGGCGCGCTCACGCCCACAGCTTCCACGGCGCCCGTCCCGATTGCCAATGGCCCTCGAGCAGGTTCTTGTCGCGCAGCGTGTCCATCGGCTGCCAGAAGCCGGAATGGCGATAGGCCATCAGTTCGCCGCGCGCCGCGAGCGTCTCCAGCGGCTCGCTCTCCCACGACGTCGCGTCGCCGGCGATCAGGTCGATCACCGACGGATCGAGGACGAAGAACCCGCCGCTGACGTAGCCCTGGTCGCCGGGCGGCTTCTCGACGAAGCGCTCGACCCGGTCGCCGGCAAGCGACACGGCGCCGTAGCGGCCGGGCGGGATGACGGCGGTCAGCGTCGCCTTGCGGCCGTGGCGGCGGTGGAAGGCGATTTCGGCGGCAATGTCGATGTCGGCGACGCCGTCGCCGTAGGTCAAGCAGAACGGCTCGCCCGGATCGAGATATTGGGCGACGCGCTTCAGCCGGCCGCCGGTCTGCGTCAATTCGCCGGTGTCGATCAGCGTGATCCGCCACGGATCGGCGTGGGTATTGTGGAAGGTCGTTTGATTGGACCGCGCGTCGATCGTCACGTCGGAAGCGTGGAGGAAGTAATTGGCGAAATACTCCTTGATCATATAGCCCTTGTAGCCGAGGCAGACGACGAAATCCTCGACGCCGTGACAGGCGTAGATCTTCATCACATGCCAGAGAATCGGCATGCCGCCGATCTCGACCATCGGCTTGGGCCGGAGGTGCGATTCCTCGGAGATGCGGGCGCCGAGGCCGCCCGCCAGAATGACCGCTTTCATCGCTGTCCAGCAGTGATTTGCACGCCACGGCTTACCAAGATCTGGCGGCTGGCGGAAGGGCGGCGTAGAATTGGCGAGGCGCTCGAGCGAAGCGGCGAGCGACCTGGGACGGATGCATGGTTCCGATTACGATAGGCGTTCCGGTCTACAACGGCGCCGACCTGCTCGACGAGTCGCTTGCCTGCCTGGCGCGGCAGACGTTTGGCGATTTCAAGGTCCTGATCTTCGACAACGCCTCGACCGACGCGACGCCGGAGATCGCGCAGGCCTGGGCCGCGCGAGACGCGCGATTCTGCCATGTGCGACAAGCGAGCAATGTCGGCGCTATCGCCAATTTTCGCGATGCGCTTCTGGCGGCGGAAAGCCCATGGTTCCTGTGGCGCGCGGACGATGATCTCAGCGCCGACGACTATATCGAGACGCTTTACCGCCTCGCTGCGAACTCGCCGGGCTGCAAATTGGCCGTTTCGACCGTTCGGTCGTGCGATCTCGACGGGGGGCGACTGCACATGACGCCGGCGCCGGAAGTCCAGGACGCGCTGGCGCCGATCGGGCGATTGAAGACGCTGTTCGGCAGCCACAATTGTTGGTTCTACGGCCTTTGGGACCGGCAGACGGCGCTGAACGCCTACATTTCCGTGACCGACCGCTATCCGTTCGCCTTTGCGTCCGACCATTTGACGCTGTACGGACCGATCGTCGACGGCGTGGTCAGGGCGACGGGAGAAACTGAATTTGTCCAACGCACGCGCCGCACGGCCTCGACCCCGCGCCGCCAGGGCCGGACGCCGTTCTCGCTGATGGTCGAGACGCGCCGGCTGTTTCGCGCCGAACTGCGCCGGATGCGGCGCGAGCGGGATTTGTCGCCCTCGCTACGCGCCGCGCTCGCCGCAACCGAGCCGTTCTATCTCCATCGCACCTTGCCCTCGCTGCTGAAAGTGGCGCGCACCGGCGTGCGCGAGCTGTTGGGGATTTCGGGGCCGGACTGGAAACCGGGCTATTATTTCGAGCGGAAGAGCTGACTCCACGCCGCCGCTTTTCGGCTAGGAAAGCGGCGAATTCGGCCTTATTGCCTGTCGACGCGTGGAGCGAGATCCCCTGCATGAACGTGACGTCCGCCAAAATCACCGCCGCCTGTACGCGCGATGAGCCATGATCGTCGCTTCCGAGCGCATTCCCGTCGCCGCCCCCTCGATCACCGAACGCGAGGTCGAACTCGCCGGCGAGGCGGCGCGCACCGCCTGGCGCCAGAACCATTACGCCTATAACGCGCGGTTCGAGCGGATGCTCGCCGACTATGTCGGCGTCGCCCACGCGGTCACGGTGCCGCATGCGACGGCGGCGCTGCATCTGGCACTTGCCGCCTTTGGGGTCGGCCCCGGCGACGAGGTGATTGCGCCGGACGTGACCTGGATCGCTTCGGTCGCGCCGATCGTCTATGTCGGCGCCGAGCCGGTGCTGGTCGACATCCTGCCCGACACCTGGTGTCTCGATCCCGACGCGGTCGAGGCGGCGATCGGGCCGCGCACCAAGGCGATCATCGGCGTCGATCTCTACGGTTCGACGTGCGAATGGGAACGCCTCGAGGCGATGGCCGAACGCCGCGGGGTGGCGTTGATCGAGGACGCCGCGGAGGCGATCGGGTCGGCGCGGCGCGGCCGGCGCGCCGGCGCCTTCGGCCGCGTTTCGGCGTTCAGCTTTCACGGCAGCAAGACGGTGGTCACCGGCGAAGGCGGCATGCTGGCGACCGACGACAAGGCGCTGTTCGACCGCGTGCTGTTCCTGCGCGACCATGGCCGCAATCCTGGCGACCGGTTTTTTCTCAATTCCGAGATCGCCTTCAAGTATCGCATGAGCGCGGTGCAGGCGGCGCTCGGCGTCGCGCAGATGGAGCGGATCGACGAATTGATCGCCTGCAAGCGGGCGATCTTCGGCTGGTATCGCGACCGGCTCGCCGGCATGAACGGGATCACGCTCAACGCCGAACCGGTTGGCACGCTCAACAGCTATTGGATGGTGACAGCGGTGCTCGATCCGAGTTTCGGTCTCGACAAGTTTGCCGTCATGGCGGCGTTCGACAAGCGCAACATCGACACCCGGCCGGTGTTCTCGCGACTGTCGAGTCTGCCGGCTTTCGCCGACCGGCCGGCGGCGAAGCGCTTTGTCACGCCAACCGACCGCGGCGCGACAATCGCCGAATTCGGCGTCAACCTGCCTTCCGGCTACAACATGACCGAGGACCTGGTCGACCTCGTCTGCGGCGCGTTTCGGGAGATCGTCGCCGAGCGGCGGTGACGCCGATCGGAATGCGCTCCCGCCGCTTGGCGAATTCAGGGCGCGCGGTTCATGCGCTCGGGGCTCGACTTTGGCCGGGCGCCGCATGGCGGCAGTCAGATTGAGAGACGGAAATGGCGCGGACGAAGCGAAGAATCGACCAGTTCGCGTTGATGCTGAAGTGCCGGTGCCGTTTGCAAATCGCCAGGCTTCGTCGCCGCAAGGAAGGGAACGCGGAAGGCGCGAGAAAGACGATTTTCGTCCATATCGGCACCCACAAGACCGGCACGACTTCGATACAGAATTTCATGCGGCGACACACGCGCCAATTGAAGCGAAGCGGAATTCTTGTCCCTCGCTCCGGGACGTTGAGCTGGAATGGCGGGCATCACAACATCGCTTGGGAAATCCGCAACGACCCGCTTCTGCAGCCGCATGCCGGCGGCGTCGACGATTTGATCGTCGAGCTCAAGGCCGCGCGGGAAAACGTCGCGGTGATCTCATCTGAAGATTTCGAATATCTCGTTCAATATCCCGACAGGCTGCAACAATTTCACGCACGGCTGGTTGGCGCTGGATACGATCCGACGTATCTTGTTTTCTTCAGAAACACTGTCGACTACATGAAGTCGTTACGTTCTGAACTGAAGAAGCAAGATATCGACAAGCCTTTGGAATGGTTCGCAGCCGAGATCAAAGCCAAAGGGGCGATAACCGTCCACGGCGATTGGCGTTACGAGTTCGACTACGACCGTTTCGTTTCCAAATGGAGAGCGGCGGTCGGGGGTTCGGTTTTGACGTTCAGCTACGACGACGTGTCGAAGAATCCAGGATTGCTCCCGTTCTTCTTCGAGAGGATCGGCGCCTCTGCCGAGATTGTAGCGGCAAGCGGCGACAGGCCGCTGCTGAATATCCGCAAGGCGTCCGACGTGGAAACGGACCGCGCGAGTCGTTGACGCCGTCTCGGCGACCGTCGAGTCGCGGCCGGCGTCGCAGGGCGAACCGCTGTCGTCACGGGATCGTCGGCCGCTGCCGCCAGTTGGCTGACGGAAAGGGGCGGGCGCCGCGCCTGCCCCATGAGTCCAGATGAATCGCTGAGGCTCCAGGACGCAGGTCCGCGGTTTGACCGGCGAGCGGCTTGGCCACGCCGGTCCAAGGGACGACTTTTCACTCGCCAAACGGCGCCCGCGAAAACGGCCGGCTGAGGGTGCGCACGAGCTTGCTTCGATAGGCCCATGCCGGCCGCGCGACTTGGGGTCGAATGGTCGGCTCTCCGTAGCGTTTCGTCGTATCGATGATGCGGAAGTCTGTTCCGAAGCCGTCAGGCTTGACGATCGCGAACTGATTCTGCGGGTAGATCACCAGCGCCGCGCCGACGGCTTCTGCAAAATAGGCGGCGAACGGGCAGACCAGGGTCGGCTCGAACCGATCCGCATGCTGCCAGATTGTCGGCGAGTAGTCGTCGCCGCCGAGTATCCCTCCGGCCTTGAGCTTCGGATAGGCGCGGATCATGTCGATGCTGATCCCCTTCAAGGTGTGATCGGCGTCGATATAGATGAAATCAAGCGAATCGTCCGGGATATTCTCGATGACTTCAACCGTCTGGCCGCGGAGAACGGTGCGGCGTTCGGCGGCGAAATCGGTTCGGCTGATCGCCTCGTCGTAGATCTTGTCGAACTGGGCCTGGTTGACATTGGCCGGTTTGGCCCAGCGATCCAGATGCTTCCATGGATCGAGCATGTAATAGCGCTTCACGCCTGGGCAATGCGCCAAAAGGTGCTGGGCGAACTCACCGCGCCAGACGCCCAGCTCGAGCATCGTCTCGGCGCCGGCCCGATTGACGATATCGACCCACAAGTCGAGCCGGTTCGGCTTCGATAAAGCGGCAAGCTCGTCGCTATTCATGTTCTGCATCCCCCTCAAATTGGCGCCCCTCGAACCGCGCTCCGCCGGCGGCGAAGCAAAGTCGAGAATCTCTTCGCCAAGCCACACCTTCGCGCCGCGCGCGAGCGCGCCTGCGCGCTATCGCGCCGATTGGCCAACGCTCGCGCCGCCTGTCGGGCGGCGCGAAGTCGGCGGCGTCTCGCTATTCCCCGCTCAGCGTCGCGCGGGCGCGCTGCCACCAGCCGGAGCGGCGCGGGCGCGAGGGGTCTTCGGCGGCCGGGGTCGCCTCGGGCGCCGGTTCGTCGGAATCGGGCGCCGGTTCGCTTGCGCGAGCGGGGGCGCGCTCGATCGCCGGCGCGGGAACGTCGGCGCGGGCGGGGGGCGAAGCGGCTTCGGCCGCCGCTGCAGGCGGCGCGGCTTCCGCCGTCGCGGCGGGCGCGGTCGCTTCGGACTCTGTCACGTGAGGCGGGTCGTCGAACAGGTTCGGCTCGGGTTCACCCTCGACTGGGGTCACGTCGCCGGTCGGCGCCGGCGCGCCGAACCGCTCGCGATCGCCGCCGCCGCGCCGGCCGCGCCGGCCGCGCCGACGGCGCGAGCTCGGCCCGCGTTCTTCGTCGTCGGCCGTTTCGCCTTCGCCGCGCGTCGGCACGGCGAAGTCGCCGCCGATTTCGGCCATTGCGGCCAGCCCGTCGTCGGTCGGCTGCGGCGCTTCCGCGCTCAGTCCTTCGCCGCTCGGGCGCTCGCCCCGTTCGCTGCGCTCGCCGCGCTCGCCGCCGCCGCGCCGACGGCGCCGACGGCGCCGCGGACGGCTCGGCTCGCCTTCGCCGGCCGCGGCCGGTTCGGCTTCGCCGCGTTCCGCCTCGGCTTCGAATTCGTCGGCGGCCGCCTCGCCTTCGGTGGCGTTCGCGTCCTCGACCGCCTCGACCTCCTCCTCGACGACGAAATCTTCGCCGCCGACCGGGGGAGCGCCGTAGCCGGCGTGGCGCGCTTCGGCGGGCTCGTCGGCCCGGGCGCCGGAAGAGAGTTCGCCGCGATCGAGCGCGTGATGGTTGGCGCCGGTCAGCGTGTCGTCGGCCTCGACCAGGATCGAGACGCTGAAGCGGCGTTCGAGGTCGCGCAGATGGGGACGCTTCTGGTTGAGGATGTAGAGCGCGACCGGGGTGCGGGCGCGCACCGTCATGTCATGGGTCGCGCTCTTGATCAGCGCGTCTTCGAGCACGCGCAGCACGTGCAGCGCGACCGACGCGGTCGAGCGCACCACGCCGGCGCCCAGGCAGTGCGGGCAGATGATGGTCGAGCCTTCGAGCACGCCGGTGCGGATGCGCTGGCGCGACATCTCCAGCAGGCCGAAATGCGAAATGCGGCCGACCTGGATGCGGGCGCGGTCGTTCTTCAGCGCGTCCTTCATCCGCCGCTCGACGGCGCGATTGTTGCGGCCTTCCTCCATGTCGATGAAGTCGACGACGATCAGGCCGGCGAGGTCGCGCAACCTGAGCTGGCGGGCGATTTCGTCCGCCGCCTCGAGGTTGGTGCGCAGCGCGGTGTCCTCGATGTTGTGCTCGCGGGTCGAACGCCCCGAATTGACGTCGATGGCGACCAGCGCCTCGGTCTGGTTGATGACGATGTAGCCGCCCGACTTCAGCGTCACCTGGTTGGAGAACATCGCGTCGAGCTGGGCTTCGACCCCCGATTTGGCGAACACCGGCTGGCTGTCGCGGTAGGGCACGACGCTCTTGACGTGGGTCGGCATCAGCAGGCGCATGAAGTCGCGCGCCTCGCGGAAGCCCGATTCGCCGGCGACGACGATCTCCTCGACTTCCTTCGAGTAGAGGTCGCGGATCGCCCGCTTGATCAGCGAGCCCTCCTCGTAGACGAGGGTCGGCGCGCTCGAGGTGAGCGTCGTCTCGCGCACCGTCTCCCACATCCTGAGCAGATATTCGAAATCGCGCTTGACCTCGGGCTTGGTGCGCGAGGCGCCGGCGGTGCGCAGGATGACGCCCATCCCTTCGGGCACCTCCAGTTCGTCGGCGATCGCCTTCAGCCGGCCGCGGTCCTGGGCGTTGGTGATCTTGCGCGAGATGCCGCCGCCGCGCGCGGTGTTGGGCATCAGCACCGAATAGCGGCCGGCCAGCGACAGATAGGTCGTCAGCGCCGCGCCCTTGTTGCCGCGCTCCTCCTTGACCACCTGCACCAGCAGCACCTGGCGGCGCTTGATGACTTCCTGGATCTTGTACTGACGGCGCAGGCGCGGCGCCCGGCGCGGCGCTTCGTCGATTTCGTCGCCGCCGATCTGCTCGACCGCTTCGCCCACGTCGTCGTTGTTGCGGCGCGGCGCGCGGGCGGCAGGCTCTTCGCCGCCGCCGCCGAGCGTCGTCACTTCCTCTTCTTCTTCGTCGTCCTCTTCGCCGCCAGGCGCAGGCGCGGCCTCGGCCTCGATCCCTGGCGTTTCAGAGGCAGGCTCGGCCGCAGCTGGCGGCTCGGCGCTTTCGGGCGCCGGCGCGGGCGATTCGCTCGCTTCCGCCTGGATGGCGAACGCATCGGAGTCGGATGCGGCGACGTCGAACGCCGGCTCGTCTCCGGCGGCGGCGCCTTCGGCCGCCGCGTCCTCGTCGGCAACCACGCCCTCGCTGTCGACCGGCGCGGCTTCGACGACGCGGTCGTCGTTGGCGGCGCGCATCTCGGCCTCGCCGCCGCGGCTGCGGCGATGGCGGCGGCTGCGACGCTCGCCGTTCGGCTCTTCTTCGTCTTCGCGGTGCGAGCGCGCTTCGTCCTCGAGCAGCGCCTGCCGGTCGGCGACCGGGATCTGGTAATAGTCGGGATGAATTTCGGAGAAGGCGAGGAAGCCGTGGCGGTTGCCGCCGTAGTCGATGAAGGCGGCCTGCAACGACGGCTCGACGCGCGTCACCTTGGCCAGATAAATGTTGCCGCGCAGCGGTTTCTTGTTGGCCGATTCGAAGTCGAACTCTTCGACGCGGTTACCCTTCAGCACGACCACCCGGGTCTCTTCCGGGTGGGAGGCGTCGATAATCATCTTGTTTGACATGGTAAATTCTCTCGCGGCGCGACGACGCGGCCGGCGACGCTCTCGTTAGGAGCGACGGGTCCGCGCGATGGGCGCCGATGGGTTGGGTTGTGACAAAAAACGGGAACGATCGCGACTTGGCGACCGCGCTGCCGCGAACTTCGCACGAGCGAAGCCGGGCGGGGCGGGGCGCCAGCGAATTCACTGGGGTCTCTATGAGGATCAATCCGGGCGATTCTGGCATCGCGACCCTGAAACTCGGCGGACTCGACCTCGTCGCCATTCGAGGGGCGCCATTCAAAGCGCCAGCGGCTCGCTTAAGGTCGCGTCCATCGGCCACCGGCCGGGAACGCACGTTCGCGCTTTTCGGCCGCAAACGCCCCGCGCTTGGCGCAGGGAAGGCGGCGGAAAGGGCGCTCGTCGCGCCCGCGCGTCAGTTCTTTCCGCTCGTTCCCGGCGCCGAATCGCCTCACGACGACGGCGACGGGTCGATAACGCGGAATCGACCCGAATGCGATAAGCTTACATAGGCGCCGTCGTTTGGCTTGGCAAGCAAATTCCCCGTGCGCCGGCCGGCGGCGCGGCGCGGGCGTAAGGGTGGGAGAGCTCAACTGCGGTCTCGACCTCCGCCTCGCGGCGCGTCATCATTCGTTAACCGCGCGTGAACTATTGCGTTAACACTGGCGTGCTGACTGCCGAGGACCGATGCCCGTTGGCCAAAAATTGGCTGCCTTTGCCTTGGCGACCGCGGGGCTCGCGGCCGGCCTGACGGCTGCCGCGCCGGCGCTCGGCGACGAGACGCCGGCGGTCGCGGTCGCGGCGCGGATCGCCGACGACGGCGAAACGGCCAAGCTGAGCTTCGACCTCTCCGGTCCGGTGACGGCCAAGGCGCGCGCCGTCGTCGAACCCGACCGCATCGTCGTCGACATGGCCGAAGTCAGCTTCCAGATCGACCCGTCGGTCGGCCGGCCGCGCGATCGCGCTCAGACGATCGTCAAGGGATTCCGCTTCGGCCTGTTCGGGCCGGGCAAGTCGCGGGTGGTGATCGACCTCGCCGAGCCGGCCTGCGTCGCCAAGGTCGAGACGTCGCCGATCGCCAAGGGCGCCGCGCCGTCGCGGCTCGCCATCGAAATCAAGCGTTGCGACCGCGCCGCCTTCGTCGCCGCGGCGGCGCGCGACGCGCTGACGGTCGCCGGGCCGGCCCCGGCGGCGGTCGCAGACGCCGCGGCCCCGGCCGCCGATCGGCCGGTGATCGTCCTCGATCCCGGCCACGGCGGGGTCGACGGCGGCGCCTTCGGCGTCGGCGGCGCGGTCGAGAAGACGCTGGTCTACGATTACGCGCTCGAGCTGCAGCGCCTGCTCGAGGCCAACGGCCGGTTCAAGGTGATTCTCACCCGCCACGGCGACGAGTTCGTCTCGCTCGACGACCGGGTGCGGATCGCGCGCGAGGCGGGGGCGTCGCTGCTGATCTCGATCCACGCCGATATCCTCGGCGGCTCGGGGTCGTCTGTTTCCGGCGCCACCGTCTACACCTGCTCCGAGCGCGCTTCCGACGCCGAGGCGGCGCGGGTCGCCGCCCACGAAAACGAAGCCGACAAGGCCGCCGGGATCGAGGACAAGGCCCAGGCGCCCGGGGTCGCCGACATCCTGTTCGATCTCGAAAAGCGCGAGACCCGCGCCTATGCCCACCTGTTCTCGCGCGGCGTGGTCGCCGAGCTGCAGGGCAAGACGCAGCTCAACAACAACCCCGAACGCTCGGCCGGGTTCGTCGTGCTGAAGGCGCCCGACTTTCCCTCGGTGCTGGTGGAACTCGGCTACCTCTCCAACGCCAAGGACGTCCAGGCGATGAAATCGCCGGAATGGCGGGCGCGTACGGCCAGCGCGATGGCCGACGCCGTCGATCGCTTTTTCGCCCCCAGCCGCGCTTCGGCCGCCCCAGCCGCCGGCGCCGACGCGCTCGCCGCCTCCGACAGGCCGGGGGGCAATGCGCCGGGTCGCCCGACCGCGTCCGCCGGGCCGCCGCCGATCGGGCCGGCCAAGCCGTGATCCGGGCCGCGCTTCATACTTCCGCCGCAGTCCCCGACGACAGGATGCGCCGCGGTCGAGGCAGGCCGCATGTTCCTGACAACCGCCGCGCTTTGGGTTAAGGAGCGCTCGCACTTACGCTCGCGGCCGGCCCTCCGGCGATCGTCGCCGGGCTCATGCTGGATCGAACTATGCGCGGCATCGCCCGTTTCCTCGGTTTTCTCTTCGCGACGGGCGCGATCGTCTTCGTCATCGCCGCAGGGCTGATCGCCGCGGTGATCTGGAAGTTCGAGCAGGACCTGCCCGACTACAGCCAATTGAAGAACTACGAACCGCCGGTGATGACGCGCGTCCACGCCGCCGACGGCAGCCTGCTGGCCGAATACGCGCGCGAACGGCGCCTCTATCTGCCGTCCGCCGCGATCCCGCCGCTGGTCAAGGAGGCGTTCATCGCCGCCGAGGACAAGAATTTCTATTCGCACCGCGGCTTCGACCCCGAGGGCATCGCTCGCGCCGGCTTGGTGTTTCTGCAGGGCGGCAAGCGCGTACAGGGCGCCTCGACGATCACGCAACAGGTCGCCAAGAACTTCCTGCTGACCTCGGATCGAACCTTCGAGCGCAAGATCCGTGAAATCCTGCTCAGCGTGCGCATCGAGTCCGCCTATTCCAAGGACAAGATCCTCGAGCTCTATCTCAACGAGATCTATCTCGGCCTCGGCAATTACGGCGTCGCCGCTTCCGCGCTCGGCTATTTCGACAAGTCGGTGCACGAATTGTCGATCGCCGAGGTCGCCTATCTCGCTGCGCTGCCGAAGGAGCCGAGCGCGCTCAACCCGTTCCGCAACCACGATCGCGCCGTCGAGCGGCGCAATTACGTGATCGGCCGCATGGCCGAGGACGGCTACATCACCGCCGAGCAGGCGAAGGCGGCGCGGGCCGAGCCGCTGGTCGTCACCCCCCGCGCGCTGACCCCCAATTCGATCGCCGCCGGCTTCTTCGCCGAGGAAGTGCGGCGCGAGCTGTCCGAACGCTACGGCGAGCAGAAGCTCTACGAGGGCGGCCTGTCGGTGCGCACGACGCTCGACCCCAAGCTGCAACTGATGGCGCGAAAGGCGCTGGTCGACGGGCTGGTGCGCTACGACGAGGCGCACGGCTGGCACGGCACGGTCAAGACGGTCGACCTCGGCCAGGACTGGGGCGTGCCGCTCGGCGACATTCCCGAATACGGCGACATCAAGCCGTGGCGCCTGGCGGTGGTGCTCGACGTCTCCGACGCCGGCTTGCGCATCGGCTTGCAACCCGAGCGCGACAAATCGGGCGCGCTGGGCCAGGATCGCGCGACCGGAATCGTCGGCCTCGACGGCCTGAAGTGGACGGCAAAGAAGCCGAAGGCGCTCGCCAAGCCCGGCGACGTGGTTTACGTCGAGCCGGTCGAGGGCAAGGACAGCGAGTACCGCCTGCGTCAGATTCCGGAAGTTTCCGGCGCCTGCGTGGCGATGGATCCGTTCACCGGCCGCGTGCTGGCGATGGTCGGCGGCTTCTCCTACGATCTCTCCGAGTTCAACCGCGCCACCCAGGCGATGCGCCAGCCGGGCTCGTCGTTCAAACCAATCGTTTACGCCGCGGCGCTCGACAATGGCTACACGCCCTCCTCGGTCGAGCTCGACGAGCCGATCTCGATCGACCAGGGCAACGGCGAAATCTGGACGCCGCAGAACTTCGAGGGCAAGTCCGGCGGGCCGCACACCTTGCGCTTCGGCGTCGAGCATTCGATCAACCAGATGACGGTGCGCCTGGCGCGCGACATCGGCATGCCGCTGATCACCGAATACGCCAAGCGCTTCGGCGTCTACGACAACCTGCCGCCTTATCTTTCGATGTCGCTGGGCGCCGGCGAGACGACGGTGCTGCGCATGGTCACCGCCTATTCGATGTTCGACAACGGCGGCAAGCGCATCAAGGCGACGCTGATCGACCGCATTCAGGACCGCTGGGGCAACACGATCTACAAACACGACGAACGCATCTGTCCAGGCTGCGACGCGAAGAGCTGGGACAATCAGGACGAGCCCAAGCTGATCGACAAGCGCGAGCAGGTGCTCGACCCGCTCAGCGCCTACCAGATCACCTCGATCATGCAAGGCGTCATCCAGCGCGGCACCGGCATCGCCATCAGCGAGCTGCATCGCACGCTCGCCGGCAAGACCGGCACCACCAACGAAGCGAAGGACCTTTGGTTCGTCGGCTACTCTCCCAACCTCGCCTTCGGCGTGTTCATGGGCTACGACAAGCCGCGTTCGCTCGGCGACAGCGCCCAGGCGGCGCTCTACACCGCGCCGATTTTTCGCGACTTCATGAAGATGGCGCTGAAGGACACGCCCGACACGCCGTTCCGCGTGCCGCCCGGCCTCAAGCTGGTCTCCGTCGACGTCCACAGCGGCATGCGCTCGAGCGGCCCGGGCTCAATCATCGAGGCGTTCAAGCCCGGCACTTCGCCGCCCGACGCCTATTTCGGCGACAGTCCGACCGACCCCAACGCCTTCTCGCCCGACGTCGAGAAGGCGGTCGGGACGGGACCCGGCGGGCTTTACTGAGCGGCCTTCTGCGCCTGGCCTCACTTCCCCTTCAGCACCAGCCGGCCGCGCTCGACCGAATAGCTCTGCAGCCGCTCGAGAAAAGTCATGCCGAGCAGGCTCTGACCGAGCGCGCCCTGGCGCGCGACCAGCGCGGCGACGTTGCGCGCGACGATCGGCCCGACCGCGACGCGGTCGAGCACGACCTCGGCGGCGCTCGCCGAGCCGTTGGCGGTGACGACGTCGACGTCGAACTTGAGCGCGCGCGTGTCGAGCCCGACCTTCGCCGCGTCCTCGGCGCGCAGCACCACGGTCGAAGCGCCGGTGTCGAACAGCATCGCGACGCGCGTGTTGGCGATGGTCGCCGGCACGACGAATTCGCCGCCGAGGCGGCGGTTGACGATCACCTCGCCGCCCGCGCCGATCTGCGGCTCCCCGGGGAACAACTCGCCCATCAGGCGCTGGGCGAATTCGGCCGCCTCGAAGCGATAGGCGTAGGCGCCGGTCAGACCGAGGATGATCGCCGCCCAGATTGCCGCGCCACCGAGCACGCGCACGAGCCCCGCCGCGCCGGCGCGCCGCGCGCCGGCGAGCGCCAGCCAGACGATGAAAGCGATGGCGAAGGCGGCGCGGGCGAAGCTCGCGTGGTCGAGCCCGAGCAGCGGCGTCCCTTCCGGGACGACCAGCAGGACGACCAGCGCCGCGCCGAGCAGCGCGAGGGGAATGACGAAGATCATGCGAGGACGCGACTTTCGCTGCTTGCGGCGCGGCCGGCGCCAGCGTCTCGATTTAGGGCGGCCCCGCGCCGATGAGAAGACCGGCCAGCGCGGCAATTTCGGCCGCCTGCTCGGCTGCGCCGGCGACGTCGCCGGTCTGGCCGCCAAGGCGGCGCTGCGCGAGGACGGCGATCCCGCCGGCGGCGGCGGCTGCAAGCACGGCGGCCAACAGCGCGCGCACGACGCCAAGCGCGGCAACGCCGACGACCAGCCCGACCGCGGCCGTCGCCGCCGCCGCGGCGAGGAAGGCGGCGGACGGAAGCCGACCGGCGCTGGCGCCGAGCCCGTCGCTGCGCGCCGGCGCCAGCGCCGTCAGCGGAACCAGCGCGCCGAGCCGCGAGGCGGCCCCGGCGAGGACCAGCGCCGCCGCCGCGTGGCCCCAGCCGCCGCCGGCGAGCGCCGCGATCGCGGCGACGCGGGCGACGAGCGCGAGCGTCAACGCGGTCGCGCCAAACGCGCCGATGCGGCTGTCGCGCATGACGGCGAGCCGCTCCTCGCGGCTGCGGCCGGCCGAAAGCCCGTCGGCGAAATCAGCGAGCCCGTCTTCGTGCAAGCATCCGCACACCAGCACGAGCGTCGCGACGGCGGCGACCGCGGCGAGACCCTCCGGCAGGCCGAGCCGGAGCGCGACGGCCAGGACCAGCGCGGCGATAAGGCCGATCAACGCCCCGGCGAGCGGCGCCGCCCAGGCGAAGTCGGAGAAGGCCGGCCCGCTCGCCTCGGCCGGGGCGGGCAGGGGCAGGATCGAGAAGAACCGAAGGCTGGCGGCGAGGTCGCGTCCGGCCCGCAGGGCGAGACGCCTCGCGGCGGCGCGCGTCT
>Ga0302320_10011848_pt1 | contig 18393 bp, 9 predicted proteins | sample Bog_T0_3_FD_202130 | JGI IMG/M metagenome (GOLD analysis project Ga0302320, IMG submission 202130) | Peat permafrost microbial communities from Stordalen Mire near Abisko, Sweden - Bog_T0_3 | ecosystem: Environmental > Terrestrial > Soil > Wetlands > Peat | place: Sweden: Abisko, Stordalen Mire...
CGCCAGACGCGCTGCTTTCGTACATTCGTCCTCCCTTTGGTCGCACCCATAGCTCAATTGGATAGAGCGTCTGACTACGGATCAGAAGGTTCCAGGTTCAACTCCTGGTGGGTGCACCACTCTTTCTGATCAATGATATGAATGGATTTGTAGGTTTCTGTAGTCCAGTTGTTTCATAGTAAATTATTCCACTGAGCCATTTCTGAGCCAGTATTTCGGGTTTGAACGGGGATTCCGCCGTTTTTTGGCTTTATGGTCCGAAGACACCTTTCTTCCTCGTGTTTCCTTCCCGGTAACAGTCACTTCTGGCGCACGGCGTCCCATTGCCGACCAAAGCCAGGTGGAAATCGGTTTGGATGCCGCCGCGAGTGGTCGCCGAAATCATGGGTGCCGCCGCAGGCGAGAATCGCGACGAAGGTCACTACAGTCGCCGGGACGATTTGCGACTAAAAAGTTCGATCTTGAATGACGTTCAAGATTCATGCTCACCAGACCATCGGTGTGACGTCCCCATCAGAATGGGCAGGGGGGGCTGGCGGGCCGTACACGAAAAGCCCGTCGGTTTAGGGGTGAGTGTTACAGCCGTGCCGCCTAAACCATCGCCGGAGCCGCTGCCGGTCGCAAGCCTCAAGTCATCGAGATGATCCAGTTTGTCATGCGGCGCACTTCCGGCCCGGCTCGGTTCTGGAATCGTTAGCGCGCACGCACGGGTCTGGCTCTTCTTACGGGGTGCGAGTCCCCGTCGAGTAAGATGTAACCGATCACTCGTACCTAGTCCTGCAATGATGTACGGAAGCAAAACCACCCGAGAGGAATTGTTGTACGATGCTCTGGCAAACGCCATCGTTGAAGCGTGGACAGGGAATGTTCCCGGCCGCAAGGGAGGCCGCCTCTCTCTAAGCAATCCAGCCTCGTTACTGAACTGAATGCAGCCGGTGACCCAGTCAACGTCGGGGGAAGCCGAAACAAACCGGCTGTCAAGGTGAGGTTGTCGAGGGCCTGCCGGCGTCCAAGAGCGTGGCACGGAACAAGAGAGGACGTCACCGGGCGGATTAAATCCGGCCACAAAAGGGCGGAATTAACCGGCCAGCCGATTTATTGTAACTTCTCCACATTCCATGGACATTGTTTTTCCAAACTCAACTCCGTCAATCAGTTGCGAGCTGAGTTTGGGAATAGAATGTTCACTTGCGCAAAATGAGGTGGTACACTCAATCCGCCCATCACTGGCCGGTTTGAATCGCCCGCTGACACGGGCGGTCAGGCAACTAACCGTTCTACCTTGATAGCAACTTGCCCACCTTATGGGATCTAAGCCGGTGCGGTCATCTTGTCGTTCTCTGACAAGATGATGATCTGTCGCAATATGTCAGTTTGCGGTCCATTATAATGAAAGCCGCGCTCCCGTGGAAAAGGCCCTCATGAGTATTGTCTATTTTTGAAGCAAAAGGGCGACTCACTCACCGCCGGAATTCCGCGCATCCTCGCTTTTGACACTTTCAGCAGATCAATCGAACTATTCAATGTCGGCGGCATGTTTGTTGGGCGGGCTCGCCTCCGAAAATTGTGCGAGAGAAACAATAATTGTGCTTTGGCGGTCAACTGTCCACTTTGGGCATGTAATTCGGCCCAAGTCATTTGCGAATGGATTCATGCATCCAGCGGTTTTTCACTGTCCATATTTGAATTTGAGGCACACATCGGGAACCTGGTATCAACCCGAAAACGGCGGTCTGAATATAACGAATCCTCCGGTCTCAATCAAATGTCGGCCTCTACAAAGCACGGGGATTAATCACTGGCAAGGTTCGTGCTTTCCAACCCCTTGGTTTGAAACACTCCATGCGGAGAGAAGAGCGATATGGCTATGAATCCTGAACAGACATCCGACCTGGTTAAAGAACGGTTTACGAAGCTGTTTGAATTTCTCAAAGCCTTCAGCGACCTCCAATATCCATTGGTGCGCAATATTGATGAGCAACTCCGCGTTTTGTGGCTGGGCAGTTTGTCTGGACACGCCGGCGTCGAGGTGCCTCGCAATGAGCTGAAGGCAACCGAGGTTGTTGGCGACAACACCATCGTTTTTCGCGTGGCGCGCCCCAATATCACGCCCTGTCCGCCGCCACCAGCCATTTTGAAGGAATGGATCAAACCGGGCTGGCAGAAAATTGACGGCAAGGTTGAGACCCAGTCCAGCCGCAAACGGCTGGAGCCGCTGGAGGGCGATTCCCAACGGGTCACCGCGCTAAAACGCTGGAATCAGGAACGGGAACAATGGATCAAGAGCGAGAAACCCCTGCGGAAGGCTTCGACGCTATTCCAGGATGTCTACGAGTGGTTCGGCATGGTGGAGCGCGAAGGCGAGCGCGTGGAACTGTTGCTGGGCGACGGCTTGCTTTGCTGGCCGCATGAATCCGGCGAATTCCGGCATCCGGTGCTGTTGCAGAAGCTGGAGCTGGAGTTTCATCCGGAAAAGCAAGAACCTGAATTTGTCTTTCGCAAACGCGAGCATCCGCCCGAGCTTTACCGGGAATTTCTTCATGCGCTGCCGAATAATAATCCTCAACAGATTATTCAATGCGACGCGGAAATAAAGACGAAGGAATTTTCACCATTGGGCGGCCGCGAGACCCGTGATTTTTTACGCCGACTGATCCAGGGTCTTTTTCCGGCGGGCGGGGAATTTTGCGAACCGCGACAAAAACCCTCGGGGAGCGGTCCCTACATCGAGCGGCGCCCGGTAATTTTCATGCGCCATCGGCGTACCGGGCCGGCCAATGTTTTTGATCTCGTGCTGGAAGACATCGGGCGGCGGATTCAGGCGGGCGAACCATTCTCGTCGGCGTTGATGCAAATCCTGGGTCTTATCGACCAGGGGCCGCAACCGGCACTGCCGCAAACCTGTGGGCCGGGCAACGAAGATGCCGAGATTCTGTTGAGCAAACCGGCCAATCGCGAGCAGCTGCATATTGCCCGCGACCTGGCTCATCGCGATTGCGTGCTGGTGCAGGGGCCGCCCGGCACCGGCAAGACACATACCATTGCCAATCTGCTGGGCCATCTCCTGGCCCAGGGCAAACGGGTTTTGGTCACGGCTCAGACGCCCAAGGCCCTTCGTATCCTCCGTGACAAGGTCGTCGAGCCGTTGCAACCGCTCTGTGTGAGCGTCCTGCAGAATGATAAAAAAAGCCACGAGGAGCTTCAGCAATCGGTTCGGCAGATTCATGTTCAACTTTCGCAAGACGACAGTTCCTTGAAACGCGACGCGATCCGGCTGCAGGAAGAGCGCAATGTGATACTCAAGGAGTTGAGCGAAGCCCGCCAGCGGCTGCTGGAAGCCCGCCAGGAAGAAATCCGGGAGCTGGTGCTGGCCGGCAAAACTTATCGGCCGATTGATGCCGCCAAGCTGGTCAAGGCCGGCGAAGGCAAGGATGATTGGATCCCCGGTCCCATCAATGACGGTCAACCATTGCCGCCGGTCCGCGACGATGTTATGGCGCTTTACCGGTCCAATGCCCGAATTTCGCTCGAGGACGAACGGCAACTCAACATCACGCGGCCGGACCTGGCGCCGTTTCCCAGTCCCGCTGATTTCGAATGCGTGGTTAAAGAGAAGCAACAATTGGCCATGCAGGATTTGCGGTTTGGGTCGCAGTTCTGGCGCCAGACCGGCGCCCCACAGGACCTCTCCGCCTTTGAGCGCATGCTGGAGATGGCCGGTCAGGCGATCGAGTTTTTCAAAGACAGTGCCGCCTGGCAATTGGCAGCCGTCCAGGCCGGTCGGGACGGCGCACCTTCCCGGCGCGCGTGGGATGGACTAGCCGACTTTATTGACGAGGCCTGGTCCGAAATCCACGAATGTCACGCCCTGGTGATGGAATACGGCCCCAGCCTTAGTGATCCGAGGCCGCCGCGGGTGCTTCGGCCAATCTTGGACGAAATACTGGAGCACGTGGTGGAAGGCGGCCGGCTCAACGTCCTGACCCGCTTGACCAAGCCGCAATGGACGGCCTTGGTCCAATCGATCCGCATCAACGGCAATACGGTGGATATGACCCAAATTACACCGTTGCGGGCCACGCGTGCACTGCTGCACATCGCGGTGTTGCGCGAAGACTTGGACGGACGCTGGGAGCGGATGATGACTTCCGGAGGTGCCCCGTTGTTTTCCGAGTTGGGCGACCAGCCGGAAGATGCCTGCCGCGGCTTCGTCGGCCAAATCCGTGCCTGTCTGGAATGGCACCAGACCGCCTGGAAACCACTTGAGGAGCAATTCGCGCAACTGGGTTTTGATTGGCCGGCATACCTCGCCTCGACGGTCCCTGAGGTGGGCAATGACGCCGAGTTGCGCCGATTGCGCAGTGCCGTCGTCGGCGACCTGGTGCGCATCCTGCAAGCCCGCACGAATTATTTGCGGCTGCAACACCTGCAGGAACGGCTCACCCGCTGGCAAACATTGGCTCCGCAACGAAGCGACAGCGAGGCAACAATAACCCGGTATTTTCGCGAGGCCCTGACGATGTCGGATGCGGCGGCATATCGGGCGGCTTTTGACGACCTGGCACGGCTGAAAATGTTGGAGCCAGAGCAGCGGCAACGCAACCAGACGCTGGGGATCTTGGCGTCGGTGGCGCCGGCGTGGGCGGCGGCCATTCAAAACCGGCAGCCGAAGCACGACCAACGGCAACCACCTGGCGACCCGGAAGCCGCCTGGCGGTGGCGCCAGTTGTACGACGAACTGGAACGCCGCGCCGCAGTCGGTCTGGAACACTTGCCACAGGTCATCGAACAACTGAGTCAGCGGCTGTTGAAGTTGACTGCCGAATTGGTGGAGAAAAAGACTTGGTCCCACCAAGTGCGCACCGTCACTGCCCCCCAAAAACAGGCCCTGGGCGCCTACGTTGCCCTGCGCAATCGCGTCACGAAATCCGGAACCGGCAAAAAAGACTCCGAGTTTCGCGCGGCTGCCCGCCGCGAAATCGCCGTAGCCAAAAGCGCCGTGCCGGTCTGGATCATGCCCTTGACCGAAGTGGCCGAAACTTTCGATCCGCGCAGCACCCGATTCGACGTCGTGATCATTGACGAGGCGAGCCAATGTGATCCCAGCGCCATGTTCGCCCTTTACCTGGGGCGTCAGACGGTTATTGTAGGGGACGACGAACAGGTCACGCCGGTGACCGTGGGCGTGGAGGCGGAAGAGGTCATGAAACTGATCCATGGCTATCTGGATGGCATCCCCCGCCGTGAACTCTATGACGGCCAAACGTCCGTCTATGAATTTGCCCAATGGGCTTTCGGCGGAGTCATCCGCCTGATGGAACATTTCCGCTGCGCTCCCGATATCATTGCTTTCAGCAATAATCTCTCGTATCGGGGCGAGATCAAGCCGTTGCGCGAGGACAACGCCGTCAAATTGAGGCCACACGTCATTCCGTATCAGGTCGAGCCGATCCCATCTGAGAAAAATGACGTGAATGTGGCGGAAGCCGAAGCCATCGCCTCCCTGATTTGCGCAGCCATCAAGCAGCCGGAATACGCTGCCAACGAGCAAGGGAGCCCGGTGACCTTCGGCGTGGTCAGCCTGGTAGGCGACAAACAGGCCTTGTTAATTGACGACTTGTTGCGCCAGCGGCTGCCGGCGGAGGAATATCAGCTTCGTCAAATCCTTTGCGGCACTCCCGCTCATCTGCAAGGCGACGAGCGCGACGTGGTTTTCCTCTCGATGGTTGATGTCCGGACGGATGCCCCGCTGCCCTTGCGCGACCCGGAAGCGCAGATGCGCATGTTCAAGCGGCGTTTTAACGTCGCGGCCAGCCGCGCCCGCGACCAGATGTGGGTCGTTTATAGCCTGGATCCTCACACTGACCTCAAACCGGGCGATATCCGGCGCCAGCTCATCGAACACGCTTTGGATCCTAAGTCCTGGTCGCGGGAACTGGAAAAGCGCCTGCCCAAAATCGATCCAGAGACCGAAGCGTTCGAAGGCGCCGTGCTACATCGCCTGAGGGAGCGGGGTTACAAGGTTCAGGCCAAGGTATCGGTCGGCTCCTACCGCATCGCCCTGGTTGTCGTGGGGGGCAATCGCCGCCTAGCCGTTGAGTGTGACGGGGATAATTTCCCGGACCAGGAGCGGTTGCGCGAGAACATAGAACGGCAGGCGATTTTGGAGCGGTTGGGCTGGAGATTTGTCCGCGTGCGCGGCAGCCTCTTTTTCCGCGATCCCGATCGCGCTTTGACCCCGGTTTTCCGGCGGCTGGAAGAACTGGGGATTCACCCGGAATCCGCCGCCGCCACTACGGAAATACTCGCCCACGATCGATCCAAGCTTGAGACGCGCGTCATTCGTCAGTCCGAAGACCTTCGTCATTCCTGGACCGGCGAATTCGATCTCGGCGCCCTGGCCCGAAACCGGGCCGTGAAAGGCGAACCACGATTGGTGGTCTTGTAAATCACGGTCCCCCAAAATCGTTAGCGGAAATATTGCGCGAGAATGAAATTAGCGCCCCACATGGAAAACTTAAAATACTGTATAATCCGCAACAAAGGTTATGGTCAAAAATGGCAGGACTTCAAAATCCACTATGTGGGCGCGCGTCCCAAGCTAATTCGGGATGATGGCGCTTTCAGTTCGGGCAAGAGTCTCCTGGAGGCGCTCGCCGTGAAATTCAGCAATTTCGAGCTCGTACTGACACCGGAAGAATCACGGATCCAAAGCAACGCTTCATCCCCTCAGGTTTGCGTCGCCCTCCCGGAACTTCAAAAGATGAATGCCGGTCTGTTTACCCAAAAGAGAGGTGTGACCCAACGGGCCGTATCCAACCTGCTATCAAGTTTGTTCCCCAAACATTTTGCCGCCGGGAGCCAGGCATTCCAGCCTGCCAGTAGCGCCAAAAAGACCGGCGCAAGGAAATTGAAAGCCAGGTTCAATCTAAGAGCCCTGCGTCGGCTGGCAAAGGAGATGAAAAAGCGGATCAAAACCGATAAGTCCGAAACGGCGTGGCGAAATTTTTTACGGCAGAATATTCTCTTCATCCAGCGGGGCTATATTGAGCTCATACCTAAAGCTGATTTGGGAATATCCGGCGCTTCGTATCCTAAATTCTTTCTGGTCACGCACGATGGCTACCTCGATATTCTGGCGATCAAAACGCCATTTACTCCCCTGGTGTCGTATGACGAAGAGCGCAAGGCATACGGCTGGAGTGCGGAGATTGCCGGAGCCATCGCCCGGGTCGAAAATTATCTTCAATCGGTTTCGGATCTCGGCGACCAACTTTGCCAGAAGGTGAAACAGCGCTACGGGATCGAACTTCCGGTCCTCAAGCCCCGGGGAATAATATTCGCCGGAAACTCGGTGCAATTTAAGGGCGACCGGTCAACGCAGCATGATTTCGAACAACTGAACGAGGCGTTACGAAATGTAAATGTGGTAACTTATGACGAACTGCTGACGCGCCTCCAGAACCACGTGACGGTTTTGAGCGGAAGCAAGGGCTGACACGCGCAGCGATGGCAACGAAGCACAGGAGCAGCGAAAGCGCGACAAATATTTCCACATGCAAAAGCCAGAGATACGTCTAGCGGTGCATCGGCTCGACGCCGAAAAACGTGGACACGTTGGCGGCGATGCTGATCAAAAGACCCAGAGCGGCCAAGAATGCGAAAATGATTATGTGAACTGGAATTTCCCACTGGCCGCGACTTTGCTCGCAGCCATTCGAAGTCCCACTCCGAATCGAGGCCCTGAGCCTCTATTATCGGTTTTGGCATGCTCCCTCAAATAGAACGACCCAAACCGGGCGACGCTTTTCATAGGTTCCGGCAATATCGACTTTCCCCCATAGCCGGGTTCGTTGCAGTATGGTTGGCCATCAATACTTCAGTGTTATTGCGGAAAGGCCGCATCGTCCTCTAATCCCCGAATGAACGCCTCGAAATTCTCAGCTACGAATACAATCTTGTAGTCCCACTCTTGATCAAGGTGAACGACCGGCGGTTCGCCGCTCGGGCCGCACGCCCGGTAATCGAGGCACAGCATATCGTGTCCCGCCGACGGAAAGTCTGCGAAATAAACACCAATTGGTGGATAGCCCCATTCTTCGACCCAGAACTGACTTCCAACTTCTCCACACAATGAACACCTCTTTGTGCTGCCGATGGAGTTAATACCGGTGATCGCAACGTGAGCTTCTGACCAAGACGTCCGCTCTTTTGTTCGGTGGTTCGTCCTGAGAGGAATGCCGCCGTTCTGGAATCTAGCCAGCTCGATATAGGACGCGGGCAGCTTGAACCGGAGTTCGCGCTCAACATCGATGACGGCCTCATCTGTTGGCGGAACACCGAGATATTCCTTAAGAGCGTAGTCCGACGGCTCCCAAAACGACTCTAGGGCGAAGTCGGCGAAAATGCTTTTTGCTCCACGCGTACTCATGATGTCAATCCAAGATTCATTCCCATCAAATCTGATTTAGTATAGTTAAATTGCGGCTCGACCTGAAGCTTGATTCCTTCTCCGACAAGGTTTTCAATTTTCGTGAATATTTTAACCGCCGTCCCCTCAAATAGAGGCACCTTTGCGTGCGCAAAAAGTCGCCGCGCGTCCGGTGTTGTCCCGCCGCGAAATGCCTTGATCGCCTGCACAGATCGGAGCAGGGGGCTTCCTTCTGGAACTAAGAAAACGCAATAAAGCGTCCGATCACTGAAAATCGGAGGAAATCGGGAAGTTGGGACAGCCCACCCGCATTCAGCACAGCTGAGCGAATACGAAGGTGGAGTGCCTCGCAATCCCTATGGGGTCTTACCCGAACTGGTTAATCAGCGGGGGAGGTCAAATTCCCCGAAAGAACCAGGCCGAGTTTGTCCCCCACGAACTGGACGTTAGCCGAGCGGATTGCTGGGGCGGATGTTCAGTCGTTGCGTCAGTTTGTTGGTCAAAGTCCGTGGGCGGGGGAGCAGATCCAACAACAGTTAGCGGAGAAGATGGTGGATTTGCTGGCGGAACTGGAAGTGTGGACGGCGGTAGCGATCCGACACTCCCTTCAAAGCCACATTGGTTTTTGTTGTCATCACTCATGAGAGGTAAGGAAATGAATTGGTTTTGGCAAGTTTGTCAGTTCACAAATATATGAGCGTTGCCGGTTATTGTTCCTGGGATCGGAAAAAAAGAGCGGGAATAGCGAGCGAAAGCTGATTCGTCCAAGTGACGATCCCGATTTGATTGGTCAGCAGTGCAGCCTGAGTCCAGCGATCCAGATCGGTCGAGCTTTCCAACGAATACACCAAACCTATGCCGCCGGTCAATGTCAGCTGAAAATTGCCGCCGGGCATTTGCATGGCCGCTGCAAGTTTTGACTCTTCCTTCACAGTAAAAAACTGTTTCGTGGCAACGTTTGAGAATTCCTGGACGATCCCTGATGGCCATTCGATGCGAACGACCTCCGCGTTCGTGGCATCGCCCAGGCCAAATCCTGCGCTCATTTCATTCTGACAGCCCAGATCACCGCCGCCGGAAATTTCGCGTAACTGGCGGACGGTGCGGCCATGGATGGTGGCTTGGACCCGGATCTTGGTGCCGATAGCGGACCGGTTGGAAACGCGCCCCAGACATTGGACGGCCAGCCAGTTGTTCGAGTTGCCATTGTTGCGATAAACATGGCCGGGAACGCTGGCACCGCCCGTAAACAGATCGGGGAACCCATTCTTGTCGATATCCGCCCAGGCACAACAGAGGGCGTTGCCGTCATTGACGACGCTGCCGGAAGTGATCTTGGTGAAGGTGCCGTCGCCATTGTTGTGGTAGAGCAGGTTTTGCGCGCCGATGATCGGGATGAAGAGGTCCAGCCAGCCGTCATTGTCATAATCTGCCCAGGCGCAGCAGCCGTTATAGCCAACGGGGTCAGTGACCACAATCCCCGTGGAGACCCGGGTAAAAGTGCCGTCGCCATTGTTGTGATACAGATGATTGGTTGTTCCGGTGGCGATCAAATCCAGAAATCCGTCATTGTCATAATCGCCCCAGGTGCAGGGGCCGCCCGGATTGTCGTTGGCCACCGGCCCGTTGGTGACCAGCGTAAACGTTCCATTCCGATTGTTGTGTAACAGCAGACTTTTGGCCCCGGACCGGGTCACAAACAAATCCAGAAATCCGTCGTTGTCATAATCCCCCCACGCGCACCCTTGCGAGTTGCCGGTATTGACGACCGCCGGTCCGGTGGTTATGCGGGTGAAGGTGCCGTTGCCATTATTGTGATAGAGAAAATTATTCTGGTCGGCATTGCAAACGTAGAGATCCAAATATCCGTCGTTGTCATAGTCGCCCCAGGCACAGGCATTGCCTTTGCCGCCGGCGGTGACAATGCTGCCGGCGGTGAGGTTGGTGAAATTTCCGTTGCCAATCGAATGGTAGAGCCGGTTATTGCCGTTGACCGCCAGGAACAAGTCCAGGAGACCGTCATTGTCGTAATCACCCCAGGCGCAGCCGCCGGGATGGTAAAAGCCGTTGGCCGGCGGCACATTGGTGATCTGCGTAAATGTCCCATTGCCGTTGTTGCTGAACAGCAGGCTGGAACTGGCAACGGGTCCCTGAAGCAGGGTCACAAATAAGTCCGGGTAGCCATCGTTATTATAATCGCCCCAAGCGGCGCTGCCTTCCCCCTGCCCAACGTACGAACCAACAATCGGGTCAGAGATGATTTTGGTGAAGGTTGGATCCACCTCGACAAACCATGGCTTGCTGGACACGGAACTGTCGCCATCAGTCACCGTCACGGCATAATTGCCGGCGTTGGTCGTTTGAATGTTCGTCAACACCAGGCTCGCATTGGTCGCGCCAGTCAGCGAAATACTGTTAAGCTGCCATTGATAGCTTAACGGTGGATTGGTCGTGGATGCCGTGACCTTGTTGGTCAGGAAGACGCCCAAACTCACGGAATTGGTCAATGGTGAGGATTGTTTGGTGATGACTGGCACAGCCCGGCAGTCGATTGCCAGGATTGCCACGAACAACGACAGGGACGGAATGGATAAGATTTTCATGATAAGGGTTTTCGGTAGAACTGTCAGTTTGAGAAAGGAGGTGCCTGGCTGGTTACTGTTCTTGGGAAAGGAAAAAAAGAGCCGGAGTTGAATCTGAAAGCTGGTTTGTCCAAATGACCACCCCGGTTTGATTGGTCAACAATGCCACAGGAGTCCAGCTGTCCAAATCGGTCGAGCTTTCCAATGAATACAGCAGATTTTTCCCGCCAGTCAGAACCACATGAAACTCGCCGCTTTGAGGCTGAAAAGTTGCCGCGATTCTGGACGGCTCTTTAACGGTCAAAAACTGCTTCGCAGTAACGTTTGTCAGTTCCTGCACGATGCCAGACGGCCACTCGACGCGAACGACATCCGCATTCGTCGCATCGCCCAGACCGAAAGCGGCTGCCATTTCGCTTTGGGCATAGACCAGCCCGCCGCCGGAGATTTGACGGAGCTGCCAGATAACTTTGCCAGCGATGGTTGCCTTGACGCGAACCTTCGCGCCTATGGCCGCGCGGTTGGACACCCGCCCTTCACATTTGATGGTCAGCCAATTATTGCTGTTGCCGTTGTTCAAATAAAGCTGGCTGTTGCCGCCGTAATCCACCAGCAGCAAATCGGAAAACCCGTCGCGGTTTACATCCGCCGAGGCGAAGCTATTGTCCCCACCCCAATTCGGAAATGCGGTGGTCACCAGCGGGCCAGTCGTCACCCGGGCGAACGTGCCGTTACCATTATTGTGATAGAGGTGATTTGTGGCGGCGGGCACTACCAAGTCGATCCAACCGTCGTTGTCAAAATCTACCGCCACGCAACCACCGGACTCGCCGTCCTGAACGACCAGGCTGTTGGTTATTTTGGTGAAGGTGCCATCGCCATTGTTGTGAAACAGGAATGAGTTGCGCCCAAAATTCCCCACGAACAAATCCAGATAGCCGTCATTGTCAAAATCCGCCCAAACCGCTCCCCCCGAGGAGCCACCTTCCAGCGAAACAGCATTTATGATTTTAGTAAAATCTCCATGGCCGTCATTCCGGTAGAGCAGGTTCCGTTCGCCGCTCACTTCGGTCGCGAACAGGCCGAGTTTTCCATCATTGTTGTAATCACCCCAGATGGCGCTTTGGCCAGCCACGTTGTCCTGGGTCACGATGCTGTTGGTAATACTGGTGAATGTGCGGTCCCCGTTGTTGTGGTAAAGCAGATCATTGGCGCCGCCGAAACTGGAAGTGGCCGTGGGCACGAACAAATCAATATAACCGTCGTTATCGTAATCGCCCCAGGCGGTGGTGAAGGTGATCAGGTTTTGCGGGGCGAGAAATTGGGCTGTCGTCAGGCGTTGGAACTGTCCATTGCCAAGGTTTCGATAGACGAAAACCGACCCTGGAAAGCTGCCCACCGCCAAGTCCAGCCAACCATCATTGTCCAGATCTCCCCACGCCGCCCCGGCTGTGCCGCCGTTGGCGCCGCCTCCGCCAAGGTCCCCGCCGAGGATGTGGTTGGTCACCTCGACAAATGTCCCGTCACCGCGATTCGTGTAAATGGAATATTTTGCGGTCGAGGCTACAAACAAATCCACCCACCCGTCATTGTTGAAATCACCCCAGGCCGCGCCCACGGCCTGCGGCACCCGCCCCAATATATTGTTGGTGACGGGCGTAAAACCTGAAACCAAATCCAACCTTGCCACTTGGCTGGTAACTGCTCCGCTGAAGTTTGTCACCACCATCGCATACAGGCCGGCCCGCGTAGATTGTATGTTAGTCAACGTCAACACCGTATTTGTGGCGTTGAACAAGGGTTGCAGGTTCAAAACCCATTGGAAATTCAGCGGCGGTGTCCCGGAGGCGCTAACTCTGAAAGTCACGTTTGATCCGCTGTTTGCCGCCTGACTTACCGGCTGGAGGGTGATCACGGGTGCGGCTTCGGCAGGTAACCGTGATTGTGCCACGCCGATGCACAACCCTATGACCAGCACGGGCCGCCAGATCGAACCGCTGGATGCAATAATTGAATTTTTCATCTCGGTTTGAAAGCAATGAATTGGGAGAACATAACTCTGCGATGCTATTGTTCTTGGACCCGATAAAAGTTGGATGAGCCATTCGTAGAGCAGGGGGTGGCAAATTGCAGTGTGCCTGTCATGTTGGTCACGGTCTGCAATGAGGACCAGTCGGACAAGTCGTTGGAGGTTTCCACCACGTAGGAATGACCCTTCCCTCCGACTAACGTGATTTGGAACATTCCGTTGGTCAGGCCCGGCGAAGCCGCCAGCATCACCGGTTCTTTCACCGTCAAAAACTGCTTCGCGGCGACGTTCGCAAATTCCTGCACAATACCCGACGACCATTCGATGCGAACGACATCCGCATTCGTAGCGTCACCCAAGCCGAATCCGCAACGCAAATCGTTCTGACAAGCGAGGCCGCCGCCGCCGGAGATTTCGCGCAGTTGCCACATGGTTTTGCCGCCGATGGTGGCTTTTATACGGACTTTGGTCCCGATGGCAGCGCGGTTCGACACACGCCCCTGACACAGAATCGTAATCCAGTTGTTGGGGTTTCCATTGTTGAGATAGAGAACGTTATTTCCCGCCTCGTTACCGACGAACAAATCCGGGAACCCGTCATTATTGAAATCACCCCAGGCTCCGCCAATCCAGGTGCCGCTTAAGTTCACCGGATTGACGCCCGTGACCTGAGTGAACGTTCCATCACCATTGTTGTGGAACAGGAGGTTGTTTCCACCCCGGACGGCAATGAATAAATCCAGATGTCCATCGTTGTCGTAATCCGCCCATGCGCTGCCGCTTGAATTCGCGATTACGCTTGAAATTGCGTTGGTAGTGATGTTTGTGAAAGTGCCGTCCCCGTTGTTATGATAGAGAAAATTCTTTGCCCCATGATTGCAGACGACCAAGTCCAGGTTACCATCGTTGTCGTAGTCGCCCCACGAGCAGCCCTGGCTGATGGCCGTGTCCATCGCAAAGGGCGCGCGGGTTATCTTGGTGAATGTCCCGTCTCGGTGGTTGTGAAAAAGTAAATTTGGCTGGTTGACGCGAGTGACGAATAAGTCAGGAAATCCATCGTTGTCATAATCTCCCCAGGCGCAACCTTGCCCGCCGGGATTCGCAGTGACAATTGAATTGGTAACTTTGGTAAAACCGCCATTCCCGTTGTTGTGAAACAGTAAATTCGGGCCAGCGAAGAACGCGTCCAGAAATCCGTCGTTGTCAAAGTCGGCCCAAACGGCGTTGTTTCCCGACGGCCCGTTCGTGACGATGGGATCGCCGGTCAGCCGGGTGAACGTGCCGTTGCCGTTGTTGCGGAAGACATAGTTGTTTCCCGCGCCATAGACCGAGCCTAAAAGATCGAGGTTGCCGTCATTGTCGTAGTCACCCCAGGCGGAACCCCACGAGCTTCCGGTGCCGGAGCCAATGCCGGCGGAGGTGTCCGCTGCAAAATTACCGCTGCCATTGTTCGTGTAGAGTATGCTCGTGGTGCCGCTGTTGAAGCTGACAAACAAATCCACCCAACCGTCGTTGTTGAAATCGCCCCAGGCGCCTCCCGTCGCGCCGCTGCTGGCTGCAACCGGGCCGGAAGCGATCCTGGTAAATGTGACTCCGGCCTCTGACCGGACATTTATTCCTAGGACGGTCAGGATCAAAATACTGGTAATCCGCACCTTCATTTTGCGGGGAGGCGCATTGTGCTGGTCATGTGTGGCGTAAATGTTAGAAGAAACCGCACCTGCCGGACACGATTTTGTGACCGGCGGAGAATCGGTGGGATGAATGGGGAACGGCAGGGATGAACGAGAGGGCTCAAAGATGAGCTTCGAGAAATTCCTGCAATTTGTGGGCGTAACTTCGGCTGGCCGCCAGGCGAGCGCCATCTTTCAACACCACAATGCCCTCGCCTTTAAACAACGGCTGAAATTCCTTCACCCGATCAAGATTGATGATGGTCGAGCGGTGGATGCGAAAAAATTGGTCCGTTGACAGCTTCTTTTCCAACTCGTTCAACCGCCCGCGCAACAGATAACTCTCCTTGCCAACATGCAAACCCAGATAATTGCCAGTGGCCTCGATCCAATCAATCTCAGTCACTTTGAGAAAAACGACGCGACCATCCGCTTTGACCGCCAGCCGCGAAATGGGCTTCGACTCAGGAGACAACTGATGGATAAGGCCAATCAACCGTTCGCGCACAGCTCCCGTTCCCTTGCCGTTCAGATAGGTTCCAGCCCGCTGCAGTGCCTGGTGAAAACGCTCGTCATCCAGAGGCTTGAGGAGGTAATCAAGGGCGTTCGCCTCAAATGCCTTCAAGGCGAACTTGTCATAGGCGGTCACAAAAATGACGACGGGCAATTGCGCTTGGGCAATTCTTTCCAGCACCTCAAAACCGCCCAACTCGGGCATTTGCACATCCAAAAAAATCAGGTCTGGTAAAAATTTTGCAATCATGGAAACCGCTTCGCGACCGTCAGCGCATTCGCCGACAATCTCGATTCCCTCCTCAGCGGCCAGCAACCGGCGGATCAATTTGCGGGCCAGCAATTCGTCATCAATGATGAGCGTTCGTATCTTCATACGCGACTTGAAATTGAGCATCCCGGTTTTCATCTGCGTGGAACGGAATGTCAATCTCGACAACTAATCCGCCGCGTTCCGCGTTCGTAAGTTCAAACCGATGCGCGTTCCCATAAAGCTGCCGCAGACGCGCGCGCGTATTCCTCAGGCCGACACCGGAACCGTCGGGCGCGCCTTTTTCTCCAGTCCAACCGGGGCCGTTGTCCGCCACGCACAAACAAAGCGTGCCGTTCTTCCGGTGAGCATGAATGGAGACTTCACCTCCCGCGGAGTAAGGGGCAATGCCGTGGCGGATGGCATTTTCCACGAGTGGCTGAAGCAGCAGATTGGGGACGGCGGCGGCCAGGGTTTCGGGCGCTACTTCCAGTTTCACCGTCAGCCGGTCGCCCAACCGAATTTGTTCTAGTTCCAGATACCGCCGGTTAAATTCCAGTTCCTGTCGCAAGGGCACCTCGGGTGCGCTGTCATCCTCGAGGGTCATGCGCAACAACTCGCTCAATCGGGCGAGCATCCGGTTGGCGGCTTTCGGATTCTCATAGTTGAGCGCGGCGATGCCATTGAGAGTGTTGAACAGAAAGTGCGGGTGCAATTGCATCTTCAACGCGTGCAACCGCGCTTTGGCCAGATTCTTCTCCAATTCAACGGCCCGCCGTTCCCGTTCCCTGAGTTGGCGATAATAATCTAAAGCATACCAAGCGCTGACAATGCCCGCATACGTTAACACATCCTCGTGAAAATAGCTCGCCAGGATGATTTCGAACAATCTTCCAACCGATAGTCCCGTATGGATTACTTGCGCCTCGATCCACGCTCCCGTGGTGACGACACACGAGTGAAGCAGCGAAAATACTATCGCCCAGGCGAGTTGGCCGGAAATCATTCGCGAAAGACCGCCGGAAAAGTCAAATTTTCGGCACACCCGAAAAATAAATGGCGAGAAAAGTGCCCATGCGTACCACTCCATCCCCTTCCACCAGAGATTTTTTCCCCACGTTATTTGTATGCCCATGGCGCGCTGGCCGAATGAATCTTTGGTCGCGAAAAACAGCGCGAACAGGGTGGCAACACCTAATATAACCGAGAATCGTCTCGCGGAGTTCTTCAATGAGGCAGCCGTGGACGTCATGATGACTAGTTAGCACAAACCAAAACTTGCTGCAAGAATATCCGGCACCCTAATTAAATTATCTTGACCGGCAGACCGCTTTGTGGAGATTGCCGATCAACCGACACGATTTTCTATCGCCCGCCAACCTTATAAACGCTTCGTTTTCTCTTCAACCTTGTTCGCGCTCGAAACTTGTGGTTCGAATGCCAATTAGTTAGTCGTCACGCCGGATCAGGATATCTTCCGGCAATTTACGCTGAATGGATCACAATATTGGCCTTCGCATATGAAGCATCACGGCGGCTTCGGCATCGCAATAATCTGGCGGACTCGCCGGAAAAGAATCTAACCCCTGCGCCATTCGATTTTGATTGTTTGAAGATTGCAGTTTCCACTGTGCGCCGCTGCTGCAATCCAGCAACTGGCAAGCGAACGTTTCCCAACGACGGCGGACTGCGCTGCCTTCCGTTTGGCTGACGTTCGCTGCATTTAGCGCATCGGCCCAAGCTCGGTTGCCAATCTCAGAATCCGAGGATGCCAGATAAATCCGGGTCTTTTGGAGGTTGAAGGCCGGTTCGCGTGTGACCATTGTCCGCGCCGTTTAACATTTCTGTTGCCCGATTTTTGTCTGTGGTTCCTAAGCTCTGACGTTGGCTTGTGAGGCCGTGCTTCTAATAATAAACGCCACCGGGGCTCCGATTGCGAAAGATGTTGTAGCAGCCAATGGATGCCCCGCCGTGAGTCGGACGGAGGCAGGTGCAGAGCGATAGGCGTAGATAGGGGCGGTTCTCCGGCATTGTTTTTGTCCCAGAGAGCAGGCCATACGTGAAAATGTCCTCGTTGAAAAGGGGCGAGTGGAAGGCCTCAACCGATTGATAATGACGTGGTACCTGTGGGTAGATTTGTGACGTCGGAATTCTCATCACTGGCCCTGCGTGTTTTGGGTTGTCGAAATTGTTTTCGACCCCTTTTGCCCTGCATTTCGCATTGATTAGGTAACTATGCGATCGCCCATGGACAACAACCCCGACCGCGCGGTCGCCATTTTCAACACGGTGCTGCAGTTGCCGGTGGGGCAGCGGGGCGCCTATTTGGACGAGGTCTGTGCCGGAGACAATGCCCTGCGGTTGAAGATTGAAGTGTTGCTTGGGGTTCACGATGAAGTTGGCACGTTCTTGGAATTCCCGACCCAAGAACCCGGATCTTCTAGGAAAGTCCCCCGATCTGAGCCTTCGCTCGAGCAGAGCGGCCAACTTATATGAGTCCTGAGCAGGCCCGATTGAGCGGACTGGATATTGATACGCGCACGGATATTTACAGCTTGGGAGTGCTGCTCGATGAGACGCCCATTTGGCAGGAGGTCTATTTTTTCAGCGATATCGATGAGGCCACGCGCGAAAATACCGGTTTGAGCACCCAGCTGGGTGAATTATATTTGGATTTTCAGGATGTGTCGCAAGTCTGGGGCAAAGATGGCCAGCTTAATTTACGTGCGGGACGAATGTTTGTCCCGTTTGGGGAAGAATACCTAGACCGTTACGCGATGGAGAACCCACTGATCTCACACTCCCTTTCCGACCTTTGGGGGATTGATCCGGGCGTGGAACTATATGGCACCGTCGGGGATTTCAATTACGTGGTGGCGGTGCAAATGGCGTGGAGGATTTTGACAGCGATAAAT